>Ga0074045_10004719_pt1 | contig 12005 bp, 11 predicted proteins | sample BogForMeECP23OM2_FD_94442 | JGI IMG/M metagenome (GOLD analysis project Ga0074045, IMG submission 94442) | Bog forest soil microbial communities from Calvert Island, British Columbia, Canada - Bog Forest MetaG ECP23OM2 | ecosystem: Environmental > Terrestrial > Soil > Wetlands ...
TCGACCCGACCCTCGGCGGCGGCTTCGGCAACATCGCCTCTTATCTTTTGCTGATCGCTATCCTGGTGGCACGGCCGGCCGGGCTGCTCGGCCGGCCCCGGATCGAGCGGGTGTAGTATCGTTCCCGCGGGGGTCGATGCTATTTAGTCGATCGGCGTTTGCGGGATCGGGAGGGAGTATGAACCTGGGTGCCTCAGCGGGGTTCTGGGCAGTCGTTCTGGTCGCGGCTTTGACGGCAGCGGCGACTGATGCTGCCCAATCGGCCGAGAAGAAATACGGGCCTGGTGTCTCCGACACCGAGATCAAGATCGGTCAGACCATCGCCTACAGCGGTCCGGCATCGTCGTTCGGCACGACGGGCCACACGATCTCGGCCTTTTACCGCATGATCAACGACCGCGGCGGGGTCAACGGCCGCAAGATCAATTTCATCAGCGTCGACGACGGCTACAGCCCGCCCAAGACGGTCGAGCAGACCCGCAGGCTCGTTGAGCAGGATCAGGTGCTGGCGATCGTCGGATCGCTCGGCAGCCCGACCAACGCCTCGGTCCAGCGCTATCTGAACGACCGCAAGGTGCCACAGCTCTCTCTGTTCACCGGTGCCGCACGGTTCCGCGACCCGCAAACCTACCCGTGGACGATGGCCGGCGATCTGAGCTTCGTCAACGAGACGCGCGCCTTCGCCCGTTTCGTGATGGAAGACAAGCCGAATGCCAAAATCGGCATCCTCTATCAGAACGACGACTACGGCAAAGACCACATCAACGGCCTGAAGTCGGGTCTCGGCGACAAGGCGGCGTCGATGATCGTCGCCGAGGTGCCCTACGAGTCGACCGACCCGACGATCGACTCACAGGTCGTCGCCCTCAAGGGGGAGGGCATGCGGCGGCACCCGTGCCGGCAGCCTGGAAGCTACGCGGCAGGCATATCGTGAATTCAGTGAACTCGCCGACCCGGCTATCGACGGTGATCGTGCCGCCATGCTGTTGGGTCACGATGTCGTAGCTGATCGAGAGGCCGAGGCCGGTGCCTTCCCCGGTCGAAGAACAGCTGGAACAATTTGTCCTTGATCTCAGACGGAATGCCGATGCCGTTGTCGCGGATGCGGATTTCGACCGCTTCGCCAGATCTCGCGTCGATACCATCATGGTCGGCTTGAACTTCGGATCGCTCCCCTCCTTCTGGCGTTTGGTGGTCGCGTAGAATCCGTTGCCCAATAAGTTGAGACACAAGCGGGTGATGTCCTGGGGCACCAATTCGATCGGGGCAATTGCGTCGGCGAAATCGCGCTCCAGCGTCACGTTGAAACTCTGATCTTGGGCGCGGCCACCATGATAGGCGAGGTTCAATACCTCCTCGATTAAGCCGTTGAGATCGACGCTGCGACGCTCACCGCTGCTCCCACGCGAATGCTCGAACATGCTCTTGACGATGCCGTCAGCGCGCCTACCGTGCTCGACGATCTTATTGAGATTGCCGGTCAGCATCTCGATCGTCTCGTCCATCTCGGCGCGCTTGTCGTCGCCGAGTGCAGTGATCGCCGGGGCGGCTGTCTCCTTCGACATGGTCGGTGGCAAGCCGCTAGGGCTGACAGTGGCCTGGATCAACCGCCATGACCTAGACCTGCACCCGACAGTCCCGCCGCCCGATTTCGTTTTTCCCAACATCCAATCACTTCTGCCGCTGCTGGGCAAATCAAGTTAACCGCGCAGCACGAACCCCGCCACTGGCTGCCCTTGAACAAGTCGTCATGCGTTGTTTGAAAGGCGAAACGACATGATCCATAACCACCGCCGTACCGCAACCCCACAATGGGTGCTAGTGGAGGGAACCGAACGCTTGGTACCGAAGGAGCCCTCACCCGCCTCGCTGCGCGCGGCACCCTCTCCCGCACTGCGTTCCCGCACTCTGCGGGGAGAGGGGGACCCAGCCCGCGGCTGGGTGGGTGAGGGTTGGCGACGAAGTCTATTGTTTGGTTACGACCACTAGGTCGGTGACTTCGGCGTCGCTACCGCTGGCATCTCGATACGAGCGACCGATCGCCCATCCTCGAAAACGACTTTGAGGGCGATACCGACATCCTCCGGATGTCAGTATGGACGGGCCTGATCGCGAAAGCGCCCGACTTCGCCCTCTGCAAGGATGAGGCGACTAATAGCGTCGGCATCACCGAGCCTGCCTTTCGAGACGATTTTGCAGATGCAGGGCACACAATTCGTCCTCGTCGGTTCCTTGATGCCATTGTCGCCCATGGCGACGAGTGCGACCTGATCGGGTGATCCCGAGAGAAGAGCGCGGATGGTCGCATCCGCAGTGACCAGCGAGGCCGCGTAGAGCCGCGCTGGGCAATACGGACCCTCCAACCGACGCCTTATCCTGGTTGATGACTGGATGGTCGTTGATCGCGAAGCCGTCCAGTCAGCCCCAGATACACAGAGGAAGACGCCCAGCTTAAGCGGGCTGTTTGATTTAGACCCGCTCCACGCCGGTAGTCGCGGCGTCGATCGCCGCAGCCACGTCATTGATTTGCTCCTCGCTGAGCGGGCCGCGCGAGAGGTGCGGTCGCAGCGCCAGCTTCAGGTTCTCCATCGCTCGCAGAATTTGCGGCACGGGGCCGCCCCCGTGGGCGCGGCTGGTCTCGGCCATGCGAGCGAAGAGAGCATCTACGGTGCGGCGGTTGGCGTCGAGGAAGGCCCGTCCCTCCGCGGTAATCTGGTGCAGCTTCTTTGCACCATCGCCGGTGCTGACCGTCACGTAACCAAGTTCCTCAAGCAGAGTCAGCGTCGGATAGATGACGCCTGGACTTGGGCTGTAGGCTCCTGCGACCTGCTCTTCAATCGCCTTGATGAGCTCGTAACCGTGCCGGGGCTTGTCAGCAATCAGGTGCAGAATGACTAGGCGAAGATCACCATGGGCGAAGAAGCGGCCGAGGCCTACTCTGCGGCCATGCCGACCGTGCTGACTACGGCCGAGATGCTGGCCGTCTTGGATGCGTTCCGAGCGGCCGAAGCGATGGCCGTGGTCGTCATGGGAATGTCGATGGAACATTGATTCTCCGAGTGTATTTAGACATAACGAAACGCCAGATATATCGAAATACGTGCGATACAAGAGGCCTACCAAAAAATATGCGCCGGGATGGAAGCTCCGGCTTGTCGCTCGGGAAGGGCGATAGCCCCGGAGTTGGCCGTCTTCGGATCAACAGTTTCTTTGGTCGGCTTTGGGTCGGGCGCGCGCTTCGCCGCGATTTTCGGCCATTTCAATCGCCGGCTGCCCCTTGGAGCAAATCCCAACGCCTTCTGCTGGCGAAGCGCCTGATCCATAGCCACCGCCGCGCCGCTTATGTCTGCCCCGAGTGGGCGTTAGGTCGGTGACTCCGGCACCTTTACCGCTGGCGTTTCGATACGAGCGACCGGTCGCCCTTCCTCGATATTGACCCTCAGGGCGAAACCGTAGCGATCGACATCGAGCGCGATGTCGACGTCCTCCGGGTGCAGGAACGGACGGGCCGAATCATGAAAGCGTCCGACATCGCCGCCTGCGAGGATGAGGCGGCGAACGGCGTCCGCATCGCCCGGTCTGCTTTCGAGACGATTGCGAAGGTGAATCGCGCACAGTTCGTCCTCATCGGTTCGCTTGATGCCATTGTCACCCATGGCGACGAGAGAGACTTGATCAGGCGAGCCCGAGAGAATGGCGCGGACGGTCGCCTCTGCCGTGGCCAGCGAGGCGGCGTAGAGCCGCTCGGCCTGGCGTGCCGCGACGATGCCCTGCGTGCCGGCGCTGGTCCGCTGGATGATCGTCTTGCCGCGGAAATCGACGGTCGAGATCTCAAAGGGCGAATTGCCGAAATCGAAGCCAGCCGGTGCCCGCTCTCGGACCTCACCCATACAGATCTGGCCGATCCCGGCATCGCGAAGCGCCAATGCTTCCTCGACCGTGCTGACCATCACGATGCTCGTTGCTCCGTTCGCCAAGGCGACGGCAGCAGTGGTGAAAGCGCGGAAAACGTCGATGACCGCCACGGTGCCGGTCGCTCGCTTCGCGCCTTCGAGCAGGCTATAGATCGAAATTTCCATCGTCACAGACCTCTATCAGCACGCACAGGCACAAGGCCCCGCACCAACCGGCTCGCCACCCTCATCGTTTCCGGCGAGCGGCAGAGGGGTGCCTTCACCCTTTGGCTAGCAGGTATCCAGCGGCGGCGGGTCCTCGCGGACGACCTCCTCGGCGAGACTGTTGTCGACCGCCTGCTCGAATGGGACGCCTTGCTTGACGAAATGGCCGGAGACGAGCCCCGCCTTCAGCCGGTCATAGCCGGCCCGCGGCAGGATCGGGTCGCGGCCCCAGATGCCGAGTGCCCGATAGCGAGAGACCGCGGCGCGCAGCAAGGTCGGCGGCACGCTCGGAAAGAACGATTGCACCGCATCGGCGAGTGCCTCGGGCGGCTTAGTGTGAAGCCACTTCTGGGTCCGGTAGAGGCCGCGCACGAGTTTCTTCAGCTCCTCGCGGCGCGCGGCGAGCACGCTGCGCCGCGCGTAGAAACTCGTGTACGCGGTCGGGCCGCGCGTCGCGGCGGCGTACCAGAGGTGGCCCTCGCCGGCGGCGATCAGCTCCTCGGCAAAGGGCTCGAACAGCTGCACGACATCGAGCTCGCCGCGCCGCAAGGCCGCGGCGTTGTCAGCCATCGTCCGATCGGCGATCCGCGGCAGTGCTTCGGGATCGAGACCGGCGCGGCGCAGATCCTCCTGCAGGCAGAGCCACGGTGTCGGCACCTCGCTGACCGTCGCAACCCGCTTGCCGTAGAGATCGGCGAGAGCGAAATCCGGACGTGGCTCCCTGCCGACCAACAAGAAGGGATCGCGGGTGACGACCGCGCCAAAGCAGACCAGATCGCAATCTGCCCGGCTTTCGTACATCTGCATGACTCGCATCGGCCCGCCCCAGGCGACGTCGACGGTGCCGGCGAAGAGACCGGCCGGCGCCTCGGCGGGGGCGGTCGCGCTGACAAAGTCGATCGCCACACCCTCGCGCCGATAGGCACCGAGCCCCAGCGCCGCGTAATAGGGCGCGTATAGCAGCCCGCGGAGCGATTCCTGCAGCGTGACGGGCATACTGTCTCCTGTCCCTGGTGGTTCCCTGTTACGCGGATTGCGCTCCCTGATCGGCCGATTTAATTCCCTCTTCGGTCGTCTAGGGATTTGCCTTCGGGTTTACGAAAATAACAATGGGTTGCCGACACGGATTTCGTTCCTGAACAACCCCAAAATCGATTTTAGCCAGTATCTTCCCGCCCACCAGGAACCCTCGGGTCAGGTTTCCGCGGCGCGCAGGATGCGCTCGGCCGCGTCGGCGAAGACCTGGGCGCCGAGCACGATGTCCTCCTCCGTACTGTCCTCGGACCAGTGGTGGCTGATGCCGCCGAGGCTCGGGATGAACATCATCCCGGCCGGCATCCGATACGACAGCACCGCGGCGTCGTGGCCCGCCGCACTCGGCAGCCGCAGATGCATGCCCGGCGCATGCCGTTCGGCCGCCGCCTCGATCTGGGCCTGAAAGCCGGGATCCATCGGACGCGGCTCGCTGCGCGCCATCGGCTCGATCGCGATCCGGCAAGGACCGGCGCGGTCGGCCTCGCCGACGAGCTCGAGCAAGGTCTTCTCGAACAGAGCGAGCCGCTCGGGATCGGCGTCGCGGAACTGGACCTGCATCTCGGCGTGGCCTGGGATGACAGAGGGGGCGTTTGGTTCGATCAGCATCCGGCCGATCGTCCATACCGTGCGCGGACCGGCGATCTCGGGGAAGCGGTCGTGTATGCGGGTCGCCAGCCGCACCATCGCCACCCCGGCATCCTTTCGCCGCACCATGCGCGTCGTCCCGGCATGGTTCTGCTCGCCGGTCAGCGCGACCCGGTAGTTCCAGATGCCGACGATCGTCTCGACCACGCCGATGCGCAAGCCGCTGGTGTCGAGTGTGTCGCCCTGCTCGATATGCGCTTCGAGATAGCCGACATCATGCCCGGGCTCGACGCGCTCGCGCAGACGATCGGCAAAGCCGGCGCGCTGCAAGGCCTCGCGCAACGGCGTGCCGTCGTCGCGGCCCCGAAGCCGGTCGATTTCATCCTCGGGAAGCGCGTCGGTGAACGAGCGGCTGCCGAGCATATTACCGTAATGGCCTTCCTCGTCGGCCCAGGCGGCGACATCGATGCCGAGCCCAGCGCAGCCTGGGTCCGCGGCAAAGGCGCGGGCCAGCTCGAGCCCGTAGATCACCCCGAGCGCGCCGTCGAGCCAGCCGCCATAGGGCTGGGTCTCGCTGTGCGAGCCGACCAGGAGCCGGCGCTGCGCCCGCGGGTTCCGGCCGATCACATTGCCGATGCCGTCGATCACCGTCTCGAGCCCGGCCTCGCGGAGTTGTTCGGCGAGCCAATGCCGTGACTCGACATCGACCGGCGAATAGGTCGGCCGATGGACCCCGGTCTTGTAGCGGCCGAATGCGGCCAGCCGCCGCAAATCTGCGACGACGCGTCTTCCGTCGATGGTCGGCATGCCGGCGCTCCTTCCCTCGGGCCGTGGCGATGGAGCGGAGAGTAGCCTAGGATTGCGATCCAATAAAACGACAGCCCACGCCGCCATGCCCGCCCCCTCCCCTCCACGTGTGGCACTCCTCGGCTTCTCGATCGAGTGCAACAAATTCGCGCCCGTGGCCACCAAGGCGCATTTTCTCGCCCGCACCTATCTCGAAGGCGAGGCGATCATCGAAGACGCACGCTCGGCGACGCCGCGCATGCTGCCCGAAACGCCGGGCTTCGTCGCCGCGATGGACGCCTCTGGTCCCTGGACGCCGGTCGGCATCGCGCTGGCGATGACCGAGCCAAACGGGCCGGTCGAGCATGTTTTCTTTGTCGAACTGCTCGACACGATCGAGCGCCGGCTCAGGGCGGTATTGCCGGTCGAGGCGGTCTACATCTGCTCGCACGGTGCCGCGCTGACGACCGAGGAGGACGACCCCGACGGGGTGCTGTTCGAGCGGGTGCGGCAGATCGTCGGAGCGGGCGTACCGATCGCCGCCACTCTGGACCTGCACGCCAACGTCTCAGAGCGCATGGTCGGGTCTGTCGATGCATTCATCGGTTACCGGACCAACCCGCATCTCGACATGCGCGAGCGCGGCGCCGAGGCGGCCGCCGCGATCCGCGAGATGCTGGGTGGCGTCAAACCGCAGCGCGCCTTTGTCCGGCTGCCGATCGTGCCGCCGACCGTGACCCTGCTGACCGCCGCCGGCCCCTATGCCGAGATGATCGATCTCGGCCAGCGCCGCATGAACCCCGAGATCATGAACGTCTCGGCGATGGGTGGCTTTGCCTTTGCCGACGCCGCCACATGCGGGCTGAGCGTGGTGGTGACCGCACGGCATGATAAGCGCGCCGCCGAGACCCTCGCCGGCGAGATCGCCGCGCTCGGTTGGGCCAATCGGGTACGCTTTTATCCGCAACTGACCTCGCTCGACGAAGCCGTCGCAAAGGCGCTCGCGGTTGGGAATGACCCCTCGCTCCCTGCGCTCGCCTTTGCCGATGTTGCGGACAACCCCGGCGGCGGCGGGCGCGGCAACACCGTCTTTCTGCTGCGCGCGCTTTACGCGGCCGGGGTCGAGGGCGCGCTGCTCGGCGTGTTTTTCGACCCGCCGCTCGCCGCCGAGGCGCACCGTCAGGGTGTTGGCTCGCATTTCGAAGCGCGGTTCAATCGCTCGGAGACCACCAACTTCTCCGAGCCTTACGCCGCCCCAGCAACGGTCGCAGCGCTGACTGACGGCTTTTGCGTCGGGCGGCGCGGCATCTACGCTGGCATGCGGCTCGAGCTCGGGCCTTGCGCGGCGCTCCGCGTCGGCGACGTCACGGTCGTGGTGATCTCACATCGGCTGCAATGCGCCGACCCGGTCTTTTTCGAGATGATGGGGCTCGATATCGGCCGGGCACGCTCGGTCGTCGTCAAATCGCGCGGCCATTTCCGCGGCGGTTTCGACGAGTTCTTCGGTCCCGAGCAGATCGTCGAGGTCGATCTCCCCGGCCTCACTTCGCCTATGCTGAACCGGTTCGCCTGGACCCGCCTGCCGCGCCCGGTCATCCCGCTCGACGAGGGCGTCGAATGGCAACCTCCGGCTCACGCCGCGTCGTGAAATATGATGCCGAGGGTGAAACGTTGGCCGAAGCGAATGCGGCTGACGCCGTGGCGCATCGTCACCCGATAAGGACCGCGGGTGCCTCGGACCGGTCGGTGATGGACCGGGAAGATCACCGCCTCGCCCCGCCGTAACGGCACGACCTCGCCGCGTGATTGCGCGCGAGGCCGTTGCTCGACGAGCAGGAACTCGCCGCCGGTGAAGTCGTCCTCGGTCGCGCTCAGCAGCACCGTCAGCTGGAGCGGGAAGACCAGCGGGCCATAGAGATCCTGGTGCAGGCAGTTGTAGTCGCCGGCTTCGTATTTGAGTATGAGCGGCGTCGGACGCTCCTGACCCGCTTGATGGCATTCATCGAGATAGGCGCCGAGCCTTGACGGGAACCGCCCCTCCCCGCCGAGCTCTTCGCGCCAGCGGTTGGCGATCGGTGCGAGATGCGGATAGATCGACTGGCGCAGCGTCTCGACCGCGACCGGCAGCGGGTAGCGCAGATATTTGTATTCGCCGCGGCCAAAAGAGTGCCGCTCCATGATCACTCGGCTGCGGAACGCTTCGTCCCGATCGTAGAGCGCGGCAAGCCCGCGGCACTGCTCGGTCGTCAGCAGTGCCGCGGTCGTCGCGTATCCCCGCTCATCGAGAGAGGTCGCGACTTGCCGCCAATCGATCTCGGCAACGCGGTTAGCCGCCGCGGCTTCAGGCGGCCGCTTCATCGGGAGCTACGGCCGCGCGCTCACGGGCGAGCAGCGCTCGCTTGCGTTCCAGCCCCCAGCGATAACCGCCGAGTTCGCCGTCGCTGCGGATCACCCGGTGGCACGGCACGATGAGCGCCAGCTTGTTCGCGGCGCAGGCCTGGGCGACGGCGCGCACCGCCTTTGGCTGGCCGAGTGCGGCGGCGATCTCGCTGTAGCTCGCGGTCTTGCCCACCGGGATTTTTTGCAATGCCCGCCAGACCCGCGCTTGAAACGCCGTTCCCCGGATGTCGAGCGGCAGGTCGAGGTTGCGGCCGGGCTCGGTGATGAAGCGCACGACCTGATCGGCCCATCCCTTGAGCCCGGCAGCCTCCGGGATTACCGCAGCCGCCGGGAAGCGCTGTCGCACAGCGGCACCGAGGCAGTCGCGATCGTCGCCGAGTGCCGTCATGCAGATGCCGCGCTCGGTCGCAGCAACGAGCGCCCAGCCGAGCGGCGTTTCGACCGTCGCAAAGCGGATCGTCTCGCCGTTCCCGCCGCGGCGCCGCGCCCCGGGGGTCATGCCGAGCCCGGCCGCTGCGGCTTCATAGGCGCGCGAGCTCGACCCGAACCCGGAGGCGTAGATCGAGGCGGCGATCGGCTGCCCCGCATCGAGCTTCTCGGCGAGACGGCCGAGACGGTGGCTGCGCGCGTAATCGCGCGGGGTGACCCCGGTGATCTGTTTGAACACGCGGTGAAAGTGAAAGCGACTGATCGCCGCCGCGTCGGCGAGCTCGGCGAGAGTCGGCATGCTCTCGCAGGTCCGTAACAGCGCGCATGCCCTCTCGATCGCCGCGAGGTGCCGAGAAGCGGCCGAGCCGTCGGCCGGGCGGCAGCGCTTACACGCTCGAAACCCGGCGGCTTCGGCCGCCGCCGGCGTCTCGAAAAACACCGTGTTGGCGCGCAATGGGCGCCGCGAGGCGCAACCCGGCCGGCAATACACCCCGGTCGTCCGCACACCATAGAAGAAGCTGCCGTCCGCGCCGGCGTCGCGGCTCTCCACCGCCGCCCAGAACTCTTCGAAATTCAACATCTCGTTCTCCTCCAGATCCTTGATATGCCGAAAATGGAGGAGGGGAACGCTCCGCTCTATCCGGCGATTGCCTTTTAATTCAAGCGGGCTTGCGCGCGAGCCCTTCGATCATGGAGGTTCGGCGCTCACCCAAGCTGCGCATCGCGTTGATCCGCCACTCCCTTGCGCTCTCACCCGTGACGACGTGCTCGCCCAAGGGCGGAAGTCCCTCGGTCTCCAGGCGCCTCAGGATTGGGGCATAAGCCGCGACAACCTCGGCGCTGGTGTCACCGAGGACAACGATCTGAAAACCGGCCGCGAGCAAATCGGTGCGAATCTCATCCGGGGCGGCGAGAAAACTGGTAGCCGCCGTAGTGGCCCAGGGCAAAGGATAATGGGGCTCCCCGGCTGGACCGGCGCCCACGAAAGACAGGGCTAGCAGGCCGCCGGGGCGAAGCACGCGAAATGCTTCGCGGAAGACACCCCGCTTGTCCGAAATGTTCATCAGCGCCGCCTGCGAGTAGGCGCGATCAAAGCTCTCGTCCGCCACCGGAAGCGAGAGCGCCGAGCCGCGCAGGATCTCTACTCGGTCGGCGAGCCCGGTAAGGCTGTTGAGCTCGTGCGCGGCGGCGCAGAATTCCGGAGTCAGGTCCACTCCCGTGACGCGACATCCGAATTTTGCGGTGATCCATCGGGCTGGCCCGCCGATGCCGCAGCCGATGTCGAGGATGTGATCGCTTGGCTTTGGCTGCAGCGCTGCAGCAAGCTCTTCGGTCGCGATCACGCCTTTCCCGTGGAAATGGTCGATCGGCGCGAGGGTGTACGGTGTGATCGGCACGTTCGGCCCGTTCACGTTTCGAAGTGCGGTCAGCACGCGGGCGGTGATGTCCTCACTCGCATAGTGCTTCTCGACCTGACCCCGGTTGGTCAACAGACCCGCCTCCTCATGCGTTTTCACCGCCAGCGTAGCGTTTCGGCAGCATTGCGTGGATGCCCTTGTTGCCGTCGACCAACTGGGTGACTCGCATGTCAACTGCGAGGCTGCAGAACATGTAGGCGTCTTCGGGCGGGAGACCGAGGCGCTCGCCGATCAACGTGATCATCTGGCGCAGCGCCGTCTTGGCCGCGTCGTCGAGATCCTCGTTGAAGCCGACGGTGATGTGGTGCGAGGGCGTCTCCGCCCGCGGCAGGTCCAGGTGCACGTCCTTGCGCAAGACCAGGCGAAAGGTGCCGCTGAGTGCGGTTTCGAGCGCCGTCACGCAGACCTCGCCGTCGCCCTGGACGCCGTGGCCATCGCCGGCCGAAAACAATGCCCCCGGCGCCCAGACCGGCAGGTAGAGCGTAGTGCCGGCGACGAGCTCCTTCAGATCCATGTTGCCGCCGAACTCGCGCGGCACGACCGAGGTCACCGCACCATAGACCGGCGGCGGCGCCACCCCCATCACCCCGAAAAACGGCGCGAGCTCGATCTCGGCACCCCAGGGCAAGGTCGCGATGCCGCGCTGGCGGTCGATCGCGGTGTGCCACACCCGGCGGATCGGGAAATCCTCCGGCAAGGTGCCGGCGAGCGGCCTGATGCGGGTGTAGCCCCAATTCTGCCGGCAGTCGATCGTCAGGATCTGGACCTCAAGCACGTCGCCCGGCGCCGCACCCTCGACCGCGATCGGCCCGGTCAGGATATGGGCGCCGAGGCGCGGCTCCATCGTGCGGTGGATTGCGAGATGGTCCGGCAGAATGTCGAAAGAGCCCGCTTGCGGCAGCACGTCGGCACCGCCCGAGACGCAATCGACGGTCACCGTGTCGCCCGAGGCGACCGACAGAACGGGCTTCAGCCCGGCATCGAAGAACCCCCAATGACAGGTTTCCGGGCTCGCCCGCAATACATGATGTTGCGACATCGACCAGCTCTCCGCCAGATTAGCGGGTCGATCCTAACCGAAGGCCGGGCGCAAAGCAGCAAGCGAGAAGCCGCTGCTAGGGGCCCGCAATCGCCGAGCCGGCAGGCGGCGTCAGGCTCTAACCGGCGCTAATACAGCGAAAATCGCGTTTTTGGCCCCGAATCCGGCGGTTTTCGTCAAAAAACAAAACACGAA
>Ga0074045_10004720_pt1 | contig 12004 bp, 12 predicted proteins | sample BogForMeECP23OM2_FD_94442 | JGI IMG/M metagenome (GOLD analysis project Ga0074045, IMG submission 94442) | Bog forest soil microbial communities from Calvert Island, British Columbia, Canada - Bog Forest MetaG ECP23OM2 | ecosystem: Environmental > Terrestrial > Soil > Wetlands ...
CGATGGAATCCCCGTGGCGTGAAGCGCAAGATGAGCAAATACCCGTTGCGGCCGAGACACCGAGTGCCAGCCAAGTGTCTCAGCATCGCAAAATGCATTCATATCCTTAAGTGAACAGTATTGGGGCTAACCCCTCTCTGCCAATCGTTTGCAGGGAATCTACTTATTGCGTTCCGCGCAGCAAAGGAGCTTACGGGATACCACACTAGTACCCATTACAAATGGGTTGGGTCATGGGTCCCTTATGCCACTCACCAAATTTCAAATTTGAAAAGCCACGCATGAGTTTCTTCGCGTGTTAGAGATGTGGGGTTCTAGTACCATGTCGGGTAACCCGACGCAAAACAAAGGGGCGCCCTTTTATAATGTGTGGAGGATAGAGCCCAAATTACCGGTAATCCAACGCCGCAAAACCGAGTTGGATGACAAACCAGTCCCAGCCAGTTTGAGTCCTCAAATGTCCCCCCGGCATCTAAGGGGAGACGCTGCGATCCAACCAGCGAGGAGGAACAAATGTACGTCATTACAGGTGCGACGGGAAACACTGGAAGCGTTGTGGCGGAGAAGCTGCTTGCAAGAGGAGAAAAGGTGTGTGTTATCGGCCGTGACGCGAAACGGTTAGAACCATTGACACAGAAGGGTGCCAAACCATTCGTTGCTGACGCAACCGACCCGGGCACTTTAGCGAAGGCATTTTCAGGGGCGAAGGCAGTCTATGCTATGGTCCCGCCTAACATCAGTTCACCGGATGTTCGCGCTTACCAAGAGCATGTGAACGACACCTTGGTCTCTGCAATTGAGAGGAGCGGGGTAAAGTATGCCGTCGTTTTAAGCAGCGTCGGCGCTGACAAGCCGGATAAAACGGGTCCGGTGGTCGGGTTGCACAATCTCGAGGAGAAACTTAGCAGGATTGCCAGATTAAATGCCCTTTATCTACGACCTGGCTACTTCATGGAAAACATTTTACCCCAGGCTGGTGTGATTCAGTCCCTCGGGATAGTTGCAGGCCCAGTCCGTGCGGATCTGCCTCTGCCGATGATTGCCACTCGCGACATAGGCGCTGTGGCGGCCGAAGCCTTGCTGAAACTTGATTTCGAGGGGAAACGCTCGCGTGAACTACAAGGGCCTCGTGACGTTACTTACGCGGAGACTGCGAAGATCGTGGGCGCTACGATTGGCAAGGCGGACCTGCCATATAAACAATTGCCTGCGGCGCAGTTGAAGCCTGCTTTGATGCAGATGGGAATGTCCTCCAACATGGCCGACCTGCTGTTAGAAATGGCAGATGCGCTGAATTCGGGCTACATGAGGATGCTCGAACCGCGCTCATCAGAGAACACGACTCCGACGACGTTAGAAACTTTCGTCGCCCAAGTTTTCATGCCAGCCTATCTGGGGAAAGCAGCTCGAGCTTAGCCGACTGCTCACGAGGTTGTCGCAAGTGGGGTAGAAACGAGGCCTGCTCTTACCGCGTCCACCATTTGAGGGCAAAGGAGACAGAGGCTGCCAAAACTGCCCTCTGCGTATTCTAACTTGGTTGATTTCACAGGAATATTGCTATTCAGACTGATCCCCATCACCAGCAAGATTTTTCTGAGTTGCGCCGGTTGGCAGACCTGAGTGAATCGTACTAAAAGTGTTCCTTGCAAATCATAGCGTTACCCAGCGTGAGCTTGAGCCAGCTCGCGAAGCTTGCGTAGATCGAGCTTCCCTGTGCCGAGATAGGGCAACTGATCGACGTGCGCGAATTGATCGGGACGTGGTTTCCAGAGGGCGGGCAGGTCGGCCTTGGATAGTTTCTCGAATACTCCATTCAACGCATCTTCCTTCAGGGTGTGAACGACGACCAGGCGTTCACCTTTCTTTTCGTCTGGGATTGCGGTGACTGCCAAGACTTGCCCATCGGCTTCGAGCAGTTCGTGAAGTTTCTCTTCCACCTTGATGTGCGGCACCATTTCGCCTCCGATTTTGCTGAAACGGCTCAGCCTGTCGGTGATGCGCAAGAAGCCGTCTTCATCAAGGGTCGCGATGTCGCCGGTGTTGTACCAGCCATCTTTCAATACTTCGGCAGTTTTTTCAGGCCGATTCAGATAGCCGACCATGATGTTGGGACCACGAACGAGTAGCAGGCCCGGGATATCAATCGAAAGAGTCTCGCCATTCTCGGGGTCGATGATTCGAACACCGATTCCGGGGAGCGGATGGCCAATGGTGCCGCGCTTCGCGCCGACCTGGCGAAAGTAGGCAGCGCGAAAATCGTACGTGTTGACGGCAACAACGGGCGAGCACTCTGTACACCCATAGCCTTCGAGCGGGCGGATCCCGAAGTGATCTTCGAAAGACTGTGCGACCCGTTCGGGAAGTTTTTCTGCGCCTGCCATCACGATGCGAAGACTACCGAAGGCTTCGGGCGGAATGCGACGCGCATAAGAATTGAGAAATGTCGGTGTTGATAGAAGCATGCTGACCGAATATTTGCTGACCATGGCGCCGATAGCTCCCGCGTCAAGCGGGCTTACATGGAAAACCACGCCGATGCCAGTAAGCGGAGGAAGGCAGAGAGTGCCAGTAAATCCAAACGAGTGGAAGAAGGGAAGAATGCCAAGGATGCGGTCGCCGCTGTGGAGGTGGAAGACCTGCTCAATCTGTTCGACATTCGACGCCAAATTGAAATGAGAAAGAATTACGCCTTTCGGTTCGCCGGTGGACCCGCTGCTGAAAATAATGGTCGCCGTGTCATCGAGCGAAGCGGGTTTGCTGACGCCGAGAAACCACTCGAGCATTCGCGCCGGAAGCAGTTTTGCAGACAAGAGGGCCGCAAGTTTTTCGCCAGTTGTGGGATTCAGGGCTAGAGCTTCGGCATAAATGATTTCGCCCGGAGGCTGCATGGAAACTTTTTCGAGGAATGTTTTCGACGTAACAACAGTTTTTAGCTCGCATTGCTTCGCGCAGGATGCCAAGGATTCGTTTGAGCTCGTGTAATTCAGATTGATCGGAACTTTGCCAAGCAGTAGCGCCGCCCAATTCACCAAAGCGCCTGGGATGGATGGAGGCAGAAGGATGCCCACCATTTTTTGATCCTGCCATAGTGGCCGCAGGCGGCGCGCGAGGAACATAGTTTTGATCAGCAAATCGCCGAAGGAAAGTTTTGGAGTGCGACCGTCGGCCATCGCGAAATTTCGCGGGCGACGGCGCGCAGCTTTGATAAAAGAGCGCGTCAACGTCTTCATGTAGCGGCGACGTCGCTGGAAGGCGTCCACGCTGAGCTGCTGCACGGCATGGCGAACGTCTGTCGCGGAAGCGGTGGAAGGTAACGCTTTGCCGATAGTTAATCGAACCGGATAGGGAATTTGTCGCGGCCACTTCCACAGAAAACGGCCGCCCGAGAAACTAAAAATGGAGCCCCAGATGCCATCGATATTGACAGGAATGATAGGAACGTCGATGCCTTTCACGATGCGCTCGAAACCGCGGCGGAAGGGGAGCATCTGCCCGATACGCGTGATTTCCCCTTCGGGGAAAATGCAGACGACTTCGCCGTTGCGCAGCGCCTCGGAAGCCTCACGTAATGAATGAATCATTTCGCGAGGGCCTTGGTCAGAGGCGATTGGAATAATTCCCAAGATTTTTGCGATGGGCTTAATTAACGGGTGGTCGTAGACCCCCTTGAACATGAGAAAGCGAATGGGTCGGTCGGTCGCTGTAATCAGAAGGATCGCGTCCACCCAGGAGGAATGGTTCGGAGTGAGCAACGCGCCGCCTCGCGCGGGAATATTCTCCTGGCCTTTTAGGTCGAGGCGATAAACCGTGTGTGCGGCGATCCACAGCAAGAGACGGATCAAGGAATCGGGCAACAGCCAGAGAACGTATGCCAGTGCAGCGAGAGTTAGGACGGAAGACCAGAAGAAAATTGCGGCAGGACCGAAGCGTAGAAAATGTTTAAAGAAATAAAAGGCGCCTGACGCGGCGAGGATTCCGACAAAGGAAAGCAAGTTGGCTGCGGCGAGCACTGCCCCGCGATGTTGTTCTTCTGGCCGATGCTGGATTAATGCGCTGATGGGGACGATGAAAAAGCCGCCGGAAAATCCTAAGGCCGCAAGGAGAAGCAGTACAACGAGAAAAGAGTGGCCGGGAGCGGTCAGCAAAAAACCGAAGATAGTGATACCTGTTGCGCCAAGAGGAATCAGGCCGTACTCGATGTGGCCGCCCGATAGATAACCGGCGGCCAAGCTGCCCAAGCCGATGCCGATGGCGATGGACGCTTGCAGAAATCCACTTTCGGTGGCGGGGACGTGCAGAATGTCCCGGCCGTAGAAAACGATTGCGAACTGCAAAAGGCCCGCGAGGAAAAAGAAATAGGTGTTGCCTGCAACGGCGAGATACAGAACGCGGTCGCGCAGGATAAGCCTGCACTGGGACCACAAATCGCCAAGAAAATTAATGCGGAATCGTTTCTCGGGATCTGCGGCGGGAACTTTGCTGATACCAAGGCTGGTGGCAAGGCCAATAAGGGAGCAAATTAGAAAAACGAAACCCGATTCATATTGGCGATCGCGGAAAATGACGGAAAGATATCCGCCAAGAACCGTGCCGGTGATAGCGGCAAGAAATGTGCCGAGTTCGATGACTCCGTTGCCCCAGGAGAGGCGTTCTTCGGGAAGGAGTTCCGGAAGCAAACCATACTTCGAGGGACCGAACAGCGCTCCCTGGGTGCTGGCGAGAAACACCGCCACCATGGCCATTGTCAAGTTGTGCAGCGCGAAGGCCGCGATCGCAAAGATCATCACCGCAATCTCAAAGAATTTGGTCCAAATGGTTACGTCGCGTTTGCTGAATCGATCAGCAAAATAACCACCTGCCATCGAGAAAAGAATGAAGGGAAGCGCGAAAAGGGAACCGATCAGGAGGACCTTAAGTTCCTCTTCGTCGGGGGAGAGGTTATTGCCGATGATGAGGAAGATGACAAGGAACTTCAGGGCGTTGTCGTTGAATGCGCCTTGAAATTGTGTGGCAATCAGGCTCCAGAAACCTGTCCGCCATGCGCGAGGGGCTGTCGGTTGCGGCTGCTCGGAACCTAAATCTGATAAAGGGTCCTCTGGCATGGAAGCGATAGTCCCAGAGAAATGGAAAAATGAATAGGTAATTTTTGGTTTGGCGCAGAGAGGCAAAAATCAGACAGTGGCGTGGATGCTGATGGCTCAGTTAACCTCTATTTGCAGGCGGGTTCTCCGAGCAAAGCGAAAGAAGCCAATTGGCTGCCTACCCCTTAAGACGAAGTGCATTCCCATGTTCCGCTTGTATTATCCGAAGGACGCACCGATTACCGTTGGGTCCTAAAATCCACCCGCGTCACGCAACTGCAGTAGCGTAAGCGAGAAATCGCCGGGGCGAGTGAAGGCAATGAGAGTTTATCGCTCGAACTGAGCGAGACGTGATATTCGGAATACCTGAACAGCCGAAGAACAAATACAAATAATAATCATAAGCGTGCCGATTGTTTCAAACATTGTTCTGCGATCCTTCTAGTTCCAAGCGCACGAGTCTGCCAGAGACCGAATGCCTTCAAAGCTTGTCTCTCGTGGATTCTCGCCCTTTATCACGTGGGATTTTTCAAATCCATGATCCCCATCAGTGCCGAAGAAGCGGTTTAACGCGTCCGATCATATGAATTAATGCTTGAGCGACTTTGCCGACTGGCTAATCGCGGTCCGGATAAGAGTGGCGATAACTCCAATAATGGTCTTGAACGCTGTGGTGCTGTCTGCTGTAGACGACATACGTTCTGTGGTGTACCACCAAGTAATGTCTGTAGACGTGGTCTTCGTGAGCGTCCCAGTTATGGTAGTCATGGTGATGCCGATCGTAGACTCGAACCTGGACCTCTTGAGCTCGGGATTCGATGACAAGCACGGAGGGTGCAACTATGGCAGCAGCGAAGAATAGGTAACGAAGTAAGCGGTCTATGCAGTACATAATCTGATTCTCCAAGACCGAGATGCCAGCTTAGGAATCCCAGTAGCCAGGAGTATGCACCGGCAGCGTCGCTATGTATGTTCCATACTGAACGTATTTGAAAATAATGATCTGATTCCGCTGGCTGCTAGTAAACGCCCTAACCTGAAAGCTGAAAAGTACAGTTGAGCAGTTATCACTTCCAGACATACTTACCACATGGACAGGTGATTGTTTGGGCGGGATCTTTCTTTTCTAAGGATTTTTGACAAACCGGACAATTTTTCTGCCACATATTTTCGCCTAGCCTTCACTTTCCAATCGTGAAGGCTAGTACACTAAAGTCTGGCCGGCTGTCTCCTTTTGCACAGCCTGCTCTCAAATTACGGATCACGAGTGCGGGCAATGTCTCTTTCAGGCGATTACCCGCTCGCTGAGAGGTTCGGGGCGGTAATGATGTTAGATCGTGCAAAGTTAATGACGAGCTAATTCCCGCGATCTCAATCAGTGATAACCGTGATTGCATTCTCCCGACCCGAGTACACTGTGCTTGGTCGTGCTTGGTCGACGACCATATCCTTAGTGTCGCCGAGACTCTCTGGCAAGTGCCGGCTAATATCCTTGAGTGGCAGGGGAGGTAAACCTCTGTCCTGTTGTGAAGACTATTCCACTTTCATAGAAATGATTTCTGGCTTGGCTTGTGCTGTTGTGAGGAAGGTCAAGGTCGACGGATGCTCTAGTCGGTGCTTATTGGAACATTCTCCTGCGCCCGCGTAAGTACGGAATTGCTTTTCCCACAATCGTTTCGCCGTACCGCACCCAGCGCGGCATAGGACGCGGGGTGAGTGCCAACATGTTGGATAGGTGGTACAGGGAGGGGTGCAAGTCCGCCACCAGTTTGACCACTGCTGTGAGTGGCACAGCCAGCAGTAAGCCCATCACGCCCCACAACCAGCCCCAGAAGAGAATGCCAACAGTTGCCGCAACTGGCCCGATACTCACGCGGGTGGCAATAAATTTGGGAATCAGAAAATTGGCGGAGACGATGTGCAAGAACAAGACCGTCAGAATGATGATGACAAACGGTTCCGGGGTATTGAATTGCAGGATCGCTCCAGCAAGGGGGAGGGCGAGGGAAAAGATCAGGCCGAGGAATGGTACAAGATTCAAAATCCCGCTAACGATCCCGATTGGGACTGCTCCGTGCATACCAAGTGCCAAGAAAACCAGAGTAGTGGTAAACGCCATGACGGAGCCAATGATTAGATTACCCGCAACGAAACCGCGGACCATCTGGTTCAAGCTGGTGATGAAGCGGTCCGTTTCTACTTTGGAGCCGAAAAAGGCATGCATTCGAGTGGACATGTGCTCCTTAGAAGAAAGCATAAAAAAGGTCAAAAATGGGACGACGCCGGCAATGATCAGTACATTCCAGACAGATCCGGCACCGCGCACCAGATAGGCGGGCCAGGTAGGTGATTCCCGTACGCGAACCTCGGTGACTTTTTTGCTCGGCTGCACATCGTTGGTGAGGTTCCCAGCACTCTGTTGAACTTTCTCAATTCTTTGACTGATGGGAAGAATGGCTTGCTGAATCTTTGAAGTGTAAACGGGGAGTTCTTCCGCAAAAGCAGCAGCTTTTCCGTAAAGTTCGTAACCTAGCAGACTCAGCAGACCCATGCCCGCAAGCACAACCACTGCCGCAGCTAAACTCCGTGGTAGACGAAGTCTTTCTAATTGGACTACCAAGGGGTCAAACAAGATGGCAAGGAAGGCCGCCAGAATAACCGTGATGCAAATCGAACTGGCGAAATAGCCGAAAACAGTCAGCAAACCAGCGACAAGTATGCAGAGCAGGATCACGATGCGACGAACTAGAGTCTCGGCAGGTAAGCTCGAAGGAGGCAAGGCCATTTCCTCCGAACGCTCGTCATTTTCTTCACCAGCGACGTCCTCATCGGTAACTTGATCAGTCATGTTTTTTCGGTCCTGTCAGCCAGAAGACCGCTATTCCTGCGATGAACTGGCTTTCTGATTTGCTATCTGCAGCTCCAACCTGTTTCACATTGGGTACCGGTATGGCGACTATCTCAGCGCTGTCACGTTCATGGCAACGGATGAACGAGAGCGTTTCATAGTTTTTCTTCACTCAGGAATGGACTGCAGCAGGTGATGCAGCGATATGATCCGTCTCACCTTTGCATCCGACGTGTCCACAATGACAATCGATGTCGGGTGTCATTTCCATTGTCTCGCACTCGATACTGCAATAAGCACCGGACGTTGTCTGACACGAACAAACGGGGTGTGCACACTTCGTAGTTTTCGCAATAGGCATTTCTTGTCTCCTCAGAGAATTCGGAATGGGTGACTCCGCCGTTAAGCGTATCCGGGATGAAGGAATCCATCTGTACAGAAAGGAACAGATTGCAGAATTAAGGCAAGTAGGAGAGAAGGCGCGAGAGTCCGTTTACCGAGTAGTGGTGATGAGCTTTCGAAGCTTCGCAAAACTGATGCACTCAGAACGCGATCGGGTCATGCCTTTACTTTGCTCGATTTCTTGGTCCCCAAAGAAGCCTCAACTGGGCAGTGCGTTGGACCACTACATTTCGTCCGGGGCGCGCCCTCTGCGATTATGTGCAAAATGGTACTGCTAAGTTTCGACTACGATGTCATGCTGTCTGCATGAAACATAAGGAAGAATCCAAAGAAGTACTGAGTGCGGTCAGTGAAGAGCTGGCGATGCCACGGGTCGCCCGGTCTGTGAGAATAGCGGAACTGCGTTTGGACAGTACGCGAATTGCACAGCGGCCAAGTACCACCATAGCCGGAACCGTTGACAAAATCATCCCCTCCCGAGCTCGAAACGGGCCTGAAAAGGCACTGATTGTTCTTGATGGAGCCAGGAAGCGATATCGAAAGTATTAGTATTGCAAACACACTAATTGACGAACACGGCGCTGACTGCAGTCTTAAAAAGGGTGCTCACGTTGAGGTTACCGTCACGAGGAAAGACGTCAATTGGAGTCGTTAAATAAACGGACAGGGCAGCGGAAAGGATTTCCATTCGTGGCCGCTCACAACATAATTCGCTGTACTGTCCCCACCTGTGGTTGGGGATTCAAAATCAAGGACACCGGCGAAACGGCCAAGGCTTATGGAACTTTCCGATTGCATTGCATATCGGTGCACGGACTGTCCCGAGATGATTTTGACTCATCTCTTCATTTCGATTTAGAAAATTTGACATTGAGTCTGCACAAGAAACCGCCTGCCGAGAGCTCCGAAGAGCAACATCAATAAGGCTGCAACAGAGCTCGCGGGAGTTTCTGTGTCTTAGTGCGATCCCGTATCGACATCGAGACGAATTGTAACTAAAAAATGAGTTTGCATCCCTCATTTAGCAGGGGTATTTCACGCAAATCTGTGTTCACTGAATGCCGAACAAGCGACGACAACTTTCCTCGCGTGCGAAAGCCACTGAAGTCGTCGCGAGAACCCTAGCGATTCTGGTGTCTGGTTGTTTTTTACTTATAGCGTTATCATTACTGAATGATAATTGGTGATTGTTTGATGGCACTTGCGGTACTATTTTTCGCCACTACGCCGGTATAAGGTTGTGAAGAGCAGAATTGAAGTACAGAGTCCTTCATACCCACACCTGAACCCGCTCCCTCAATTCATTCTCTCAGTTCCACTGTGTACTCTTTTGCTGAAATCAGGATGAAATGGATAATCGAAATCTGTTTGTGGTTGATGGTCTGGAAAGACTTATATCGTCCATGCAGCAAAGCAAGCTACTTCGTTGTGCGATTACGGATTGTTCGTGGGCATTCAAATTTATGAGCTTAAATGAGATCCATGACTGTTATGAAGCATTCAGACGGCATTGCGTTGATATGCACGAGCTCGCCCTTGACGATTCGGAAACCACTATGTCTTTAGATACTCAAAGTTGGATGATGCGGTTAGCCAAAGCTGACTGTTAGGGCGATGAGGATCGAGAACAACGCACGTTCAAGAGCCCCGAATCGGCGAGAAACGCTCGACAGATGGACAAGGCTTGCCTCGGTGTCCTTTCGCCCGGTGGCGCTTGAGCTCGACGTATAGGCCCTCTCGCTGTTGCTGGACGCCCTCTCTCGCTTGCTCACTGCGTAACAAGGCGGGACTAAGCGTATTCAATTTGTCGTTTAATGCCATGAGCTGATTCACAAGGTCGTCTTTCACCTTGCACTGATTTCCCACAGTCATCTGGCAGCCCTCGAGACGTCACTCTCACCTTTCCAGTCGTCCATGACTTCTTTGACTTCTGCTTCGACCTTCCACGCGGCGACCACGATCGCGGAGGCAGGAATGGTCGCGTTGTTCTCGTTCATCCTGAGTTCGTCGTTTTCATCTTTCGCGAGAGGTCCGGGAAAAGATGTTATTCGGCACGTGTATTGTGACTTCGCCATTCGAGCCTGCCCGATGGTCCAAAGTATCGCCAAAATCAAAATTGCCCCTAGAAGGTAGAACATCTCAGCTCCGCTCCCACCAGATTCCGATGGCTGGCATGAAAATGTACCCTAAATCAATATTCCGAGACTGTACAGAATTGAACATCGTGCGCAGCGGAAGCTCGATAGGATTCGTGAACGGCGAGTGAGCGGCAAAGGCTAGGAAGGCTCGGAAGGTCACTAGACGATATCCCAAGTCTCGCCGGTTGAGTTTCTAGGTAGAGGGAATAAGAGATTTTGTCGTCCGGCTTTAGCATCTACGCCGGTCGAGGAGTGGCTCAAACCCACAGAGGAGTGCGTTACTCCCTTATGACTACCAGCGGTGGGAAATGATACGGATCGGGAATATCGACCAAGATGGGAGGGGTGGAGAGAAATGGCTAGCCACAAACCGAACGTTTTATTCCTCTCGACGGGCAACGCTACACGCAGCATTATGGCTCAGGGTTTTCTGCGTGCGCTCACCACTGACCGATTTAATGTGGTGAGTGTGGCCGTAGAACCTGGCAACTTGAACCCTCTGGTAAGCGTAGTGATGAACGAAGTAGGCATCGATATTTCGAAGCAGAAGCCGAAGACGATTGCCCAGTCGTTGAGAGAGCCTTTCGGCCATGTCATCACTATCAGTGATACAAGCAAGGAAAGAAACCCGATCTTCCCCTTCGCCCTTGGCGTTCTGCACTGGAATATCGTAGACCCAAATTCTGCCTCTGGATTGCCCAAGCAGCAAACAGAGCTTTACCGCCGCGTGCGAGATGAAATCCTAAGCAAGGTTAAACAATTCATAGCCGATACCGCAGAACTGGATGCGACGGAACTTTCTATTGCGTAGAATCCCTGCAGATCCCTTGTCGAGGCTTCCACTGGCCGTGATCTAATGAACAGATGAAAACCCCGGACGCGGATGCAGCCTCAAAGCCTTCACCATTGCTGACTTCAGCTATCCCGCCGTCGATATCCTCCAAGACTAAGAACGAGAAGATTCATGTTTCCCCCGCAGTTCTTGGCGCCGCACGCCAGGAAGGCGAGCAACTGCTCAAGGATTTGCGAACTTCTTCGAATGGCTTAACGCAAGTAGAGGCCGAAGCACGGACACGCACGAATGGGCCAAATGAGATAGCGCAAGTGCGGAAGCAAGGCTGGATCATTCGCATTCTGAAGATCATGCGCAATCCCCTGGTGATCTTGCTGAGCGCTTTGTCGGCAATTTCCTTTCTTACTGGGGACCCGCGAGCCGGCTCTGTGATGCTCGGCATGGTTGCGCTCAGCGTAGGACTCCGCTTTTGGCAGGAAGCCCGTGCAGACGCCGCGGCCGATAAGCTTAAGGCCTTGATCCATGTGACCGCTACGGTTGTTCGTGGTGGCGTAGCAAGGGAAGTCCCACTTCGAGACTTGGTGCCCGGAGATATCGTCAGGTTGGCCGCCGGTGACATGATTCCAGGCGACGTCCGGCTGCTAACTTCAAAAGACGTTTTCGTAAGCCAGGGCAGCCTTACCGGTGAGTCGCTTCCGGTTGAGAAGTTCCACGATCCAGAACCGAAAGAGGAAAGCTCCCC
>Ga0074045_10004723_pt1 | contig 12002 bp, 11 predicted proteins | sample BogForMeECP23OM2_FD_94442 | JGI IMG/M metagenome (GOLD analysis project Ga0074045, IMG submission 94442) | Bog forest soil microbial communities from Calvert Island, British Columbia, Canada - Bog Forest MetaG ECP23OM2 | ecosystem: Environmental > Terrestrial > Soil > Wetlands ...
GCCACAGCATGCGCGGCATCTTCCGCCTGTGTAGCCCACTCAAGGTTCGTGACGAGATTCGATTTACCTTTGATGTGGTTGACCTGCGGCTTGTTCTCAGGGTTCGGAATGAATGCTGCCGCCACAATGCGATGAACACGGTGGTTGATAATCAGGCCAGCTTTGGACAAAGCCACCTGAAAGTATCCCTTGGGAAGTGGGCGTGGCTTCAAAACCCGCTTCAAGGCATTTCGTATACGCCCAAAGTTCGACACTTCGTACAGCCCTTTGTAGCCGACGACGGGCAACCAGACCTCGCCATCCAAAGAACCAAAAGCTTCATCCGACAAACTCCTTCTAAACTCAGCCTCACGCTGAAGGGCGTCGGCGCGGTCTTTGGTGTGAAGCGAGTGTTGGTACAGGCGCTTACGGAATTTTGTGCGTGTATGAAATGTTGTGCCGCGCAGAATCAACGTCATTTCGCTCCTCCATCCCCACTTTAACATCAAAAGGGTATGCATTCAAAATATCATTCCGAAGTTCGCTGGGTTTTGTCGGGTCGTCGGGCACAAAGTTTTTAATTTCCCTATAGTTTCAATAGTTTGCAGACATTGGCATCGCGGTTGCTTGTTACATCCTCACAATGCAGAGTCTGGAGCAACAGGTTTATCGACACTCTGCTTAGATCAATCGGGCCCGAGCAGTCAGGCCTGCGCGTGAAGATCGCGAAACAGTGCGGGCTTGCTATATCTTTGTAGCAGGCGCTTCTAAGCGCCTTTTTTTATTGAATTTAGATAGAATCCGGCTGGCAGCAACAGTTGAAAGGTCAATCTGGAGCTGGTGCCAACAGGATGTCAAATTCGCGCTCGGATCCTCCGCTGAAACCGCTGCATCAAGACACTTCGCTCAGCCCCGCAAAACTGGCCGAAATGGAAGGCCGCGCATCTGATCTTCTACAAAATTCACTGCTTCCGAGCCCGAAAGATTCGCTGAAAACGAGGCCGGATGGAACTATACTCGACGGACATCATAGAATTTGCATTCTTCGCAGACGACGCGTGGATGTCGATGCCCTACCACGTGAGATCATCGTAAAAGAGGACACTTAAAACGATGTCGACGGAACTCTATTGGGTCGAGGGCCCTTGGCCCCGAAAGCTGGCGCTGGCTTCGCGTCCTCGCGGCGGTGACTGGCTGGAGGACGAAATAGCGGGCTGGCACGGGGCTGGAATTTATACCGTGCTTTCGTTGCTGACTCCTGAGGAAGAGCAGGACCTCGATCTCAAGCGCGAAGCGCATGAGGCAAAAGCACGAGGGATGAGATTCGCCTCATTGCCAATCCCTGACCGTCAGGTGCCAAACTCAGAATCGGAAGTTTCTGCGGCGTTGGATCGAATCGACGCTGATCTTAAGGCCGGGAAAAATGTTGTCGTGCATTGTCGGCAAGGGATTGGCCGCACGGGCTTGGTCGCGGCCTGCCTTCTGGTCTCGAAAGGTCTAACCCCGGAAGCTGCGGTCAAAACCCTAAGCGCCGCGCGCGGAAGCTCGGTTCCAGAGACAGCCGAACAGCGGCGCTGGATCGACCACTACGCCGCAGTTTTGGCAGCCACGAAGTGAACAGTCAAACGACTTACGCCATATAATTACCCTGATTGAATTCCTATGGTGCGTGACGGCTACTTCTACGGTGTGGGCTGCCTGCTCGCTACGGGCGTGATCACGTGGCTGGCGGCTTGGCCCTATGCCGTCCCGGTTTGGCTGCTGACAGCTTTCTTTCTCTGGTTTTTCCGCGATCCCGAGCGTCAGATTCCCACTCTGCCAGGCGCCCTCGTCTCTCCCGGCGATGGCAAGGTGACTGATGTGTCGGTGGTGACTTCCGGCGGAACTCCGCGCCACCGCATCAGTATTTTTCTCAGCGTCTTCGATGTGCACGTGAACCGCTCGCCGATCGCCGGCGTGATCCGCGACGTGCGCTATCAACGCGGCAAATTCCTCAACGCCATGTCAGGCCATTCGGCGGAAGAGAACGAGCAGAACATCGTCACCGTCGAAGGCGACGGCCATACCGTAATATTCAAACAGATCGCCGGCCTGATCGCCCGCCGCATCGTTTTCAATTTTAAAGTGGGAGATAAGGTGGCTTGCGGCGAGCGGGTTGGGCTCATCAAGTTTGGTTCTCGCGTCGATGTTCTGTTCGATCGCGATGCCGAGATCCAGGTGACGCCCGGCGATCGCGTCAAGGGAGGAGCGACACTGCTTGCCTTGTTGCGGGTCGCGCCGCCAGTTCACGCCGGCACCGCCGGCGAGCGGGAGGCTCATTGAAATGGAAGAGTTAGGACCAGAGTCAGGAACATGGAAGATCTAGAGCCACGTCGTCGGGACTCCGACCGTCCGCGCGGAAAGTTGCGCAAGGGCATGTATATACTGCCCTCTCTGTTCACGACCGGGAACATCGCGGCCGGGTTCTACGCGATTTTGCAGACCGTGCACGGCAGTTCGGGTGAAGCCTGGCACTTGGATTTCGCCGCCATGGCCATCGGTTTTGCCGTATTGTTCGACGGTCTGGACGGCCGCATCGCGCGCATGACCAATACCTCCAGCGATTTTGGCAAGGAACTCGATTCGCTGGCTGACGTGATCACCTTCGGCGTTGCCCCGGCTCTGCTTGCCTGGATGTGGGGATTTCATCTGTTGCCGATGGTCATTGCACCCGAGCTACGCCAGAAGATCACGGATCTGGGCTCGGTCGCTTGCTTCGTTTTTCTCATCGCCGGCGCTAGTCGTCTGGCGCGCTTCAACATTGCGAAGAATCCGGAGCCTTCGAATCCCGGCCGTCCGGGTAAGAAATATTTCGTAGGCATGCCAATCCCGGCCGGGGCAGGAGTAGTTGCCGCCATCGTCCACTACTCCGCCGGAGTCCCCATAACTTCCTGGTGGACGGCGATGAGTTGGTTGATGATGGTAGTTGTCATCGGTTATCTGATGGTCAGCACCTGGCGTTTTTACAGCTTCAAGGATATCGATTTTCGCTCGCGCCATCCTTTCCGCTTGATTGTGCTGTTTGGCGTGGTCGGCGCGTCGATCTGGCTTTTTTCCCGTCCGGTGCTCTTCTTTATCGCGATTTTATATATGGCTTCCGGCGTCCTGTGGCGCCTGCAGTGGATCTTCCGTCGCAAGACTCCGCCTGCACCTCCGGTGTACCGGGAGGCATCTCATACGCCATGAATCCCGTCTCAAAGTCTCCCCTTTCGAAGACTCCCGCTTCGAAGTCCTCCGGTTCACAGGCTGATCTTCGCGGCACCAACCTTTATCGTGTAGCGATCGTCGGCGCGGCTTCGCTCAAGGGAAAAGAGGTCGCTGAAATACTGCGCGAACGGAATTTTCCTGCCGTCGATGTCCGATTGCTCGATGACGACGAGTCTCTTGGCCAGCTGGAAGCGGTCGGCGACGAGATAAACTTCATCCAGAGCATCCGCTCGGAACAGTTCGAACGCGTGGACTTTGCTTTCTTCGCTTCTGATCCGCGCTCTACGCGCAATAACTGGAAAGCGGCGCGCGACCTCGGCGATACCATCGTGGATCTCACCTTTGCGCTGGAAGATGAAGCGGGAGCGGGATCAGTGATCCGCTCCCCCTGGGTAGAGCGCCAGACCGGCCAGGCCATGGCCACGGAGTTACAGCCCGGCCCGGTCGTGGTGGCCCATCCCGCGGCTACGGTCCTGGCGATGCTTGCCTTACGCAGCCAGAAGGCTGCCCAAATACAACGTATGGTCGCGACCGTGTTTGAACCGGCGTCGGAGAACGGCCAGAAGGGTATGGATGAACTGCACGAGCAGACGGTGAACCTGCTCTCCTTCCAGGAATTGCCGAAGAGTGTGTACGACATTCAGGTGGCCTTCAACATGGTGGCGCGCTACGGACCGAGATCTGAATTGGCGCTGGACGCCGTGGCGCAGCGCATCCGGAAACACTACCGGCACATTGCCCATGGCGCCCCCGAGCCTGCGCTGCAAGTGCTGCAGGCGCCCGTCTTCCATGGCCACGGTTTTTCGCTGTACCTGGAAATGGAGAAGCCAGTCGCGCTCGCAGATTTTTCCGCGGCTCTGGCGGGAGAGCACGTGGTCGTGGGCAGCGGCCCGGAAGATGCGCCCACCAACGTGAGCGCTGCCGGTCAGGGCGATATCCTGGTCGCAATCGCTGTCGACGCGAATCACAAAAACGGCGTGTGGCTGTGGGTGACTACTGACAACCTACGCATTGCAGCCTTAACCGCGGTCGAATGCGCTGAGACCATGACCGCATCCCGGCCCCGGGGTCAGATTCAATGAGGTCTGACTCAATGATCGTCGGGATAAACAGGCGGCAGAAAAATTCGATCTCGCGCCTGGGTTTGGGTGGCGCAGCGCTTCAGCGCTGCGATAACTGGCTGGCTCCCATCGTCGGCTTTAGCCGCTGCGGTCAGGCTCCCGCGCAGGAAATGCCTCTCGCGCCGTCGGTGACGGCACGCTGGGGCGTCGCCATTGCGCTCACAGTCGGCCTAGCCGCGACCGGCTGCGGCTACCGCCGGGTGGGAAATGCGCCCGAATTGCCGCAAAACATCCACACCCTCGCCATTCCTGGTTTCGTGAGCCACAGCCGGACCTTTCGCATCGAGCAACTGCTGACCGACGCAGTCGTCCGCGAATTCGACGCCCGCACCCAGTATCATGTCGTTCATGAGGCGAATGGCGACGTGGATGCCGTGCTGAAGGCGACAGTTTTATCCGCGTCGACTAGCCCGCTGGTTTACGACTCCACAACCGGGCGCGCCGTCAGCGCCTTGGTCACCGTGAACCTACAGGTGACACTGACCGACCGTCAGGGCAAGGTACTCTTCGAAAACCCTTCCTATCTTTTTCACGAACAGTACGAGATTTCGAGCGATCTCCCCAGTTTCTTTGAGGAAGATTCTCCAGCTGTCGATCGTCTTTCGCGTGATTTCGCCCGCACCCTGGTAGCCAATATCCTGGAGGCCTACTGATGCTGAGCCGGCTGATGCTGAGCCTACTGATCTTCGAGGGCTACTATTGATCATGCGCGCCTTCAATAAGGCCGACCGCTTTTTCTCCGAGCTTGAGTCGCGCAAGCTGAAGCCGGCTTATGTGCTGGTGGGCGACGAAGCATTCTTTCGCAAGCGCTGCCGCGATGCCGTTCTTGAGCACCTGGTGGCGCCCGACTCGCGCGACTTCGGCTTGTTCGAGTTCGATCTCGCCGAGACGTCCCTCAATGAGGTTCTGGACCGCGCCCGCACGCCGTCCCTGATGGCGCCGTTTCAGGTGTTCTTCGTGCGCGGAGTGAAGACCTTGTTTGGTCGCGGCTCGAACGAAGAGAAGATAGGGGCCATCGAGGCCTACTGCAAGAATCCAAACCCCGATGCGCTCCTGGTTTTTGTCGCTGATCACATCAACATTCCGGCCGACGCCCGCCGCATGGAGATGACCGACAAAGACCGCTACCAGAAGATCCGCGAAGACCTGGGTCCGTTCTGCGGCATTGTGGAACTGTGTCGCGTCGAAGAGGGTGAAGCCGTTCGTTGGATCGCCGAGTACTGCGCCACACGGGCAGTCAAGATGGACGCCGACGGCGCCCGTGAATTAGTGGATGCCCTCGGCGGCGATATGATGATGGTGTCGAACGAACTCGAGAAGCTGATTCTCTACGTCGGCGAAAAGAAGAAAATCACGCTCGGCGATGTCGAGACCATGGTGCTCGCCGCAAAGCGGCGCTCACTATACGAGTTGACCGATGCGATTTCCTGCAAAGACCGAGTCCGCGCGCTCGAAATCCTCGATGCGCTGCTCTCGACCGGCGACGGCGAAGAAGCTGCCATCGGCCATCTCTACATGCTGGCCAAGACTTTTCGCCAGATGTTGGTGATCATGGAGCGCAATGTGCGCGATCAGCGCATGCTGTGGGCCGCGCTGTGGCAGGGCTTTCGCGTGCCCCCCTTTGCCGCCGACGATATCATCCGGCAGGCGCGGCGCTACAAATCGAAGCGGGAACTGACGCGCTCCATTCGCCTTGTTGCAAAAGCCGATCTCGCGCTGCGTTCGAATCCTCCCGGCAAACGCCTGATCCTGGAAAAATTGATTCTCGATCTCGCCACCGAGCCCAAGCTCGAAGCCACTGGCGGATGGATGCAGGAAGAACTGCCTGTGTAGAGACTGGGCTTGCCCCGTCTCAGGGTCGCCATGGACGTCGATGTCTATCTAAAGCGCATCCGCTACCAGGCGCCCCCGGTTATCAACCGCCCCAGCGCCAGTCTTCTGCGTTCCCTCCATCGCGCGCACTTATTCATCGTCCCCTTCGAAAATCTCGATATCCATCTCGGACGCAAAATCATCTGTGATGAAGCCCGCATTCTGCACAAGATCGTCAACGAACACCGCGGCGGCTTCTGCTACGAGTTGAATGGAGCCTTCGCCGCCCTGCTGCGAGCCTTGGGATTTCGGGTGACGTTGCTCTCAGCCCGAGTCGCTCGCGAAGACGGCAGCTACGGCCCCGAATTTGACCACCTCACCCTACGCGTCGATCTAGAGGAACCGTGGCTGGCCGATGTCGGATTTGGAGAGGGCTTCCTGGAACCATTACGCCTCGATTCAGGCATGGAACAGGCGCAAAACGGCCGCGTCTATCGTCTGACATCCCGTCCGACGCCCAACTTGACATCGACCGATAGCGAGTTCGGCCTCGAGGTCATGTTTGAAGGCAAGTGGAAAAGTGAATATGCGTTCGCCCTCCAACCGAGGGAGTTCTCCGAATTTGCCGGCATGTGCCACTATCATCAGACTTCACCCGAGTCGCATTTCACGCGCCAGCGAATATGCTCCCTGCCCACTCCCGATGGTCGAGTCGCTCTATCGGACAGCAGGCTGATTGAGACACACCAAGGTTCACGACAGGAAACATTGCTCTCTGGAGACCAGGAATGGCGGTCAAAGCTGAGTGAGCTGTTCGGAGTGATCCTGTAGAGACGGGGTTTGCCCCGTCTCGGAGCGCACGCGCCGTCGACTCTTTACCCCTTCGCCTCAGCCACTGCCCGTCGTAGCTGGTCAACGTCCGGAAAATTCGGGTTGATCCTTACCACGCGGTCCAGTTGCTGCTTGGCCAGCGCCACCTGACCATTCTTGGCGTAAGCGAGCCCCAGGTGGTAGTTGAAGAGCGCGTTGTCCGGTTCCTTTTTCACCGCTTCCTTGAACAGATTAATCGCGGACGTGTAGACGTGTTTGTGGTAGAAAGCCCAGCCCAGCGTGTCCGCGGAGTTGGAACTATCGGGTAGCTGACGCCGGGCCGTCTGCGCCATCGTGAAAGCAACGTCCACATTGCCACCCTGCTGCAGCATCACATACGCCAAATTGTTGGAGGCCACCGGATTTTCCGGCTGAATCTCAAGCACCTTCTGGTACTGCTGCTTGGCGTGGTCCCAATCCTGCTTGCGCTCATAAATGACGCCCGCCTGCAGGTAGAAAGCGACTTCCTTGGGATTGGTTCTAGCCCCATCGAGATAGGTTTGCAGTGCCTGATCCGTGGCGCCGCGCCGGTTCTGCACCTCGCCGAGCTTAACCAGTGCCTCGCTGTTCTTCGGGTTCAGGTCGGTAGCTAGTTTGAACTCCAGTTCCGCCCCCGCCAGATCTTTTTTCTGTTCCATCAGAAGTTGACCCAGCATGATGTGAAATGCGGCATTCTTGGGATACCGGGCCAACTGTGTCTTGACGGTAGCAATGGCCCGGTCCGGCTGCTTCTCTATCAGGTCCACGCTAATTACGCCGAACAGCGCTTCGATGGAATTCGGATCCAGATCCATGCCCTGCTGGTAGGCTTTTTGCGCTTCCACAAACTGGCTTTGTGCCATGCGCAGGTTGCCCAACTGCACATAGGCGGCGGGATCGTTTGGCTCCTTTTCCAAGGACCGGTGAATATACTCATCTGCCTTTACGAACTGCTTGCGATCGATATCGGCCACCGCGTGCAAGAGGTAACCGTCGGGAGCGGCTGGCTGCAAGGCGATAATCTGGTCCGCTTCCTGGGCCAGCCCCGAGGCATCGCCATGGTGGATGTCAACGGCCGCCAAGGCCCGGTGCGCCTCCACAATTTCAGGACGCAGCCGAACCGCATCGCGCCACTCTTTTTCCGCCCGGATGGTGTTGCCCACTTGGTCGAATGCCAGGCCCTGCTGGTAATGCGCCACCGCATTGTCAGGATCCTTCTTGATCACCGTTTGCAGTGTATCGACAGCGTCGCTGCCCTTGCCGTCGCGAATCTCGATCTCGCCCTTGTAAACCAGCGCGATTTCGTCATCGCCCTTCACCTTCAAAATTTCGTCATTGAGCTTGCGGGCTTCGTCGATCCGGTCTGTCAGGATCAGCAGCTGAATGTAATTCTCCCTGACAACCATGTCCTTGGGATGGGCCTGATACAGCGCCGCATACTCGGCCGTGGCCTGATCGAACTGGTTGTGGGAAAAATAGAAATCGCCCAGCATCCGGTAGCCCACCGAATTGTTCGGGAAATCATTCTTCGACTTGCGCAGGAATTCTTCGGCTTCGTCGAACTTGTTCTCCGCCATGAACAACCGGGCAAGCGAGAGCCGGGGGTTGGGATCGTCGGCTGCCGTCGCAATGGCTCGCCGGAACCACTGCTCTGCTTCGGGAAATCTCCCGCGAGTCAGGTAGAAATTCCCCAGCGAGGTCAGCGCATCCGTGGAGTTGGGACTGAGTCTGGCCGCTTCCTTGAAACTCGCCTCCGCTGCGTCCCACTGTTGCGCCTTCATCTGCAACATGGCCAGATTCAGACGATAGTCGGAACGATTGGGGTCCCGTTTCACCGCTTCTTGCATGGCCGCCACCGCGGCGCTGGTGTCATTCAGAGCAGCGTCGTAGTCCGCGCGCGTCAGGTAGACGTCGGGTTTGTCGGGCCACTCTTTCGTAAGCTTGTCCAAATGCTCCTTCGCGACACTGAACTCACGCGCGATGATCAGCACGTTGGTCAAGTCAAGCTGCGCCTCATAGAAGTCCGGCTTGATCTGGACGGTGGTCAATAGCTCCTGGACCGCGGTTCGCCCGTCCCCCAGTTTTATCGCCGCCAGTGCCAGCTTGTAGTGGGCATCGGCGAAACGGGAATCGACCTGGATCGCGTTCTGGAACTGAATCTGGGCCTCCCGATACTGCCCCTTGTCGAAGTAGCGCTGCCCGCTCTCCAGGTACTTCTGCTTGCGGACGTTCGGATTCTGCGACGAACAGCCCGTCAGCAACGTCCCCAGCACGCAAACCGCCGCTACTGCAATCTGAAGTTTTGACCCCGTGGCCTTACCCATATCTCTGAACGCCTCACATTGCGCAAACTTTGTCTTATCAACGCCCCAATGCACAAAGGTACTCTCTGGGCGCAAACCAGAGCAGTTACCGCCATTATTACCGTAAACCCGGGCATCGGAAAGAGCCCGTTAGGCCCTGTCTTTAGAGCATACGCCCGTGTACACGCGCTTTGGTAATCTGCCCCAACCGGCCGGGCCATGGCATAGTTCAATTGGCTATGACTCACTTCCCCCAAAGCAATGTTAACCGGCGCTCCCCCAGAGTACATCTCAACGGATCGGTTACGGCCGCAGTCATGGCCGAAGGCGGTCAGCGGACACGCGCAAAACTACAATCCATTTCCATCACCGGCGGATTGCTGCAGTTGCAGCACGAGCTTTCTGCCGGAGATTTCGTTGAAATCGCTTTCCACACCCGCTCGGGCGCCATCTGCGGTATGGCCGAAATGTTGCACCCAACGCGCAAGTTTCAGAGTGCGTGTCTTCAGCCCTTCCGCTTTATAGCCCTGGCCGACGAGGATGAACGTAAGCTGCGCATGTCTCTCGAGTCCGCCATGGACCGCAGTTTCCTCGACCCGGTTGCCGAGCGGCCTCAGACGCCGAAAGCATTCTGAGCCAGCAAGCGGGCGGCGGACTTTGCTGAGATACCCGGTTTTGTTTTAGTTTTTGGGTGGCGCAGCTTTTCACCAAAGTTGCACTTGCTTTTGGGTGGCGCAGCGGTTTACCGCTGCGATAAACGGCCTGTTTTCGGGGCCGGCTTTAGCCGCTAAGGGTATCTGCGGCACGAACCAGTTTTTAGGCAAACGGGCAATTCCGGGTTGTCGCTTAAGCCACCTTGCGAGACACGACCTGCGAGCCACGGGCAACCGGTTTGCTCCAAGCTCGCAGCCCGCGGCTCCTTCGCTATACTGAACCCTCCAGAATGACCAGCCAGACCATCACGCACTCTGCCGAGGAGACAATCGCCTTCGGACGAAAGCTTGCCGCCGAACTCTCTCCTCCGCTCATCGTGCTGCTGCGCGGCTACCTCGGGGCAGGAAAGACGACCTTGGTGAAGGGGATCGCAGAGGGCTTCGAAGCCGCTCGCGCCGATGAAGTGACCAGCCCGACCTTCACCCTCATCCACGAATACCGCGGCCCTCGCGCCACCCTTTACCACATTGACCTTTACCGCATCGATACTCAGCGCGACCTGGAAACGCTCGGCCTCGACGACCTGCTCGCCCCCAACTGCATCCTACTGATAGAGTGGGGAGAGAAGTTCCCTCGCTTCGCACGCGACCAGGACCTGGAAATCACCCTGGAAAGACCCAAAGACGACCGGGTGGGGGAGACCGAGCGCAGAATCCTAGTGACCACGCGTTGAGTCCAATTGATTGATAACATTGGCTTGACCGACATTGGACTGCCATCAAACCCGGATCTCAATTAATTGGACCTGGAGCCATAATCAACTTGAAGCTGAGCTATTCCACGCTTGTAGGTCTGCTGACCGTGTCGATCTTGTCCTCCGCGATTCTTTGCGCGGGTCAAAGCGCCCCGCAGACTCAAACACCGGACACTGCCCAATCCGCCCAGCCGCCCGCGACCAGTCCTCCCAAACAGGACAAGCCCGGAGACCAACCGTCTGCTCTGAGTAATTCTCAGGATCCAAACAGCCCGGTCCAGGAAGATGCAGAGAAGAAGAAGAACGACCGGATGTTTTATGTGATGCCGAACTACTTGACGGTTGATGGTCAGTCGCAAGTGCCGCCAGTCTCCTGGAAAGAGAAGTTCGCCATGGCAGCGAAGGGCTCCTTCGACCCCTATGAATTCACGATTGTGGGCATTGTGGCGGGCATCCGCCAGGCGGAAAATTCCTCTCCGGGATTCGGACAGGGAATGGAGGGATATGGGAAGCGGTATGGAGCGGCTTTCGCCGATCAGGTGGATGGCAATGTCATGGTGGGCGGCGTTTTCCCCACGATCCTAAAAGTAGATCCTCGCTATTTTCGATTGGGTAGGGACTCGTTCATGCACCGATTTGGCTATGGCATCAGCCGTATATTCATCGCCCGAAAAGACTCCGGCAGTTCTATGTTTAACGTTCCCGAGTTTGCGGGCAACGCAACGGCGATTGCCATTTCCAACGTCTACTATCCCGCCGCCGATCGTAGCTTTTCGTCGAGTCTCTCCGGCTGGGAAACGCAGATGGGCCTCGATGCCCTTGGGAATGAGCTGAAGGAGTTTTGGCCCGATGTTCACCACTATTTGCAGAGGAGACACGCCCGCCACCTGCAGGAACAGCAGCAGAAAGTAACCGACTAGCCCTTGCAAGACAGAATACACACTTACCCGTTTTCTGCCGCGGAGTGCATCCAAACGCCGATTCAAGCAATCCAACCCTGGGTAACTTCCAGAAATTGCTTGAAAAGCACAGCAGATAGCTCGAGAGGGAAAATGCGGATCTGGGGGGAGACTTGAAAGCGATTCGATTATTTTGCATCGCGTTAACGCTGGCAGGGATGTTTGGAGCGGCGTCTGTTCAGGCTCAGGGGCCAGCAAGCGCGCGAGAACAATCCCACGAAGCATCGGTACCGTCGCGTCTGGACGATGTTTCGCTGACCACCGATGTTGCGCTGGCCGATATTTCGCTGACCGATATAGCGCTGAGCCAAGACCCTCCGCAAAC
>Ga0074045_10004724_pt1 | contig 11998 bp, 12 predicted proteins | sample BogForMeECP23OM2_FD_94442 | JGI IMG/M metagenome (GOLD analysis project Ga0074045, IMG submission 94442) | Bog forest soil microbial communities from Calvert Island, British Columbia, Canada - Bog Forest MetaG ECP23OM2 | ecosystem: Environmental > Terrestrial > Soil > Wetlands ...
CTCCAGTACTCCCACCTTGACCCGGATTACTTTCTGCTCCTGATTCATCGCCCTCGTCTCCTTCTTCTAAGGACCCGAGGACCTTACCACCACTGTCAGATTAAGTCTTGCCTTTTACACTTTTAAATCAACGGGAACAACGTTCGGGTGACGATCTCGTACAGCCGCATCACGCCGAATTCAGGTTAATAACACTTCGTCGAATGTGTAGATGCGGACGTCTTTGAAACTGGTTCTATACATTTCAAAAGACGCAAGGCGCTCAGCATCGAGTGGCTTGCGTCCAGCGACGACCACGCAGTCCACGGCATGAGCTGTCCCCGCTTCTTTGACGCGATCCTTGTAGTTGACAGGGCCACGCGGCTTTTGCCGTGCTCGAGCGCGCGCATGAATTCATGGTCGAACAGGGGCCAGCCCTTCGACGTGGCTCTGACGGCTACGCGTGCCGGCAATCTGTTCACGACCCATACGCCGGTTCCTGCTGGATTTGATTGCTTTGAGCCGGCGTTGCTCGAACGCTATTCAGATGACAAGACTTCCGGTTTCAGACCCACCGCGTGGAGCAGACGCCAGCCGCCAAGGCCCAGGACCATTTCCTGCTGCAAGCGCAGCTCTTTGCCGCCCCCGTAAAGCTCACTCGTGACGCCGCGGTTTACATGAGAATTCGCGGGATCATTACTGTCGAGCAGGTAGAGCTTCACGCGCCCGACCCGCGCCTCCCACGCGCGCAACCATAGCGTTGGTCCGACAACACGCACCTTGAGCCGGACCCATTCGCCCTCGGCGTTACGCACGGGCGTGATCGGCAATTGGCCTGGGTCGTTGTAGGGAAACAACGCCGTCTGATTGCCGTCATGATCGTCAGCCAGCATGATGTTTGCCGACAGAATCAATTCATCGACCGGTTGTTCGATCTCGCCGCCTGAGACCTCGTAGTCCACTGGCCCGCGAGCGTCCTTCGTCACGGTCTTTTCAAACTTGCAACACTTCCATATCGTGCCGGCCGGGCAGCGCGCCGCATTCAACCGGATGGTGCCCCTGCGCCGCGAGGGGACGCCGGAAGACGTCGCGAACCTCGTCCTGTTTCTCGCGAGCGACGACTCGTTTGTATTGCACCGGCACGGAGTTCGTGGTCGACGGCGGCCTGACCGCGATTTGAGCGTCCGAAAGTGCCGCATAAAGACGAATACGGGCGGATTCAACCGGGCGTAAACGGCGGAGAGCACTGCTCTCGGTGGCTGAAATGATTTAGGGCTCCTCGGTCGAAGTGAATGTCAGAATTAAGGACGACGGAGTTCAACGCCGATCCTCGCCACTTGTCCATTAAAAAGCGGGTTGCCGGCGCCACGACTAACAGTAATTCCCTGCTGAGAATATTCGAGTTTGGGGTACTGGCTGGTTTGCCCAATGCGTGTAAGCCATCGGCGCAGGATCACCAGGTTGGTCCGCGCGGGGGCGTAGTCCGGCGCCACCTGCGTCAGGTGCGTCCATAAATCTTGCGCACAAACGAGATCTCCTGTTTCCGCACAGATGATCGCATTCACGTTAGCCACATCGCGATCTTCCGGCGCCAAGTGTCGTGAGACTCTGATTTCGCGCAGCGCGTCGCCTAAACGGTGCTCCCTTTCATACACATTCGCGAGATTGAAGTGCGTCTCGGCATGTTCCGGGCCGAGCATTGTCGCGGTTTGTAAAGCGGCAGTGGCGTTCGCCAACTCGTGCTGCTCGAGGTAGGCGAGTCCGAGGTTCAAAAACAGGTCCCACTTATGGAGGCCGAGATTTATCGCCGCAAGGTATTCACTGATTTCTTCGCCCGCGCGCCCCACCATGCCATACGCAAAACCGAGATGGTAATGCGCCAGCGCGTCGTTTGGGTGCGAGCTCAGAAACTTGCGATGCAGCATCACCGCCGTGGAATAATCTTCCACTCCGAGCGCGAGGTCTGCCGGGACATCACATACTTCTTCATTCGCCGCAGCCGCCCTGCTCAAAACAACGACAGAAAGGAGCAGCAATGCGGTCGCGATGCGCAAGTTTGTCCCCCTTCGTAGCATCGTTCGTCACCGTGCGTCGCTGCCGCGGAGGGGCGAGATGTAGAGAGTGACAGGTAGATTCCAGCCTGCATAATTGACCTGCAAAAGGGGATAAACCGACACCCCATTCACGTTGGTGAGGGATCGGGAATCCGCCAGGCTTGATTGCCAGACCGCGTACCTGGTTTGCAAGAGCGAGAGCAAAGACCTTGGAGGCAGGGAAACCGGGTCCGCCAAAAGGGCCTGCTCAGCAACTCTCGCATTGAGCGTTGACCCGATGTTTTGCAAATCGGTGATCGAGCCGTCCGTCGGTTCGGTCAGGTAACCGGTCGGCTGGGGCGGAGAGGTTCGGATTGAATCGGAGGTCTCGAAATGAGTCAGCTCAGCCATGCTGACCATGAGCCGTGGTGCGGTTGCGGACCCCGCCGTGTCCGGCGACCACCAGCCACTCGCAACTCTTGCGGCGTTCGGCGTCGCGGCGGGTTGTTCCTGAGCGTGAGCGTTTGCCGCCACCAGGGAGAGCGTCACGCACAGAACAAGCATCGATAGGATGTATCGAGGGATCAGGGAGCCGCGGATCAGCGCCGAGCGCGCGACTATAGGCGAATTCCGCCAACACTTGGCGATGCGATTACCGCTTTCCGACTCTCCGAAGGCTTCGATGCGTTTTACCAAGATGCGATCGCCCAACGGTCTTATTTTCATAAAACTGGCAGTCTCCTCACGTCGATTTCGGGAATCGCCGGTTAGCGGCAGCGTACGTAGCCGAAAGCGCCGAGGAGAATGCCTCGGCGTGCATTATATCTTCGGTTTTTTGAGGACGTTTTTGCGGCGCTATGCCACTTGGCGCGAACCTCGGGTGGACGCCTTTTCAACAGCTGATTTCAATATAAGCACGAATTGCCCGCCGCGCTTGTTTATCGACGTTTCGAATTAAACGATGACCAATGAAACAAGCAGCAACTTGACTCGGGGAGCAAGTGGTACCCACAGAGACTTTGACCCATAATGCGCGCGCGCGGCGCGAAGATGGTTTTGTCTGGTGCCGCGCAGAATGCGAATAAAGCTGCTGGGGCGGGCTATTTCGCTGATTCGAGCAGAAAATCCCCAGACCGGTGGACTCGTTGGCGGAGGGAGTGGAATCGAACTCTCAGGCAACTTTCAAAACCGGCAGTAAAGCTTCATTTTGACGACATTTTCAACATGAACATCACCCGACGCCATCGCCGAGACTTATTGGATCGTCAACCAGAGTCGCAGCACTGGTATAGGGAACTTCAGTCCCGTCGGTTTAAGGAATAGATTCTAGTGCGGCTTGCAAATTCCTCGGCGCTTATCCGTTGTAAGGGTTGGATCTGGTGATTTTCAAAAGCATCAATCCAGTCCTTGGGAAGCATTATCGATCACGGCTACCGCTGGCGTGGGCGGGCCTTCACGCATTCGCTTGTAGACCGAATAGCCGAAGAAGCGAAAGCCCGAGCCCAGCCTGTCCGAGTCACTCTCGGCCTCGGGATTGCAACGACGATACGAGCACGAAGGGAGTAGTGTGCGAACAATCGGCGGCCAAAGCGGAAGCTTGATGGTCGGACGGACTCGAACCGACCCGCCTGCGGCGGCCCGGAGCCGGCCGCGACCGTCAGCCGAGCGGCGCGTTGACACTGGATTCGCGACCGAGCTAAAAATCGCTTCTTTGGCAGATCAAAATGGAAATCCCGGATCAATAGTTTTAGCTCTCGAACATCCGCGCACGCAGATGGTGCCAGAACTCTTCCGATACAGGCTTATGCAATGAGAGCCAGGCTAGTCATCCCCGTTCTTCTCGCCGCCATGGCGATTGTGACAGCTGCGGATCGGATCGGACGTGCCACGATGCCGGGACCCAAGCCCGGCCCATCCGCCGAACCCAGGAGCACGCATCAGGTCGGATTTCCTGACCTTCTGCGTGGGTGGAGCGTCCCCGCCGATAATCCGCAGACGCCAGCCAAGGTCGAACTCGGGAAAGCGCTGTTCTTCGAGCCGCGCCTGTCAGTCGACAACACTGTCGCGTGCGCCAGCTGCCACGATCCCGGCAAGGGCTTCACCGACCGACAAGCGACGTCGGACGGCGTCCACATGAAGACCGGCGAGCGCAACGCGCCGACGATCGTCAACGCAATTTTCAAATATCGATCAGTTCTGGAATGACCGCGAGCCGACGCTCGAAGCGCAGGCGGGTGATCCGATTCTGAATCCAATTGAGATGAGGATGCCGGATCGCCAGACCGTGGTTAGCACGCTGAATTCGATTTCCGAGTATCAGACCGAGTTCCAGGCGGTCTTTGGAGCCGCTCCCAACTACGACGACATGACGAAAGCGATCACGGCCTACGAGTGGACTCAGCTCGGGTTCGACTCGCCGTGCGATCACTTCATGGCGGGCGACGAAAACGCGATCACCGCTCAGCAAAAACACGGCTGGGCGATCTTCAACGGCCAGGGCCGTTGCATGTCGTGCCACGGCTGGAATCCGACTCGTCCACTTTCTACCGACGATCGCTTCCATAACATCGGCGTGTCCGCGCACAAGTCGAACTTCGTGCCGCTCGCCCGCCAAGCGCTCGACGAACTGGTCAAGGGCGCCAGCGCTCAGGACCTTGACCGGCTCGCGATCCAGACCGACATGAGCGGGCTCGGCCGCTTCCTCGTTACCAAGCAACCGCACGATATCGGCGCGTTCCGAACCATGGGCCTGCGCAACCTTTATGTCGGACAGTTCGGAATTCTCAGCGGCAGAGGAAGTTTCATAGGAACGTCGACCGCCGTCCCTGCCTTCAAGGCAACCGCTCCCGGGGCTTCGCCCTGCGAGACGTCGCCGAGTGTTACGAGGACGTGGTCGAGTTGAACCGGCTGATCGCTCCACAGCATGGTTGTGATCAGTATAATAAAATTTCGTGGTATGTAAGATTGTTTTGCCTAAGTGAGTGTCCCGTGCGTAAGACCGTCAAGCAAAGCCTCTTAGCTTACGCAATAGCGACGGCAATCGTATGTTATGCCGCACGCGGCGTCTCCTGGAGAGAGGTGGTCAGCGCCGGAAGCCACGCCACGTTCTGGATTTTTGTCATTGCTAGCCTGGGCGGCTTTGTATGTTGGTTTATCGGCGAGGCGGTCCTGTACTCCCGCTTGTTCACTTATTTTCACGGTTCAACCGAAGCGCTCGAACTGATTCCGACCATGGCCGCGGTCTCTTTTCTTCAGATCGTGAATTCCTATGTCGCAGCCGGCGCGTTTGTGCTTTTTCTCCACGTACGTAAACGCGTGCCATGGATAATGGGCGGATGCACCTTGATGTTCCAAGGCTACGTCGACGCGATGCTGCTGGCCACATTGTCGCTCTTCGCGATCGCTCTCGTGCCGTCGTCGCCGATTCGGCTTGGTTTCGAATACGCCGCAGCCGTGCTTGGCATTGGCTGTGTTATCGCTTCGTTTTGGCTCTTATGGGGGGGGCTGCTACCTAAAGGTACTTGGCTCCGATGGCTATACGAACAGCCCGCGATGTCGAGTTTCCGCATGGCGCGGCCGTCGCATTACATCAATCTCTTTGCCATCAGGTTCCTAATTGTCCTGGGAGCGGGCCTTTCCCTCCACGGACAGTTCGTTAGCTTTCATATCAGGATTCCGCTAGTACAGACCCTCGCATTGACGCCATTCATCGCGGCGATCGGAAACGCACCTATCTCACCAGCAGGAATCGGAACGACTCAGTTAATCTTGACCCTGGCTTTCGCCCGGTTTGCCAGCAAAGATTCCCTGTTTGCGCTATCCTTGGCTGTAACCGCCTTCAACCTTTTGGTCCGCATACCGATGGGACTCGCGATAGGAGGGCCCCTCATGGAAGAAGCCGTCGAAGTCAAGAGCGAATTCGCCACCAACCACAGGGTTGGGTAGCGTGGCTTTCGTGCGTTGGCAAAAGAGAACTGCAGCCATGCTTCTTGGGATGGCATTGCTGAATTTGGCTGAGATGTCTCACGCTGCGGACGATCAACGGGCGCGGGAGACCGTGGAACGTGTAGCTCGTCTTTTTAGCAGCAAGTCCATCATCGCTACGGTGAAAATGCAGATTTCCAATGAAGATGGACAACGCACTCTCTTGATGAAGATCTGGTCGCTCGGAGAAAAGACTCTTGTCCGCATCACCAGTCCTCAAGATGAAGCAGGCACCGCCATCCTGAAAGAAGGCAGCGAGATTTGGTACTATCTACCGAAGTCGAATCGCACGGTCCAAGTACCCGCTTCTATGGCAATGAACTCGTGGATGGGAAGCGACTTCACTATCGACGACCTGGTGAAGGAGACTTTCCTCACGCGCGATTACTCTATCAGCACCTCTTTCGTAGGAAAGCGCGGCGGGGTTGCAGTGGCAGAATATACTCTAACACCCAAGGCGGAAGCGGCCGTGGTGTGGGGAAAGATTATTTTGCAGATCCGCCAAGCCGACGCAGTGCCTACATGGCAGGGCTTCTATGACGAGAACGGACAGTTGGTCCGAGAGCTCACTTTTTCTGACTACAAACTGATGAGCGGCAAGCTCATTCCGACGCGCCTCGTTATGCGACCGGCAGATAAGGCTGGCGCGCAGACGACCATCGAGTACGAAGATATCGCGTTCGATGTGCCGATCAGTCAGGGGACGTTTTCACTGCCCGGCTTGAACGGATGATCGGACGGCTTCTACAGCTCGCGTGGCGCAATCTCTGGCGCAATCCACGGCGTACTTTCATCACCATGGCCGCCATCGCGTTTGGCTATGTCATGCTGCTGTTCGTTGCGTGCCTGATGGCGGGTCTGAGATGGCAGATGATCGAGAATGGCACATGCCTCGTCATGTCCCAGATCCAGGTGCATGCGCCCGGTTACTATCCGAGCGGTTCCATTCAAAAGACCCTGGGTGGGAGGCAAGGGACAGATGTAAGCGCGGTGCTGACCGCCATTACCGCTGACCCCCGGGTGTTTGCTGCGGCTCCCCGGGTATACGGCTACGGCCTCCTAAGTGCGTCTCATCGCTCCGCTGGCGTGGAGCTAATGGGAATTGTTCCTAATCGAGAACCAAAGATTACCATTCTAAATAGCCAGATAACAAAAGGGAGTTATCTGACTGCGCGGATGCAAAAGGGCGTGCTGATTGGAGGCAAACTCGCGAGTCACATAGGTATCGAGGTGGGCTCCGAAGTCGTTCTGCTGGCGCAAGCGGCCGATGGTTCGATGGGCAATGACGTTTACACAGTTGTGGGGATTTTTCACACCGGTCTTGATGCCGTGGACCGGAGTTTGGTTCTTATGTCCCTGTCTTCTCTACAGGAGCTTCTGCACCTGGCGCCCGCGAGGATCCATGAAGTTGGGATCAAGCTTAATGACATAACGAGAGCTACGGCCGTGGCTGCCGCGCTTGGAGTCCAACTAGACAAAACTGTTCCGGTACAGGTAAGTGCCTGGCCCGAACTAGCACCGGAACTGGCTAGTTACGTGCAGTTTAATCGCGGGATTACATTTGTTCTCTTTTTCATTTTCTTCTTGTTGGCGGTCATTGGTGTCATGAACACCATGCTCATGGCAGTGTTTGAGCGCACCCGTGAACTGGGCATGCTCATGGCCCTGGGAATGCGTCCCGTCCAGGTGATTGTTCTGATCCTGATGGAGGCCGTAGCTTTAGCGGTCGCGAGCCTGATTGTGGGGGGGACGGTTGGCGTTCCGCTCCTCTGGTATTTGCAGGTGCATGGGCTGGACTTAGGCGGCGCTACCGGCGAGGTGGTGTCTCTCGCAGGAGTAGTTGTGGGCCATCTTTGGTACGGGCGGCAGGATTTTCCCGCCTACAGTCAAGCAGCCCTCGGCCTAGCCGCGACAGTTCTGGCGTCTGCGCTCTATCCTGCCTGGCGCGCTGCTCACTTTCGGCCATCGGAAGCGATTCGTAAGGTCTAACAGTGACAAGTGCTCTGCTTTTGGTGAAAATTAGCTGGCGCAATCTGTGGCGCAATCCCCGAGGTACCCTGTTGACCGCCCTCGCGCTGGGTTTGGGTCTTGCGTTGTTGCTGATCTCTTTGGGTCTGCTCGATGGCGGCCACGAGCAAACCATCGCCGACGGGGTGCGGCTTGGTCCGGGGCATGTCGTCGTCCAGGCGAAGGGGTATCAGGACTCCGGCTCTGACGAGCTGCTGCTTCCGGCCCGAGTGGTCGCTACGATCGAGGCGTTTTTGCAAACCGGCGCGATGAAGCAGGTTGTGCGGGGAGTTAGTCCCAGGCTTCTGGCCACCGGGCTTCTTAATTCTTCAGCCAATGCTGCTGGCGTGAGAATTGTGGGAGTGATTCCGCAAGACGAAGCGACGGTTTCCCTGATCCCACAGCGGATGATTGAAGGGGCATATCTGAGTAATGACAAGGTCTCCGAAGTCGTCATTGGCGCCGAGCTCGCTCGCAAGCTCGAGGTGAAGATAGGTTCTAAGGTGGTTCTCATGACTCAGACGCTGCGACAACCTGGGGCTGAAACCAAGAATGGTGCTGGGGAAGAGATGCAAAGCACTCTTTTGCGGGTGAGTGGTATCTTTCGCACAGGGATACAAGCGGTCGATGCTAATATGATTCAGCTCCCCTTGCCCGCGGCTCAGACTTTGCTCGGAGTGGCAAGCGGCCAGGTTACTCAGGTAACACTTTTGCTTGAACAGGAACGTGACTCGCCGCTGGTTGCAAAAGCGTTGCGTAAGCAGTTGGCGGGAGCTCCGGTTGAAGCCCTGACCTGGCGGGAATCACTCCCGATGCTTTCTCAGATTCTCGGCCTGGACCACGCCTTCAATTACGTCATGAACGGCGTGATACTGGCGATGGTAGGGTTGGGAATACTCAACACGATTCTCATGAGAGTATTGGAACGCCGTTATGAATTCGGGGTTTGTAAAGCTCTTGGTCTTCGGCCTCGGCAGCTTGCAGTAATGGTCATCGGCGAGTCTCTGGCCCTCACTGCAATTAGCCTGGCTTTGGGACTGGCGTTAGGCTTGAGCGTCCACTATTATTTCGCTACCTCAGGACTGGATCTGCGCTGGGTATTCAGGACGGGCCTCCCACCCGCTCTTGTTTTTGATCCTATTCTCTACTCGCGTTTAAGCCTGAATCGAATCGTTTGGTCCGTTAGTATTGTATTCATGATGGCGACAATCATTTCCTTTTATCCAGCGCTCAAGGCCGCGCGAACGGAACTACCGGACGCATTGAAGACGCTTTAGGAAGGAGGGCGATGGTGGTGGCAAAGTGGGCGGTGGAACTGAAGGACGTGAGGAAGGCCTACCGCACCGGAGTTATTGAGGTTCCGGCACTGCGTGGCGTCTCTCTACAGATTGCTGCCGGGGAATTCGCGGCTACTGCCGGTCCGTCAGGTTCCGGCAAAACCACACTGCTCAACATCATCGGGGGACTCGATCGGCCAGACGCGGGCGAGATCTGGGTGGCAGGCCAAAACCTTCAGCTCTTATCTTCAGGTGAGCTAGCGCATCTACGCTTGCAGCGCATCGGCTTTGTGTTCCAAACATACAACCTGCTGCCTGTCCTTACCGCTTTGGAAAACGCCGAGTTTACCTTGCTCCTCCAGGGGGTGCCCCCGCGCAAGCGCAGGGAAAAGGTGGAAAAGCTGTTTTCTGAAATCGGCCTCACCGGTCTTGAGGATCGTCGCCCAGCGGAGTTGTCGGGCGGGCAGCAACAACGGGTTGCCGTGGCTCGCGCCATGGTTACAGAACCTGCGCTCATTCTGGCGGATGAGCCCACGGCGAATCTGGACTCTGCCACTGCTATCGCCCTCCTCGATGTAATGGAACACCTCAATCGGGCGACAGGTACGACTTTCATCTTTTCCACCCATGATCCACAGGTCATGGAACGGGCTCACCGTTTGATCCGCTTGCGGGACGGTCAAATAGCGAGCGACGAGGCACGTGGCAGGCGAGCGGTTGCTGTGACAGCGGAGGACGACGCCGTCTGACTTCAGATAATTGTCATTTGGAAATCGATGAATCCCCCAGCTGGGTGGCGGCCGGCGCGTGGGCTGCCGCCACGGTCGCTGCAGCTACGACCGGCTGTGCGCCTGCGATGTAGAAGCGAATCAGTTCGGTGGTGACCTCAGGACCGCCGACAAACGTGGTGCCTTCCTGCTTGAGCAGCCGATAGGGCGGCGCCGCCTCGAAGTAGAGCGTGTTTTTGGGAATTACCGGCTTGATGACTTGCAGGACGAAGCGTGGCCAGTTCGGCATTACCGTCGTGATGTCGACTTTCGCGCTTACTTTTAGCGCGGAGAAGGTGCCGGCCGGCACGCTGACCTGTTCGGCGCCTGCGGCCCAAACCTCCTGACCCACATAGCTGTACGGCGTGATCTGCTGATGAATCATACCTTCGCCGCCTTCGCGCGGCGCGTCCAGGACTCGTAGAAACGCCACCCACGGAACCGAGTCCGGATACAAATCATGTGGCAAGTCTGCGGCCCCTGCCAGCCGCAGCACCGCTGCATCGTTACGCCAGAACGCGCTCTGCAGCGCGCGGCCATGATCGTACAACGTCCACTCATACATGGTGCAACCCTTCCGATGATTGGGAAACACCCAGAAGGCGACTTCGAACTGATGGGTCGATAGCGTGGTAACTTCGATATGGATCGTGTCGTCTTCGACCATTTCGTTCCATGACTTGGCCCGCGTGAGGATCTCGCCGGTACGGTTCTCTGTTTGCCGGGTTTCGTCTACCTGGGTGCCGGGTGGCGGCGTCATTATGTCACTGCCGGATTGTTCGCCGATCATCCCGCGGCCAATCAAGCCGCGCGCAACAAGCCAGGCATCCGTTGCGCCACCGGCACTCGACTCCGTGCCCGGCGCTTGCGCAGTATCTGTGCCGCCATAGGCGGGACATAGCCCTGAAACTGCCACTAACATGGTCAGCGAAGGAGCCAGCATCCAGACTCTGAACGACGAAGTGTTCATTCTAAATTTTTTACTCGTAAAGAGAGACGGCTGTGCCAAAGCACTTTTGCAAGTCTGGGGCGCCGCTTAGCTTCAAGTACCCCAAGCGCGCCCAACGCCTGCTGACGGCAACTCTTCCTCGGGTAGAGCGTGGAGATGCAAGAAGATTCTCCGGCGAGGTGAACTGATCGTATGCCCATGAAGCCGGCTACGCAAAGATGGCTGATTATCGGTAGTGGGTCAGTTTGAGTTAAACTGGAGTGAACCCCGAAAGTTGGACAGGTAGGCGGCGTTGGATTGGACAGTGCGGGCCGGCTTGGAGGAAAGTTAACAACGGCACGGCATCGGCGGTTCAGCCTGAAGTTTGGTCCTGGACTTTCTGGAGCGGCGGATGGGTCTGCGCGAATTGGCGCGCAAGCATAATTTGTCGCGCAATCTGCTCAGCCAATGGGTGCGCAAGTACGAAACCGGGCAGCTGAGCGATGAAGTCGTCGATGCCGTGCGTATCGCCGAATACGAAGGCAAGATCGCGGAGCTGGAACGTAAGGTCGGCCAATTGACGATGGAAATCGATCTCCTCAAAAAGGGGGCGCAGCTGGCACGCCGGTCGAACGTCGAGAACTAGTCCGTTGTCAGCGACCCGCAGGTTGCGCCGTCGCGCACGGATGTCGAACGATGAAGCTGGCGCGTTCGACCTACTACTATCGCCCGCGCTGGCCGGCGGCGCGGGAACAGGCCTTGCAAAAACGTATTAGCGACCTGTGCGAGGAATTTCCGCGCTACGGCTATCGCCGGGTAACCCACCAATTGCGCGCGGAGGGGGGTCTTGATCAACCACAAGGCGGTCGCGCGGATCTTGCGCAAACGCAACCTGCAGGTGCGCCCCTTACGCCGTTTCGTCCGCACCACTGACAGCGATCACGACCATCCGGTATTCCCCAATCTGGCGGCGGACTTCACGCCGACGGCAGCTAATCAGTTATGGGTCGCCGACCTCACTTA
>Ga0074045_10004725_pt1 | contig 11996 bp, 8 predicted proteins | sample BogForMeECP23OM2_FD_94442 | JGI IMG/M metagenome (GOLD analysis project Ga0074045, IMG submission 94442) | Bog forest soil microbial communities from Calvert Island, British Columbia, Canada - Bog Forest MetaG ECP23OM2 | ecosystem: Environmental > Terrestrial > Soil > Wetlands ...
ACGGTCAGGAGTCATAAGCTTTGAAACGCGTACGTGTGCTAGTCGCAAACCGGCCTCGGTTGATGAGAGAACTTGTGCTGGCCACCATAGCGGACCAGCCCGACATCGAAGTTGTGGGCGAAGTCGCCGAGGAGTCGCAACTTCCTGAGATGGTGGAAGAAGTGCAGCCGGACGCCCTGATCCTGGCCCTGGACAATCCAGAACAACACTCTGCCCTGTGCGGCTTCCTTTTGGGTCGCTGCCCGCACATGAAGATCCTGGCACTCGCTCCGGAGCGGAACCAGGGAATTTATTACTGGGCGGTGGTCGATATCCGCTCCTCAAAATTGGAGAGTTCGGAAGCGAGCCTTCTGAACGCACTCAGGACACGTCCGCCGCTGGTGGGCAATCTTGTGGTTTAAGTCTGCGCTAACGTCCACGCAGCACGGTAATAGCTTGAACGTGTTTGTGATAACGATTTGATTCGTAAGTGCTTATATCGCTTTTTGCAATGTAACTGAGTTGGCGAAGCTGTCTCTTAGGTGGCTTTTTCATCGTGCTTACTTCGCGTACAGAAATCTGGCGGGTCTCGGTTGTTCCATCGGCACCAAGCACCATCCCAGCTGTGGCTGTGCCAATTCTCGTATCGAAGTGGCATGCGATCTCGGTTTGCCCAAGACATGAAAAGCAAGTGGCCCGGTCTCTTGACGGTAAGCGCATTACCCACTTTCTTCCTCTTTACTCCAGCCTTCGACAATGGAAAGATCGCCGGAAACGAATCGAAATGGTTCTTTTTCCCGGGTATGTCTTTGTTCATGTCACGATGCAGGACAGGCTTTCGGTTCTGATGTTGCCCGGCGTCGTCCGCTTCGTCAGCTTCCAGGGTTGGCCAGCGGTTGTGCCCGACCATGAAATCAAGGCCATCAGCGTCGGGAGTTTGTCTGGAGTCGACGTTCAGCCGCATCCTTACCTGCGAAAAGGCCAGCGCGTGCGCGTCATCGCGGGACCGCTGATTGATATCGAGGGCATTTTGGTCCGGCGGAACAGCCGCTGCCGGCTGGTGATTTCGGTGGATTCGCTGATGCGCTCGATTTCACTAGAAGTCGACGAGTGCGACGTTGTCCCGTATTAAGAGTGCGGGAGCGCGATATTCAGTCTCCCTGGCAAACTCCATTCCTGAATCGCGCCGTTTCCGTGAAGGTGAAAGTCCTATGAGTGCTCCTCGGCAATGCTTCGGCATGAAGGCTCGACTAGCCATTTTGGCGATCGTTTCCGCCATATTCTGTGCCGCCTTCGCGACAGCACAAACCAATCCCAGCGGCGCGGGGGAGTCGAACCGCTCGCGTGCGGTGGGCGCAGAGGTGTCGCGCGCGGAAGAGCACGCCGAAGAGTTGGTCGCACTTTCCGCCGACACAATCATCGATTTGCTTCGCAGGGAACCTGGCCTTCTGTTGCAGGTAAAGCGGGCACTCGTTCGCAAGGCATATCAGCAGGGCAGACTCGTCGATCCCAAGGATCTTGACGACGACGCGCTCTATCGTCTTGTTCAGGATGATCAGAGCGTCCGTGTCCTGATCACTCACGAAATCGAGAATCGCTACTATATTCGCGCGAAGCCCACGCGGGAGGAACTGGAACGCGGCCTGGTTGTCGAGAAGGGAGCGTCTTCGAGCGTACAAAGCACTGACGCCGCAAGTCAGGAAGGCGGCTATTGGTCGAGGCACGAAAGTGCGCTGGAATATTACCGCCCCCAGGAACACCCTCCTGGGGAAAATGAGCCAGCCGCGATCTCGCCCAATCCGCCGGAGCAAAATGCTCCGCCGAATTCTGCGTCGCCACAAGATGCACGGCGACAAGTTGACCGAGCGGAAGGCCAGCCTTCCCCTGACGAGATCATCGAGGGTCTGCCCCGTCTCAGGGGGGAATCGTCATCCCCAATGCAGGTCGGCGTCAGTCAGGCTTCCCTCACGATTCCGAACTTGAGCGCGGGTAGCGGAAACAGCTACTCCTCTGTTTTGAAAGGAAGGACTCTTCCTCTGCCTTCGTCTTCCACACCGAACTACGACCTTCCGCAGAACGACCGCGGCTTCAATCCGCAGCCGGCTGAACCGAGCGGAACCGCCGACAAGCAACGGTCAGCATTTGCAAGAAGACAGGCGCAGGTCGATCAGCACGGACTGCGGCACCGGCCTAACCCGTATGCGGATGTGCCTTCTCTCTACGACCTTTACTCGCAGTACTCCGGACGGCCGACACTGTTAGAGCGCTTTGGCGCCGACGTTTTTCGCAATGGCACCGGCAACTTCGATGATCTGCCCATGGACATGCCTGTGGGACCGGAATATGTTCTTGGGCCGGGCGACGGAGTGAGCGTCGAACTTTGGGGCGGAGTTTCCGAGCGGCTGCAGCGCGTCGTGGACCGCGAAGGACGGCTCGCACTCCCGGAAGTGGGGTTTGTAGAAGTTTCCGGCCGCAGTCTGGGCGAAGTGCAGCGCCTTGTGCAAAGGACACTGCGGACGCAGTATCGCAACGTGGAAGCAGACGTATCGCTGTCCCGGCTGCGCACGGTCCGTGTGTACGTTGTCGGGGACGTGGAACGTGCGGGTGCTTACGACGTGAGTTCGCTGTCCACACCCCTCAATGCGGTCTATGTCGCGGGCGGCCCTACCGCGCGCGGATCGTTGCGGACTCTGCGGCACTTTCGGGGGAAACAGCTGGTCCAGGAAATTGATGTGTACGACCTGCTTCTGCACGGCATCCGCTCCGGATTGCAGGGACTGCAACCGGGCGACACGATTCTGGTTCCTCCGCTGGGGTCGGAGGTGACGATCGAAGGCATGGTGCGCCGGCCGGCCATTTACGAAATCAACGGCGAAAACAACCTGGCCGAGGTGCTTGAACTCGCAGGTGGAGTCTTGCATTCCGGCACGCTGCGTCATGTTGACGTCGAGCGCGTTGAAGCACATCTCAGCCGCACGATGTTGCGACTCGATGTTCCGGAGGACAACAACCAGGCTGCGGTCACCAAGGCGCTGGAGGATTTTCAGATCCAGGATGGCGACAAGATCAAGATCTCTCCCATTCTCCCCTACGCAGACAAGACGGTCTATCTCGACGGGCATGTCGTGCAGCCCGGTAAGTTCGCCTACCGCGATGGCATGAAGGTTACCGACATCATCAAGTCCTACAGGGACCTGCTTCCGGAGCCCTACGACAGACACGCCGAGATCATTCGTCTCAACGCGCCCGACTACACACCGTCCGTCATTGCATTCAATCTGCGGGAAGCTTTGGCGGGCAAGGACAAGGACGTTGTGCTGAGACCATTCGACACGATCCGGGTGTTTGGGCGATATGACTTTGAAGACCCGCCGCTGATAACGATTGACGGCGAGGTGCGAGATCCCGGAGATCATCTCACCAACGGCGCCACGTGTCTGCGCGACGCTGTGTATCTCGCGGGCGGGACCACCACGGACGCTCATTTGGGCGATGCGCAGATTTTTCGCAAAACGCAGGATGGCAAGCTCAAGGTCCTGAGCGTCAATCTTGAGAAAGCTCTGGCGGGCGACGAAATCAGCAATATTCTTCTCGCGCCCGCGGACCGCGTCTTCATTCACAGAAACCTCAACAAAGTCGATCCCCCGACCGTGAAAATTGAGGGCGAGGTCGCGCGCCCCGGAAAGTATCCGCTTGGAGAAGAAATGACCGCGGCCGAACTGGTCCGCGTGGCGGGCGGCTTCAAGCGTGGTGCCTACACCGAGTTGGCGGACCTGACGCGCTATGAAGTGGAGAGCCAGACGAAGGTCGCGGGAGAAAGCCTCACTGTTCCGATCGGCAAAGCTCTGGCGGGCGAGCCCGACACGGACATGCTGCTTCATGATGGCGACGTTCTCACCATCCGCCAACTCGCCGGGTGGAATGATGTCGGTGCAACGATCAACGTCAAGGGCGAGGTGCTGCATCCTGGAACCTACGGCATTCGGGGAGGCGAGCGCCTGAGTTCGATCCTGGCTCGAGCCGGAGGCTTTCAGAGTGACGCTTATCCCTACGGCATTATCTTCGAGCGGGCCCAGGTCCGGGCGATTGAGGAAAGTAATAGGACTGTACTCATTCGTGAAGTGCAGGACGACGGGACTGCTCTGAAGGCGGTTCCGGACTCGAACCCTGAAGACAAGAGTGTGAAAGAAGCTTCGCTGCTGCAGTGGCAACGCGTGATGGAGAGGCTGCAAAACACCCCGCCCAGCGGGCGGCTCGTGGTCCACATTTCACGGGACACGAAGAAATGGGCAGGTTCAGCCGCAGATATCGAAGTGCGCGCCGGCGATGTCATGTACGTGCCCAAGCGCCCCAATCTCGTCATGGTGGATGGTGCGGTTTATAACCCGACGGCAGTCACCTTCAAACCTGGCAAGGATGCGGGATGGTACCTCCGGCAGGCGGGAGGTCCCACCAATACAGCGAACAGGAAAGCAATTTTTGTGATCCGCGCGGATGGCTCCGTCGCCGGAGGGCCAGCGGGCCTATTTACTGGCGGAGTCGGGAACGCCCAATTGCAGGCCGGCGACATGGTGGTAGTGCCAGAAAAAGCGTTCGCGGGCACCACCAAGTGGAAGAACACGCTGCAGGTGGCGCAGTTGCTGCAAGCGGTCGCGTTCTCGGTCACCCTGGGCAAGACTTTCTGAGAACACAGGTCCCTGTGATGCGTACCCCGTGTGAGTTCCTGTCAGCCGGGTTGCTGCTGTTGATCGCCCTGCTGCTGGGTACCCTGGACGGCTGGACCCAAACAAGCGGGAAGACGCCGGTGCAGCACGTGAATCAGCAGCCGGATTCGGGAGGCGTTCGCTTGCCGGACTCGCGGCGAGCCGATACAAGCCCACAGATTCTCGAACCTCAGTTCCTTGAACCGGGGGCCGATCCGGAGAACAAGCTGCTCTCACCGTTTCTTAAACACATAGCAGACGATCAGCGGCAGTTCTGGGCGAGTCCCAAAGAGCTGCGCAAGCCCGCCGCCCTGGAAACGTTCCTGCCATTCGCCGGTTTCACCGGTGCGCTGGTCGCAGGCGACGGCTGGATTTCAAAACAGGTTCCCGCAAGCCAAGTGCAGCGCAGCCAGAGCATTTCGAATTACGCGACGTACTCGCTGGTTGGCGCCGCAGCCGGTTCGTATGCTTTCGGCCAGTTGACGCACAACGATCATCTGAGTGAAACCGGCTTTCTCAGCGGCGAGGCGGCGCTCAACAGCACTCTCATCACGTATGCCTTCAGGGAAGCAACCATGAGGCAGCGCCCTTATGTGGGGAGCGGGAACGGGTTGTTCTTTCACAGTGGCACATCGTTTCCCTCAGAACATGCGGCAATCGCGTGGTCCATGGCCAGCATCGTGGCGCATGAATATCCGGGCCCGCTGACCAAGCTAATGGCCTACGGATTGGCGTCCACGGTTACGCTGACTCGTGTCACCGGCAAACAGCACTTTCCCTCCGACGTCGTCGTGGGCAGCACGCTGGGCTGGTATTTGGGGCGGCAGATCTATCGCGCTCGCCACGACCCGGAACTTGGCGGCGCTTCATGGGGGAACCTGCGAGAGGACATGGAGAAGGCTCCGCGCTCGCCAGACAGCATGGGGTCGCCCTACGTGCCCCTGGACAGTTGGGTGTATCCGGCTCTGGAGAAGCTGGCCGCGTTCGGTTACGTCGAAACTGCATTCATCGGCCTGAAGCCCTGGACTCGCATCGAGAGCGCACACCTTGTCGAGCAGGCTGGCGAAGCGGTCCAGCGCAACGAAGGTTCGGCCCGAGAGTTGGCGGACCTGCAGTCCCGTCTGCAAGAGGAATTCGCCTACGAATTGGGCCTGTTGGATGGAGCGCGCAACGCGACGGCTCGCCTTGAGTCGGTCTACAGCAGAGGGGTTTCCGTCAGCGGACCTGCGTTGACCGACAGCTATCATTTTGGCCAGACGCTCTCCAACGACTTCGGGCGCCCGTTTGAACGCGGCATGAATGCACAATTCGGCGGCTCTTTTCGCGCGGCCATTGGTCCGGCCGCGATTTTTGTGCGGGCGGAGTTCCAGCATGCACCTTCCGCCCCGCCGCTGTCAGACACAGTTCGCAACTTCATTGCTACCGCCGACCTCGTGCCCGTGCCCGCTGCAACTCCCTTCGGTCCGGTCAACCGGGCACAACTGCTCGATGCCTACATTGCCGTGAACCTCAAAGAGGGCTGGCAAGTCTCGTTCGGCCAGCAGAGTCTTTCCTGGGGACCCGGACCGGGTGGGTCGTTCTTGTGGAGCAACAACATCGCGCCGATCCCGATGGCACGCCTGACGCAGTCCGACGTTCAGCTTCCGAGTTTTCTGAAAGTACTGGGCCCCGCACGGATTGATAGTTTCTTTGGCCGGCTCGACGGACACAGCTACATTCCGCGCCCCTATATCTACGGAAACAAGATCAACTTCAAGCCCTTCAAGAACCTGGAACTCGGCTTTGGGCGCACTGTGACAATCGGAGGCAAAGGCGGCGATCCGCTCACGACCAAGAATCTCCTGCTGAGCTTTTTCGCGCGGACCAGCCAGCAACTCAATTCGGTCCCGGGCGACGCCCACTCCAGTTTTGATTGGACTTTCCGAATTCCCAAAGTGCGGAACTATCTTGTGTTCTACGGCGACCTGTACGCTGATGATGACCCTGTTCCTTTCGTCAACCAGCCGAAAAATCCTTACCGGCCCGGGATTTACGTCACCCGGTTTCCGCGGCTGCCCAAGCTTGACTTCCATATCGAGGCGGCCGACACCGAGTCTCCGGGACAGCCCGACAACATTGGCAATCTCAATTACTGGAACCATACATACCGGGACGGGTACACGAACGACGGCAATCTGATCGGCAATACCGTCGGCCGAATGGGCCAGGCGATTCAGTTCTGGTCCACGTACTGGTTCTCCCCGCAAAACACGCTGCAGTTCACGTACAAGCACAGCACGGTCAGCAAGGACTTCGTTCCTCAGGGCGGAGCGTGGCAGGACTACAGTTTGCGCCATGAGATGGTACTGCGCTCCGGTCTCTATCTGAAGAACCAGGTGCAGTACGAACACATTTCAAGTTATCCGCTGTTGTTCTCCGGACCGCAACGCAACGTCACAGCGATTGTCGAGTTGGGTTTCCTTCCGCACAGGTTGAAATGAATCCGAGACTCACCAGTGCCCGTAGCGCCGAGCTCGAGCCCATCGAGCTGACAGAAGACGCGGCGCGCACCCTCGCAATTCCCGTCCAGGATGCCGGCGCAAGCGCTTTGCAGAGCGCGCGCCTGGTCTGGGCGCATCTCGCCTTGCTTCGCAACGCCCTGCTGGCCGGGCTGGCCGCCGGCGTTCTGACCGCTTTGCTGATTCCTTCCCGCTACGAATCGTCCGTGCAATTGATGCCACCCGACAGCCAATCGAACAGCGGGATCGCAATGCTGGCCGCGCTGGCGGCAAGAAGCAGCGGCGGCGCGGGCTCCATTGCCGGCGATGTTCTCGGAATCAAGAGCTCCGGCTCGCTTTTCATTGGCATTCTGCGCAGCCGGACGGTCGAAGACCGCCTCGTGGACCGGTTCCAGCTTAAGAAGGTGTATCGAACCAAACTGGATGAGGATGCCCGCCAAGAACTGGCGCAAAACAGTGGTGCTTCTGAGGACCGGAAGAGCGGAATCATTACTCTGACGGTGACCGATCGCGACCGCCAGCGTGCGCGGGCCATGGCGACCGCCTATGTGGAGGAGTTGAACCGGCTGGTGGCCGAGCTTTCCACTTCCTCGGCGCACCGGGAGCGAGTTTTTCTGGAAGAACGGCTGACGGCCGTGAAACAAGACCTCGATCAAGCGTCGCGCGAGTTGGGCGAATTCTCCAGCAAAAACGCCACCATCGACGTCAAGGAGCAGGGGCGCGCCATGGTGGAAGCAGCTGCCACGCTCCAGGGAGAATTGATCGCCGCGGAATCGCAACGCCGAGCCCTCGAAGCGATCTACACGCCGAGTAACGTCCGCGTGCGCGCCGCCCAGGCGCAGGTTTCGGAACTACGCAGCCAACTGCAGAAGCTCGGAGGAAAAGGAGAGGAAGCCGACGGCACAGAAACCGCCAACTCGGATTCTCTTTACCCGTCCCTGCGCAAACTTCCGCTGCTGGGAATGAAGTACGCGGACCTCTACCGCCGGGCAAGAATTCAAGAGGTGGTGTTCGAGACCCTTACCCAGCAGTACGAGGTCGCCAAGGTTCAGGAAGCGAAGGAAACGCCCAGCGTGAAAATGCTCGACGAAGCCAATCTGCCCGAGCGCCGCTCCTTCCCGCCCCGCACTTTGATCACTCTGCTGTGCGGTTTCATGGCTCTGCTGGGTGCTACTGTCTGGATCTTTCTAAGCCAACGCTGGGAACAAGTTGTTTCCTCCGACCCCAGGAAACAGTTTGCGCAAGAGGTATTCCACGGCGTGAATTCGATGATGCCTTGGGCAACGCCGAACGGATCGCGCTGGCAGGCTGCCACGAGCCGGGTCTGGATCCGGTTGACGACCCGCGATCAACAGTCCCGCGATGAGAATCTATGAGCGACGCAGTCCTTCCCGAAAACGCGGCAACTGAAGTCGCGGAGTTTGAGCAACCGTCGGCGCAGGTTCCGGACCAATCCGTTGTCTTGTCTGCCTCGCGGCTGGGGAAACTTGGCTACAGCCTGGCGGACCAGGTCTTCGCCGTGGGTGGGATGTTCATCGTGAACATTGCCTTGGCGCGGGTGCGATCGAAGGAAGAGTATGGGATCTTCGCGCTCTCTTATTCGGTCTTCACGTTCCTCTCCGGCTTGCACAACGCCGCGATCCTCGAGGCCTACACCATCTACGGATCGGGGCGCTATCACCACCGATTCGCTGGCTACGGAAGGTTACTATGGCGCAGCAATGCATGGCTGCTGGCAGGCCTTAGTGCCCTCTTGCTTGTAATCTGGCAGTTCTTGCGCTGGCTGCATCCGGCTTTTGCATGGCCCGCCTTGCTGGGGATGGCGCTGACGTGCGGCGTGCTCCTGACCGCGTCCTTTGTGCGGCGCACCTTTTATATGAGGCGCCGGCCCGACCTGGCCCTGCGCTTCTCCGCCGCCTTTTTTGTGAGCTGCATGGTCTTGCTCGCACTGACCATTCGCGCAGACCTCCTCAACGGCCTGTCTGCGTTTCTGATCGTGGCCCTGGCATGGGGCATTGCCGCTCTGTTCATCGTCCGGGAACGTCCGGGAAGAATCGAAGCAGAAGATGATACGGATTTTTTCCTCCAGGAACCCGACTACTGGTCCGAGCACTGGAAGTACTCGTGCTGGGTATTTGTCACGGCGTTGGTCTTTCAGTTCACCACGCAGGCGTACTTCTGGGTAGTCGCAGGATTCCTTTCGATGCGCGACGTCGCCGAACTTCGCGCCATGTACAACCTTGTCCTTCCTGTAGACCAGATCTTTGGCGCTATCACGCTCCTGATATTGCCGCAGATGGCACTCCAGTTCGCCGCCCAAGAGTTTGGACAACTGCGCCATTTGTGGCGGCAGTGTTCGCTGATGTTTCTTGGGATCAGCTCAGCGTTTGCCTTGGTGGTCGGGCTCGGAAGTCTGCCTCTGCTTCACGTCGTGTACGGGGGTAAGTTCGATAGTGTCTCTTCGCTTCTTCGTTGGTATGTGTTGCTGCCGGTGGTAATGGGCGTGGGCAATGCGGCCAACGCAGCTCTGAAGGCAATCGAGAAGCCTCAGGCTGTCTTTTATGCCTACGTGACAAGCGGCGCGGCGACGTTTGCGGTTGGCGTTCCGCTGGTGATGTACCTCGGTTTGCGCGGTGCCGTTTACGGAATGCTCTTGTCGGCGGCAAGCTATGCGGCCGTACTCGGCATCTCCTTCCATCGCTTCAGCCAGCCCAGGATTGCCGAAGTCGTGCCCGTCCACGATGCGGGCGAGGAGCAAGGAAGATTGGTCAGTGTTTCTGCGACAGGGGAGGCAGAGCAATAAAGATGTGGCAAGACTATGACGCGAGTTATCGCGGTGCTCTCCAAGACTCGGCCTTTCTGGCTTGGCGTGAGTTAGGAGCCCGGAAGAAAGCGGAGAACATCGTCCGGGTGTGTCAAGAGATAAAACCTGTCTCCCTTGTCGAGATCGGCTGCGGAACCGGCGCGGTCCTCCGCATGCTGCACGCCATGAACTTCGCTCAAGAGTATTACTGTATTGATGTATCCTTTTCTGCGGTCAGGTTCGTTCTCAACTCTTGCCCTGATTTTGCTCCCCGCGCGCTGGTGGGGAGTGCGGACGCGTTGCCTTTTCCAGACGGCGCATTCAGCGTCGCCGTTCTCAGCCATGTCCTTGAGCATTTGGATGATCCTGTTTCGGCACTTCGTGAAACTTCACGTATTGCCCGGTTCGTGGTTGTCGAGGTGCCTACCGAGAAAGTGCTCAGCAATGTCGTCAGGACGAAGGTGCTCTTTCGCCCCTATGCATCCCGGGCCGACGCCGGCCATGTGCAGTTCTGGAGCCCTGCATCGATTGCTAAGTTTCTTACACAGGATGCCGGCATGGAGATCTTGAACCGCCGTCTGGATCTTCTCGGCGAGGAAATTGACGCAGGCAGGAATACGCCCCGCACCAAGTCCTTGGTCAAGCGCACTCTGAAAAGCGCATTGCCGGCTTCGATTTATTCGCGTCTTCTGACTACGCATGCCGTGTTTCTATGCCGCAGATGAACACAGGCTTCTGATGGCCAGCAACCGAACCATTTCCTGCAGACGATCTGAGCCATGAAGATCCCCGCCGTATCGCTCTCTCAACTCGGGGAAGCATCCATTTGCTGGTATCACAGGCCGCTGATAGTTCTCGGCGTCTCCGTGTTCGTGGCGCTCTTTCAGTGGGCATACATCCACTTCGTATCAGAAACCTATTCCAGCTACGGATTCGACTACCAACCAGTACCCGATTTCTATGTAGCGCTGGCATGGTTCTTCGCCATCCTGCCTAGCCTTTGGATGCCAATCAAGTTGACGCGTGCGTCTCAGCTGGGGTACTGGGTTCTTTATCTCACGGTCGCCATTCCATCCATGCTCGTTCCGCTTTTTGCAGGATTAAACCGGCCTGATGAAATCGTCCCTTTGATCGTGACTTTGTGTGCGGGCGTCGGAATTTTGGGGTTGGGGTATTTGTTTCGCCCACATTCCTTCCGCCCCTCCACCATCTCACCCACTGCATTCTGGACGGGATTCTCCATCCTCGGAGTGGCTTGCACACTCACGATCATCGTCTCTTTTTGGGGCAACATGCATCTTGTGTCGTTTGCCGACATCTACGATGTTCGCGACAACGCTCAGGACGCTGGTGGTGGCGCAGTGTTGAACTATGCGCTCATGTGGTCCTATGGCGCAATCTATCCGTTCCTCATGGCCTGGGGTCTCTATTACAGAAAGCGGCTCCTTTTCGTGCTTGGCTCCCTTGGGCAGGTTCTCGTGTATTCCTGCTTCGGAACGAAGGCGTCATTGCTATCGATCGTCTTCATCACAGGCTTGTATTTCCTCTTTCGTCTCGGCCGCGCGCCGTTCTCCCTGAAATTGGTCTGGGCAATTGCCGGAGTATTCTTCGTCTTATGTGCGATATTCATGGTCGAAGGGGAGGAACCAGACTTTGTCACACTCACGTTGATGTTTTTAGTGATGTTTCGATCATTTGGGCTCTCGGGCCTTCTTACAGGACAGTACTATTATTTTTTCCAGCACAATCCGCACACGTATTTTTCTCATCTGAAGGTCGCCGGCTGGTTCGTGCACTACCCATATCACTATCCTCTGGGCACCGAGATCGGGTACTACTACTACGGCGCACAGATCGACACCACCGCTCACTTTTGGGCGACGGATGGACTGGCCGCCCTCGGCGTCCCGGGAATTCTCTTCGCTTCGGCAGTCTGCGCCTTTGTGTTCTGGATCATCGACTCTGCTACCGTGCAACATGACGCTCGATTGGTGGCGCTCGTGACGTTCTATG
>Ga0074045_10004727_pt1 | contig 11991 bp, 7 predicted proteins | sample BogForMeECP23OM2_FD_94442 | JGI IMG/M metagenome (GOLD analysis project Ga0074045, IMG submission 94442) | Bog forest soil microbial communities from Calvert Island, British Columbia, Canada - Bog Forest MetaG ECP23OM2 | ecosystem: Environmental > Terrestrial > Soil > Wetlands ...
GAGCGACGTGAACGATCTCGATCTGCTCGATGTGGCGATTCAGGCCGCGCAGAGGGAAACCCAACGCCCCTCGCTCGTCATCGTTGACACTCATATCGGCTGGGGCTCGCCCCACCGGCAGGACACCAAGGAAGCTCACGGCGAAGCCTTGGGCGCTGACGAGGTTCGCCTCACCAAGATCGCTTACGGATGGCCGCCGGATGCACAATTCCTCGTTCCCGACGAAGTGAAGAATTATATGGGGCAGGCCGTGCCGCGCGGCGCGCAGTTGGAGAAGGACTGGAACGACCGCTACGCTGCCTGGGCGAGAGAATTTCCCGCTCTCGCGAAGATGTGGCAGCAGATGGTAAGCCAGGAATTGCCCGACGGCTGGGACAAAGATATTCCGTCGTTCCCTGCCGATGCCAAAGGCTTGGCCACGCGCGATTCCAGTAACAAGGTGCAGAATGCGATCGCGAAAAACGTGCCCTGGCTGCTCGGAGGTTCCGCCGACCTGTACCCCTCAACCAAGACACTCATCACGGGCGCTGGCGATTTCGAGAAAGGCAGCTACTCGGGGCGCAACTTCCACTTTGGCATCCGCGAGCACGCCATGGGCTCCATCGTAAACGGCATGGCGCTTTCGGCTCTGCGTCCCTACGGATCGACCTTCCTCATTTTCACCGATTACATGCGGCCGGCGATTCGCCTGTCGGCGCTCATGGACATACCAGCCATCTTCATCTACACGCACGACTCCATCGGGCTGGGCGAAGATGGCCCAACCCATCAGCCAATTGAGCAGATCATGTCGCTGCGCGCCATTCCGCGGCTGATGGTGTTTCGTCCTGCCGATGCCAACGAAGTTGCCGAGACCTGGCGCTTGATCATGCAGTTCAAGAAGCGACCGGCGCTGATGGCGCTCACCCGGCAAGCGGTGCCCACGTTCGACCGCGGCAAGCATGCGTCGGCTGCCGGCGTTGCCAAGGGCGCTTACATTATGGCGGACTCCGGCGGCACGCCCGAGATCATATTGATGGGGACTGGCTCGGAGGTGCAGCTATGCGTTGGAGCCTATGAGCGCCTCACAGCCGAGGGCGTTAAGGCGCGCGTTGTCTCCATGCCGTGCTGGGAATTGTTCGAAGAGCAATCCGCCGACTATAAACTCCAGGTACTGCCCCCGGAGGTGCGGGCGCGAGTTGCGGTCGAGGCAGGCACCAGTCTCGGTTGGAGGGAGTACGTCGGGAACGATGGAATTGTTGTCTCCCGCGACGACTTCGGAGCATCTGCTCCTATTAAAGACCTGTTGCAGCACTTCGGCTTCACCGTGGAAAACGTTGTGGCCCAGGCGCACGCGGCCATAAAGAAAACCAAACTTTAATGTTGCGAGCGTAAGATTGCCATGAAAATAGCTGTGGGGGCTGACCACGCCGGAGTTCCATTGAACGAAACCGTGATCGCCGAGCTGCGGCGGCTCGGCCACGAAGTTGTGGACTGCGGCACGCACGACGCCAGCAAGCCGGATGACTATCCCGATTACGCCGAGGCCGTGGGCCGCGCTGTGCTCGATGGAAAGGCCGACCGGGCAGTACTCATCTGTGGCAGCGGCGTGGGCGCTTCGGTCGCGGCCAACAAGCTTCCCGGCATTCGTGCCGGGCTCTGTCACGATTCGTATTCGGCGCACCAGGGTGTCGAGCATGACAACATGAACGTGCTCTGTTTTGGCTCGCGCGTCATCGGCCCGGAGCTGGCTCTGGACCTGGTGCGCATTTACCTTGGCGCGCAGTTCACCGGAGAAGAGCGCCATCGCCGACGCCTGGCGAAGATTGACGCGCTCGAACACGAAAGTTTGCGAGGACTGAAATGAGCAACAGCCCTTTGGTACAGCTTCATTCGCTAGGCCAGAGCGTCTGGCTCGATCAGATGCGCCGCTCCCTTTTGACCACGGGTGAACTTAAGCGGCTCATCGACGAAGATGGTCTCCGCGGTCTCACCTCGAACCCTACTATTTTCGAGAAGGCGATCAGCGGCAGCCAGGATTATGCGGAGCAACTCGGGCCACTTGCGCGCGGTGGCAGCAGCATCCCGCAGATTTACGAGGAACTGGTCGTCCACGATATTGGCGGCGCAGCCGACACCTTCCGCGGAGTGTACGACGCGAACGGCGGCGGTGATGGCTTTGTCAGCCTCGAAGTCTCCCCTCTGCTCGCGAACGACACCAAGGCGACGATAGAGGAAGCCAAGAAGCTGTTCGCGAAGCTGAGCCGGCCAAACGTGATGATCAAGGTTCCGGCTACTCCTGCCGGACTTCCCGCGATTGAAGAGCTGATCGCCTCTGGACTGAACATCAACGTCACTTTGATCTTCGCGGTTGAGGTGTACGAGCAAGTTGCCGATGCCTACATCAAGGGACTGGAACGCCGTGCCGCTGCCGGCCAGCCGATTGACCGCATTGGTTCCGTCGCCAGCTTCTTCGTCAGCCGCATTGACTCGATGGTGGACAAGCAGCTCGGCCAGCTCGCAGAGAAGGCAACTGACGAGCAGCAGAAGCAGCGGATCAACGCGCTGATGGGCAAGGCTGCCATCGCTAATGCGAAGCTGGCCTACGAATCGTTCAAGCGCATCTTTGGCAGCGAACGCTTCGCCCCGCTCAAAGCGAAAGGCGCGAAGGTGCAGCGTCCTCTGTGGGCCTCCACCAGCACCAAGAATCCCGCCTATCCCGATACCATGTATGTGGACTCGCTAATCGGGCCTGACACGGTCAACACCGTTCCGCCGCAAACCCTCGAGGATTTTCGCGATCACGGAAAAGTGGCGCCGACACTCGACGCCGGGCTCGATGAGGCGCGCCACGTCTTTGACGAGCTCAAAGCCGTCGGCGTTGACATGAAGGCGGTCACCACCAAGCTGACGGAGGAGGGCGTTAAGTCGTTCTCGGATTCGTTCCAAGAACTGATGCAGGTCATCGAAGCCCGCCGCGACGAAGTAACGCGCGGCATTATCGACCGGCACACGGCTGCGCTGGGCCACTATAAAGACGACTTTAAGAATACGCTGCAACATCTCGACAAAGAAAGTTTCGTCAGCCGCATGTGGAAGAAGGACCCCACGCTGTGGAAGAGCGACCCGGAGCACGAGAAGATCATCACCAACGCGCTCGGCTGGCTGACAGTCGCCGAAACCATGCAGCCGCACGCCGGCGAGCTCGTTGCGTTTGCGGACGACATCCGCAAAGCTGGATTCGAGTTTGCGGTCGTGCTCGGCATGGGTGGCTCCAGCCTGTGTCCCGAGGTGCTGGCCCGCACCTTCAGCAAGAAAGATGGCTATCCACAGCTCTATGTTCTCGACTCCACGGTGCCGACGGCGATTCGCCATCTCGAACAGAAGGTTAATGTCGGCAAGACGCTGTTCATTGTGTCGTCCAAGTCGGGTACCACTACTGAGCCGCAGATGTTCCACCGCTATTTCTACGACCGCGTGAAGAAGGCCAAGGGCGACTCGGCTGGCGAGAATTTCATTGCCGTCACCGATCCCGGCACGCAGCTCAACCGGGATGCCGCGCGTGATCACTTCCGCCGCGTCTTCCTCAACATGCCGGACATCGGCGGACGCTATTCGGCGTTGTCGTACTTCGGCATGGTCCCATTCGCCGTCATGGGCGGAGACGTGAAGACGCTACTCGGCCGCGCCGCTCACGCCATGCACGCTTGTGCCGGGCCGGTCGGAATCAACGAGAATCCCGGTGCGAGGTTGGGCGCGATACTCGGCTCGTTGGCCAACGCTGGACGCAATAAGCTGACGTTCATTACGCCTGCGCCCCTCAACTCGCTCGGGCTGTGGATCGAGCAGCTCATCGCCGAGAGCACCGGCAAGGAAGGCAAAGGCATCGTTCCCATCGCCGGAGAACCGCTCGGCCCGCCCGAGGTTTATGGTGACGACCGCATCTTCGCGTACATTCACACGCAATCGGCGAAGGGTTCGGGCATCGAGGAAAAGCTCTCGGCGCTGGAGGCCGCTGGGCATCCGGTACTGCGTCACACGTTGCACGACGCGCTCGATCTGGGCGAAGAGTTCTTCCTATGGGAGTTCGCCACCGCGGTCGCCGGAGCTCTGATCGGCATTGACGCCTTTGATCAGCCCAACGTGCAGGAGTCGAAGAACAACACCAAGCGCCTGCTCGCCGAATACGTGCAAAACGGTTCACTCACGCAGCAGAGCCTGATTGTGGCTGACAATGCCTTACGCGTATTTGGTGACGCCGATACCCGCGATGCTCTGCGACGTGGAGGTTCGTCGTTACAGGAAATCATCGCCGCCCACATCGCGCGAATAAAGCCTGGCGACTACCTCGCCACGACCCAGTACATCGAAGAGCTCAACAACTACGAAGCATTGTTGCAGGAGATTCGCGTCGCCGTCCGTGACGCAAAGCAAGTCGCTACCACCAGCGGCTATGGCCCTCGCTTCCTACACTCGACCGGGCAGTTGCACAAGGGAGGCCCTGACAGCGGCGTGTTTATCCAGCTCACCTCTGACGACATAAATGACATCGAAATTCCAGGCGAGAAGTTCACCTTCGGCGTGCTCAAACAGGCGCAAGCGCTTGGTGATTTCGAGTCGCTGGCCGCCCGCCATCGCCGCGCCATTCGCGTGGATCTCGGCCGGGACGTCGAGAAGGGCCTTCGCCGTCTGTTGTCGCTGGTGCAGGCGGCCGTTGCGCCGGCCGCTGTCATGGCCGCCCCCAGGTGAGAAGTGGCGTTGACGCCATCTTCTAGCCAAGCGTGTCCCAGACGCCTGCTGCGGAGTGAGGTTCAATGAGCACGATAGTTCAGCCAGTTCCTGTCAAGCTTGCGAAGCCTAGGTTGCCCAAGGGGGACTCCTGCCTGCTGGTCATCTTCGGCGCCACAGGCGACCTCACGCGGCGGAAGTTGGTTCCTGCACTCTACGACTTGGCCTGTGTCGGCTGCACCAACCGGAACTTCGACGTGCTCGGTATTGGGCGCACCCAGCTCACCAACGACGACTTCCGTGCGCGTTTGCGCGACGGGGCCTCGAATTCCAAGGACACTCGTAACTTCACCGATGCGGGCTGGAACGATTTTGCCAGCCACCTGCATTACCTGATCGGCAATGCCAACCAGCGGGACTTCTATTCCCACCTTAAGGCGAAGATCGAGGATATGCAGAAGAACGGCGCCAGCCGGAACATCATGTTCTATGTCTCGACGCCGGCCTCGCTAGCACCTCCTATCATCGAGGGCCTGGGCTCTGCCGGTCTGGCGCACAACAGTGACGGCTGGACGCGGATAATCCTTGAGAAGCCCTTCGGCCGCGACCTCCAAAGCGCGCGCGAGCTGAACGATATTGTTGCTCGCGTGTTCGACGAGCCATCGGTGTATCGCATTGACCACTACCTCGGCAAAGAGACGGTGCAGAACATCATCATGTTCCGCTTCGGCAACTCGATGTTCGAGCCGGTGTGGAACCGCAATTACATCGAATACATCGAGATCACGGATGCTGAAGCACTTGGAGTGGAAAACCGCGGTGCATTTTACGAAGAAACAGGAGCGCTGCGGGACATGGTGGCCAACCATATGCTCCAGTTGCTGATGCTGACTGCAATGGAGCCACCGGTCAACTTTGACGCTGACTCAGTGCGCGGGCATAAAGTAGAAGTGCTGAGCGCCATTCCTCCCATGTCGAAGGACGAGGTCGCAAAACGCACGGTTCGCGGGCAGTACGGACCGGGGCAGATTGACGGCAAGCCCGTTCCGGGCTACCGGCAGGAACCCGGCGTCAATCCCAATTCACTCACTGAGACTTACGCTGCTGTCGAATTCCACATTGATAACTGGCGCTGGGCGGGAGTTCCCTTCTACGTGCGCGCCGGCAAGCGGCTGGCGAAGCAAACAACGGAAATCGCCGTCCACTTCAAGCGCACGCCGCAGGCGCTGTTCGCACGCAGTCCCAAGGATGTGCACCACAACGTCATCACCATGCGCATCCAGCCGAACGAGGGGATTTCGTTGAGCTTTGGGGCGAAGCAACCCGGGTCGCAGATGCGCGCCATCCGCGTGGACATGGATTTCTCCTATCGCGACGCCTTCGGCGCCGAGACTCCTGCGGCTTACGAGACGCTGCTGCTCGATGCCATGCGCGGTGATCCAACATTGTTTACCCGCCGCGATGAAACGGAAGCAGAATGGCGTATCATCACGCCCATTGAAGAGGCCTGGGCCGAACTTCCTCCTCCCCAATTCCCCAACTACCCGGCCGGCGCCGACGGACCGGAAGCGGCAGACCAACTCATTAAGCACGGCGACCTCCGCTGGCGTCCACTCAAGCGCGACGACGATTGGAACTTGTAATGCGAGTGATGACCGTCAACCGGCGTATTGTCACGTTGGTCTCCGACGTTGACGGCACAATTCAATAGTTGTTAATGCCCGCTCGTCGCAAAACTCGAATTCTGCTATGGTCGCTGCTGGCGCTCCTTGTTGCGGGAGCCATTGGTTTTGTCTGGCTCCGCACCCTTCCCGCGCCGCTTGAGAGCTGGCTGCAAGATCGCGTGCTCCTGGCCTTGCGTGAGCACTATCACGGTGACGTCCAGCTCCAGAACCTCCACGTTACGCTCATCCCGACGTTTCGCGCGACCGCCGACAACTTCGTGCTGCCCAACCGCGGCGGCCCCGATCTTCCGTCCTTCATTTTGGTGAAGCACCTGACTGCTGAAACTGGCTTCCTCGAACTATTGCGGAGCCCGATCCATCTCACGTGGCTGAAGCTCGACGGGCTTGAGATTCGGGTGGCGCCCAAACGCGGCGGCACACCCGGCAACAACAACAAGTCCAAGCGCCACATGCATCTTGCGAATTTCGTCATCGATAAAGTGGACGCCGACGGCGCCGAACTCTACATTCTGCGCAAAGATCCGGCCAAGGAGCCGATGCAGTTCGATATCCGCAAGCTCACGCTGCGCAGCGCTGGCGTTGGCCAGCCAATGACGTTCCAGGCCGAACTCACTAATCCGACGCCGCCGGGCCTGATCGCAACCACCGGCCGGTTTGGACCGTGGAATTTCGACCAGCCATCGGCAACCAACGTGGGCGGCCACTACGATTTCCAGCACGCCGATCTTTCGGTGTTCAATGGCATTTCCGGAATCCTTTCGTCTACCGGCGACTACACCGGAACGCTGCACAACATCGTGGTGGATGGCAGGACCGACACGCCGGATTTCGAGCTCGATCGCAGCGGGCAGGCGGTGCACCTTACCACTCAGTTCCATGCCGTGGTAGACGGCACCAATGGCAATACCTATCTGCAGCCGGTGAACGCCCATTTCCTGAACTCGAACATCACCGTCGTCCAGGGTGAGATCGCGGGCAAAGCGGGCCAGAAGGGCAAGACCATCGCACTCGACGTGGATGCACATGAGGCGCGCGTGGAGGACTTCCTCACTCTCGCCGCCAAGTCGGACCCACCCATGCTGACGGGACACATCAAGCTCGAGGCTGCCGTGGTGATACCACCGGGCAGTGAGCCGGTTTTGCAGAAGCTACTCGTGAACGGACAGTTCGACATCTCGGACGCGAAGTTCACCAACGACACCGTAAAGAAAGTCATCGCTGAACTAAGTCGCCGAGGTCAAGGAAAGCCCAACGACACCAGCATTGAGGATGTGCCCGCGGAGTTCTTGGGCGATTTCCAGTTACTGAAAAGCGATTTGCACTTCAGCAAACTTCAGTTCGTGGTGCCAGGCGTGGCCGCGCGGATGAACGGTTCGTACGGGCTGCACACGCAGCAACTCGATTTCGTAGGCGATGTGAGTTTGAACGCGAGGGTCTCGCAAATGGTGACCGGCGCTGGACGCTGGATACTGCTGCCATTCGATCTCATCTTCATGAAGCACGGCGCGGGAACGTACGTGCCGCTCAGCATCTCAGGAACCAGATCGCAGCCGCAGATCAAAGTCAACTGGAAGAAGCTCTTCCAGAATTAACTGCGACTCATCACGTCCTGCGCACGACCCTTCCACTCCCCACCGCGTCCGGCCCAGTATTTTATGGCCGAGTGCAAGGTTGCCCACATGTAGAACGCCGCGCTGAAAGGCAGTGTCAGCGCCCAAAGCGCGTTCAGCCGATAGAAGCGCACGATCGGCGAGTACGCGACAACCATCAGCACGTAAGCCGCTGCGCCAAGTGCCACGAGTGCTCGCGATCCGCTGAACAGCAGTGCCAACGGCAGCAGGTACGTCAGTATGAGTCCCGCCAGAGCACCTATCAGCAACCATGCCGAATGCCGCAACTGGTTGAAGGCCGTGCGCGCGATCATGCGCTCGATTGCAGTGAACGATCCATACGCGCGAAGACTGCCCGTATCGGCTGTCACTCCGAGCCACACCTTGCCACCACTGCGCTTGACCAAACGGGCCAACGCGCAGTCATCGATGATTTCTTTACGGATGGCCTCGATTCCGCCCGCGCGCGCCAGCGCCGCAGGACGAATCAAGATGCAACCTCCCGCCGCTCCCGCGGTCTTGCGCCGCGTATTTCGAATCCATGCCGGCGGGTACAGCAGAAAGAAGAAAAACACGAACGCCGGGATAAGCAGCGTTTCGGCAAGGCTGCGGCAGTGCAGCTTGACCATGAACGAGGCCAGATCGTAGCCTCCGCGTTCCGCGACGGCAGCAAGCGTTGCGACATTCTCCGGTGAATGATGAATGTCGGCATCGGTAAGCAGGAGGAATTGCGGCTGCAGCGAGAATGCCTGCTCAATACCCTGCTGCACAGCCCACAGCTTGCCAGACCATCCGGGCGGCAACGATTGTCCGTTGATCACCGTAAGCTCGCCCGTGCGCGCGCAATTCGCGGCCGCTTCGCGCGCTGTTGCCCCCGTTTGGTCCGTGCTGTTGTCGTCCACCACAAAGATGCGAATGGACTTGGCACAGCTCTGCCGCAACAGCGATGTCACTGCCTCGCCGATGAATTCGGCTTCGTTACGCGCCGGGATGATTGCCGCGATGAGCCCAGCCTCAGATAGAGGTGCAACCTCGGCCCCGAGTCGCTGCACCATCCAGAAGCGCCCATGCGCAAGCAGCAGATAAAGCCAGACAATGATACAGGCGGCCCCGGCAGTGGCCGCGAAGCCCTGCATTGTCATTGCTTGCCCGCTCCGGAGTTTGGCATCGCTATCGGCTGGCGAGGCCACCCGCTATCTCGCCGCCGTCGATCACATACACATGTCCGTTGAGGTAGGCGGCGTCATCGGAGGCGAGAAACGCAAACAGCGCCGCGACTTCCTCCGGTTGCGCGTGACGTCGCAGAGGAATCTTCTGGTTTACTGCCTCCAGCATCTCGTCGGTGTATTCAGCGCGCTGCATCGGAGTCAGAACATATCCCGGCGCTACGGCATTCACCCGCACCGTAGGTGCAAGCTCCAGCGCCATGGAGCGGGTCAGCTCAATCACGCCGGCCTTGGTGGCGTTGTAGTCGGCGTAGTAGGGATAACCCATAATGCCATTGGTCGAAGCCGTGTTCAGAACGACACCACCCGCGTGCTGCATCATGAAGCGAGCGGCAGTTTGCGCCACATTAAAAACGCCGGTCAAGTTCACGGCGAGGACCTTGTTCCACTCTTCTGCGGTTATGTCGAGGAACTTGTGGCGAATGCTGATGCCGGCATTGTTGATGACCACGTCCAGTCCGCCCAGCGCGAGCACGATGTTGGCGAAGGCGTGCTGCACCTGCTCACGGTCGGCGACATCGGCAACAAACGTTGCAGCGATGCCGGAGAGTTCTTTGCGGATGTTGTCGCAGGCGTTCGGGTCGCGGTCCAGAACGGCGACGACGGAGCCTTCTTCGAGGAACCTCGCAGCGGTGGCCGCGCCGATGCCGCTGGCGCCTCCAGTGATAACGACCTTCTTGCCTTTGAGTCCGCGCATGGAACCCGCTCTTGGCCTTTCGCTTGCCGCGATGGGCAAGCTCCCGATGATAACGGATTTCAGCGAATAGCGAAAAGCGAACGCGAGTAGCGGATTTCTAATGCGTCTGCTGCGGAAGAGGCTTGCCGTTGACTTGTTGGTCCTGCACGTTCTCGCCGGGCCGAAGCAGGCTTGGAAGCGATGAGGCGGAGGTGTCAGGCTCGTCCTGCTGCTTGGTTGGGCTGGCGGCAGAGGTTGTTCCGGCGCTTGCCTGGTCAGCCCCGGCCTGCGCATTCGCACCCGGCGCGCGGGCAGACGCCGCCACCGGCTCCGCGTTGGAAGGAACAACATCTGCTAAAGCTGGCGCCGAGGTCTGCGAGTTTGGAGATAGATTGGCTCCGCCTCCCGGTTTTGTGGCAATAATATCTTTGTTCAACGGCTCAGGATCGAATGAGACTTTTTCGTCCAGCAGCTCTCTTAACTCGCTATCATGAGCGGCCGCAAAAAACCAAGTCAGAAAACAACCTCGTCGCGAGGTGATCGCCATTGCGATGGACAATCGCCGTGAGAGTGCGTCGCCCGGGACTTGAAATCCCACGGTTCCATGCAGGAAAACAACGACGGTGCCGCCGGAGGTAAACGCCTTTGCATCGCGCATGTCGCTCAAGATGGGATGGGTGAGCCCAAATTGCAACACAAAATCTTTGATTGCCTGCCGATCATCCGATCTTGCAGGAAACCTGATTCCCGGAAAGCATGAAGCTGACGCCGCTGTGACCGTCACTTCGCCAAAGTCATCGTACGTAAGCTCGCCATCGGCCCCGGGACGCTTCGCCCAGGCCGAAAGTAGCGTTCGGTTGCAAACCTTCATCAGATCCCGTTCACTCGCGCCCATCCAAGCCTGAAGGTCATCACGCTTGCGTGACCGCTCGACGGCGGGCTGCACGGCCCCTTCAGATTCCAAGGTCCAACCGGACGGGATGCGGTATCTGAAACCTAACCCCCGGTTCTCGTACAAATGTCCCGAGAACTTCCCTGCATCCATGTGGTTCGCAGGGGGATCGGTCAGCAATTTCGCCAGCTCATGTGACGAGATTGCCGGCCCTTCATATTCCTCGGCGTCTGCTCCGGCATACGCGCGAACTTGCGCGGGCGCGAGGAACGCAAGGTGCTGGAATGCCATCTCCAGCTCTTTAACGGTTTTCTCATTGTTCGCTGCCAATATGGCCAAGACTGCGTAGCCATCGAGATCGGTGGCTAACGCCATGTGCTGGTCCGCTCCGCGCCGGGTTTCGTAGAAGTAGAAAAGGTGGCCTGAAAGGCTAATCTTGGAAAGACCATGCAACTGTTCCACTCCGTGAAACAGCTCCTGTTCGAACGCTTTGTGCAGGATTGCCTTCGCATCCGGGGCGGTTTTGCCACGCAACGGAAAAGCGACGATCGCCACGGTTGCATACGCTGGCGGGGGACCGCCAAGTTGCAGTACCTGAATTCGAGTGTCGCGCGCGACGGGCTGCGGGATTGGCTGCAACTGCACATCGGCCGGCAAGTCGAACGCAAAACCAAAATACCGGTTAGCGTAGCGTGTGGCGGATAGATAGCCCTGATCGGGATAAAGGTCCTGTGGAATTGTTGACGGGGACGGAGACGCCTGCCCGCTCAACAGAAGCGGGCAACTCACGACCAAGCAGAGGATTGCGAAACAAATCCCGGAGAACTTCATCGCATCTCGTTTGCCTTTATTGTTAGCCGTTGCCGGAGAAGAGTCAAAGTATATCGGCGGATGTTCCAGGATTCCTGGCTCCGCAGCCTCGTCAGATACAATTGTCGGCTGAGGGAGAGGTTCTTTACCCACCCCTCCAAGGGAAATTGTAGCCCACATTCTTACACAGGAGCACATCCTGAACGCTGTCTTCAGCCTAGCTTGCAGTCTGCTGTTGGAACCGCGCGGGTTGCGCCATTACTTTCGGACCCACTTCCTGGACACCACGTTCAAAGGACTCTACCACGCCAACGCCTTCGACATGGCGCTGCTGATTCCGTATTTCATCGTGCTGATCCTGCTGGCGTTTTACGGCATGCATCGC
>Ga0074045_10004728_pt1 | contig 11990 bp, 13 predicted proteins | sample BogForMeECP23OM2_FD_94442 | JGI IMG/M metagenome (GOLD analysis project Ga0074045, IMG submission 94442) | Bog forest soil microbial communities from Calvert Island, British Columbia, Canada - Bog Forest MetaG ECP23OM2 | ecosystem: Environmental > Terrestrial > Soil > Wetlands ...
CTCTTGGGCGGGCCGCGCGCGCATGTATACCGCGTTCTACGGGCTCCGCGAGAAGCCGTTCGCGCTGAGTCCCAATCCCCGCTTTCTCTTCCTCGCGGACTCGCACCGCGAGGCGCTCGCGCATCTGCTCTACGGAATCGAGCAGGGCGAGGGCTTTATCGCGGTGACCGGTGAGGTCGGGACCGGCAAAACGACGCTGAGCCGCACCCTGCTGCAGCGGCTCGGGTCGGAGACCGAGGTCGCCTTTCTATTCAACCCGAAGCTCTCTCCCCTGGAGCTGCTCCAGGCGATTCACATCGAGCTCGGACTGGCGGATGCCTTCGGCCGCGCCGGCGGGTCTTGGCGCGAGCTCAGCGACGATCTGAACCGTTTTCTCGTCGATCGCAAGCGCGAGGGCAAACGTGTTTTACTGATCATCGATGAGGCGCAGAACCTCGAGCTCGAAACGCTGGAGCAGGTCCGGCTCCTCTCCAACCTCGAGACCGAGACTTCGAAGCTGATCCAGATCATCCTGTTAGGCCAGCCCGAGCTTGATGCGAAGCTAGAGACCCGGGCGCTGCGGCAATTGCGCCAGCGCATCAGCGTGCGTTGGCGCCTCGCCCCTCTCTCCGCGGCAGAAACGGAGAAGTACGTGCGGCACCGGCTGCGCATCGCTGCCGGCACAGAAAGGCCGCTCTTTAGCGCGGCGGCGCTGCGCGCCGTGCACAGGGCCTCGGGGGGTGTGCCTCGCCTCATCAATATCGTCTGCGACCGGGCGCTCCTCGCAGGCTATGCCGAAGGTGTGGCCGAGGTGAGTCCCCGCCTTGTGAGACACGCCGTGCGCGAGATGGGCGGGCGCCGCTCTCCGGCCGCGCGGATCCGCCGGCGCTGGCGTGAAATTGTGTTCGGCGGAGCTGCCGTTCTCGCGCTGGCGCTCGCCGCCACCGTCGGAATCAACCGTGATGGAGCGCTCGCCGCGCGAAGAGATCGGGGTCAAGGCCCGGGTGAAGCGCAACCCGCGCAGACCGTCGCATCCGTGGACGCGGGGCCCGCCGCAGCCATCGACACGGCTGGGTTCCCGGGGGCTCCCCCCACGGGCCTCGGGCTTCAAGCACCGGCGCCGGTTGCGCCCGCGAGCCTCGAGAAGGTTTTGCACACCGCGGTACCCGAGGTGAGCACGGCCGCGGCGCTCGACGCCGCGCTCGCGGCCTGGGGGGAGGCGCCTCGGTCGCTGTCCGCCGTGGAGCTGCCGGAGGCGATTCAGATTCTCGAGGACGCTGGATACGCCGTGCTCGCCCTCCCCGATGCCACCCTCGATCTGCTGCGCGCGCTCGACTACCCGACGCTCCTGCGTTTTCCTGCCGCGGACGGGCGAGGTCCCGTGGCCCTCCTGGCCGCGGCGGATGATCATGTGGCGACACTTGAGGGTGTCGTTCCGGGGACGACGCTCGTCGTTCCGCGCCAAGACCTCGAGGCCCAGTGGGGCGGCGAGGCTTTCATCGTGTGGCGCGACTTCGAGCCTCTGCCCGAGACGTTGAATCCCGGCGACTCAGGTCCGGGCGTGGAATGGCTGCAGCACGCCTTGGGCGAGCTCGGGTTTCTCTCGCGCTCAGCGTCGGGCCAGTTCGATCTGCCCACGACCGCCGCAGTGATGGCGTTCCAGCAAAGTCGGGCGCTCGCCGCCGACGGCAGTGTCGGTCCGCGCACCAAGATGGCCCTCTATGCAGCACTCCGTCGCTATGTCGTGCCGAGGCTCGCTGCGTCGCACGCGGGAGGAAAGCTGGGTTGAGTACGATCCTGAAGGCGCTGCGCCGGCTCGAGGAAGAGCGGACGGCGAAGGCGGAGCGTGCGCTGCGCGAGCAGGTGGTGAGTGCATCACCCAGAACGACGGGCAGTTGGCGGCGTCTCGTGCTGCGCGCCCTCGGGGTGGTCGCAGGGCTGGCTCTGCTCAGCTTGGCTGCCCGTCACTGGCTCGCCAGGCCGGCGGCGCAGTCGGCCCTCCCAGCCGGGGCGCCGACCGCGTTGTCGCGCCCCGCGGGCCCCCCCGCGGCGGGGTTTCCGGGAACCCCCCTGGCCTCGGTTTCGCGGCCCCCCCCGGCAGTAGCTCCCACAGCCCTTCCCCCGGTCCCGCCCGCGCCGACCCAGCTCCCGGGCGGGGAGACGGGATCTCAGGGTGCGAGCCAAGGGGCACCCCGCCCGACGCCCGCCGAGGTCCGCGCGGCGGCCGCAGCGCTCGCTCCGCGGCCCGACGTTGCGGTGGTGCAGCGGCCGCTTCCTTCGCAGGATCTCGTTCGGGCTCCCGAAGCGAGCGCGCCGGCCCGAGCCCCCGAAGGAGCTCCCCCGGGTCCCGCACCGGGGACGAGTCCGGCCCCGGGGACAGCTCCGCCCTCGCTTCGGATGCCGCCGGTCGCGGCTAGCGCCGAACCCTCCTCCCCGGCCGAAGACGCCGCCACCTCTTCCGTACCCATCCGTCTGCGCGAGGTCGATCCGTCGCTCCACTCGCCCTATGGGATTCACGAAGACACCCCGAGCAAGCCGCTCTCCCACCACCCGAAGGCGGCCCACCCCCACGCCACGGCTCAGGCCCAGGAGGTCGTGGTGACACGCACCGTTTGGCATCCGAGCGCGGAGCGACGGGTGGCCCTCGTGCGTGGAGCCGGCGATTCGCAGGAACGGGAGGTCCATGAGGGCGAAAGCGTGGGCTCCCTCGAGGTGCTGCGGATTGAGCCTTCGGACGTCGTCTTCTTGCGTGACGGCGTAGAGATTCGACAGCGCGTCGGCGCCCAGCCATGAGCATGCACGATTTTGTGGTGGGCGTTGTCGCCGATACCCATGGCTACCTCGATCCCGAGGTGCTCGGCTGTCTCGCCGATGTGGACGTGATCCTCCATGCCGGGGATATCGGGCACGACCGCGTCCTTGAATCCCTGCGCGCCGCGGCCCCGGTCATCGCCGTGACAGGAAATGGCGACGAGGCACTTCGTCACATCTATCCCTGGGACCAGCGCGTGGAACTCGGTCGGGCACGTCTTCTCTTGTGTCATTGGTACGACAACTTCGGCATGCTTCATCCGCGCATCGAGCGTGAGTTGCGCGCCTGGGAGCCGCACGCCCTCATCTTCGGCCATACGCACAATGCCCTCTGCGAGTGGCAAAATGGCGTCCTGCACTTCAATCCCGGCTACGCCGGACCGCCGGGCCAAGGCCGCCTCCGCTCGGTGGGTCGACTCTGGGTCGATGGTGAGAGCGTGCGCGCCGAGATCCTTCCTCTCTCTTCCAGCGGCAGATGAGCAACGCGCGCGGAGCCCGGCTCTTCGCTGGGTCAACCGATTCTACCGCTGCTTCGTTCGTTCCTGTGGGGCGCGGGCAGAGGGATCGCAGCCCGTGCGCGGAGGGTTCTGATGAACGGGATGGACGGATTGGCCGAGCGGGCTCAGCGCCTCGCGGCCGAGCTCGACGTGGGCGTCGAGGAGGGCCGAGCCCACACCGATCACCTCTACCGGGTCCTGCTGCGGGAGGCGCGCGCGCTGCGTGCCCTCGAAGACGAAGTGCGATCCGCCGAGGACGGCCTCGCCGAGACCCTGCTGCGCTGCGCGGATGCGACGGTAAAGGACGTGCAGCCCGAAATCCATCGGCTGCTCGTCCTGCGGCAAGAGATTCTCGAGCGCGCGCTTGGCGCGCTCGTGGAGGTACGAGGTCTCCTCTCGCCGTCGCAACTCGCCCGCGCCCTCGAATTGCGGTCTTGAACCCATGGCGCCCGGGAGGCGCCTCGCGAGTTCGGCCGTGGCCAAGGACGTGGAGCGGGGCGGCGGCTTGAAGTCGGTACCGGGGGCGCGGTCGAGTTTCGACGAGCTGTACCGCGCCCACGCCGTGCGCATCGGGCGGTTGTGTCGCTGGCTGCTTTCCGATCCCGGCGAGGCGGAGGATGTGACGCAGGAGGTCTTCTTGAAGCTCCACCGCGCGCTTGAGGAGGGCACCGAGGCGCAGGCTTGGGAGCCGTGGCTCACGACGGTGGCGCTCAACGCCTGTCGTGACCGCCGCCGGTCGGCGTGGTGGCGGCGGGTATGGCAGCCGGGGGTGGAGCTCGATGAATCGAAGCTCCCCGGGCTCCGTCGAGACGCTGAAGAGGAGCTTCTCGGCCGTGAGGAAGGCGGTCGTATCTGGGTGGCGTATCGCGCGCTCTCGGCGCGACAACAAGAGGTGTTCGCACTGCGGCACCTCGAAGGATGGTCGACAGAGGAAGTGGCGCGGGCGCTCGGCATGAGTTCAGGCAGCGTAAAGCGTCACTTGCACCGCGCGATCGGTCACCTACGACGCTGCTTGGGAGGTCGCGGATGAGGGACTGCCCCGACGAAGGAACGCTTGAGCGGCTGTTTGTGGGCGCGGGACGCGCTGCCCAAGAGCTCCATGTCGCAGCCTGCCCGGAGTGCACGCTGCGCATGCGCCGGATCGAGCGAGACCTGGAGCGCATCCGCGAAGCCCTCTTCGAGGAGCCGCCCCTTGAACTGCTGCGCCAGCGCTCGCGCGGGGGCCGTGCCCGGCCTCTGCTTGGGGCGCTCGTGTTGGGCGCCGCTGCGGCGTGCGTGGCCGCGGTGCTTTGGGTGCGGCCCGTCGCAGTGGAGTCGATCGCGAACCCGCCGGACATCACCGTCGCCTCGCTCGCGCTCTTCCCTACCCTCGAGGAGGATCCCGGCGCGGTCGCAAACCCGAGGACGGTGCAGCTCGCCGCGCTCAGCGCCGCGCTCACGGGGGGAAGTCCCTGCACGCTCGAGGACGTACTAGACACGAGCTCGTGTGACGCGCAGGACATCACCACCCTGGCAGCGGGCTGGTAGGACGCGGAGGAATCCATGTTACGCAGGCTTATGCCGGCTTTTGTCCTGTCGGTCGTATTGGTGTCGCCGGCTCTCGCCGAAGGGCCCGGCATGTTCCAAGGCAGGGGTGGGCTGGGCGGCCCGCCTGCCATGCAGGGCGAAGACCCGATGCGGATCCTGCAGGGCATCAAGCTCACGCCCGAACAGGAAACGCAGGTGCACAAAATTCTCGAAGAGAATCGCGCAGGTCTGCGCGATCTCTTCGAGAAGCTGCGTGAGGCGCAGGATGCTCTAGCGACGGCGCTGCTGCGCCCAGGCAATGTCAGTGAGGCGGACCTGACCCCGCTGCTCGACAATACGCTGCAAATCCGCCAGCAGCTCGCAAAACGCGGCCTGAAGACTGTGCTCGCCGTACGGTCGGTCTTGACCCCCGATCAGCTCGCAAAGGCTGCGGCGCGAAGAACGAAAATGAAGGAACTCGAAGCGCAGATGCGAGAGCTGTTCAAGGAATCGAACTAACGCCCGCGCTTCGAGACGTCTGAGGAGCGCCGTTTCTTCTCACGGCGCCCGGGTGTCCCGGATCTGGAAACCTGCAGAGCCTGCGTCCCCTGCGCGGCTAGCGCAGGCAGATGGATCCGTTGGAGGTCCGGAGTTTGATGGGAATGCCGCCACGACCCAAGGTGCCACGCACGCGGCCGTTCGTGTCGCGTGTCGCGCTCGCCAGATTGCGGTCGTTGCGGATCACGCCGTTATCGACGTGGAGATCGACGTCGGCATCCGTCTTTTCGGGGAGCTCAAGGACGATGCGTCCGTTGCTCGTCGCGAGCAAGATGCCTTCGCGCCCCACCTCGTCAACGCGAGCCTGGATCAGGCCATTGGACGTCGAGGCATCGATGGATCCCCGATGCTCCTCGAGCTCGATCTTGCCGTTGCTGGAACGCGCGATCAGGCGCCCGCAGGTGTCGCAGCACTCGACCTTCGCGTTCGAGGTGTGGACCTCGATGTCGCCGATCACGTGCATCACGCTCACGGAGCCGTTGCTCGAACGGGCTCGCACCGCGCTGCGGACGCCGTCGATCGAGATCTTGCCATTCGACGCCACGACCTCGACACGCAGGCTGCGTGGCAGCCGTACCTCGAGGTTCGCACTGCCGTGGCGGTTCCACTTTCGCGGGGCCTCCACCTCGAGTTCGAGGCCCGAGGCGTTCTCCGTATCGACGACGCGGATCGCATTCAGGAGCTGGCTGGCCGCGTCCGACGATTCGGCCCGCGCGCGCTTGCAAGACTTCACGAGGACATCGTCGCGGTCCTCTCCCACGATCAGGGTTTTGCCGTTCGCGTTGTGGACGCGAACAGCGCCCCCCCGCGGCGCCTTGTACGAAGAGGTGTCGACGCGCTCAGCGCGCTCGCTCCACGGGATGCCGGCAAGCAGGCTGCGGATGAAGGCGCCGAGTCCATGGCCATGCTCCCGCTCGCCGCTGCACAGGGTTTCCTTCGACTCATCGCGGTTTCGTTTCATGGGCGGCACCTAGTGGAGCGTCCGATCGCGCGGTTCGCGCGAGCGGTCCCGAAAGTCCTCGCGGCGCACCGCACGCAGTTGGCTGCGCATGCGATAGCGTCGCCAGCGGTAGCGAAGCTGCTGCAACGAGGGCAGACCGACCCCGTCGACCCCTTCGCGCTGGAGGTAAAGCCAGGCTCCGGCGACCCCTCCGAGGTGTCCCACGTGACTCACGTCCGCCGGACCGAACATCGCTTCGAGCACGAAGAGCACCGGGATCAGCCAGATGGCGCGAAAAGCGACGGGCGGAAAGATCAGCATGACGGTGCGGTTTGGCCAGGTCAGGGAATAGCCGAGGATCACGCCATAGATCGCGCCCGAGGCGCCGACGGTTGGGATCATCCTAGACAGGCTTGTGAAATCCAGCCCGAAGGGCGCCGTCACGTACGGAAGTACCGCAATCAGGAACCCGGCGAAGACGCCACAGAACAGGTAGAAGCGCAAAAAACGCTTGGTGCCCCAGACAAGGGCCAAGGGCGAGCCAAACATCCAGAACACGAACATGTTCATCGCGAGATGAAGCAGGTTGCCGTGAAGGAACATGTAGGTGAAAGGCTGCCAGAGACGACCCGACCAGAACTCGGCCGGGGTGATGGCGAACAGGTCGTCGAACCAGGAGGCGTGCCAGCCATCACGGACGAAAGACTGCGCGGCGAAGACGCCGGCGTTGGCGATGAGCAACTGCTTGACGATGGGCGGTGTGATCGCCGGGCCAAAGCCCATCCCGCCACTCGTCTGGTATCCGCGACCGTACAATTGCGCCCTTGCCTCCCCTCGCTCACGCAAGGCACCCGCGCGGAGCGCGAGTAGCTGCTGGCACTCTTAGCCTCATCGTCCGGGGGGCCCCGCAAGGCGAGCCTCCTGTGCGTGGATTCCCACGCCCACGGGGTGGGCGCTACTCCCGTGGGACACACGAAGCCTAAGGACTGGAGGCTGTTCGGTCAACGACGTTCGGATCTTCAGCCCCTGCCAGTCGGCGCTGGCAGACTAGCGGGGCGCGAGTGCGTCAAGGGCACGCTGCGCTGCGTCGCGACCGAGGCCCGAAAGATCGGCGACGGGATGCGTAAGGCGCAGCTCGTCGGCAAGCGCGACAAATCGGTCTCGGCAGGCCGCGGGCGGGCCCGCCACCAACGCAGCGGGCAGCTCCTCATCCGCCACGCCCGAGAACCACGGGTTCAAACGCCGAAACTCGGCGTGCAAGCGTGGGTCGCCGGGATCCTCGCCGGGTCGGGTGAAGACCCACATGGAGCGTCGGATTTTCGCGGGGTCGCGTCCCCGGGCCTGACACAACGCGTCGAGCTGGCGGGTCGCCTCCCCCACCGCTCCCGGGAGCGGTGGGAGGTTCATGTCCCACACGTCCGCATGGGTGGCCACAAGCTGGAGCAGACGGGGGCCGCGGCCGGCCACCTCCACCGCCAGGTTGCAGGGGCGAACACGCGCCCGATCGAGTGTCACAAAGCGCCCCCGGACGCTTACCTCCTCCCCTCGCCAAAGTGCGCGCACGGCCCCCAGGGTTTCGTCGAGCCACGCGATGCGCGCCGCGGGCGGCGGGAACGGGAGCCCAAAGCGCGCGTCCTGTGGCTGCCCTCCAATCGACACCAGAAAACGTAGGCGACCGGGGGCGATGCGATCGAGCGTCGCTGCCGCTTGCGCCAGCTTGGCGGCATTCCAGTGGTGAACGAGGCGGATCGAGCCCACCTGGATGCGCCCCGTTCGGTTCAAGAGCGCCGTGGTGAGGGCCCATCCGTCGAGCACTTCCGCGTCGCCGCGGCGCGGGAGCAGGCTCACATCTCCGTCCACGAAGACCGCAGGGAAGCCCTGTTCTTCGGCGCGCTTCACAAGCGCCAGAAGATCCTCGAAGGGTAGGACGTGCCAGGCAAAGGCGACAGCGAGCTCCATCGCCTAGCCGAGCGCTCCGCGCCGATGGGCGGCGTGGAGCAGCGCGAGCGCGCTCTTCGCATCCGCGATCTCACCGCCCCAGACGAGCTCGATGGCCCGCGCAAACGGCATGCGCACCAGCTCGATCACCTCGTCGGTTTCGAGGCGCTGGGGCACCGGTGTCAGGTCGAAGGCGGCGAAGAGATGGATCTTCTCGTCCGTGAAGCCGGGTGTGGTCCAGATCTCCCCGAGCTTCTCGAGGCGCCCGGCATGCTGCCCCGCCTCCTCCTCAAGTTCGCGCGCCGCACACACCGCCGGGTCCTCTCCGTCGAGCTTTCCTGCGGGTACCTCGAGGATGGTGCCACCGGCGGCGTGCCGGTACTGCCGGATCAGCAGCACTTCCGTCTGCGAAAGGAATGGGACGACGGCGGCCGCTCCCGGATGGCGCAGGATGTCCAGCTCGACCCTTTCACCGTTGGGCAGCTCCGCTTGCTCGATATACACGGAAATAGAGCGACCCTTGTGCACAAGACGGCGGGTCACGAGCGCTGCTTTTGCTGGCGCGCCGGGGACGCGCTGCGGGCTCTCTTCCGGGCGGGATGAGCCTGCGCCGCCCGCGAATCCGGCCAGGGGCAAAGCCCGCGCAGCGGACAGCGCTCGCACTGCGGGCGGCGCGCCTCGCAGCACACCCTGCCGTGATGGATCACGCGATGGGAATACAAAGTCCACTGCTCCTCGGGCACGAGTGCCATGAGGTCGCGCTCGATCTTCACCGGGTCCTCACTGTGGGTGAGCCCAAGGCGTCGGTTCACCCGCGTCATGTGCGTGTCCACCGTGAGGCCGGGCACGCCAAAGGCATCGCCCAGCACGACGTTCGCGGTCTTGCGGCCGACGCCACGCAGCGTAACCAGCTCTTCCAGGGTTCCTGGGACAGTCCCGCCAAACCGCTCCACGATGTCCCGCGCGGCCGCCTGGATGGACTTCGTCTTCTGCCGAAAGAAACCGGTGGGCTGGATGATGCGCTCGACCTCGGCCGGGGGTGCGTCCGCAAGGGCCCGCGCGTCGCGGAAGCGCGCAAACAGTCGCGGCGTCACCTGGTTCACCATCTTGTCCGTGCACTGGGCCGAGAGGATCGTCGCCACGAGGAGCTCGAAGGGATTGCGGTGCTTAAGCGCACACGCGGCGTCGGGATACGCCTGCTCGAGCAGCTTCACGATTTCGCTGGCGCGCGCGCGCCGGGCGGCTTGGCTCTCGCGCATGATCGCGGTTTCCGCGGCATCACGCCTGCCGCACCGAGGGACGCGCGCAGCCTAGCAGGGCACCCGTGCAGCGGCGACGGATCTGCGAGAGACTCGCGACGTGTCCGGAGCGGACGAGCGCATGGTGACCATCGCTTGCGAAAGCCTGGGCGCAGGAGCTGTGCTCGAGGGTTTGTTCCTGCGCGCCTTGGGCCAGAGCAAGGGCGGGTGCGTGATCGCTCCTCCCCACCCCTTGTACGGCGGAAGCATGGAAAACGCCGTGGTGAGCGAGCTCGCCTTTGTGTGTGCGCACGCAGGCCTCGGCTCCCTCCGCTTTAACTGGCGTGGTGTCGGAGCGAGCGCGGGCACCTCAAGCGGTGACCTTGAGGACGCGGCACAGGACTATGCTGCGGCCCTGGCACAGCTGCGTGACACGGCTCCGGGCGCGCTTGTCCTTTGCGGCTACTCCTTCGGCGCAGCCGCAGCGGTCGCACAGCTCGATCCCTCCGCCAGACAGGCGGCGCGATCTCTGCTGCTTGTCGCGCCGCCCCCGGAGCTCCTCGACCTGGAGCGGCTGCGTGCCTTCCGCGGAGAGGTGCTGCTCATCACCGGGCAGCACGATCGGATCGCGTCCCCGGCCTCCTTGCAGGGCATCACAGACCTGCTCTCCGCGGGAAAGCTCGTGGTCTTGCCCAAGGCCGACCATTTCTTCTCTGTGGGACTCGCGGAGCTCGCACGCGAGAGCGCCGCATGGTTGCGGAGCCTCGATGTGGCGGACCCGGCACGCCGGGGAGCGGGGGGCGACTAGGGCGCGAGGGCCAGGGTGAACCGGAACGCTGAGCCCCCGCCGATACAATCGGTAATGGCGAGGACACCGCCAGCCTCTTCCACGATGCGGCGGGAAATGGCGAGCCCGAGGCCGCCGGGCCGGTCGCGCTTGGTGGAGAAGAAGGGCTCGAACACCCGCTCGCGCAGCGCGAGGGGCACCCCGGGGCCCTCATCTTCCACCCGCACCTCCACGCCGTCGGGCGCGAGCGCTGCCACCATACGCACCGAGCCTCCGGGACGTGTCGCATCGATCGCGTTCAGCGCGAGGTTCAAAACCACCTGGAGCAGGCCGTCGTGGCTCATCGCGACCCCCGGAAGATCGGGGGGGATCTGCATGCTGAGCGCGACTCCGTGCTCGAGCGCACGGTGGGCGAGCAGACGCGCGACCGAATCGAGGGCGGGGGCGACGGCGGTGGAGGTGCCCGGGGGCGCCGCCGCGCGCGGGCGGGCATGCTCGAGCACTACGTCGAGCAGGCGCTCGATCCGCCGCAGCTCGTTTTCCACCACTTCTGAGAATCGGATACGAAACTCGGGATCGTCCTGACGCTCGGGCAAAAGCTGGACGAAAGTCTTCACCGACACCAGGGGGTTGCGCACTTCGTGCACGATCTCCGCCACGAGGTCGCCGAGTGCGGCCAGACGGTCGAGGCGCCGAACGCCGTCGTCGAGACGTGCGATGCGTGCGAGGCCAGCGGCAGCCTCGAGGGGGCCTGCGAGATGCTGGGCCGTTGTGCCCAGGGCGGCGAGGGTGCGCGGGCGCACGTGGCCCGGGGGATCGTCGAGGCCACCGATGAGGAGCAGCGCGACGGGCTCGCCTTCGCAGGGTCTCACGGGGATCACGGCTGAGAACCCCTGCTGTGCGGCGAGCGCGCACAGGGCGGGAGGCGCGGAGGGAACACCAAGATCCATAGCCCCAGGAAGGCGAGCACCCTCGGCGAAGGCAGCCGGCGTCGGAGCCTGCAGCGCGACATCCTCCACGCTCGCAGCCGCGACGAAAGGCTCGCCGCCCTCCCGGCGCATCCAGGCGGCGGCACGTCCACACCCTGTGGTGTCAACCAAGCGACGCAAGGCCGCCGCGATGACGCTCTGCACGTCGCTCGGTGCGGGTGCGTCCGCCGGACTCGCGACCCGACCCCGGCGCGCTCGCGCAGCGCCGCTCCGGCTGGTCCGCCCGGCCGGCTCGCGGACATCCCCGGGCACGGCGCACCTCCTACCCGCTTGCTAACCCGGCGGGCATCGCCCTGTCAATTCGCGTCCACCGGACACCTCCGGCCGCGACGACAGTAGAGGCGCGAAAGCGCGAGCCCAGGGCCTCTTTGCCCACGGCTTACGAAAGCCGGGGGCTGCCGCCGCGCGCACCACAGGCGGCGACGGGAACGAAGAGACGTGTCATTCCGGAGGCTTAGGCGCGTTCGAGGCGCGCTTCGGCGGGAATTAGAACGAATCGTTGCGCAGCAGGTCGTAACCCTCGGTCTGCGCCGCGTCGGGGCCCGCCGTCGCGCGCCGCTCGGAAGGCTCCGTGCCCTCGACGAAGGGCTGGAAAAAGCTTGATGGGTCGCCGGCTTCGGCCAGAAGGCCCGTCGTCTTGCTGACGCGGGCGAACACGATGCCTTGCGGAACCGGGAAGTCGCGCAGGGGCTTGTCGGACAGTGCGACCTGCATGAAGTCGATCCAGATCGGGAGGGCCGCCTTCGC
>Ga0074045_10004729_pt1 | contig 11990 bp, 10 predicted proteins | sample BogForMeECP23OM2_FD_94442 | JGI IMG/M metagenome (GOLD analysis project Ga0074045, IMG submission 94442) | Bog forest soil microbial communities from Calvert Island, British Columbia, Canada - Bog Forest MetaG ECP23OM2 | ecosystem: Environmental > Terrestrial > Soil > Wetlands ...
AGATAATACGTCTTGCCGGCTTCCACTTTCAGGGTCAGAAGGCTGTGGTTCTCGGCCTCCGAGCAAAAGTAATGTTCGCCCGGATCCAGCGTGAAAAAGAAATAATTGTTGCCGCGGTTGACGCCCTTCCACTGTCCGTCGACGGCAACCTTGGTCTGGATTTTGTTCCCCGTGAGGGTGTGCCGGATCACGTAGATGATAGCCTTGCCGGGAGCCGCTTCCGCTGTCGGATGCTTGGTCTTGTCGGTGTCCGCGACGTAATTCACCTCTTTGTCGCTCGGCCCGCAGGCCTTCAACTGCAATTCCTTGTTGTCGGGTTCGGTCGCTTCTTCCTTGTCTGCTGCCGCGGCGGTCATCGCCAGCGCGGAGCCGAGCACGGCTGCCGCAAGCAGACCCTTGCTGAACAACATCACGGTGTTACCTCCATATTTGACTTGAGCCGGGATTGCCGATTGGCCATCCCGGCCAGGTTCGATTGTACATCAAACAGATTATCCAAGCTCGGAATACCCGATTATATGAATCCACTCATCCATTTCATACGCCGGAACATCCACTGATCGCTGCTTCGGCCACCCGTCAGCGATTGTTGTGGGAATTCCGTTTCCAACGGGTATCCGGACTGCGTGAGCGAATCTGCCCTGCCGCATGCCCCTACTTCGTGAAGAAATCGAGCGGCGCGATGGAGACGATCAACCAGCGTCTACCCCTGCGTTCCAGCTTGACGGTGAGTGGCGATTCGCGCTGCAGGATGCGGCCGCCGGTTTCGGCGTCGACGACTTCCAGCGTCCAATCGACTTCCAGGGTGCGGACGGTGTCGGTGCCTTCGTCGTTCGTCAGACCGATAGTCGAATCGACCTCGCCTTGGGCGGTAAGCGACTCGGCGCCGCTGCGTAGCGATTCATAGCCGGGGAGTTTGGAATCGAACGCGGCCAGGAAACCGGCAGCCGGAGAAACCGCCTGACTGAGCGAGCGGGCGGCGGATTGCAATAGGTCCCAGGCGCCAGTTATATCGGGTGGAGAGAAGAGAGCGGGGGCGTCGGGTGGGCCTTCGCGAATGGCATCCAGCGCCACGATGCGCAGCGCGCCATCGCGCGGTTCCACGCGGCATGTGACTCGGCGCTGGCGATGAGTTATGCTGCGCAGTCCTTCGCGCGCGGCCAGATCCATCTTCCAATCGATGCCGAGCGCGACGCCTGGACCGTTGATGCCCGTGAAGAAGATCTCCAGCGCCGGTTGAACGTCGTAAGAGCGTACCAGCGCTTCGACCGGCTTACGAAGTCGCTCGGCCAGCGGCTTGTCCAGGGCATCGAGGAAAGCGGATGTGTGCCGCTCTGCCAGCGACTGCGCGGCGGTCGAGACTAAGTCGCGCGCGGCCTGTTGCCGGTCCTCCGTGCCGCTTTGCGCGGCAACCGGCCATGCCAAGGCGATCAGCAACAGCGCTCGTAGCGTGTCCAGCATGTCACGTCCTGTAACTGGCATTGATGTCGATGTAGCCGTGCGTGAGGTCGCAGGTCCAGAAGCGCGCCTCGCCTTTGGATTTACCGCGCAGCGAGAAGCGTATGTGGACTTCGGGCGCATCCAGCTTCTGTTTAAGTTCGGCTTCGGAAAACGGCGCGGCCAGGCCGCCGTGGCAGACGAGGACGCCCTGCATACGAATATCGGTCTTGGCGGGATCGAAAGCCACGCCGGCATTACCGGCGGCGGAAAGGATGCGGCCCCAGTTGGGGTCGGAGCCGGCTATGGCGGTTTTGACCAGCGGCGAATTTGCGATGGCTCGGGCCAGGCGCGCGGCGGCATCATCGCTGGGCGCGCCAGTGACTTCAATGGTGACGAATTTCTTGGCGCCTTCGCCATCGCGCGCGATAGCTTGCGCCAGGTGCTCGCACACGGCGGTGATTTTCTCTTCCACGCGGGCGATCTCGCCGGCTTCGGGACGGACGCCGGAGGCGCCGTTGCAAAGCAGCAGCAGCGTGTCGTTGGTCGAGGTGTCGCCATCCACCGACAGGCGATTGTAGCTGGATTCCACCGCGCGCTTTAGGATGCCGCGCAAGGTTGCGGCGGGAAGCTGCGCATCGGTCATCACGAAGGCGAGCGTAGTGGCCATGTTCGGTTGAATCATGCCCGAGCCTTTGGTCATGCCGGCTACGCGCACCGTGCCGCGCTTCAGGCGGGCTTCGGCGAAAGCGGTTTTCGAAACCAGGTCGGTCGTCATGATGGCGCGTGCGGCGTCTTCAAAACGGCCGGGGGAGAGGCCGTTCACCAGGCGCGGCAGCGCGGCGACGATCTTCTCCCCGTCCAACTCGACGCCGATCACGCCGGTGGAGGCGGTGAGCACTTGCGCCACAGGAAGCTTGAGCGCCTTCGCAACTTCGCGCGCGGTCGCCAGCGCCACTGCGTCGCCGGTGCGCGTGGCGCAATTGGCGTTGCCGGCATTCATCAAGATTGCGCTCACGTGGCCCTTCGACAGCGCCAGATGGCGGCGGCACAGGCGGACCGGTGCGGCCTGCACGCGGTTGCGTGTAAACACGGCGGCGGCATTGGCGGCGAGGCCGGAGACGATCAACGCCAGATCGTTGCGCTCGGCTTGGCGGATGCCGGCATACACGGCCGAATAAGCATATCCCAGCGGCAGGTTCAAACGGGTATCTCTCCTAACATTTCATTTTCGACCAACCGGTGCCCATTGGCGAAATCCGCGGCGGCCATCCGCTTGCGGCCCTCCATCTGCACCTCGATCAGTTCCAGCGCGCTCGTGCCGCAAGCGACTACCGGCGGCTTAATGCTCGCGAGCGCGCCGGGCGTGTGACCCACGCCGGCAGCGACGGGCCGCGCGCGCCAAACATGCAACGCGGCGCCGCGAAAGGTGGTGTAAGCGCCGGGCCATGGCTGCATGCCGCGCACCTGGTTGTGAATCTCGGCGGCGGAACGGCTCCAGTCGATGCGTCCGTCTTCCTTCTTCAACAGCGGCGCATACGTTGCCTGCGCGCTGTCTTGCGGTTCGGGAACTACGCGGCCGCCGGCGAGCGCGTTTAGCGCTTCCACGAGCAGGTCCGCGCCCACCGTCGACAAGCGGCGGCCCAGCTCGACAGCGGTTTCATCGGCGCCGATAGCGGTCTCGACTTTCAGCAGCATCGGACCCGTATCCAGGCCGGCATCGATGCGCATGATGGTCACGCCGGTGACCGTTTCCCCGTTGACGATGGACCACCGGATGGGCCCCGCGCCGCGATACTTCGGCAGCAACGACGCGTGCACGTTCAGGATGCCCAGCGGCGGAATATCGAGGATGGATTGCGGAATGATCTGGCCGTACCCAACCACCACCATCGCTTCCGGCGCGATCGAGCGCAGGTGATCGACCGCTTCCGGATGCTTAATCCGCTCCGGCTGAAAGACGGGCAGGCCGAGGCGCAGCGCGGCTTCCTTCACGGGCGGCGCCGCCAGAGTTTGGCCGCGCCCCTTCGGGCGATCGGGTTGCGTGACGACGGCGAGCACTCGATGGCCGCGTTCGACCAGCCGCTCCAGCGTGGGCACGGCAAACGCGGGCGTGCCGAGGAAGACCAGGCGCATGGCGGCGGCTCAGTCCCACTCGCCGGCGCGCTGCATCTTGCGGATCTTGCGCTTGAGAAGGTCGCGCTTCAGGGCGCTGATGTGGGTGATGTAGAGGCGGCCGTACAGATGATCGGTCTCATGCAGGAACGCGCGAGCCAGCAAGTCCTCGGCGGTCTTTTCAAACAGCTCGCCCTTGGCAGTCTGCGCGCGGATGGTGACGCGCTTGGCGCGGCGCACCTGTTCGCGGAAACCGGGGACGCTGAGGCAGCCCTCTTCGCCCACCTGCTTGCCCTCCACCTTCACGATGCTTGGATTGATGAGGACCAGCTTGTCTTCCGGCCTTTCGTTGTTGGAGACATCGATGACGGAGATCTTGCGCGAAAAGCCGATTTGCGGCGCGGCCAGGCCTACGCCTTTGGCCGCGTACATCGACTCGAACATATCCGCCAGAAATCGAAGGAGATCCGGCGTATCGAACTCGGTCACGGTTTCCGCTTCGCGTTCGAGCACCGGATCGCCGAATTTGACTATCGGGTAAACCATATTTCTAACTAGTAGTTTCGCACCTGCTCGATGTAGCCTTCGAAATTGCGGCGGGTTTCGTCAAGCGAATCGCCGCCGAATTTTTCCAGAAACGCCTGGGCGAGAACCAGCGCCACCATGGCTTCGCCGACCACGCCGGCGGCCGGTACCACGGCAACGTCGGAGCGCTCATAGGCGGCCAACGCCGGCTCGCGGCTCGCCAGGTCCACCGATTCCAGCGGGCGCCGCAAGGTCGAAATGGGTTTGAGCAGGCCGCGCACCAGCACGTCCTGACCGTTGGTGATGCCGCCCTCCAAGCCGCCGGCGCGGTTGGCGCCGCGAGTGAAGGCGCGGGCCTCACGGTCATAGTGAATGGTGTCCTGTACCTGCGAGCCGAAGCTCGCCGCGCCGGCAGCGGCGAATCCAATCTCGACGCCCTTGACCGCCTGGATTGAAACGACGGCCTGCGCGAGGCGGCCGTCCAGACGCGAATCCCATGTCACGTGCGAGCCGAGGCCCATGGGGACGCCGTGCGCCACCACTTCGAACACGCCGCCGACCGTATCGCCGGTGCGGTAGGCTTCATCCACCTCGTCTTTCATGCGGGCCTCGACCGCGGCGTCGACACAGCCGAGCAGTACGCTATCGCGGCGGCTCAGCTCGACCAGTTCGCCGAATTGCGCGGGGCGTTCGAGGCGCACGCGACCGACCGCGATGACGTGGCTCAGCACGGTAATACCGAATTCGCCGAGCAGGGCCTTGGCGATGGCGCCGGCTGCCACGCGGGCAGCGGTTTCGCGCGCGCTGGCGCGCTCGAGGATGTAGCGTGCATCGTGGAAGTTATACTTGACGCCGCCGGCCAGGTCGGCGTGGCCGGGACGCGGCCGCGTGACGGGCTTGCGATGCTCTTCCGAGCCTGCGGTGTCTTCCACAGGAAGCGCCTGCGTCCAGTTTTCCCAATCGCGATTGCGGATCAGGATGGCAACGGGCGAGCCGATGGTGTGCGAGTGACGCACGCCGGCGACAACTTCGGCGCGGTCGGTTTCGATCTTCATCCGGCTGCCGCGGCCGTAGCCCTGCTGGCGGCGCCACAGCTCGCGGTTGATCGCGTCGAGAGTAATGGGAATGCCCGCCGGTAGTCCTGTCAGCGTGGCCACCAGGCATTCGCCATGGGACTCGCCGGCGGTTTCAAATCGCAACATCGATATCGGAATTTTTTATCGTAGCAGACCTGCGGCGGGAGCCGTTACACAGAGGGCCGGGGGCAAGTGTCTGGTGTGGCGGGCATTCGGCCGATCTCGCCCTAGTAGCTGGTGGAACCAAGGCTACCAGAACCGATCGCCTGTCCTACCGGGAGGTGTGCGAGATGTGGTCCTGCGGCTGGTTCCCTGCGGGATGAAGTTCGCGGACGAGCTGGCTTTGGCGCTCGATACGGTGTTCGGCGGAGCTCAGCTCGTAGGTGTAGCCGGATGCAATGTGATCGCGTAATGGCGGGTTTGGATGTTGGAGGAGCTTACGCAACTCGGCTTGTATGTTAGAGGTCTCTCCCACATAAATCCATTGCCGGGCGTTCGAGATTCCGTAAACGCCCGATGCCGCGGGAGCATTCTTGTCGATGGCCATCGCCGTGAAGGGGCGGTTACAGTGATTTTCGAAAGGCATTACTTGGCTTCTCCTGGCCGAAGACTGAGAGGTTTGCGCTTGGCGGGCCTGCTCTTGCCGGCCCGATGTGCTTTAGCCCGCTCCAAGTCATGCCGGGGTTCGCTCGCCCATTCGCGTGCCGGATAGATCCACGCGAGGATTCGATGAGACCACGATCCCACTGGTTGCGACGTTAGAACCGCCATATGCTCCCGCCTTCCCTCAGTAATAAAAGTCTTCCGCCGACTCGCGGCCCGGGCTGCGGAGCTCAGCCCGAAGCGGGTCCACTTTCCAATCTGTCCAGAGTCTGGCTAATGCGGCGAGCGAAGCCATACAGGCGCAGAAGCGCACCAAGACCATGAAATGAGTGGAACTGAAGTTGGAAAACACTGTTGCCCTTCCCAAACTGGTTAGGCTAAGAAGGGAACCCAGGTGAGCCGACTTAGTTCAGCTCATCCGTAGACTGGGCGGGAGTGCCCATTCACTAACTTAAGCCTAGGCGAGTCCATCATGCTTGTCAAGCCACACGCGGATTGCGTGCGCAGCCAGATGTAAGATCCGAGGATGATTCTGTGACCGGATCTTCTTCGCCCTGTTTCGAGGCTGGGCCGAGGCACACCACTCCCACAGTCGACACGGTCCGCTCCGGTCTGTCGTGCTTTCGAGCCGAGCCACTGTGCGTGCCTTCGGCGGCTGCATCCACTTCTTGACTGCGCGCGGGCCTGCGACTTCGGCATTTCGGCTACGTCCACCATGTGTTAAGATGTTGAAGCTGAACTCCAATCAGGGGGCGGGGAAACCAGTTTGGAGCGTAGTCCCACGTCAGGACAGATCGCTTTCCAGTTCCAACCCGTCAGTACCTCGCAGGCGCAATCGCGGTGCGCCATTGCCCCAACGGCCGAGCGGGGGAGAAATCATTCGTGACTGATCAACAACGTCCGGCGGCGGTAAAGGTCGTGGTCGCCACCACCGTGATGCTGTCCTTCATCTCGTTCTGGCGGGCCGCGGCGATCGTGTTGAGCGATCTCGCCAGCTCGGCCTACTACGTCGGCGGCATCGCCGAACAGGCCATCGGCAAAGCGGCGCCATGGTTCATCCTGGCGATCATGCTGTTTTCCTACGCGGTGCGCGCCATCTACATCGAGAGTTGCTCGATGTTCGTGCGCGGCGGCGTGTACAAGGTCGTCCACGAGGCCATGGGCGGCACGCTGGCCAAGTTCTCGGTTTCGGCGCTGATGTTCGATTACGTGCTGACCGGCCCCATCAGCGCGGTCAGCGCGGGCCTGTACCTGGGCGGCCTGATCAATGAAATCGGCCCGCGGGTGGGGATGCCCAACCTGCACGTCAACCCGCCCTACTTCGCCGCTGTATTTGCGGCCGCGGTGACGGTGTATTTCTGGCGCAAGAACATCATCGGCATCCATGAATCGAGCGAAAAGGCCCTGCGCATCATGCAGATCACCACGGTGATGGTGGTGATCCTGATCGTCTGGTGCATCGTCACCATTTTGAAGAACGGCTACCAGCCGGTGCCGCTGCCGGTGCCCGCCAACATCAAGTTCAGCCCGGAGGCATTGGGCTGGCTGAAAGGTACCGTGGCGCCCTCGATCACGGTCATCGCCGTGATGATCGGTCTCGGCCATTCGCTGCTGGCCATGAGCGGCGAGGAGAGCTTGGCGCAAGTGAACCGCGAGATCGCGCATCCCAAGCTGAAGAACCTGGAGCGCGCCGGCTTCGTGAGCTTCATCTACAGCATGCTGTTCACTTCGCTGGTTTCGTTCTTCGCGGTGATGATCATCCCGGATGCGCAACGGCAGCAGTTTCTGGACAACCTGATCGGCGGCCTTTCGATGTTCCTGGTCGGCCCGGTCTCGGTGCGCCTGCTGTTCCACGGGTTCGTGGTTCTCGTGGGCACGCTGATCCTCGCTGGCGCGGTGAACACGGCCATCATCGGCTCCAACGGCGTGCTCAACCGCGTGGCGGAAGATGGCGTGCTGCCCGACTGGTTCCGGCATCCGCATAAGAAATTCGGCACCACTTCGCGCCTCATCAACGTGATCGTCGGGTTGCAACTGCTCACCATCCTCATCAGCCGCGGCGATGTCTACATGTTGGGCGAAGCTTACGCGTTTGGCGTGGTGTGGAGCTTCGCCATGAAGGCGCTTTCGGTGCTGGTGCTGCGCTACAAACAGCCCGCGAACCGCGAATGGAAGGTGCCGCTGAATTTCCACATCGGCCAGACGGAAATTCCGCTCGGCCTGATGGCGATCACGGTCGCGCTCTTCGGCCTGGCCATCATCAACGTGCTCACCAAGAAAGTGGCGACCATCTCCGGCGTGAGCTTCACCATCGTCTTCTTCATCGTCTTCGAACTGTCCGACATCTACAACCGGAAACGCAAGGCGGCGCACGGCGAGGAAATGGAGAAATTCCGGCTGGATACGCGCGAAGACTTGAGCGTGGGCTCGTGCGGCGTGCGGCCGGGCAACGTGCTGGTAGCCGTGCGGAATCCCAACCGGCTGCAGCACCTGGCGCGGATTCTGCACAAGACCGACACGCGCAAGATGGACATCGTGGTGCTTTCGGTGCGACAGGTCACGCAGGCGGCTTCGGGCGAACACGGGCTGGACATTGGGCAGATTTTCTCCGAAGACGAGACCAACGTCTTCAGCCACGTGGTGACGCTGGGCGAAAAGGCCGGCAAGCACGTCGAGCTGATGGTGGTGCCGGGTACCGACCCTTACGAGGCAGTGGTGCAGACGGCGGCGCGGCTGCGCAGTTCGCGCATCGTGATGGGGCTGTCGCCCAAGCTGACGCCGTCCGAGCAGGGCGCGCGGGTGGGAGCTTTCTGGGAGCAGTTGCCGGAACCGAGGCCGTCGCTTTCGCTCGAGATCGTGCTCGAAAACGAGAAGGACGTGGTGTTCTTCAACCTCGGCCCGCACCCGCCCCGCCTCTGGCCCGAGGACGTCGCGCTGGCGCACAAACTGTGGCTCGAATTGAGCGGCATGGGCCCCGGTTCGAAGCTGCACCATCGAGACGTGGTTGGCGTCGCCCTGCGCCGCATGAGCGACGAGTTTCATTCCGAGCGCAAGGAAGAAGTCATCGGCGACGTACTGCGCGAACTGGGCAACGGGCACTCGGAGGAGAATGGCGCAAACGGCGCTCAGCCGAAGTGAGCTGAGGAGAGTGCGGCCGGCCCCGTTACGCTGGGCCCTCTTACGGCCAAAGAGGACGGTGGGCGCTTCTCTCTGCGGCAACTCCTATGCCAGGTCGACCAAGTATCCCCGAGAAGCTGCGTATTCCTTTGCCCTTTGTAAGGCTACCGTCGCGCGCTCGCGTTCAGTTGCCGTCGCGCATTCCAGTTTCTTGCCCTCTTGAGTGAGCGGCTGGCGTCCCAAGTGCAAGTTCCATTTTCCACTCGGTTGTCCCTCAGCGGGGCTGACATCGAACGCGAAACAGATCACGCCTTCGCGATCCCTGTATGCCAGTGTTCGCGCCAGGCCTCCGAATCTGACCTTGAACGCTGGTGTGCCGCTCATACCCCAGTGAATATCTCAATGGACGTAAGGGGGAGAAGGTGGGGAGAAGGTGGCAGAGTGCGCCGGAAAAGGTGACAGGCGCATTTTCTCCCCGGGCCGGCGTCATTCTATGCTTGCCAGCAACCGATCGGCGGCGTCGGCGGTCTCCGAGTCGTCCAGTGTGCCGGAATCAAATGGCACCGCCCGCCGGAGAAACTCCACCGTGAAGGCTCGCTTTTCGTCGTCCGGCAAGAGTTTCGGACCTGCCCGCCTCCCTTGACAGAGTAATCATATTTGCTTACTCTGTAGACGTGATGGCGAGCGAGCTGAGGCGGAAGCTGGCGAAGCTGGGATGCACGTTCCGCCAGGGCACGAAGCACCTCATCGTGATGTACCAAGGCCGCGAGACTGAAATGCCGCGTCACCCAGCGAAAGAGATCAAGACCGGGACCTATCACGGGATTCTGAACAAGCTCGGAATTGAGGAGAAGTAGGCGATGAAATATCCAGCGCTGTTCGAGGCCGCCAAGGAGGGCGGGTTTGTTATCACCTTCCCCGACGTCTACGAGGCGATTACCCAAGGGGACGATGAGCGAGACGGTATCGACATGGCGCAGGACGCGCTCATCACGATGTTCGCTCACCTAATCCGGGAGGGCAAGCCGATCAAGCCTCCAAGCAACCCGAGAGGCCGGAGGTACCGCATGATCGAATTGCCCGCCATGGCCGCGCTCAAAACCGAACTCTACATCGCGTTCCAGGCGTCCGGCATGCGCAAGGCGGAGCTGGCCCGGCGGTTGGGGATTCCAAAAACCACTGTGGACAGGCTGTTCGATTTTGCCAACCACACTCGCCTGGACCAGATCGAGGCCGCGTTTGCCGCGCTTGGGAAGCGAATTACAGTTGAAGTGAAAGACGCCGCCTGATCGCGGCAGGAGAGGGTTGGCAGGCGAAAGCGCCTGCCCCACTTTGCTGTCGGGGGATCGCAGGCGAGTGAAATAGGCACTTTCGCCTGCCAACCAATTTTTCGCGCCCTCCGGACGGGACGCAACACGGCGTTCGGAGTTTTCCCCAACCTGCTAAAATAAACGTTACCCACTCCCCGGGAGGAACAGCTTAACTTGAGTACTGCAATCCTCGCCCTGGAAGACGGAACGGTCTTCGAGGGCCGCAGTTTTGGTGCGCCCGCCGAACGGGCCGGCGAGGTCGTCTTCAACACCGCGCTCACCGGCTACCAGGAAGTATTCACCGACCCGTCCTATTCCGGGCAGATCGTCATCCTGACCAATCCGCAAATCGGCAACTATGGAACCAACCGCGACGATAACGAAAGTCTGCGCCCCTACATCGAAGGGCTCGTGGTTCGCGAGTTTTCGGCGCTGGCCAGCAACTGGCGCTCGGATACGGTGGCCGGCGAATTCCTGAGCGCGGCCGGCGTCCCCATCGTTTCGGATCTGGACACACGCGCGCTGGTGCGCCATCTGCGCAGCCGAGGCGTGATGCGCGGCGTTCTCTCGGCGGTCGAATCCGACTCTGCGAAGCTGGTCGAAAAAGCGCGCTCCATCCCGACCATGGCCGGACTCGATCTGGCCAGCCGTGTCAGCACCCGCGAGCCGTACGAATGGACGGCGCCGGTGGAGGCGTGCTCGCCCTCGCAGCACGTGGGACGCCCCACCGAGATCCGCTACCACGTGGTCGCTTACGATTTCGGCATCAAGCACAACATTCTGCGCCGCCTGGTGCAGGCCGGCTGCCGTGTCACCGTGGTGCCCGCCCTCACCTCCGCCGAAGACGTGCTCGGCCTCAAGCCCGATGGCGTCTTCCTTTCGAACGGTCCCGGCGATCCGGAACCGCTGGTCGCTCAAGTCGCCAACATTCGCAGGTTGATCGGCCGCACGCCGGTGTTCGGCATCTGCCTGGGCCACCAGTTGCTGGGCCTCGCCGTTGGCGGCAAGACCTACAAGCTGAAATTCGGCCATCGCGGCGCCAACCACCCGGTGCGCAATGAGCTCACGCAGAAGGTCGAGATCACGTCCCACAATCACGGCTTCGCCGTCGATCCGGATTCCCTCAACGCGAACGACGTGGAAATCACGCATTGGAATCTGAACGACCACACGCTGGAGGGATTCCGTCACCGCAGGCACCCCGCGTTCTGCGTGCAATATCACCCGGAGGCCGCGCCGGGCCCGCACGATTCGCACTACCTGTTCGACGAATTCACCAGGCTGATGCGCGAGCACCGGCCGGGGACGGGGAAATAACGGATGCCGCGGCGCAAAGATCTCCATCGCATCCTCATCATCGGCTCCGGCCCGATCGTCATCGGCCAGGCTTGCGAATTCGATTATTCCGGAACCCAGGCGGCCAAGGCGCTGCGCGCCGACGGCTTCGAAGTGGTGCTTGTGAATTCGAATCCGGCCACCATCATGACGGATCCGGAGCTGGCCGACAAAACCTACGTCGAGCCGCTCACGGCCACTTACCTCGAAGAGATCATCAAACGCGAACGGCCCGACGCGCTGCTCTCCACCGTCGGCGGACAAACCGGCCTGAACCTTTCGGTGGAACTGGCCGAGGCTGGCATATTGGATAAGTACGGCGTCGAGCTGATCGGCGCCAAAATCGACGCCATCAAGAAGGCAGAGGACCGGCTGTTGTTCAAGGACGCGATGCGCAAGATCGGCCTCGAGACGCCGGAATCGCAGCTCATCAACAGCCTCGAGGCCGGCCACGAGTTCGCCGCGCGGATCG
>Ga0074045_10004731_pt1 | contig 11987 bp, 10 predicted proteins | sample BogForMeECP23OM2_FD_94442 | JGI IMG/M metagenome (GOLD analysis project Ga0074045, IMG submission 94442) | Bog forest soil microbial communities from Calvert Island, British Columbia, Canada - Bog Forest MetaG ECP23OM2 | ecosystem: Environmental > Terrestrial > Soil > Wetlands ...
ACGAAGTTCATTCCCAAGCCACGCAAGATCGGCACCGGCTACCTAGCCAAGGCGAAGCCCTCAAATGTTGGCGCAAAGCCTGGTCCGTTTGAACGCGGCAGAACGACAGGATTTGGCGCAAAGCCCGGATTCAAGGCCCGGCCAAGCGGCGGATTCAAGCCCCGCGATAGTTCCAGTCCAGCACCCGACTGCGAGCGGCGGCCATTCAACAAGCCCGCCGCTGGATTCGACAAATCGGCGGGCTACAAAAAATCGGGCGGCTTCGACAAGCCGTGGGACGAGGTGAAGGCGCGCCGGCTGGCGGCTGCGGCGAGGCCGTCGGAGGTTGCGGTGGAGTTCGACGACGCGGTGGGCGATCTGGCTGCCACAGGAGCAGCGGGAGAGACGGCCCGATCGGTGCAGCCCCGCGGGCCGCGCGTTGCCAGGCCGAGCTTCACCAAGCCGCGCGAGTACAAACCGCGCGGCGCGGAGAGCGATGCGCGTCCGCCACGCAAGACGTTCAGCAAGCCGGGGACCTTCGGGCGCAAGCGGGAGGGATCGGCGGCCCGGCCTACGTTTGGCAGCCCACGCGCGCCGGGCTCCTACGCACCCCATCCGTCGGGCGGCGCGGGATTCAAGGGCAAGTCACGATCCTCCAAATCCACGGGCTTCTCAAAATCCAAAGATAGGTTTGACAGCAAGCCCTTCGCGGGTAAGCCGAGAGACGGCGGCGGGCGAGGCTTTCCCGGTGAGAGCGGCAAGCGCGTCTATCGCAAGTTCGATGCGCCGCGCGACCGCGCTGCTCGTCCGTTCTCTTCAGACCGGCCTGCGCGGTCCACCTCCGCAGACCGGCCTGCGCGGCCGGCCCGCGCGGAGGGAGGTGGTGGAGCTGCCAGCAAGGCGACTGGAGACTTTGCGCCGCGCAAGTTTGCGGGAAAATCATTCGGAAAGCCGGGCGGATCCGCCGGGAAGAAGCCGTTTGGCAAGTCTGCGGGCCGACCGGGTGGATTCGCGGGCAAGAAACCGTTTGGCAAGTTTGCTGGCCGACCGGGCGGATTTGCGGGGAAGAAACCCTTCGGCAAGTCTGCGGGCAAGCCGGGCGCGTCGTTTGCCGGCAAGCCCGCCAGTACCTTTGCCAAGTTTGCGGGCAGCAAGAAGCCGTTTGGCAAGCGGGCGCCCGCGCGCAAGTTCAAACCGAAGGAGGATGGGTCCGACTGATGCGAGGCCAACCAGAGCCCATGGAAGAAGCCATGCCCACGCAGGCCGACGCGCCCAACGGCCCGCGCCGTCCGGTGATTGCCATCGACGGCCCGGCCGGCGCTGGAAAGAGCACGCTGGCGGCGCACCTGGCGCGGCGCTTCGGCTTCCTCAACATCGAGACCGGAGCGATGTACCGCGCGCTGGCGCTGAAGGCGATCGAGGGGGACTTCCCGTTCGACGAGGAGGGTCCGCTGCTGGCGCTGGCCGAGGCGACCCGCATCGTGCTGGAGCCGCAGATGGACGGCAACCGCGTCCGGCTCGACGGCATTGACGTCTCGCAGCGCATTCGCGAGGCGGATGTGACCTCGGCGGCGTCGCAGGTCTCCGTCCATCCCCGCGTGCGCGCATGGATGGTGGAGCAGCAGCGGGCGCTGGGGGCCCAGGGCGGCGTGGTGATGGAGGGCCGCGATATCGGGACGGCAGTCTTTCCCGACGCCGATGTCAAGATCTTTCTGGACGCCGCGCCGGAGGTCCGGGGCAACCGGCGCTTCCGCCAGGCCGCTCCCATTGAGCAGACCACACCGCGCCAGACCGAGTCACGCCAGGCCCCGGCGCAGGAGACCGCCGAGCAGCAGCGGGCAGAGGAGCAGGCGGTTGTGGAGGAGATGCACGAGCGCGACCGCCGCGACCGCAACCGCGCCGAGTCGCCGCTGCGCCCGGCCGTGGACGCGGTCATTCTGGACTCGACCGCGATGAGCCTGGAAGAGGTACTGGAGCAGGCGGAAGAGATCGTCCGCGCCCACCTGCCGCCGGCCTGACGCGGTTTTGAATCCGGACTAATGCGGTCCTGAAGCACTTCTACAGCGGTATTCCAGACGGCGGTCGGGCCGGAGCAGACATCCCTGGCAGGGGCCTCAACCGGTCGCCGTTCGTTGTAAATAAAACAGTTGCAAATTTTTTCGCATTATTTATTGCAATATGTGCTACTCTTCAACCATCGTTTGAAACAGATTGGTTTCTGCGACGTTTGTATGTTGTCGATCCCCGATTTGGATCTTGCGGCAATGAAAAATTTATCAGTACTAAGGAAATTACCAACATGGAACAAGGAACAGTGAAGTGGTTTAACGATGCCAAGGGGTTTGGCTTCATCAGCCGCCAGAACGGCGAGGACGTGTTTGTGCACTACTCGGCGATCAATTCGAACGGTTTCAAGAGCCTACAAGAAGGACAGGCTGTGCAGTTCAACGTGGTTAAGGGGCCCAAGGGCTGGCAGGCGTCTGACGTTCAGCCTCTCTAGTCTTTCGTACAGTCTCTAGTACATTAGCTGCATTCTCTAGCTGCGCCAGCGGCTACAACAAAGATTTGCGGGAGGGACGGCTGCGGCTGTCCCTCTTCGCTATTTAACGGCAGCCGCGCGCATAACAGCGAGTCGGCAGCAGGTTCATGGCTGCGTGGTATCGCTGGGAGTTCCCGGTGTCTCCACCGGCGCGACCCCAGGAAGGATCGTGGAGCTGGTGCGGAACTTGCGATAGCCCGACCAGCGCTGGTCGAGCGCCTCACTGTGGTAGGCGAAGACCACGATGCGGGCCGACCCGCGCCCGCTGAACGACGCAGGCAGCCAGACCTCGTCGTTGACCTTGGTCCACTCCATCTGCAACGTCGCGCCCTTGTGGACGTCGGCGAGCAATCCGCCGCCCACCTTGTAGTCCTCGAAGACGTGGCCCTCAATGCGCGCCAGCGCGCGATCCTGCTCGTCCACCCAGACGGTTCCCGCGAGATTGCGGAAGACGCCCTCCAACAGCGTTTGAGACTTTGCGTGGGGATTGCCCATGTAGTCGATGGCGATGGTCGCGCGACCGTGCAATTCCACCCGCCGGAGATTGGAGAACGTGCCCAGCTGCGGCCCGACCTGGAGAAAGCTCATGAGGAAGTTCGCGTAAAAGGCGTTTTCGTCGCCTACCTCATCGGACTTTTTTCTCTTCAGAGGCGGAGGAGGAGGCTGCCCAGCGGCAATCTTTTCGTTTCGTTCCTTGATCCAGGCAATCTGGCTGTCGATGTTGTCGTTCTGCCGTTTCATCGCATCGTCGGAGATCGGTTTGCCATCAACTGCCAGCAGCTTCAAGAAGCATCCGACATCGACGCAGAAAGGCTCTATCTCTTTGGTCGTGGTCTTCTTCACTGCCCCGTGAGAGTCAAAGTCCTGTTCCGAGTTGACCGAGCGATAGGTGTACTGCTGGATCGTCCTCCACGAAGCTCTCTGTTGCGCCCTTACCTGCCGAATCAGGGTGTTGATATCGGGCAATGGCCGTTCGCTGGCACTCCCGGGGCCAGGCTGCGACCTGGGTACGGGGAGCGGCTGGGATGCGGGCGCGGGCTGGGTTGGGGCTGAGGTTGAGGCTGGCGTTTGTGCCTGCGCATTGCATAAGCCGAAGACGATGAGGAACGTCGCAAGGCCCAACAGCGCATGTAGCTCGATCCGTCTCTTACTGGAACGCATTCCCATGGAATTACTATACGGGCTGATACTGGCGGCGGTTCCCCGCTCCCCGCTGACGTGCGCTGGGATGGCTCTTCAGCTGGGATTCATTACTAGCCCTCCCGTACGTTGCTCTCCTTCACCCGCTCGGTGACCCAGTCGGTCCAGATGGCCTCCTCGATGGGGCAGGCCAGCGGCGCGCCGTCGAGCGCGGCGGCGACGAAGTTCTCAACCGCCGGGAAGTGGACGTTGGCGTGGGCGGGGAGCTGCTCCTCGGTCAGCTTTCCGTCGCTCGCGAGCAGCCGCAGCGCGGGGCCGTTGAGCGGGTCGAGGCTGATCTCGCCCTCCGTGCCGATGACGCGGAACTGGTCGCGAACGATGCGCGAGTTCCAGCGCACGTCGATGACGGCGTGGATGCCGCCCGCGTACTCGACGAGCGCGGTGGCCGAGTCCTCCACCGCCAGCGGATGCAGTGCGTTGGAGAGCAGGCCGGTGGCGCGCAGCGGCCTGCCGAAGAGGAAATTACACGCGTCGATGCGGTGCGAGCCAACGTCGTAGAGCGGCCCTCCGCCGGCGATGGCAGGGTCCTGCAGCCAGGCGCGTTCGGGGCTCTCCAGCCAGCCGTGGTAGTTCGCCTCCACCAGCACCGGCTGGCCGATTGCGCCCTCCGCAATCAACTCCTTTGCGCGGATGAGCTTGGGATAGAGCCGCCGGTAGTAGGCGACGCCCAGCAGCCGTCCCGACTCGCGCGCGGCCGCCGCCATGGATTCGGCCTGGGCAAAGCCCAGCGCGACAGGCTTCTCGCAGAGCACGTTCTTGCCGGCGCGCAGGCTGGCGATGGCGTGCCCGGCGTGCAGCGCAACGGGCGAGGCGACATAGACGGCGTCGATCGTCGGATCGCGCAGGGCATCACTGAGATCGGTGAAGACGAGCGCGCCGGGATAGGCCGCGGCCTTGGCGGGCGAGCGCGTGAGCAACGCGCAGAGGCGGCTGCGCGGCTCGGTCAGCACCGCGGGCAGAACGCGCTTGCGGGTGATGTCTCCGATTCCGATGACGAGCCAGTTGAGCATGGTTCTACCCTTTCATTGCGGGCTGTGTAGTGTATTGATGCGCCGGGCGAGGTTCGAGGTTCGAATTGCGATCCGTACCAAGCGATTACCGGCCTGCACGCTTCGAATCCGCGCTCAACGCTGCTCCGCGGCCTCGACGAGCTTATCCACTCGCTTCTGGCGGGCCTCCGGCGTCTGGTAGTAGAAGACCGCAAGCAGCTCGCCGCGGCGCTGGGTGGGAGTCATGCGGGCCCATCCCGCGCGCGCCCTGGGATGCTCGCGAAACGCGGCTTCGATGATCGGCGGCAGCTCGCGTTCGCCTTCCATCGTGGCCAGCAGACGCTCGGCCATCTGCTCGGTGCGGCGCATTCGCGTTGCTTCGCTCTTGGGCTCCATCACCCACTTGCCGATCTCGCGTCGCATATATTCTGTCAGTCCGTCGAACCACTCGCGCAGCCCAGGCTCGTCATCCAGCAACACCGCTAGTTCGTCCGGCAGCTCCGCCTCGCGCGGGTCGAGGTCAGGCTCGAGACGAAACTCGGCCGCGTCTCCCAGGCCCACGCCCGCGCCCGCCTGCATCTTGCGGTTCACCAGCAGATGGAAGCCGCCGCGCGCATCGGGAAACAACGAGGTGCGAAACGCAAAGCTGTTGATCGAGCCGCAAACCCGCAACCGCACCATCGGCTTGCCGGATGCGGTCTGCAACTCCGCCAGAGTGAACGGCACGCGGGCGATGGTCCATCCCAGCGCACGGTTTCCCTTCTCCAGCACCGCCTGAAAGCGCTTCGCACGGTCCGCCACAGATGCCTCCCAACACATTATCGTACCTCCGCGACGTTCCACGGACGGGAGAGATAAACTCATAGGCATCGCTACCCACTCCAATCCGCGCATCTTTCTCTCCGCCGGCGAGGCCTCGGGCGACCACTACGGCGCGGGGATTGTTGCGGAGCTGCGCGCGCGTCTGCCCGAGGCCAGCTTCACAGGGTTGGGCGGCACAGCGATGGCCGGCGCAGGACAGGAGCGCATCGTGCGCGCCGAGGATGTGGCGCACATGGGCTTCACCGAGGTGCTGCGCCACGCGCCGTACATCTATGCGCAGTATCGCAAGCTGGTGGCGTCGATCCAGCGCAATAGGCCGGACGTTGCGATCCTCATCGACTTTCCCGAGGTCAACTTCCGGCTTGCACGCCATCTCAAGCGGCTGGGCGTTCCCGTGCTGTGGTTCGTCAGCCCGCAACTGTGGGCGTGGAAGCGCGGACGGCTGCGGCTGGTGCAGCAATTTGTCGATCGCATGATGGTGATCTTCCCCTTCGAGGCCGCGTACTATCGCGCGCGTGGCGTGGACGCAGAGTTTGTCGGCCATCCGCTGGCCGCGCTTCCGCTGCCGGCCGTCTCGCGCGAAGAGTACGCCGCGAAGCACGGGCTCGATCCTGCAAAGCACTGGGTTGCGCTGTTGCCGGGGAGCCGGCAGAACGAGGTCCATGAGAACCTGCCGGAGATGCTGCAAGCCGCAGCCACTCTGAATCTGGATGTGGAGATGGCTTGCCAGTATCTGCTGCCGGTGGCATCGACCATCGACCTTGCGTGGATCCGGGATGAGATCGCCGCCCACGAATCTGCTGTGGATGAGAAGCTGCCCGGCTTTGCAGTGCTGCCGCGAATTGTACTGGTCGATGACGCGCGAACGGCACTCTTCCACGCGCGCGCCAGCGTGGTGGCCAGCGGCACGGCGACCGTGCAGGCGCTCACTATCGGCACGCCGTTTGTCGTCGTCTATCGCGTCTCCGCGCTTACCTTTGCGCTGGCCAGGCGGATGGTCCGCTACCCCGCCGAGATCCCCGCCGAGCGCGACGCCGACGACAATCTTCCCATCGCGATGGTCAACCTGATTGCGGAGAAGCGCATTGTCCCCGAGCTGCTGAACCGCCGCTTTACCGCCGCCAACGTGGCCGCCGAGCTGCGCCCGCTGCTGGACGAGACGCCGGAACGCCGGGAGATGATCGCCGCGCTCGCGGAGGCCCGCGAAAGGCTGCTGCCCGCGTCTGGCGAAGACCCCATCCGCCGAGTCTCAGACGCCGTCGTCGAGCTGCTCGGCGCAACCGATCACGCCGCACCCTGAAGCTCCGCAACAAACGTCTAACCATTTGGGTCTCAACAAGAGACAGACTTCAGGCACGTGCATTCAATCGCCAGAATCACGCACGCGGCTTTACGATTACAGTTAAGATTGAACCGCATCCTGAGGATTCACGAACGCATGTCTCTCCGAACCAGAACCCGCCGACGAATCCGACTAGCCTACCGCCTCCGCGCCCTCGCCGCTGCGGTTCTCACCCTCTGCGCGCTTGCGCTTCCCTGCTGGAGGACTGCAAATGCCGCGCCTGTGCGCCCGCAGATGAACATTACTGGCACCGTCATCACCGCGGACCTCGACCCGGCCACGGGAAGGCTGACAGCCACGGCAGACGTCAGCTTCAGCGCGCTGGAAGACCTGACCAGCGCGAGCTTCGAGCTGAACAACGGCCTCAACGTCACATCCCTGACGGACGGCACGGGCGCCGCGCTCAACTCCGAGCGGCTGGCGGCAAACTTCACCGTGCGCGTCACGCTGCCCGCGCCGCTGGCCAAAGGCTCCACGAACACCTTCCACTTCGCCTACTCCGGCACGCTCACCGGCTCCGACACCAGTCCGGTCGACGGGATTAAACTCGCCGCCATCGCCGACCCCATCAGCATGCTGCTCTACCCTGGCCGCTGGTTTCCGATGACTGGGCTGTTCACCGACCGCTTCACCGCCGAGATGCACATCCGCGTGCCCGCCGACTACACCGCCGTGGGCAGCGGGACCACGACGAAGAAGACGCTGCCCGACGGGCGCAACGAGTTCAGCTTTGTGTGGTCGAAGCCGGGATTTCCCGGAACGATTGTTGCGGGCAAGTTCCTTCCGCCGATCACCGCATCGGGCATCAGCAACATCCACGTCTATGTGACGGAGAAGCGCAAGGACGGCGCGCCGGACTTCGCCGCGCTGGCCGGGCGTGAGTTCGAGACCATGACCAGCGTCTTCGGCCAGCCGGAGTCGGGCCGCATCAACATTGTGGAGCTGCCGGAGGATGCAGTCAGCGCCGCGTGGGCGCCGGAGATGGCATGTGTCGCGGGCAACCGCATCGTGGACCGCACCGCGGCCTCGCAGCGGCTGCTGAGCAATACGCTGGCGCACCAGTGGTGGGGCTCGGAGGTATCGCCCGCAACGCTGAACGACGCGTGGATCACCAACGGCATGTCCCGCTACGGCGAGCTCATGTACCTGGAGGACTCGGCCGGCAAGAACGCATTTCAGACCGCCATCGGCGACGTCTCCGCCGGCGCGCTGGCCTATGACACCGAGCCGCTGAGCACGCTGGGCCGGCTCGATCCCTTCTCGCCACAGTTCCAGTCGATGACGCTGGAGAAGGGCGCAATGGTCTTCCACATGCTGCGCTGGGAGATGGGCGACGACGCCTTCCAGAGCTTCCTGCGCAGCCTGCTCTCGCAATATACCGACAAGGGGATTCGCAGCCCCGATGTGGAGACGGTCGCCGAAGCGCAGCCGGTGAATGGGTCTCACCTGGAACTGACCTCATTCTTCTCGCAGTGGATCGACGGCACCGGCGCGCCCAACTTCACCGACAAGTACTCCGTCTACCGGCTGGGCAACAACAAGGGGTTCCGCACGGTGGGATCGATCGGCGAGGACCTCGACCTCTTCCGCATGCCGGTGGAGCTGCGCATCGAGACCGACGGCAAGACGGAGGACCGGCGCATCGACGTGGCGGGCAGCGACTCGCCCTACACCGTCGAAACATTCGGCCGCCCGCGGCGCATCACCATCGACCCGGAGAACTGGCTGCTGAAGAGCACGCCTGACCTGGCCATCCGCGTGGCCGTGCTGCGTGGCCAGCAACTGGTGGCGCAGGGCGACCTGATCGGCGCGCTGGCGGAGTACCAGAAGGCGCTGGACGAAAATAAAACCAGCTCACTGGCCGCCTACCGCATCGGCGAGGTCTTCTTCATGCAGCGCAACTACCAGGCCTCCGCCAACAGCTTCCGCGATGCGCTGCGCGGCGACGGAGACCCGCGCTGGACCGAGGTATGGAGCCACATCCACCTGGGCTACATCTTCGACGTGACCGGACAGCGGGAGCGCGCGGTCAACGAGTACCGCCTGGCCGTGCAGACCAACGACAACACCCAGGGCGCCATCAACGAGGCCCGCGCCCGCATGGCAACTCCCTACAAACGCGAGCGCGCCGACAACTAGCCGCACGCGTGGGGTTGTTGCATTCATCTGCCGTCACGAGTATGCGCTATACTCAGCCCCTGTGATTTCAACAAAAGGGAGTTTTTCATGCTCAAGGGATTTCGTGACTTCATCCTGCGCGGCAACGTGGTCGATCTAGCGGTCGCCGTCCTCATCGGTACAGCCTTCGGCGCGGTCATTACCTCGTTTACCAAAGACATCCTCATGCAGCTTGTCGCTGCCATTGTGAAGACGCCCGACTTCTCCGGCCTCGCCTTCTCTCTTCACGGAACCCCCATTAAGTACGGCAGCTTCCTGGGCGTCGCCATCAACTTCCTGATCGTGGCCAGCATGATCTACTTCTTCGTCGTGCTGCCTTTGAAATATCTGTTGGCCAAGGCGAAGGGGCCCGAGGCGGCGACCATGAAGACCTGCGCCGAGTGCCTCTCGGAGATCCCGTTGGCGGCCCGGCGCTGCAAGTTCTGCGCGCAGCCGGTGGCATCCGCGCAGCCCGTGGTGTAGAGCCCGTCAGTCCTGAGTCAACCGCAATGGCTTGACAGAACCAGGCCCGCAGAGCTTTTCCACGGTTTCCAGCAAAGGAAATCCACAGCCGTTCTCCCGTGCCTACAACTTGCGCTGTATCCCATAGTGCGGAAGTGCTATGTACCTTTGTGGTACTTGGACGGATCATTGTTTCTGGAAGCGGCCAAGCCGTTCGCACGGAGACTGTATTGGTTCACACTGCATCTCTCGCTTTGGTTTTCCCAGGAATGATACTTGTGCCCCGTCCGATTGCCCTGCGTTCGGACAGGGATGAAGGGAATTCCCTATGATCCGCTGGTCGCGAGCCCTGGAGCCCTCCTTGGATTTGTGCAGCCTGCCAACGCCACACCGCATTCCGCAGTGCGTGGCCGGAATGGCGTTCAACTTCAGCAAGATCAATCTCTCTGTCCCTGCGGCGCAGCACAACGCGGCCAGGCCGGAGGAGAGCCAGACTGACCCGGCAGCCTCCGCGCGCGTCGAAACCCCGAGGCCCTGCTTCGAGATCCCCCAATGTTCGCCGGCCAGCTAGGGCGAAATCCTGCAAGATGTGCCCTGGATGCTGCGGAAAAATCCTGTTTTGCTCAAAGGGCGCGACTTCATAGGCTGCGGAAAAATCCTGTTTTGCTTAAGGGCACGGGTTTACCCGTGCCGCAATTGGCTGCCTTCGATGGGGCTTCAGCCCCTGAGGTCGGTTCTTCAGTGCGGCTACGATTTTTCCGCAGATGTTTTAGCCCCCGAGGGAATCCCGAACACTTGTTCAGACCATCCCTACAACGACAGCGCGAGCAGCCTCTCCCATAACGCAGGATCGACGGGAACTCCGAGGCGGAGGTTCTCTGCGCGCAGGTGGAGCGTCTGCTGGCCGGGGTAGCGCACGGGGCGGGCGGGATCGATGGGGACGGCCGCGTGGAGCGAGTCGAGAATGCCGTTGGCGATGCGGTCGAGGTCGGGGCGGGCGGCGAAGCTGGAGGGATCGATGGCCAGGAAGATCTGGCTGAGTCCGGACTCGCGCGCCGGATCGCGCGGAAGCTGATGAGTGGCCAGGCCACCGGAGAGCATCGCCGCGAGCAGATCGAGAACCAGCGACAGCCCCGAGCCCTTCCAGTAGCCGATGGGCAGAGCGCGCTGCGAGGCCTCGAGGGCGGCAGGATCGGTGGATAGATTGCCGGCAGCGTCGTATCCTCCGGGGACAGGCAACTGCTGGCCACGAGCGGCGTAGGCGGAGATTGTGCCGTAGGAGAACTGCGAGACCGCCATGTCGAGGACGACGTGCGCTCCGTCCGAGCGCGGAATGGCGACGACCAGCGGGTTGTTGCCCAGCGTGGGCGAGGCCGCGCCCCAGGCAGGCAGATTGGCCAGCGTGTTGGTCCAGCAGATGGCGAAGAGGCCGGATTCGACCGCGAGCCAGCCGTAGCTTCCGCCGCGCATCCAGTGGTTGGTGTTGGCCAGGGCGACTCCACCCAGGCCGTGCTGGCGGGCAAGCTCGATGGCGCGCTCGATGGCGGCGTAGGCGTTCAGGTTGCCGGGGCCAAGATGCCCGTCCCAGCGCTCGAGGGCCGCGGCGGCGGCGACGCAGGTAGGCTTGGCGGCGAGGTCGATGCTGCCGTTGGCAACCATCTCGGCGAAGCGTGGAAAGCGGTCGAGGCCGTGGGTGTAGACGCCATCGCGCGTGGTCTCGGCGAAGAGGCGGGCGCAGAGGGCTGCGCGATCGCCCTCGAGACCGAGGTGCAGCATCGCCCGGTGGAGCGCGCGGTCGAGGTCGGCGTAGGGAACTCGGAGCATGGCAGTGTCCAGAAAAGGAGTTGACCTAATTGTTCAAGGATGTCTCATCTGTATCGGCTTCTTCCTCTTCTTCCTCCACCTTGTCGCCCTCGCCGGGGGCCAGGAAGAGGTTGGTCTCCAGACCGTGCTGGCGGGTGTAGAGGTCGAAGTAGCGTCCGCCCAGCCGGTAGAGCGACTCGTGCGTGCCGCGCTCGACGATGAGGCCGGCCTCAATCACCAGGATCTGGTCGGCGCGGCGGATGGTCGAGAGGCGGTGCGCGATGACGAAGGTGGTGCGGCCCTTCATCAGGTAGCCCAGGCCGTTCTGAATCATGGCCTCGGACTCAGAGTCGAGCGAGCTGGTTGCCTCATCGAGGATGAGAATCCGCGGGTCGGCCAGGATGGCGCGCGCAATCGAGATGCGCTGGCGCTGGCCGCCGGAAAGCTTCACTCCGCGTTCGCCGACGACGGTCTCGTAGGCCTCGGGAAACTTCTCGGCGAACTCGTCGACGCGCGCGATGCGGCAGGCCTCCATCCACTGCGTCTCGGCCGCCGCCGGACGCGAAAAGAGCACATTCTCGCGGATCGTGCCGTCGAAGAGGAAGGTCTCCTGCAGCACCACGCCGAGCTGCTCGCGGTAGCTGCTCAGCCGGATCGTCGCCAGATCCACACCGTCGATCAGCACCTGCCCCGA
>Ga0074045_10004733_pt1 | contig 11981 bp, 7 predicted proteins | sample BogForMeECP23OM2_FD_94442 | JGI IMG/M metagenome (GOLD analysis project Ga0074045, IMG submission 94442) | Bog forest soil microbial communities from Calvert Island, British Columbia, Canada - Bog Forest MetaG ECP23OM2 | ecosystem: Environmental > Terrestrial > Soil > Wetlands ...
CGCCGCGCCGGGCGGAGACTAGATTTCGTTGCTCGTGCACGCAGCCGAGGCCAAGCTCTCCGCCGCCAGACTCGCCGAGGGAGTGCGGATCGCCAACCTGCCGTTATATCTACTGCTGGGCCAGGCCGGCAGCACCAAGACCAGCGTCGTGGTTCACTCCGGCCTCGACCCGGAACTGCTGGCCGGCCAGGTCTACCAGAATGCCGACGTGGTGCCGACGAGGGCCGCTAACATCTGGTTCTCGCGCCATAGCATTTTCGCCGAAGCCGGCGGCAAGCTGTTGGCGGACTTAAGCCAGTGGAGCCGCTTCGTCCGCAGGCTGCAACCGAGATCCTCGGTGGTCGGCAAGGGCGTGCAGGCGCCGCGCGCGGCGGTGGTCTGCTTTGACAGCGAGAGTTTCACCCGAGCCGGTGCGCAGGAAGCCGCGGTCAACGCGGCCCGCACGCTGCGCGCCCGTCTGGGCGAGATTTCCCAGGCGTTTGGCATCAATCTCCCGGTCTACGTCCTGTTCACCAAGATGGACCGGCTGCCGTTCTTCATCGAATACGTGCGCAACCTGAGCAACGACGAAGCCACGCAGGTGCTCGGCGCCACGCTTCCGCTTCTCACCGGCCGCGGCGAAGGCGTCTACGCCGAAGAGGAGACGGCGCGCTTGACCGGCACTTTCGAGCGCCTGTTCCGGTCGCTCGCCGACGCCCGGCCGGAGTTCCTGGCACGCGAGACCGATCGCACGAAGCTGGCCGCCACCTACGAGTTTCCCCGTGAGTTCCGCAAGATCCGTCCCGCCGTAGTGCAATTCCTGGTGGATCTGTGCCGGCCCAGCCAGTTGAGCGTGGGACCGATGTTGCGCGGATTCTACTTCACCGGCGTGCGGCCCATCGTCATCAACGAAGCCGCGCCGGTGGCTGCCGCGGCGCCGCAGCAGCAGAGCAACTTCGGAAGCGCGGCGGGCGCCACAGGCATCTTCAAAGCGGGCGCGCAAGCGCAGGCCGCGCAGGCCGCTCCGCCGCAGGTGGGAGCCACGCGCAAAGTGCCGCAGTGGCTCTTCCTCAGCCACTGGTTCACCGATGTTCTGCTCTCCGACCGCGCCGCCATGGGTGCCAGCGGCTCCAGCACCAAAACCAGTTTCGCGCGCCGTGTGCTCTTCATCGCGGCTGCCGCATTGTGCCTGCTACTCACGCTTTTCTTTACGATCTCCTTTTTCAATAACCGCGGACTGGAAACCCGCGTGCGCACCGCGGCCGAAGGCAGCGCCGCCGCCGGTTCGGCCGCCGCCAACCTGGCACCGGTCGAGAGCCTGCGCAAGCTCGAAGCGCTGCGCGAATCGCTCGAAACGCTGGTTCAGTACCGTCGCGAAGGCGCACCGTTTTTTTACCGCCTGGGCCTCTTTACGGGAGACGATCTCTATCCGGAAGCCTGGCGCATCTATTTCGCCCGCTACCGCCAGTTACTCTTCGCGCAAACGCAGAACGCCATTCTGCAAGGGCTGAGCAGCCTGCCGCCAACCCAGGGCCCAGACTACCAACCCACTTACGACGCGCTGAAGGCCTATCTCATCACCACGTCCCACCACGAGCACAGCAGCAGCCAGTTTCTTTCGCCGGTGCTGATGAAATGGTGGGCGGGCGACCGCGCCATCGATCCGGAGCGCCAGCAGCTTGTGCAGAAGCAATTCGATTTCTACTCCGACGTCCTCCAGCAAGAGAATCCGTACTCGGAATCGAACGACGCAATCGCCATCGACCGGGCACGCCATTACCTGGCTCAGTTCGCCGGCACTGAACGCGTCTACGCTTTCATGCTCTCCGAAGCCGGCCGCAAGAATCCGCCCATCAACTTCAATCGCCAGTTCCCCGGCTCCGCTCAGGTGGTATTGGAAACGCACGAAGTGCCAGGCGCGTTTTCCAAGGGCGGCTGGGCTTTCGTGAAAGACGCCATCCTCCACGCCGATCGCTATTTCGCCGGCGAGCCGTGGGTGCTGGGCGACCAGGGGTCCGCCAACATCGATCGCGCCCGTCTAGCTCAGGATTTGCGGGCCCGCTACAACGCCGACTTTATCCAGCACTGGCGGGCCTACGTCAAGTCGGCTTCGGTGGTCCGCTATGCCAGCCTGGCGGATGCTTCGCAGAAGTTGACCCAGATCTCCGGCAACCAGTCGCCGCTGCTCGAGCTGTTCGCGCTGGCATCGCAAAACACGGCGGTGGACGATCCCGACGTGGCGACGGTCTTTCAGCCGGTGCAGACGGTGGTCCCGCCGGGCACCACCGACCGCTTCATCCTGCCGCCCAACCAGAACTATATCAACGCCCTGGTCACGCTGCAGGCATCACTCGATTCGATTGCCACACAGGGCGCAACGCCAACCGACACGGCGGCCGCTCCGACGCTGCAAAACGCCACGCAGGCCAAGGTCACTACACGCCAGATGGCGCAGGCCTTCCGCATCGATTCGGAAGCCCATCTCGAGGCCGATGTGCAGAAACGGCTGGAAGATCCCATCGTTTACGTGGAAGGCTTGCTGCGCGCGCTGGGGCCCGCCGAGTTGAATGGAAAGGGAAGGTCGCTGTGCGGGCAGTTTCGCGCCGTGCTTTCCAAATACCCGTTCAATCCCAACGGCACTGTGGACGCCACCGTGGCCGATGTGAACGGCCTCCTGCGCAAGCCTGATGGGGCGCTGTGGAGCTTCTACGATCAGAATCTGCAGAAGCTGCTGGTCAAGCAGGGGTCGCAATTCGTCATTGGCCCCTCCGGCGGCATCAACCCAGCGTTCGTCAACTTCTTCAACGCGGCCGCCGCGTTTTCCGACGCGATCTACGCCGGCGGCGCGCAGGACCCGCACTTCACCTACACGCTCACACCGGAACCTTCGGAGGGTATCCAAACGGTGAACCTGCTGATTGACGGGCAGAGCATCAGTTACTCCGGAGGCGCGGCTACACCTAGGCAGATCGCCTGGCAAGGCAGCGGTGCGCACGGCTCGAAGGCTTCCGTGAAATTCGGCGGTCCGGAGATTTCGTTCTCGGAACACGATGGGCTGTGGGCCGTGTTCCATTTCTTCAAAGAAGCAGAACGCTGGACTCCCGCCGGCGCCGGTTATTCCCTCGAATGGATCATCCGCGCAGGCAGGGACCCGATGAAGCTGCCCAACGGCAAGCCGCTCACGGTTCGCTTTGGACTCGACATGAACGGCGCGCCGCCCGTCTTCCAGATTGGCTATTTTTCGCGCTTCGCCTGCGTCTCGGACGTCGCGCGCTAACAACGCCCCCACCGTAAGGGAGCGGTCGCCCGAGTTATTGCGGAACGAGGCCTTATGGCAGAAAGATTCTCGAAAGTCTCCGTCGGCATCGAGGTTGGCGAAGGCACGCAGCCAATCCACGAAGTGCCCGATTCCGACACCCCATTTCGTATTCTGATCCTTGGCGATTTCAGCGGGCGTGGGGCCCGCGGCGAGCGGGCGCCCATCGCCGGACGCTGCCCGAAGGCCGTGGACTGCGACAATCTCGACGAAGTGCTTGCATCGATTTCGCCCTCCGTCCAGCTTCCGCAAGGCACGCTTCGGTTCGCCGCGCTCGACGATTTTCATCCCGATCGCATCTATCGGCGCACCGATGTCTTTCGCAAGCTGGATGCCGTGCGCGACCAGCCGCCGCCTGTTCCGGCAGCGGCGGCTCCGGAAGCGCCGCAACGCGCTGCACCTACAGGACGCAATCTGCTCGAAAGCATGATGGCGCAGGCCGATGAAGAGCCGGCTTCCCGCGTGGTATCGGAACCCGACGCCATGGCCGAGTTCCTCAAACGGGCCGTCCAGCCTCATCTGGTACCGCGCCAGGATTCCCGTCAACAGGAATGGGCCGCGCGCGTCGATGCTGCGGTGGGCGAGCAGATGCGTGCCGTTCTGCACCACCCGCATCTCCAATCGCTCGAAGCCGCATGGCGCGCGGTCGCCATGCTGGTAGACCGGCTCCAACCCGATGCCGATCTCAAGATCTACATCTTCGACTCGAGTCTGGAAGAATTGGTGGGACAGGGTTCCGCTTGCCCATCCGCCGATCTGGAAAAGTGCCTGGGCGGTTCTTCCGCCGCCTGGTCGCTGATTGTGGGCAATTACGCATTCTCCCGTTCCACCGAGGACGCCGCCCGTTTGCAATGCCTCGGCAAACTCGCCGCCTCGTTGCGCGCGCCATTTCTTGGCGAAGCCGGGTTGCCTTCCGATTCGCCAAGCTCCGCTTGGCAGGAACTCGTCCGTTCCGAAGAAGCCCGCTGGATCGGCCTCGCGCTGCCGCGCTTCCTGCTGCGCTTGCCTTACGGGAAAGACACTTCGCCCACCGAAGAGTTCGAGTTTGAAGAGATGCCGGAGAGCGTCCACGCGGATTATCTATGGGGCAACCCGGCGTTCTTTTGCGCCTGCGTCCTCGGCATGGCTTTTCGCGCCGAGGGTTGGGGAATGCATCCCGCGCGCCATCGCGAAATCGGAAACCTGCCGCAGCACGTCTACAGCGACGATGGCGTACCGGTTGCCAAACCCTGCGCCGAGGTGCTCCTCACCGACGCCGATGCCGAGTTCATTCTGGACAACGCAATCATGCCGCTCGCCTCAATGAAGGATCGCGATTCCGCCATGCTGGTCCGCCTCCAGTCCATCGCCGATCCTGCAGCGCCCCTGTCCGGGAGATGGACCGGCACCCGCACGCTTTTCCGCCCTTGACCTGACGACCGTTGTATGCGGGAATGCGGCCGGCTCAATACACACGGCGGTCTTTGCCGCCGGCTGCGGGAATGCTGAAACGGGCGATGGCGCCGATCCCCTCGGTGAACCAGATCGCACCGTCCGAACCGGCGGCCAGCCATCCGGGGTTCGGCGTAGCAGTGGGCATGTACTTGATCGCGGCCGCGGTCGATTTCTGCGACCCAACGGCATACTCGGCGAAGGAGCCGGCTAGCGTCACGCGGCCAATCCGATTGGTAATGGCGCCTTCCGTGAACCACAGCGCACCATCCGGACCGGTCGTAAGCCCCAGAGGATAACCGATGCCAGTGGGAACCTGGTATTCCACGATATTTCCGCTCGCGTCGCTTCTGCCGATCTTGTTGCCCGCCCACTCGGTGAACCACAGCGCGTTGTCCGGTCCTTTCAGAATGGCCGTAGGCAACGCGGCGGACGTGGGGATGGGGAACTCGGTGACCACTCCGGTCGGCGTCATCTGTCCGATATTGTTTCCCGCCTCTTCGGTGAACCAGAGGTTGCCGTCGGGCCCAGTCGCAATGCCATAAGCTCCAGCCGGCTGGGTGGGTATCGCATACTCGGCGAACGTGCCGCCCGTGGTGATGCGCCCAATATTGTTGGTGGCCCCCTCCGTGAACCAGAGGGCTCCATCCGGGCCGGTGGTGATCCCCAGCGGGAACGCCGCCGGCGTGGGCACTGCAAACTCCGTGACCACTCCGGCCGTGGTGATCCGTCCGATGTTGTTCGCGTGAGACTCGGTGAACCAGAGTGCTCCATCCGGACCGGCCGTGATCGAGTAGGGGCAACTGGAGGCCGACACGACTGGGTACTCGGTGATGACCCCGCTGGTCGAAATGCGTCCAATCTTGTTGTTGTTGTACTCGGTGAACCAGAGCGCGCCATCCGGGCCGGCGGCGATTCCCTTTGGTTGGCTGTAACTGGCGGGCAACGGATAGAAGGTGAAGGTCTGTGCCGGCACAATCGCCGCCGCGCCCAGCCACAGCGCCACTGCTCCAATTCTTCCGATACCAAACGCACGTCGACTCATTCGCCTGCCCCTGTCGATCCGGCGGTTTGCCGGCTTCTCCACTCAATAGTAGCGCAGGTGCGAGCGCCGCCGAGTGTGACGGCTGCGCCCGCTGTTGCGCATTTGGCAACGGCGCCTTTCGATCGCGGAGGGAGCCGAACTTGCTTCCCGACCCCCTGTTCCAGCATCGAATAAGGAATAGAGCGAGAGGGATGGCGAGGATGTGGGGTATGAAAAACCAGCGCCAGCCAGGTCCGGACATGACGCCGGGCGTGGGCGCGCACCGGGTGGTCATTGTCGGTGGCGGGTTCGCCGGCCTATACGCGGCCAAGCGGCTCGGCAAGGCTCCGCTCGCGCTCACCGTCATCGATCGTCGCAATTTTCATCTCTTTCAGCCGCTGCTTTACCAGGTGGCCACCGGTGGGCTTTCGCCGGGTGAGATCGCATCGCCGTTGCGGGTAGTCTTGCGCGGCCATCGCAACACCGAAGTGCTGCTGGCCGAGGTGGTGGATTTCGATATCGCCAACCGCCGCGTCATCCTTGCCGATGGCGAGCGGCCCTATGACGATCTCGTGATTGCCACCGGCGCCACCCATCACTATTTCGGCCACGACGAATGGGCTAGGCTGGCTCCCGGGCTGAAGACCGTGGAAGACTCGACCGAAATCCGCCGCCGCATCCTGCTGGCTTTTGAGAAGGCCGAGCGCGAACCGGATGCCGAGCGGCGCCAGGCCTGGCTTACCTTCGTGATCGTCGGCGGCGGCCCGACGGGCGTCGAGCTGGCCGGGGCGCTGGGCGAAATTGCCAACGACACGCTGCGGCGCGATTTCCGTCACATCAACCCAGCCGAATCCCGAATCCTGCTGGTGGAGGGCGAGGACCGCGTGCTGCCTTCCTTCCCTCCGGACCTCTCCCGCAAAGCCGAGCGACAGCTCATCGCCCTCGGCGTGCGGCCGCGCATGGGAGCGCGCGTCACCGAGATTGACGCCGAAGGAGTCACCTTCGAGACCGCCGGGCAGACCAGCTATGTCGCCACCCGCACTGTGCTATGGGCGGCGGGCGTGCGCGCATCGAGCTTGGGACGGAAGCTGGCGGAACGCACCGGGGCCTCCCTCGACCGTGCCGGAAGGGTGCTGGTCGAGCCGGACCTGAGCGTCCCCGGCCATCCCGAGATTCATGTCATCGGCGATTTGGCTAGCCTCAACCGAGACGGCAAACCGCTGCCCGGCTTGGCGCCGGTGGCCATGCAGCAGGGCCGCTATGTGGCCGATCTGGTGGTGAAGAAACTGCGCGGCAAATCCGTCCGCCCGTTTCGCTATTTCGACAAAGGCAACCTGGCCACCATCGGCAGAAACCGCGCCGTGGCGCAGTTCGGCAGGTTGCACGTAGCCGGTTTCCCCGCGTGGTTCCTGTGGGTATTCGTGCACCTGATGTACCTGGTGGAATTCGAAAACCGCCTGCTGGTCTTTGTCGAGTGGGTCTACAACTATTTCACTCGCAACCGCGGCGCGCGGTTAATCACCAATAACCAGGATTGACTGCCGTGCGACCGGACCACGCTACAATAAAATCAGACTTCATGTCCACCAAAATTGATGTAATCGGCGCCGCCGCGGCCATCGCGAAAGGCATGAGCGTCACGTTGAAAGAGATGCTCTCGCCCACCGTCACCGAATACTACCCGGACGAGCCGGCCAAATTCGAGGAACGCTTCCGCGGCATTCACGTGCTGCAGCGCGACGCCAACGGCATGGAGAAGTGCGTGGCATGTTTCCTGTGCGCCGCGGCGTGCCCTTCCAATTGTATTTACATCGAGGCCGCGGAAAACACCGAACGGAAGCGCATCTCCGGCGGCGAGCGCTACGCCAAGGTCTACAACATCGATTACAACCGGTGCATCTTCTGCGGCTATTGCGTGGAAGCCTGCCCAACCGACGCCATCACACACGGCCACGGATTCGAGGCGGCCAGCTATAACACCTCCACCCTGATCAAGCGCAAGGAAGATATGCTGGCGCCTATACCGCCTGGAGCCACCCCGCCGTTGATCGAGGCCGAGCGTCCCGACGCACACTGAGCATCGTACGGGAGATCGTCCAACATCGTCCAAGAACGTTGCGGAAGCCGCTGTCCGGTTGCTACACTAAGACTTCCCCGGCCAGGTAGCTCAGCTGGTAGAGCGCAGCCCTGAAAAGGCTGGCGTCGGCGGTTCAATTCCGTCCCTGGCCACCACTTCCTCATTGTTATCAGTGGATTACGGGATTTGTATGTCACATGGGCGTGACGCCCGTGTATCTACGCTCTGTGCAAGCAAGTTGCCCTATATCAGTGAGATGGATGTTGGTGGAGCGCAGCCCAGCAGGGCTTGGCGCCTGCGACAAGCCATCCTCAGCCGCGCAACGAAGTGTTCACGCCGCTCTCCCACTCCTGCAACATCCGTTGTCCGATCTCGGCAAACTGCGGATGCTCCTTCATATAGGAGGTGACTTCTGGCACGGTTCCCTGAATCGCTTCTGCGATGCGCTCCAGAATCTGCCTGATCTTCGCGGGCGCACCGCCCGCCCGTGTTTCACCGAGCCTCCGGAGATCCTTTGCCGTTGGCCATTTCGTCGAGCCATTGAGGGTCAGGGCCAGGCTGTCTTTGGGGAGGTACACGGGCGTTGTCACGAGATCGTACACAGGCGCGAGTCGTGCTTCGCCCTGCACATCGTCATAGACGATCCCAAAATTCTTTAAATGCGCATCGCCATTGCGAACCGCGCAGTTAAGCGCAATCAGGATGAAGAGCTTCTCCGTGTCCTCGTTGACATGGGTGGAGTTCGCGAACTGAGCGAATCGCTTCATCACCTGGGTCTCGTAGCTGCCTCGATATTTTTCGTCGGTCCTGCGGGCGTTGAGTGCGCAGAAATCCTCGAATCCCCGATAGGTCCCGTCCATGCGCAAATCGAAGCGGTCGATGACCAGCGCCATGCCGTCTTCGGCTAGGCGATACGGGGGCACCTCGAGTCCGCACTTGCGCGCCGCCGAAAGGCAAAAATGCTCGTTGGCGGCAAGCTGCGGGTATTCATTCGGCTCCCACAGCTTGACGATGTGCGTCGCGCCTCCGTAGCTATGCGAGAAGCGGTGGCCTGTATGCTCCATCCCGGCGAAGGCTTTCTCGTCGCGGACGAGGATTTTAGGCTGCACCCCGCTGATACCGGAGAAGGACGCGAACCTCTCAAGCAGGTAGCGGAACAAGTCGCCGCCGCGCTTGCGTTCGAGAATCTCATCGACCGACTGAAACGGAACATCCTCGTGTAGCTGCTCCTTGTCGCCGGTGTACCGGATGCGGCCAACCTGCGAGCGGCCAACGATTGACAGCAGGTCGAATTCGTCAAACGTGCCGGTGGCTTTCGCGAAAGCAAGGCGCAGACGCTCGCGCAGAAACCCCTCCGGCAGATTCATCTCGAAGATGGGAGGTAGGCCAAAGGTCACACTCCAAGAGGGGAGGCGAACGGGCATGGTGATGGATACCGCGCGTGCGGCGGGCCTATCGGGCAGGTAGGCGAACGTGCTGCCGCGCTCTCCGTGACGGTCAAGCAGTCCGGCCTCAGCGCCGTCGGTCCAGACTTTTATCATCGCTATCCTCTTGCATCAGTTCGTCGAGGGTGGGGCGGTGCGAGACCGCAGCCTGGAGCTTGAGCTCAAGCCCAAGCGCGGTAAGCAGTTTGGTGAGCTTTGAAAAGCCCATTTCGCCGGCGCGTCCGTTTTCAAGTGCGTCGAGCGTCGCGCGACTCACTCCCGCTTTGCGCGAGAGCATGGCTTGGCTGAGTTTGAGCGTTTTGCGGCGCTCCGCGATCTGGTTGCCTATGGAGACCAGGTCAAGCATGATGCCTAGTATAATAGGCATAATTGCTATTTGCAAGCAATTTGACTAATATTTTAGGCATTCCAATAAACGAAGCATCACCTGGAGGGCCTGTACCGCGCGTGCGGGGCCAGGCTGGGGCTTCAGAGTGTGTGTGGATACTCGAAAAAGGTGACGCGCAACCACGCGGAGTGGTGGCCGGCGAATCGATTTGAATGCCCAATGGCGGAAGATGCTGATTTCAATGCACCTGGATGAGACGCCGTATACGCCCTTGTGGTTTATTCACAATCTACGGTCATTTTGCCAAGCTGCGTTTGACGGTTCGAGCCCGACGTGACGACCCAAGACCCGATGCGTTCCGAGCCGATTTGGGAAATATTGGGCAATACGCGACGGCACCGCCGGCAGTTATGGCACTCCCGGCAATAGGGAATTTGAAACTCACACATCCCCCAGACCCGCTTCAGAGCTCGAATCCACCCCACTGCAACGCCGCCACCCGCCGGTCGGCGGACCCACAATCAAGCGGCCGAACGGCAATTCAGCCACCGCCGAGAGATCTCCGAACGTAATAGGGACAGCAGGGGGAGAGGGCAAACTTTGACCGGCCAGAATCTTGTCCCATTCTTGTCCCAATGAATAGGCTGTTTTCGGGACATTGAGGCTCGCTCTCGATTCCATCGATGCGGCCATCGGCTCGGAACCGTGAGCCACTATGGCATCCCACCTGCATGAGGGATGTGTTTCAATAAACAAGTTGACGCAAGTCGCGCGATCCAAGCGGCTTGCTCTTGCTGAAGAGGCCACGCAGACGCAGGGTGTAGTGATCCAGGGTAGAATGGCCAGGGCATCGTGCGACGTTGGAGTCTCGAGTTCTGGCCGATCCAAACTGCCTACCGCCGGCCGGGGGGCCTCTCCTCAGACCATAGCCAAGACTGTTCGGAGATTCAATGACTACGGATTCGCGAGTCGATATAACGTACGGTAGCGCAGAGGCGTTCTTTCTAAATCCGTTTCGATTGGGCGCCAAGCTGATTCGAGGACGTTTCGCTATACCGTCGGGCATCCGATGTGTCAAGGCGAGTGTGATCGAGAGATGCTTCTCAAGCGTCGATCCGCTAGGTGTAATCACGACTAAGAGCATCAGTATACTTCCCCGGCAGGGTTATCGTGAGCCCATATATGCTCGTTACTCCTTTGGATCCTACATCAATGCCGTTGGGCTAGCGAATCCAGGGGCGGAGGTCGCCTGTCGGGAACTACAGGAGATCACCGTTCCCGATGACAAGTTTCTGCTGGTGTCCGTCTTTGGCGGCAATGCCAGGGAATTCGTTGCTGCCGCGGACGTTTTGCGACCGGTCGCCGATGGGTTTGAGCTGAATATGTCCTGCCCCCACGCTGCCGGCTACGGAATTGAGATTGGACAAGACATGGACATGGTCGCAGCAATTACTCACGAAGTAGTCCGCGCCATGCAGGTTCCTGTATTTGTCAAATTGTCAGCCACTATCCCTCAAATTGGCCGCACGGCGGCCGCGGCAATCGACGCCGGCGCTTATGGAATCACAGTGACGAACACGCTTGGCCCGTCCGTCGTTGACATAGGGAACGTTCCGATCTTGTCAAACAAGGTAGGGGGATTGTCTGGAAATGGGATCCGCCCCCTTGCCCTTCGCGCAGCGCAGGTAATCCGAACCGCGATCGGGCCCACGCCCATCATCATTGGCATGGGCGGGATAGGAACCCCGGAACACGTCGCCCAGTTCAGAAATGCGGGCGCTGACGTCTTCGGCGTCGGAAGTGCCGTTACCGGATTAGACACTCATAGATTTGGCGAATATTTTGCGGATCTCGAGCAGTGCTCAGCTTCCGAGTCGCCTTACAGTTCGGTCGGCACGGACTCGGCGGACACCGCAGTGACAATGCAGTACCACCAATGCCAGGTGGTCGGAATTCGGCATTATAACGACCGGCTCTACGAATTGACGCTTGATCAATTACCAGAGGCCCCTAAATCCGGCGACCTTTCTGGAAGATACTATTTTCTTTGTGTCCCTGGCATCGGCGAGAAACCGTTCGCAGTTTTTTCTTCGGAGAAGCGCAGCATTGTAATCAAATCCGTGGGTTGCCTTACCTCGCATCTCGCTGGCGTGGCTAGTGGATCGAGGCTTCTCTTGCGTGGACCTTACGGGCGGCACTTTCGTGGCGTTGAGGGGGCTAGCCGGTATATTCTCGTTGGCGGAGGAACGGGAATCGCGTCCCTTCTTGAGGTCGGTCACGTCCTTAGGCGTTCCGCCACCGTCGAGTTCGTGTTGGGAGCAGCCACAAAGGCTGAGCTGTTTGGATTGCAGGAGTTTGAGAGCCTGGGTCCGGTTGCGATC
>Ga0074045_10004734_pt1 | contig 11981 bp, 7 predicted proteins | sample BogForMeECP23OM2_FD_94442 | JGI IMG/M metagenome (GOLD analysis project Ga0074045, IMG submission 94442) | Bog forest soil microbial communities from Calvert Island, British Columbia, Canada - Bog Forest MetaG ECP23OM2 | ecosystem: Environmental > Terrestrial > Soil > Wetlands ...
GCCGACGCCCTTGCCGGACCGCTCCTTGCCGAAGAGGCGCGCGCCCGCGGTGTCGTCTATTCGCTCGCCTATGGCGACCAGCCGGCGCTCGTCTGCGAACTCGTCGATTGGGCGCGCGCCTGCGGCTTCGAGGTCGCCGCGGCCGGCAAGGGGACCAAATATCTGCCGGCCTATCACGCGGTCACGCCGGATGATGTCTGGACGCATTACGGTCTGACGCCGGAGGCAGCCCACCGCGGCGGCATGAACCCGCAAATGTTCAACTCGTTTCTCGACGGCACCAAATCGGCGATCGAGATGGCGGCGATCGCCAATGCCTGCGACCTGGCGGTGCCGGCGGACGGTCTCAATTTTCCGCCGTGCGGCGTCGACGATCTGCCGCAGCTGCTGCGTCCGACGGAGGCCGGCGGCGTACTCGAACGCGACGGCATGGTCGAGGTCGTCTCGTGCCTCGAGCGTGATGGTCGACCGGTATTCCGCGATCTGCGCTGGGGCGTTTATGCCGTGCTCAAGGCGCCGACCGAGTATGCCAAGGCCTGCTTCAAGGAGTACGGGCTCAAGACCGACACCAGCGGCTGGTACGCCGCGATGTACAAGCCCTATCATCTGATTGGGTTGGAGCTCGGCATCTCGATCTTCTCCGCAGCACTGCGCGGTGAGCCGACCGGGCAGCCGCGCGGGTTCTGCGGCGACGCCGTGGCGGTCGCCAAGCGGGCGCTCCGCGCCGGCGAAATGCTCGACGGCGAAGGCGGCTACACGGTGTGGGGCAAGCTGATACCGGCAGAACGGAGCCTCGCGGCGGGTGCGCTGCCGATCGGTCTCGCGCACGGGGTGGAGCTGGTGCACGACGTCACCGCCGGCGAGCTCGTGCACTGGTCTGATGTGAAGATGCCGGAGAGTGACGCAGTCCGTGCCCGCCGCGACATGGAGAGACACTTCGCGCCACAGCCGGCGGCGATCGCCGCGCAATGAGCCCGGGAGCCCTTTCGTCAGAGGTCGGTGTAACTGACCAGCCGGATGCCGGCATCGGCGATCCGGTTGCGCAGTAACGGGCTCAACAGCGCCGCGAGCTCTTCGCGAGGGTGATAGGAGGGCATTGCGGCCACGAGCGGCGGCGTGCGCTCCGCCGCCGGATGGAAATAAATTTCGCTGACCCCGTCCGGCAAATGTGGCACCAGCCCGAGGATCCGCGCTTCGACCATGCCGCCGCTCCACGCCACGCCAAAGAGATGGTCATTGGCGCAGAGCCCGGCCCTCTGCAGCCGCCACCGCAGCGCGACGACCCATGGACGGTAAGCCGGGGTTCGATAGCGCTCTCCAGGAAAGGCACGGCGCAGCACCGCGACCGGCTCCGACGGGACCCGCACGGCCTTCATGCCGTAGTCACGGCCGATATCGATGATCAGCTTGGCGACGCACGGATGAAGGTGCATGTGCTTGTGGGCGTTCACGTGGTCGAGCGGCAGGCCGGTTGCACGGAACGCTGCAAACTGCGCTCGAATTTCGCTAGCGAGCTGGCGGCGAACGCCCGGAAACATAAAAAATCGGACGCCGGCGCGGGCCATGTTCCGGTCGAACTCGCCCTTACCGCGGACGAGTTGCGGGATCTCCACATCGGGCAGAACGGGATGCCCGTCGACGAGGTTCAGATGCAGGCCGACGCGAAGCTCCGGCAGCCGGCGGGCGCGGGCCACCGCATCGGCCGCCGCCTCGCCTCCGACCATCAGGCTCGCGGTCGACAGGATCCCATGACGATGTGCTTCTTCGACGGCCTCGTTGACGGCCGGGTCGAGCCCAAAATCGTCGGCGCAGACGATCAGCCGCCTCAGCTCGCCATCTCCCGGTTGCGCAAGAACTGGAAGAACTCGACGCCCTCGCGCAGCCGGCGGCGCAACATCTGCGGGCTCTTGACCATCTCAGCGACCAGCGAGGCGATCTTCTGACGGCGGAAGTAGAAGCGTCTGTAAAAGGTCTCGAGCGATTCGAAGATCTCGGTGTGCGAGAGGTGCGGGTAGTGCAGCGGCGCGATCTGCACCCCGCGCTCGTCGATCAGCTCGGCATGGCTAACGTCGAGCCAGCCATTCTCAACCGCTTGGCGATGCAGATAGGTGCCGGGGTAAGGTGCCGCGAGCGAGACCTGGATCGTGTGCGGGTTGATCTCCGCCGCAAATCGGATCGTTTCCTCGATCGTCTCTTTGGTTTCGCCGGGCAGGCCGAGGATAAAGGTGCCGTGGATCGTGATCCCGAGTTCGTGACAATCCTTGGTGAATCGCCGGGCGATGTCGATGCGCATCCCCTTCTTGATGTTGTTGAGGATTTGTTGGTTACCGGTTTCGTAGCCCACCAGCAGCAAGCGCAGCCCGTTGTCGCGCATGACTTCGAGCGTGGCGCGCGGCACGTTGGCCTTGGCGTTGCACGACCATGTCACGCCGAGCTTGCCCAACTCGCGCGCGATCGCTTCGGCGCGCTGGCGATCGTCGGTGAAGGTGTCGTCGTCGAAGAAGAATTCCTTGACCTGCGGGAAATAGCTCTTCGCGAGACGAATTTCCTCCACCACATGGCCGACGCTGCGGACGCGGTAGCGGTGCCCGCCGACCGTCTGCGGCCACAGGCAGAAGGTGCATTTCGACCGGCACCCGCGCCCGGTGTAGAGCGAGATGTAGGGGTGCTTCAGATAGCCGATGAAGTAATCCTCGACCCGCAGATCGCGCTTGTAGACTTCGGTGACGAACGGCAGCCGGTCCATCTCCTCGAGAACCGCCCGGTCGCGGTTGTGGCTGATGACGCCGTTCGCGCTGCGGAAGCTCAGACCGTCGATTGCATCGAATGGCCGACCCTCGGCGACTTCCTTTATCGTGAAATCGAACTCTTCGCGGGCGACAAAGTCGATGGCCGAGGATGCCTTTAGGCTGTCCTCGGGTTCGACGGCGACTTTGGCGCCGACCATGCCGATCTTCAGCCGTGGGTTCTCTTCCTTCAGCGCCTCGGCGACCCGAACGTCAGAGGCGAAGGACGGTGTCGACGTATGCAGCACGGCGAGCTCATACTCGCCCGCGGCCGCTAACACGTCTGCCAGCTTGAGCTTTGCCGGCGGCGCGTCGATCAGCTTGCTGTCGGGAACGAGTGCGGCCGGCTGGGCAAGCCAAGTCGGGTACCAGAAGGAGCGGATCTCGCGCTTGGCCTGATAGCGTGAGCCCGCACCACCATCAAACCCGTCGAACGACGGCGGATGCAGAAACAGGGTCTTCATCATCGGGCCTTGTCTCCCTCGATCGTCATCCGGCCACTCGGCTTGACTTGGAAGAGCTGATCTCGCCAGACGACCTTTCGTCCGAAAAAACTGGCAACGAACACGGCAAAGGACAAGGCGTCGCGGAGCGGGAGCAGCCAGAGCTTGGTGCTGGCGACACCGAGGGCACCCGCGATTACCCGCGCCGAACCCCACCTCAGTGCTAGGGAAATCACCAGAAACATGCTAGAGGTCAAGCCAAATCCGGTCGCCGCGGCGCCGATCGCTGAAATCGCCACGCCATGGCTCAGGACAGAGCCGGCGAAGCCGGCAGGGGTGATGGTGCGCACGGTGCGCGCCCAACGCAGCTCATGACGCCACAGTCCTGCAAAGGACGGCTCGGACACGCGAGTCTCGACGAGATAGCGGGACAGCATGACGGCGAGCCCCTGCGCGCGCACCTCCTCTCCGATTCGATGGTCGTCGGCGAGATCGTCTCGCACCCGCACGAACCCGCCGATTCGGCAGAGGGTTTCCCGCCGTAACGCGATCGTTGCACCGAAACAGCCGTGCCCGACACCCAATTCGGCAGCCACGAGCGCGCTGGGGAGAAAGCCGAAATTGATGTGTAACGCACCGAGTTCGGACCACTTGCCCCCGGTCCCGACGCCTTCGTAAAGGCAGGTTACGACGCCGGTTCGGGGATCGAGCAGCGGTGCCGTAACCGCTGCCAGATAGCGCCGGCCGACGCGCACATCGCTGTCCGCGAGCACAAGAATTTCGTGGCGTGCCGTGCCGATCATGTTTTCGAGATTGGCCACCTTCAGATTGCTGCCTCTCACCGGTGGGTCGAGGACGAGCGCGATATCGCTCGCCGGCAGGTCGCGGATCAGCGCCTCGGCGACCGGCAACGCGCTGTCGTTCGCATCGTTGACGCCGAGCACCACCTGGACGACGGGGTAATCCTGCTCGGCAAACGATCGCAGGTTTTCATACAGACCGGGCTCCGCGCCGTGAAGCGGCTTCAACAGCGAGACCGGAGGCCGCTCCGCTCCGCTCGGCGTAACTCGCCGGGCGAATCGGACGGCAGCAATCGCCGAGCCGACGAGATAGGCCCAGGCCGGCGCGAGAAGCATCGCTATGACAAAAGTCAGGCTCATCGGATGACCGAGAATCGTTGCTTTCTTGTGCTCGCCGATCTCGTCTGTTGGGCGCACTGGCTCATCAGGTATCACAGCCGACGGGACGGTGCGATAGAGCCGCGGGCGCTGACGCAATTCCGCTGTCGGCAGCGAAAAATTGCGCTTTTGCCGCCAAAAATTTCTCGGTCAGGGTCAAGACTCCCTTTGCAATCAATCCGTTGAACCCGATTTGGCCGAGCCTGCCGACAGCGGAAATCGGGTGTGTTTTGAGGTGCCGCAACGGGTCGGCAGCGGATTGGCAGCGGAACTCAGCCGCACGCTCCGGCACTGCCGGAATCGGCATAACGTGAGATCGTCGCGCGGTGGATGGTCGAGCTGACAGAGGTCGCGAACGACTTCGCGTTCCTGTCCGGCGTTGCCCCCGCTGAGGGAGCACAGCTCCCAGCGCGAACTCTGATTCGGCGAGCCGGCGATCGATACCCGCCGCCGCCACGTGGAGCGGAAAGAGGGCCGGAGTGGCCGGCCGACCGGGAACACCGGTCACGCCGGACCCAGCAAGATCCCTATCGGAATAGCGCAACGATGGCTGCCGCGCCTTGCGTCGGCGTCGAACGCCACGCACGGCGGCGACGCTTCGCTGGTTTCAGCGGAAAGAAATACTCGCCCCACATCAACGATGCCCTGCAGATGTCGAAGATGACCGGCCCGATCTTGCGGGGAAAAGACCGCGCAGGTCACGGGCCATCGGCCTAAAATAACCGGGTGATGATGCGGGAGACCGGCATGCGCTTCACCAACATCGACGGCGCACGGGGCCGCCGCGCCTTGCGGGCGGGGTGTTCAGGCCTCGTGTTGTTTTTGTGGTTGTTGCTTTCGGTGGCTCCTGCCAGAGGCGCGGACGCGTCGACCGCCGCGCCGCCGGCAATGGACAATATGATGAGCTCCCAGGGCTGGCTGCAACAAATTGTCATCAAGCTCGAAGACGAAGCCATCGACGACATCCGCATGCTGCCGGAAACACCCGGCGCGCTCGCGCGCGAATGGCGCTCTTTCGATCGCCAGGGCTCCGCTCTTGGCGTTCTAGTCGATCTCGGCTGGGTTGCACTCGCCGCTTGCTTTGCACTTTTGGCCCAGAGCGTCGTCCAGCGTGTCCTCAGCATCCGCATTCGTCGCCTCCTGCGGCTGCGACCCGAGGAACCGACCCTGGGGCTGCTGTTGCGGCTTCTGCTATGCGATCTCACCGCGCTCGGCGTTTTCAGCGGCGTGTTCATCTACAGTCGGCATTGGCTGATGAACGCCGGGGTCGGGGTTAGCCTGATCATATTCTCGGTCAATGTGCTGATACGCTGGCGCGTCTGGGCATTGACCATCGGCATCGTGTTGCGCCCCGACGAACCGGCCGCCCGCCTGATTGATTTGCCCGACGGCGAGGCGCGCCGCCTGGCGCGGTTTCTCTCGGCGATGCTCCTAGTGGTGATCACATTGGTCGGCTTCGTCCGCTATTATGCGCTGATGGATCAAGACAGCGGGGCCTCGCATGTCCTCGGGCTTTTCGTCGCCATCATTATGTGCGGCCTCTACGTGCTGATCGTTTCCCGCGCGCGGATCGCGGCCGAGGCGTTGATCTGCGGGTGTACGACCGGCACCATCGTCGCCGCATTGCGCGCCGCGATCGCGCGCGCCTGGCTGACCATCAGCCTGACGGCGATCTTCGCTCTGTTCTTGTTCTTTGTGTTCGGGTTGTCCCTCGGATTGCTGTCCTACTATTACGGCGTGACCTCGTCCGTTGCAGTGCTGTTCGTCCTGCTAGTGCTCGAGCGGCTGATCAATAGGGGATGGCACGAGGCAGACCAGGCTGTCGATTACCGTTGGGCAGGAACCGATACGCTGGTGGCGCGCAGCATGCATCGTATTCTGCAAGTGCTCGTCCCCTTGATGGCGGTGCTGGCGCTGGTTTGGATCTGGCTCGACGCGATCGAACTGCCAGAGGCGCAAGAGACTCGGGCGCTGCACTCGACAATGGCGGCACTCGCCACCTTGCTGATCGCCTATGTCGCCTGGGTGCTGTGCCAGCTGGCGATCGACCGCAATCTACAGGGCGTCGGCGCCGGACCAAAGCTCCCGGGCGCTGACGACGACAGCGAGTCGGCACCGGGCTCGCGGCTGCAGACCATGCTGCCACTGCTGCGCGCGGCTTTTGGGATCCTGGTCGCGGTGATCGCGGCCCTGATCGTGCTGTCGCGGCTCGGCATCGACACCGCCCCACTGATCGCCGGCGCCGGCGTGTTCGGCCTGGCGATCTCCTTCGGCTCGCAGTCGCTGGTACGGGACATCATCTCCGGTTTGTTCTACATGTGGGACGACGCCTTCCGCGTCGGCGAATACATCGATACCGGCCGGCTCAAGGGCACCGTCGAAAAGCTCGGCATCCGCTCTCTAAAGCTGCGTCACCACAACGGCCCGCTGCATACGATCCCGTACGGCCAGCTCGGCGCTGTCACCAATTTGAGCCGCGATTTCGCGACGATCAAATTCAACCTGAAGCTCGAACCCGGCACCGATTTCGAGCTAGTCCGGCGGACGGTCAAGCAGATCGGCCTGACGATGCAGGAGGATCCCGAAATCGCCGCCGAGGTGATGCTGCCGCTCAAACTGCAAGGCATCGCGGAGATCACGGAAAATGCGGTTGTCGCCCGCTTCAAGTTTACGGCCCGCCCGGTAAAGCCGAGCTGGATGCAGCGCGAATACCTGAAGCGGATATACCAGGTGTTCGCCGAGAAAGGTATCACCTTTGCTTCCGGCGCCCTGACCTTACAGACGGCACCGTACCGGCCGGTTGCCGCATCCGGCGGAATCCCTGGGGTCGTGCTGCCGCCCGCAGAAGCTCCGCCAAAATCGGAGCCGCAGGAAGTGCCGGACCCGGTGCTGGCGGCGGCGCGCCGTATCGCCTGAGTTGTCCTGCACCGTCATGCCGAGCGATCGCGGCTAGCGTTCTTCGTGTTCGACCCCAGCGCCCGATGCCGCGCGGCAATCTGTGAAGACGACAATCGTCCCGATCTGTGCACAACATCTCGATCAGCCCGGGCACCCCCCGCATCTGGTCCACAGGCGAGCGGCGCCACGTGATCTTTCCGGTATCGGGGACGCGGGCCAGTCGGTTGCCCGGTTGAGGGACACGGATGTTCCCGTTGAAACTCTCGCGCTACGGCACGCGATGGATGCTAACTCGCCGAAGCGAAGCCCGGCAACGTCGAGAAACCGCGCCGCGCAAAGCAGACCGCGACGACCGCTTCGGCACGCAGGTAGACCCAACCCGGAACGAGCACGATCCCGAACGACGAGCGCCATACCTTTGGGATCCGCCAGGGTTTTTCGCTCGGACCATCGATCAGATGCGCGCGTTAGTCGAGGCCCTGGATTTATTCCTCGCACGTTTACGCGTGCAGCTTGGATCGAATTGTGGCAGGGATACGTTGCCACAATATAGGCGGTGGTGTCACAGGGTTAGGCTCACCGGGCCTGCCGGTTCGATGCGACGAGGCAAAACCATGCGGGTTGTGTTGGCCCAGCCCCGAGGCTTCTGCGCAGGGGTTGAACGAGCGATCGAGATCGTCGAACGCGCACTCGAAAAATACGGCCCGCCCATCTATGTCCGTCACGAGATCGTTCACAATCGGCATGTGGTCGAGCGGTTGCGTGCCAAGGGCGCGCATTTTGTCGACGAGATCGACGAGATCCCGCCCGGTGCGGTTACCATCTTCAGCGCCCATGGTGTCGCCAGCGCGATCGAGGAGCGCGCGGGTGAGCGCGGGCTTCCCGTGATCGACGCGACCTGCCCGCTCGTCTCAAAGGTGCACATCGAAGGCCAGCGTTACGCCAACCAGGGTCGCGAGATTATCCTGATCGGCCACGCCGGCCACCCGGAAATCCAGGGCACGATGGGACGGATCAACGGCAAGGTGCACCTGATCTCCACCCCGGAAGAGGTCGCGCGGCTGGACGTCACCGACCCGGACAAGCTCGCCTTCATCACCCAGACCACGCTCAGCGTCGACGACACGCGCGCCGTCATCGAGGCCCTCAAGGAACGGTTTCCGTCGATCGTCGGGCCCGACACGAAGGACATTTGCTACGCGACGCAGAACCGTCAGAGGGCCGCGCGGGAACTCGCCCGAATCGTCAACGTTGTCCTGGTCGTCGGCGCACCGAACAGCTCGAATTCGAATCGGTTGCGCGAGATCGCCGCCGAAAGTGGTGTGGCGAGCTATTTGATCGAAGATGCAGGTGCACTCGACGCCCGTTGGCTCGAAGGCGCTTCTGCAGTCGGCATAACCGCCGGCGCGTCAGCGCCGGCCGTGTTGGTTGAAGACCTGATCGCCCGGCTGAGCGAGATCGCCACGATCGAACTTTCGGTGCTCCCGGGCGTCACCGAGAACGTCCGTTTTCGCATGCCGCCACAGCTCTCTGACACCCGCGGCTGAGAGGCCGACCGATAATGAATCTCAGGATGTCAGTGCCTTATTCGTCATTCCTGCGAAAGCGCAGGGCTGTCCGGAGAAAGTTTTCCTGCAAGCCTGACTTCTGTCAGACTCGTGGGAAACGATCTCAGATCGTCTTGCGCGGGCTTGACCCGCGCATCCACGTCTTTGTTTCGAACACCCCAAGGCGTGGATGGCCGGGTCGAGCCCGGCCAAGACGAAATAGGGGCGGCGATTTTTCTCACTTTGTCGCCGTAGGAGTTTCCCCGGACAGCCCTGTTCGGTCAGGCTCTGAGATCGGTTCGCTGTCGTAATTTCTCGAGGAGGTTACTCTGTGGCGATCCCGCTGCACCAAACGATCCGAGTAGGAGCCTATGTTGTCGGGCAGCATTTGAGGGGTGTCCGGCGCTATCCGCTCGTTCTGATGCTCGAGCCGCTCTTCCGCTGCAACCTCGCCTGCGCCGGTTGCGGAAAGATCGACTACCCTGACGCCATCCTCAATCAACGCCTGAGCGTCGATGAATGCCTCGGGGCCGTCAGTGAATGTGGTGCACCGGTGGTGGTGGTCGCGGGGGGCGAACCGCTGCTGCACCGGGAGATCGACGAGATTGTCGAGCGCATTACGGCGCAAAAGAAGTTCGTTTACCTCTGCACCAACGCGCTGCTGCTCGAGAAAAAAATCGAGCTGTTCAAACCCAGCGCTTATTTCGCCTGGACGGTCCATCTCGATGGCGACCGCGAAGAGCACGACCACTTGGTGTGTCAGGAGGGTGTTTACGATCGCGCTGTCGCGGCGATCAAGCTGGCGAAGGCCCGTGGCTTTCGTGTCAACATCAATGCGACCCTGTTCGACACAGCCGAGCCGGAGCGCGTCGCTCGCTTCTTCGACACGGTCACGCAAATCGGCATCGACGGGATCACCGTTTCGCCGGGATATGCCTACGAGCGGGCTCCGGATCAGGAGCACTTCTTGAACCGACGCCGCACCAAGGAACTGTTCCGCGGCATATTCCAGCGCGGGGGACGTCGCTGGTCGTTTAACCAATCAATTCTCTTTCTCGACTTTCTCGCCGGCAATCAATCATACCACTGCACGCCGTGGGGCAACCCGACGCGGAACTACTTCGGCTGGCAACGGCCCTGTTATCTGCTCGGCGAGGGCTACGCCAAGACGTTCAAGGAACTTATGGAGGAGACCGATTGGGACGCTTACGGCACCGGTAACTACGAGAAATGCGCCAACTGCATGGTGCACAGCGGGTATGAGGCAACCGCGGTCATGGACTCGGTCCGCAACCCGTTGAGGGCAGCGACGGTTGCGCTGCGCGGGATCCGCACCGAGGGAGACATGGCGCCGGAGATCCCCCTCGATCGGCAGCGCCCGGCAAAATACGTCTTCTCGGGTCACGTCGAACAGGCGATGGCGCGCCTAGGCCGTACCGACCAGCCCTCGCAGCGCCCGAGCGGGACCGACTAACGCGGAGAGCGCAATCCGGGTCTCCCGCGCGAGCCTGATCATCCCGACGAGCTGAGACGGCCGTCGCAGGACGGCGGCAAGCACTCGAGACACACGGGGTTTTCCGTCCGCCCGGAGGGGGATCAACGAGGCCGGCGGCAGATCCCGCCGCGCCGTGTCGGCGATCGCGCGCAGGACGATGAACGGGATGCCAAGCGCTGCGCCGGTGCGAGCGACGATCTCGCTTTCGAGGTCGACGGCGAGAGCGCGGGTCGTCGCCCAGGCTCGCTGTTTCTCGATTTGCGTCGCGAGGATGGAGCCAGCGCCGAAAACCAGCCCCTCGACGGCCCCGATCGATCGCGCGAACTCGCTCACCCGCCGCCGGTATTGCGGTTCCACCACCCAACGGCACCGTTCCGAAACGACCTCGCCAGAGACGATCACCGTCCCTGCCCCGAGCTGCGGCGTCAACCCGCCGGCAATGCCGAAGCTGACGAGGCACTCGGTTTTCGCGGCCGTTGCAGCGACGAGTACGGCAGTGCGATCCCGGTCTCCGGCTCTGATTACGACCGGAAAGCCTGCAGCTTGCGCAATCTTTGCTTCGGCCGCGAGCCCACAGACGCACAGCGCCCTGGAGGATGCCCGAGCGCCCCGGCTAACCACCAACTAACGGGTGTCAGATGCCGAACGGCACTTGGCGAGAGTTTCCCGCTGTCAGTCGACGGTAGCGGGCGAGAGCCCAGAGCGGGAAGAAGGCGCGGTAGCCGTGGTAGCGCAGATAAAAGACCCGCGGAAAGCCGACGGCGGTAAACCAGGGCTCGTCCCAGTTTCCCTCCTCGTCCTGGGTGCTGACCAGATAGGCAACGCCGCGGACGACCGCCGGGTGTTCGACCTCTCCGGCAGCCATCAAGCCGAGCAATGCCCAAGCCGTCTGTGACGGCGTGCTGTACGGTGCTTCACCGCGTGGCGCCCCGGGGAAGTAGGAGTCTTCAGCTTCGCCCCAGCCCCCATCCTTGTGCTGTCGGGCGAGCAACCAGTCGACCGCGCGGCGAACTTCGGGCGATCCGGACCCGATGCCTGCGGCGTTGAAGGCGGCGAGCACCGACCAGGTTCCGTAGATGTAATTTGTTCCCCACCGGCCAAACCAGCTGCCGTCGGGTTCCTGCTCCCGCCGGAGATAGTCGATCGCCGCGGCAACCGCGGGGTGGTCCAAAGCGTGGCCGGTCTGGGCGAGAAAGCCGAGGCAACGAGCGCTGACATCGGCCGTCGGGGGGTCGAGCAGCGCGCCGTGATCGGCAAACGGGATGTGGTTCAGGTAGAAATGCGTGTTGTCGGCGTCGAACGAGCCCCACCCGCCGTTGCGGCTCTGCATCCCGACCACCCATTCGGCAGCCCGATCGATCGCGCGGCGATAGCGTGCCGCATCGAAGCGGTCGAGGGCGAGAGCAACTGCGGCCGTGTCGTCGGTGTCGGGATAATAGGGGTTTTCGTACTGAAAAGCCCAGCCGCCGGGACGCACGCCGGGACGCGTCGCAGCCCAATCGCCGACCACCTCGAGGACCTGCTTGCTCTCGAGCCAATCGAGCGCTTGCCGGATCGTCGGTTCGAGACGCTCATCGCCGGTCTCCATCAATGCGTGGCAGGCAAGTGCGGTGTCCCACACCGGAGAGAGGCAA
>Ga0074045_10004735_pt1 | contig 11978 bp, 15 predicted proteins | sample BogForMeECP23OM2_FD_94442 | JGI IMG/M metagenome (GOLD analysis project Ga0074045, IMG submission 94442) | Bog forest soil microbial communities from Calvert Island, British Columbia, Canada - Bog Forest MetaG ECP23OM2 | ecosystem: Environmental > Terrestrial > Soil > Wetlands ...
ATCTTGCGCTGGATCGACAGTGCGGTAATCCACGATTTAAGTACAGTCCCTCGCTCGGCCCGATAACATCAGCCAACGGGTTCAAATATGCGGCTGGGTGGCGCGGTCAATATCGGTGCGGACGGTGGAGCTCGTCACGGATACAGTCCATCCCCGGTCTCCGGTTGGACTGACTACTACCGCGCTTTGATGACCGGAGACGTACTCGACTCCGGCCTCCTACCGGGATTCCCCTCGACGCATGGCACCAGCGCCCGAACGCCAAACCGTGAACTTTTAGGGACAGATCAAATATCGCCCGCGCATGCGACAGCCCGACTTCAGACACCGACATCTGACCTGTCTCCAAAACATTCTCCACTGTCCCGGAACTTCGAACCCGACTCCGCCCCCGGCACTGAGCGGCCAACGTCGATGTTTCCGGTTAAAAACTTCTAAAATCAGCGGGACATATGTCCCGAACGGCGCGCTTCATCCGTCGGATAGTCGAGTTCGGCGTCGGTCGACAGTGTACAAAACCGAAAGCGATCCGGGCGTGAACTCAATTCGCAACAATAGCTAAGAAATAAGGAATAAAATGACGACACGAGTTAATCCCATTCCCGACGGCTTTCACACCGTCACACCGCACTTGGTCCTCAAAGGCGCAAGCCAAGCCATTGAATTTTACAAGAAGGCTTTTGGCGCCCAGGAACTCATGCGGATGCCGGGCCCGGATGGAAAATCAATTATGCATGCTGAGATCAAGATCGGCGACTCCGTGGTTTTTCTTAGGGATGAATCCCCTGACGCGAGCTGCGGGGTTTCCGAACGGCGTCCGGTATCCCTTCATCTCTATGTGGACGACGTGGACACAACCTTTAAGACGGCTCTGGCGGCCGGGGCGAAGGAGGCTATGCCCCTGGCGGACATGTTCTGGGGTGATCGCTTCGGAAGTCTGGTTGACCCATTCGGACAGGAATGGTCGGTAGCGACGCGTAAAGAAGAACTAACGCAGGAAGAAATGGGTAAGCGCGCCCAAGCCGCTTGCCAGCAGGGCTAGCCTACAAAAACCACACAAATCTTCCGGCCCGCGGCCGCGCATGCGCGGCCGCGATTCCTTTGAACCCCCCACCAACGCACTCGGGCGCCGCTGCGGATCTTGGCGAAAGCGATCTCGCGGATTAAAAGGTTAATCTCAATGGAATCCAACGCGGGCTCTACGTGGCCGATATTGCGTCGTTATGAACAACTGAACAACAGCATACGCAGAGAATCGCTCTACCACTCGGCGGAATCGGGACAGGAACAATTTCCCTTGGGGGCAGAGGAGATTTGCGGGATTGGGAAATTGTCAACCGGCCCGCGAAAGGTTTCTCTCCAGGGCACGGGTTCTTTGTGATTCGTGCCGTGGAGCCAGGCCTCAGGCCTATTGCAAAAGCGATCGAAGGAGCTATTCCGGAGGAAGAGTATGAAGGGTGGAGCGGAAGTCCAGTGCCAAACGCCGGCTTGCCCCGCTTCCCAGATTGCCGCGTGTGCCGTACGCGAAATGACCACTCCTGGGACAGACTCATGATAATGTCCTTTATCATCAGTCCACGAATTAAGTGCAGTAAACGGCCATAGTGTACGATTTAAGTGCAGTGCGACAGGAGAAATAAGGGGTGGAGAAGGAGGTTCCTTAGCAGCAGACGCCTCAAAGAGCTGTAGTAGCATCCATAAAAGCTAGCCGCTGTAATAGTTCAGGCTGGGCCTACCCAACGCTCGATTTTCGATCGAGCTATTTTGTCGCGAATTCCATCAGCCCTCGAAAAGTACTCCACGATGTCGTCGTCGCTCATTTGGGGATAGGTTTCTTTGATTCCGGACGCGATTACTTTCACGTACGCATTGTTGGGTGGGTTTGGATGCTGCAGGTCGGTTCGGGCGGTTGTGAACGTCAGGATCGGATGCTCTCCTTGCGATCCAATATTCAAAAGTTTTCCGTACCAAGGATTGTCAGGCAAGTACAAGACCCGTTGGCTGACTAGCTGTCCAAAGGCAGGAACGTAGCGGGTACCGTCAGGTTTTTTGGCATTCTCCTGTAGCACTATGTCATTGAGCTGTTCATCAGTAATCAGGTACATCCGGCCAAGCGTCGGGCCTCGCTCTGGGTTTTCGCGGTCACGAATAAAAGCTACGCCGCCGTTTTTCCACGTTCTGGACTGACCGGCGAAGTACAGCTCAAATTCTATCGATACTGGCCGCGATTCTATGGGACCATGTTGGTCTCGGCATCCCGGGTACTGTTTGGCGCTTCCCGCCGGAGTACCACCTTCGATATAACACATGAAACGCTCACGCTTGAGATTCGAGCCGTAGCTCGCGTACCAGACCAATTGGGTCGCAGCCTGTTCGTGATTCGGTGACATTCGTCGCGACTCGTACTGAATATTAAACGGAGAATATGAATGAACGATTATCTCCTGGCTTTCCTTCCTTTTGGCGAATCTCGCTTACGGCCTGCGAAGAACCGGCTTTTCGCTCAATTTGACGGCTACTGTCGCTCTGTACTTAAATCGTAGACTGTGCTCGGAGGCAGTCCACGATTTAAATGCAGTAATCGTTGTACTTAAATCGTGGACTACTGCACTCAATTCGTAGACTGATTTCACCCTGAATTTCGGGTGTCATCCTGTACTTAAATCGTAGACACGCTTGCGTGACGCTTACCGTGAAAAGCCCTGGAGACCGAAAAAAACTCGAAAGAACCGCGCCTCTGTTCGTTGCCACGCGGGACCAAGCGGTTGTCGAGCTCAAGCGCGAGAAACTGGCAGCCGAGCTAAACCAGCGCAACCTGAAAAATCACACCGTTCGGTCGATGAAATTATGAACGTAGAATTAAATCTGGGAGAACTGGAGCTGATCGTCGAGGTGCGGCCCTAAACGGCGTGGTCAAACGGCAAAAGCGCAATTTTCGGCCTCAGAACACGCCAATCCTTAACGGAGGTTTTCGGGCCGATGTGCCTAATACTCGTAAAAGCTCTTGACTCCAAGAAGCCCATTTGAGTCGAATTGGGCGATATTCGCACTGAATGTGTCGGAACCGCCCGTCGACCCGTCAAAATCCCGCCGATCCCGCCCTCGTGGCCGACCTTAGGCACTCGCTTGGCAGACTTATTTTGCCTGGCTCGTGCCTACCGCCTGCTTTTGCTGAAAGTCGCGCCCCAGGCACAGAGATAATACCTGATCGCCAATGTTCGGGAAGTATTTTCGCATTCCTATTGCTAAAGTCCTCAAAAACGGTCCTTCTTTCAATTCGAAGTCGTTTGTCCCGTGGAATATGGCCGCACCAGGATCAGAAGTATCGGTGCCCTTTTTCTGCCTAACCTCATTCCAAAAATTGTGGGCCGGCCATTCAGATTTCCATTCAAAAAATTCGTCGCCCCGCTTTAGATAGAGTTTTGCAAACCTGTCACTAATCGCGTTATGAATGCAATATTCAATGTCAATCGATTCATTTCGAAAATACACGTTTAATTTATCATTATAAGATATATCCTTCAACGCCGCTATTATCGCATCATTATTTTCTTTCACTAATTGTCTCCGGCGCTCAAACGTATTATCTGACGTCGGATTCATTTTATCCGCAAGCAATACCAGCTGCAGAAGCTGCGGGACTTTGTCAGCGGTATCGTTGTTAGCTTGAAATATGTAAACATAACGAATATTGTTATTGAGGTTTCTTTGAACTTTCGACGCAGCATTATAGTTGAGCTCAAGGGGTTGAAGCGAAGCTACAACTACTTCATCTTCCTCTAGCTCGCCGTCAGGATCTAATTGTTGTCGCTCCAGCAATTGATCACGCGACAATGGCCTCGTCGCGACGAATCCGTGCATTTCCTGCTCTCGAGACTGTTGAACCGTGTCTTTAATATAGCCCGCGACAGTGCGGATCGCCTGCCCACATTGTTCCCGGTTCGCGGGGTCGTTTGGTTCGTCAAACTTAAAAAAAATGATGCCATCGAGGTCAGATGGCAAGGCGCTCTTGTCGACGCTGCAGAGGAAAAAACACTTCTTCCGCCCAAGCACTCCGATAAATAGACCCGCTTCAAAAACGCAGTTGTCGCGGTTGCCTAGTTGTGCGACCGGGTCTTTAGCGAGTACATCTGCCTCGGAAAGAATAATAACAGAAAATTCATAATTCTTGGCGAGCTGCTCCAGAGCTTCGATTGTTGTTTGCCCTGCATTCGCCCTGATTGCTGCCTTCCACACCTCGGCTTCACAATATGTGGTCGCTAGCTCTTCGCGAAGCTTGTCGGCAATTAAAAACATTCTCTCACTTGATGAGATAAAGATTTTCGATTTAATCATCGGCGTTGACCTCTATCGAATAGAGAGATGCGATCGACCGTTTAAACGCTACTACCGACACAAATTTGCTTGACGTCACGTTCAATTCCGGGAAAATACCGACTCAATGACCGGCTAAGCAGAGCGTCAAGCCGCCGTTTCTTCTCATCGTCTATCGGAGGGAATTTCAGGTTCAGAAATAGTCGGTCCGCGTTATCCTCCTCAAGATACAACGGCAACATTCGCCAAAGAGCAGTCGCAGCTTGACCTTCCGCCCAGAGCACAAAACCTTTGTTATAGTAATTCATGTAGTAACGCGCCTGCGCAGGATTGCTTGCGTTGTGAACGCGAAAGGAAGATGACGGCTCTTGAAGCATCAACGAAATTCGCAATAGTCCACTGGTACAAAGATCTCGCAAATTAGTAAGAACGCGACTTGTTTCCTTCGTTATCGTATCAACGCGGGACTTAAAATCTTGCGTGCTACCGGGTGCTCTGGCCCCCGCCCACGCAAACATCTGCAATGTCAGACAAATTTTATCAATTGTGTCGTCGGAAAAATAAAAGAAGCAGTGGTAGCTTGTGCCGTTATCTATGTTCCGGAGCACTTGCTCCACGCGCCCAACCTCAGCCCAAGGCTGAGTGTCGCACACGACAACTTGACCATCCATTAAGTCTCCGCCCTCGGACTGAGGCCGCTCCCGCCTGAAGAGTTCGTCGACCGTAAGGAGCGGGACTCGGGCATGATACTGAGTCGGACCCTTGCTCTGTATTGTATCTTTTAGCTGAGCCGCGACCCCCTTGATCGCTGCGGCGCACGCGGACCGGTCAGTCAGGTCGGCAGGCTCGTCGAACGGGACGGAGATTATTCCGCCGAGATCGGACGGGAGATCGCTTTGCCTAACGCTGTTGACGAGGAAGCAACGATTTCGCCCGATGGCCGCCATGAACAGCCCGGCTTCGAAGACGCAATTGTCGCGAGCTTTCATAGTCTCGCCCTGGCCGCCCGTCATCATATCATCCTTGGCGAGAATGATAACAGCGAAGTCGAACCGCTCAGCAGCGCCCTCCAACATTTCAAAGATAGTTTGCCCGATTTCCCGCCTGCTTTCCTCGGTCCAAAGCGTTGGCGCGCAGAAATCGCTGGTCAACTCGTCCCGCAGTTTCTCCGCCACCAGAAGAGACCTGCCACTGGAAGCGATGAAAACTCTGGACTTGTCCATATCACTGTCCTCTCTTCAAACCGACATCCCCCAGATGAGCCATAGGTTGGGCGGAAGCCTGACGCAGGTTCGATAGATTGGCAAGTGTCAATTCGGAAATTAAGTGCGAATACAGTTTGGTAGACGGAAATTAAATGCGAACGGTCGAACGCTATTTGCGAATGAAGAACCGGAGTCGGTTATGATTTTCGAATGGCTGAAGCCGTTTACGCAATCGACGATTTTCCAGCCGACGATCTTCTTTGGCGAATCGAATGGATCGGTGGGGTTGGCTACAACACGAATGTTCCAAGCGACCCCCTAATCGACATTTGCCTGGCGCAGCTTCCGGTCGGCGAAACCAATCCGCTCAGCGCGAGATCGCGCTCTTGTCAAACAAAGACGAGAGCGGGTGTCGATTTCAGTTAAAGCGTAGACTGAGGACCGACGAGTTTCCCTCGGAGTCTACGATTTAATTGAAAAGGGATTTTTCAGTTAAAGCGTGGACTTTTCATTTAATTCGTAGACCATTTGTGGTCCAAATTTGGTCGCAGATTTAACTGAAAAATCATAGTTCCTGGCACCGCGCCCACCGAGCCAAATGGGAATGGACTTTGTCGGGCTAGACGCTCTCATTAGGCCCCTGGGCGACGAATTCCGGGCTTTCAGACCGTGTGTGGCTCTTTGCTGAGGAGAGTGCAAACGGTCCACGATTTAGCTGAAAAAAGCCGGGTTAGTCTACGATTTAACTTAAAAAATCTGACCCGAAAATGACTTGGTCTACGAATTAACTGAAATCGACACCCATGCTTCAAAGCATTCGTTGTGGTCATCCTCAGCCTCCCTACGATGGGGTCCATGTTCCAGTACGTCTATATTAGCTCGGAAGCCTTCAAGTTTTCAGCTCGTGCGATAATTTCGGCAGAAAGATCGGTAAACCATTGTGTGCGAGTTGATGTCCCCACCGAGTCTGATCCGATGAATGGTTCCATTGATGAAACCAACGTGGGCCCTTGGTACAGAGACCAGATAAGCAATTCCGTAGGAGCACCAGGTGCCATCAGGCCGATGTCCTTTGCACTCGGTGGGCTATTGGCCGACAACCAAGCAGGGGGCCCTGGCCACGGAATTGATGTAGGCACTGGCATAAGAACTTGTTGATAAAGGTGAGTAAAAGCCTTCCCCAAAGCGAGTCAAAAATTCATTCACACCGAGCAGATGCACCGGGCTGGCGGGTCGTCATTTCGTCGTGGGTTCAGGTTGTTAGGGGCAGTAACCGGGCGGTGCCTCGCCTGCCCTCTGCTCAACCTGTAACCTCATCTCCTCCGCGACCTCGATCCAGCCCTATCGGGCGCGATCATGCTTCGTTGGCTCTCCGCTCTGCCTGTGATCTCATTAGTAGAGAACTTAAAGGTGTTTATTTACTAACGACTCCCACGATGAGAAACGCGAAAGCTATCGTGAGGAGCACAACGCGCCAGCGGTGAAGCAGGTCCCATCTCCTCCGAAATGTCTTCCCATCGGCAGGTGGGGTGCCCTTTGCCAAGGATGCTATATGGTTGTTGATTGGCACTAGAGCAGTGATCGAATACACACCCGACAACAGCCACAAAAAGGCCGACGTAGCAATCAAACCCGGTAAGCGGTCGGATTGATGCCATTGGATCATGGCCACGGTTAAAGTAAGCAAAAACACAAGAATGTACCAGAATGGCATGAATTTTCCAAACACGCGCGCCAGGGCACTCGCAACTGGCAGGTGGACATCATCCGGAAGCCGATCAAGAGCCGGGTGAACAAACACGGCAATGGCTAGTTCATTTCCAATCATCAATCCAGCGACAAGGACCGCAACGACATTTAGTATTTCCATCATGAGTTCCTTTATAAGTTACATCTAGGCATAAGTTAGGCTTTCTTCCTTCTAAGAAGCCAGCCATCGAGGCTCCAGGCAGCGGGGCTAGCGAACACAAACAGCAAGAATATGAAGCAAAAAAGGATAGGGAGCTCACCGTGGTTGAGCACGGGGTAGAAACCGGTCGGAGCGTGAACCATCCAATAGGCCACCGCCATTTCGCCAGAGGTGACAAAGGCAACCGCCCGCGTGAACAGCCCCACGGAGAGGAGCGTACCGCCCACCGCTTCGATCCAACCGCCAAACCAAACCAGAGTCCACGCTTCCGGCGTGCCGTGCTCGGAGGGTGCCGGAAACAGCAATAACTTCTGCAGGCCGTGCTGCATGTAAAGCAGCGCCGCGATGATACGAAGCACGGCGAGTGCGTAGGGTGTGAAACGTTCCAGATTTTTGATGATTTAGATGTTCTAGGTGTATCGAAGCAGTGTTCCCATAAACGCAACTTCTAGTTAAAGTGTTTTCTTTCTAAGAAGGAAAGCGGCAACAATTATCATGTAAAGTGCTGTTCCCCGGTGAATATAGATGGGCGGCGCAAAGCCTAGATGTGCCAGTATGACCAGCCCATCGCAGAACGGGACGAAAATTGAAATAGCGAAGATTATTGCGGTTGTGCGCCGGTCTCCCATCAGGAGGAATGGCAGGTTTACCAAACCAGCAAAGATGTCCCGAATTCCCTTGATCCACATAAAAGGAAAGGCGGTGGGATCGTTGATCGGAATACCGTAGGCAGTTGAGGCCCCAACCGGGTTGAGTATAAAGTTGATGCCGATTCCGATGATAGCGACCGGCACCACGAGAGTGCACCAGAACAGCAGCGAATTTTTTTTCAAAATTGAATTATCTAAGTTAGTTTGCATGTTAATTTGTACTCTCTACGTTTCTTCTGTCTTCTTTTGTTATTTGACGGGGAGTTTGTTGAAGGCACCAATCGCCTCCTCGGACAAATCCCATAATTTTTCTGCGAAATCCCCATTGAGTGCCGCCGACATCGGTGACTTCTCTGCACAATCTGAAAGATAAATGCCGCTGCGAGTGCAGACATCATTAACGACCGGTTGTTCATGCAATTCGTAAATGCATTTCCTTGCCAGTTTTTAGTTAGCAATGGGAAGCAGCCCTAGGCGCTTGCCGATAAGACGATCGACAAGACGCTTTGGAAGCAGCCTCGGGAGGGTCCAATTCGGAAATTTCTGTCGGAGGACCGTATAGCTAACGGCAGGTTTCCGGGTCGTAAGGGCTAAATAGACTACCTCTCCAACTTTCTGGGGCGATAGGCCTTTGCGGCCATCCTCAATGAAAGCTTTTCTGAAAGTTTCTAAAATCGAAGCGTAATCCGTCTGACGGTAAAGAGCGTAATCCTCCGTCTCTGCCTTGTCCCAAATCGGAGTATTAACCGACCCGGGTTCAATCAGGATCACGTCGATTCCGTAGATGAGAAGTTCGCGCCGGAGAGCCTCCGACATGCCTTCCAGGCCGTGTTTAGAAGCGGCATAGGCGCCAAGAAAGGGCACCCCAATTTTTCCGCCAACGGAACTGATATTGACGATGCGACCGGCCTCACCGACGCGCGTGCGATCCGTTCCCAATAAAGGGGCAAAGGCTTGAGTTACTCGCAAAGTAGCAATCAGATTGACCTCGAGCTGTCGACGAAACTCCGCCAAGGGCAAATGGAGCAAGGGGCCGACGACCGCAATTCCGGCATTGTTGACGAGGCCTCCGAGTTTTGACTGTCCAAGAATTCCGCTCACTTTTTCTGCCGCCAGCTTTATCGAGGACTCGTTAGTGACATCCACCACCAACGGGGTAAATGTGGATCCAAATTCAGACTTCAAGCGGTCCGCATCGGTCCGCGTACGGACGGTGCCAAAGACCTCCAACCCTCTGCGAACTAGGACGTCGGCGATGCCCCAGCCAATGCCCGTGGATGTTCCTGTAACGACGATTGGCTTGGTCATAATTTTCTTTTTACTTGATGATGGACAGCGTTCATGTTCAGCGTAGACACCGTACATCTTCCGAATTCTCTGTCAAGCAGGCCGTCAAGATGTACACTGTCTCCGATGCCATATCCCTCCAAAACAGATCGGCAGACCATCCTCACGACTGCGATGGAACAAACTGCGCGTGAAGGCATAGAGAACCTTGCGATACGAAGCGTCGCGACAGCCTTGCATCTGGCTCCAAACGCCCTGTACCGGTATTTTGCTAATCTTTCCGCCCTCAAGGCGGCGTTAGCGGAGGAAAGCCGTATCTTGTTGCTGAAGGTTCTCCAGAAAGCAGCAGGCGCGAAGGCTCCTGAAGAAGCGATTCGATCTATCGCACGGGCCTATGTGAGGTTTGCCCGAGAGAAGCCGCATGTTTTTGCTCTCACGCTGATGCCGTCCACTCCTGAAGCAGAGGAGAATGGAGTGCATCGTGAGTCGTGGCGCTTCATGCTGGGCCAAGTTGCAAGAATATATGGTGAGACAAGAGCACCCGAGGCAGCGGTCGCCTTGTGGGCGTTCCTCCACGGCATGACTGTCCTGGAGGCGGCCGGGGTATTTGGAGAATTAAAGCCGGCCAGCAGCTTTGAATTCGGATTGCAAATGTGGATCGGTGCGGCCTCCGCAGAGAGATAAAGCTGGACAGGAATTGTGACCAAGCCGAAGGAGATACTTCCTTTCCACATCGAACGCAGAGCATTTTTAGACCAGCGTCGCAGCGATCACCCTTGGTATGCTTTCCGAGCCTCTCCCGCCGCGACGCTGGTCTAAAAATGCTCTGCGTTATGCAGGACTAAAATTAGGGAGGCTAAATCGCCTGTCACTTTGCGAATTATTTGGGGCGAACTTTTGCGCACTAGTTGGCATGACTGACCCAACCGGCGCAGTGCGTCTGCTGTGATCCCGCGATCGTCCACGGGCAAATCCGGGGCGCAGGCAACTCATCCGTCAACGAACTAGCCGGTTGCAGACAGCGGTCCGCAAACCGTAGCGCGCTCTGGGAACCGTTACTTGGAGAGCAAATGTATACTATATATTATTGATAAATAGCAGGCAACCCACAGGATGATGGGCAAAGGAAATCGCGATGAGGCACTTCAATGCCGTTTTCAATACGACAGCGGTAAACCGCTACAGGATAGTCTGTCCAGCCTCCACCTTAGAATCTTGCTTGCGTCAGTGCTGGCGATCCGGGCTGCCTTCATTTATCAGCCACGATTATCATCGACTGCTCGGCTGGACACGGCCAACGGCGCTACATCTGCGATCGGGACTCGGGTGTATCGCTGGGCAGGTGAAACGGTGGACGAGTGCGTTGCGTATCCGCGCGAAATCCTCCGGCCTCAGCGCCGGTGTCGCCCTGTACTTAATCGTAGACTGTGCTCCCAGGCAATCCACGATTTAAATGCAGTTCCATCGTTCCATCCGCGAATTACAGCCTGTGGATACGTTTAGTGTCCCGAACTGAGGCTCAATGGGGCGAATTTTAGGACAAGCTGAGGCTCCGCCGATTTGGCGGACAGAGATTTTGGGCGCAACAAAATGACCCAAGATGGAAAGAGCATTATCATTAAATGTTGTGATCAAGAAGTATGATGAAATCTTCAAGCGGCAAGCCGTGGAAATGGTTCTGCGGGGCGGGAAAACAATTAAACAAGCGGCCGAGGAGCTAGGAGTAAGCCAGTACTCGATCTACGAGTGGAAGAAGAAGTTTTTCCCACTAGCACCCTCGCCCCGGCTCGCTTGAAAACCGTGACAGGATACCGCATATCCTTTACTTTGGAGAGTCACAGGCAGGAACCGCACATGAACATTGAAATCCACGATAGGTCCTTAGAGGCTCGAATCCAAAAACAGATTCAAGCGACCGGTGCCGCCAGCGCAGAGGAAGCGTTGCTTCGCCTTCTCGAAACGCAGGAAGAACAGGACCGCTGGCTATTGGAAAACAAAAACGCCATCAACGCGAAGATCAGGCGCGGCATCGATCAGCTTGACCGGGGCGACGGTATTCCAGAAGACCAACTGGACGCCTACCTTGCCAAGCTAAAAGCCAAGCCTGAATGAGCAGGCGCTACGTTCTTGCGCCGGAGGCCGCCTACGATCTAGTTCAAATTTGGCGTTACATCAAGAAGAACGCCAGTCTTGAGACAGCCGACCGGGTTGAATCTGTCATCCGCGAGAAGATCGTTTATCTTGCGGGGAAGACCCGGCGCCGGCCATTGGCGCAAGGATTTGACGCATGAGCCGGTGAAGTTCTTTTCAGTCTACTCGTACCTGATTGTTTACCGACCCGAGATGAGTCCCTTGCAGATCGTCGCCATTCTCCATGGCCGGCGCGACGTGGAGGAGCTTCTCAAGAATCGCTTATAAACGGGAAAAGATCCCTTTTTGCCACTGCCTCCACAATGTACAAAGTGATTGTTTCGCGATCAAAATCAGACGATCAAGCTGACACTTTTCACCTTGCAACGACGCCCAGATGCCCTGCGCGGCGTCTTCCAGCCGCTCAATCGGCACGAATTCACGCTCGACGCCTTAAATCGTCCAATTTGGGTTCTCTCGAAC
>Ga0074045_10004736_pt1 | contig 11977 bp, 12 predicted proteins | sample BogForMeECP23OM2_FD_94442 | JGI IMG/M metagenome (GOLD analysis project Ga0074045, IMG submission 94442) | Bog forest soil microbial communities from Calvert Island, British Columbia, Canada - Bog Forest MetaG ECP23OM2 | ecosystem: Environmental > Terrestrial > Soil > Wetlands ...
AACTATTCTGGTGTTGGAAGACGAAGAATCTCTGCGGGAAGTGACCTGCGAGATGCTCACCCGGGGGGGCTACAGCGTTTTGCAGGCTGGTCGAGGTGGCCAGGCTATCGCGCTGGCTCGACAATACACGGGACCTATCCATCTGATGGTTAGCGACGTGGTACTGCCGGACATAAGTGGACCCTCGGCTGTATCGGCGGTACAAGCGTCGCATCCCGAAACGAAGGTCTTATTTGTCTCTGGCTATGCGGAGGGCTCCGTGGTTCAAAAAGTCATTGAGGCAAGAGCCGTCCTGCTGCAGAAGCCGGTATCACGAAGCGACCTCATGAGAGAAGTGGATGAGATTCTCCATCTTCGGAACCCTTCTATGTCAAACTAACGGTTTTCACTCTAAAGGCTTGAAGTGTGAGGATTGAATGCCGAGTTCTGCTAATACCTCGTCTTGGGTAAATACGACTTTCAGGGCTGTCCGTGTCCGCTCTCCGCTGATCTGAAAGATACGCATTAGGCCAAATCCAAACGTGTCCGTGACAACGATAAAGCGAGGGCGCTTGGTCGCGTTCGGCATGGCTGGTTCACGCCTTGCGATCTCCCTTATGAATTCGGAGGACAGCGCAAACTCGGTAACGGATGAGAAGTCCCAAATACCCACGCTCGCATCGGTCGCGGTCGAATACTTCCGAACCGCCTCGTAAAACACTTCCGCCAATTCTTCTGTGAGTCGCCCCTCAACTCGCCCCAGCAGGATTTTGTTCGCTGGGTCAAACTCAAATCGGAAATTGCCTGGAATCCCGGGCTGGAGTTGTGGTATCATTAAATCTCTCCGTCTAGGTCAACTTATTTATTTGAGGGTCCTCACGGGTAACGCTGTGATTGTAATCACAAAGCAGAGCTTATTAAAGCCAACTTGTTGAAACATCCCGTCAACACTCATTGACCCCGGAAAAGGCGAACAGAAGGCGCAAAGTTGTGTAAATGCCTGGTTTCGCAAACCATCCAGACTCCTCTCCCATCCTTGGCTTTTCCGTCGTGGAACATTTAGCGTAGCTTGACCTAAGAGACTGGCTGTGGTACGGATTGAAAAAACGCAGGAAAGTTCCCTATGCGTGGGTTTCTGACAATACCCGTGAGTTGAATATGAAACGTATTGTTGTAGGCATTGTGTGCGCTCTGACTGCGCAGGTACTCGTGGGCCAGTCCACGCCGGATGTTCCGCTGGGAATAGTTTCGGATTGGACGCACCGTCATGTCCTCTACCCGGATTCGAAAGACGATTCCGTGATGGCCCGCATTCGAAGAGATCCGCGCTGGGTGCAGAATTGGTATCTCCGCCATCGGGAGGCTTGGTGGCCGGAAAGCCATCGCAGGCAACGCGAGCGCAGAGACTGGACCGTGCCCTTGGCGGCATCCTCTGCGACGGCTTTTGAGCCGCTGTTCGACTTTGCCTTCACCCTTGGTCCCGACACGGGGTACGGCACCCTAAACACAACAGACGTTGGCGGTGGTGAATTCAACGCTACCGCCGGCCTCCTCACCGTGACTGGCGGGCAGGACGTTGGCTCGTACCCGCTGTATCCAGGTGGGCCAAGCGTAACATTAAGCCCAAGCGGATTCTTCGTGTACGATAATGATCTCTTCCCCTCAATGGACCCCGTGATTGATACCGTGGGGGGGCCTCTCTTTATCAGTGGCAGTTTGGAGATCAACCTCTTTGCCTATGGTCCCGACAGTTATTCCTTTTACGATAGTACCAGCTATCACAATACGGGAACCTCATTCATCCTGAACACCGATCCTGGCGGAGGCCAGACCTCTCCTGCCAAGTTTGTGTTTGACGTTAACGCGGCTCCAAGCTGCACGAACGACTACGTGGTGATCGGTATTCCAGCGAACCCCGCATCGGGCGGTCAAGCCAACATCGTTGGAGTAAACAACCTTTATAGCGGCGGCACTGGCGCACTGTGCTCGACTGGGCCGGCGGTGATGTTCGCCTACGCCTCAGGCACCGGACAGGTGCCGGCTTCCGTGGCCATCTCGCAAAATGGGAGCCAACTTGCCTACATTGAGAATCTCATTACTGGCAGCTCCTACTTCCACGTCCTGACCATCGGTACCACGAGTAACGAAGGAACTAGCGCGACTACGGCAGTCGTGCCGGGTATTGGGGGCAGCAACGCCGTGGACCAGAGCGTGCTGCTTTCGCCCGACGGCGGGACTACAAATCAAAGCTCGACGAATACCGTCTGGGTAGTTTACACATCCGGCGATGCCAACGATGTCGCCTACGCCACTACCTTCAGCACTGCCGGGACTGGCTCGGGCTACCTGTACAAGATCAGCAACGTGTTCAACGGCAGCGCCCCAACGATCGTTTGGAGCGTCCCCATCACTGCAGTTCCGTCGACTCCGGTCTACGATCCGGTATCGGAGAACATCTTTTTTACGGATAGCAACGGCAGTATCGATTATGTGACGGACAATGGCACGCCTCCGTCGGTGGTTTATGGCGCGGCTCTGGCTCCCGGCACGACTTCCGAGAATGCCGTGGTCGTCGACAGCACCAATCAGATGGTCTACGCTTCCTTCAACTCCAACGGGACCAACGCCCTGGTCGTGCAAGCCCCCACGAGCTTGGCGAGCAGCGTCTCCCTACCCGTGGGCACGGCAAGCACGGTCTACACCGGGCCATACGAGCCGGACTTTAACAACGCCTGGTACACAGGATCTGGGACGCCTAAGCTGTACATCGCGGGAACGGGCAGCGGGACGATTCCGACGCTCTACAGCGTCGGGTTCAACGGCAGCGGCGTGCTGAACAGCAGCGCCGACGCTACAACCGCGGCTCTGACAACCGGCAAGGCGGACTCGTCGCCGGTGACGGAGTTCTACAACGCAACGCTGGCGACGGACTACCTGTTCGTGGGGGTCACGGACCATTGCATCGCTGCTGGTGGCGGAGCTGCGGGCTGCGTTATGAGCCTGGACATCACCGGCGGCTTTCCCATCGTCACTACCGCACTGGCTGCCGCTGGAGGCACCAGCGCCATTATCGTGGATAACAACAGCAGTCTTACCGAAGCTTCGAGCATTTACTACGCGACCAAGACCGGGGCGAACCTGGTCAAAGCCACGCAGTCCGGGCTGCACTGATGCGGGGCATGCTGGTCCTGAGGTGCTGGCTTAAGTCGCGGTTCGCAGGCTTGCTAGGAAACTTTGCGGTTATGTCTGCACAGGAATTCTGTGGCATCCATTTTCCCGCAGGTCAGGGCCGTCGTCACAAACACTCGCTCGTACCGAAAGGCGGGCTTGACATAAGGCTTCTTGGCTCGCTCTTCCGGAACCAGTGGCTTGTCTTCCGGTTCCGTATTCCCATCTGCCCTTAGTCGTTGACCCCTGGGAGCGGATTCGTCTTCGAGGCTGAATTTTTTCTCGGTGTCCGGAATCAGGGGCTTGCCACCAAGTTCTGGATTCCCATTTGCCATTAAGCACTTACCCCTAAAGGCAGTTCGTTCCCGAGACTAAATTTTTTCTTGCCGGGATTATACAGTTCAGGGTTGATAAATCGCAAGTTCACGCAATATAAAAGGCGCCCATTTTTGCCGTAGGTTGTTGACCTGCCCCCTGCTTTCGTTCACGCAAGAATACGACAAAACTGTTTTGGACCGCTCCCATTCTCTGTCACAAACGGAACTAGAGGTTTAGGGCAGTGAAAGTGCTTTCCCCTCGTTTGATGCGGGTTTCGCGCACTCCAGAGACTCCATGAAGAGGCTCTGGCTCGCGCGCCCCAGCAAGGTACTAGCTTTTTCCCTGTGCAGTGCCGCGAACGCCGCGGGCGTCCGATCTGCCAGCGCACTGTGCGGACGCTGCTGATTGTAATGCTCGCGGAACTTCGCCAGCTTCTGCTGGGCGTCGTCCAGCGACGTAAACCACTCCACGTTCAAACACTCGTCTCGCAATCGACCGTTGAAACTCTCGATAAATCCGTTCTCCACTGGACGGCCCGGCCGAATGAAGCACAGCTGCACCTCGCTGCTCATCGCCCAGGCTTCCAGCGCCCGACTGCAGAACTCGCTGCCGTTGTCCACCGTGATGCTCTCCGGTAAACTGCCTCGTTCCTGCCGCGCACGTTCCAGCGCCTGCGCCACTTTCATCCCTGTCATGGAGCGATCCGCTTCCAACCTCACACACTCCCGCGTGAACCTTTCCACCACCGTCAGAATGCGAAACGAGCGTCCGTCGGCCAACTTGTCGCTCAGTAGGGTCGAGCATCAGCGCCGTGCGGCGTTACCGCCGTCGGATTCTGATGCCCGCCCTCCGAACCGGACGTGCACCTTTCTCAAGGAACAGGCGTCCAACTACCAGCACTTCTCTTAAGTAAGCTGCTCTCGCCTTTTTCGGTAATAGACCATCGACAGCAGCCAGAGGAGCAGCCACTACGTTACTGGTTGAGTGGCGCGAGAGCCTGGCAGGCCGACTCGGCGCCGATCGCGGCGCCCGTAGGCTGCACGCGAACCACTGCATCTTCAAACGAGCAGAAGCTGCGGGTCCCGGTCTGGTTCAGAGTGACCGGAACCGCTGTGGCGTAGTAGGTGGTCTGGGGCGTGGCCGCCACTCCTGGAGCCTCAGTGAAGTTGAAGCCGCTCTTCTTGCCGGCAGACAGCACGCTATCGATCAGGCAAGCCGTAGTTGAGGCCGGCGTGCAGGGGGCAACCCCACCCAGCACCGACAGATTGGCCGCGAATCCCACTGTGGGATAAGTGGACGAGTAGGTGATCTCGGCGGTGTTGATCGTACGAATGGAAGCAACCGCGGACGCCTCGTTGGCCGCCTCGCGGGCGCGCAGCAAGTTCGGAATGGCAATGGCTGCGATGATCAGGATGATGGCTACCACGATCAGCAACTCGATCAGCGAAAAGCCCTTATGTTTGCGCATTGAGGAATGTTCTCCGGCCAGGAATTCAGCGTTGCTTATGGAGACTACATCTTTGAATCGGCACGTGATGGGCCAAATTGGCGGGGTTCTAGACTCAGCCGGTCGTAGTTGGCAAGCGCATTGTTTTCAATGACTGATGGCGCGAATCGGGGCATGGCAGATGGGCAAGGCAGAGCAGGCCGGAGCGCATTGTCAATTCTTATCCGATAAGGAGACAAGAATCTGCGTTCTGTACAGGTCCTCGAATAGCGAATTGGAATGGTGCCGTGGAATCAATGGCTTATCGGGCCTTTGGTTGGCGGTGGGAGTGCACCGGAGCCCGTGCGGAGGTTTGATTGAAGCGGATACTCTTGGTGGAAGACAGCCGCTTTCTGCGAGTGGCGAGCGGGAGGATATTTGCCAAAGCGGGATATGAAGTCGCTATGGCCGAGGATGGCGAGGAGGCGCTGCGCCTGGCCTTCGACAGCGTTCCTGATCTAATCCTGCTGGATATGATCCTTCCCAAGCTTGGAGGGCCGGAGGTTCTGCGAGCGCTTAAGAAGTGCCCACGAACCGCTGCCATCCCCGTGATCGTCTTGAGCAGCCTCACCCAGAAAAACGACGCCAAGCTGATGAAAGAGGGGGCGACCGCCTATTTCGAAAAATCGAAGTTGCAGCTGGATCACAATTGCGAAACTCTCCTTCAAGTCGTGAAGAGAACCCTGGATAGTGTGGCAGCCGGAGAAGTTGAGGGGAGGCCCCCGCGTGGCTAAGTGGTCGCAGCTCTTAATTAACTGGGCTGTGGTTCCCCTGTTCGCGATTTGTTCGGAGAAGGTCGGGCATGACACCAGACATGGCGTTTGAGTGTTTGCTTGTTACTCGCGATGCAGGAGTGTTTAGTACGGTAAGCCGAATACTACGGGATCTGTCAATCTGTACCGACGTGTGCCTGAGCCCGTCAAAGGCCCTCAACCTGTTGGCGAAAGGCAGTACGGACCTGATAGTGATCGATTGGGAGGAGGGCTCGTCTGAACTCTTGCACGAAATCTGGAAGTCTGGCAATTATCACAAACCAACTGTTGTTGCGATTTCTTTTCAGGATCGCTGTGTGCCGTGTGCCCACGTTGCGCTGAAGAAGCCTCTCACCGATGAATCCAGCAGAAAGTCTCTGAAATTCGCATATTCAATAATGTTGCAGGACTACCGCCGGCATGCACGATACGCCCTAATGATGTCCCTTATTGCGAGGGACGACCGAGACCGGACGGTGCCTGTGACCATCATGGATATCGGGGACGGAGGAGTTGGACTTCGTAGCGAGCAGGAGTTCACTGTCGGAGCCATATTGTCATTTCATCTTTTGTTGCCCGGTGCGAACAGAGACATTTACATCCACGCCCGCGTCCTCTGGACGCGAGAGTTCGGAAGAGTCGGCTGCGAGTTTCTCCGTGTCCCGCCTGTCGATCTGAACTTCTTGCAGGACTGGCTTAAGCAGAAGCTGCAAGTAAAGAAGCCATTAACCGAAACATGAAAATGACACTGAAAAATGGTCGTGAAGCTCTCACGATTGCGGATGCAAGCGCCGACTGGGTTGCTTCGTCTAGCGCGGGAGCGGACCATGCGATTCCCGACGTTCGGAGAGAATCGGGCAAGCAGGAATCGACCATGAAGATCCTTCTGGCGGAAGATTCCCCGATATATCGGCACCTTATCAGTGGGCATCTCAAGGAATGGGGCTTCGATGTTCAAATCGCCAACGATGGAGCAGCCGCATGGAAATTGCTGCAAGCGCCGGATGCGCCAAAACTGGCACTGCTGGACTGGGTTCTTCCAAAGATTGAGGGAATCGAACTCTGTCGCAAAATACGCGAGGCCCAAGCGCACTCTGACTATACCTATGTAGTTCTGCTTACGTTACGAACGGTGGACACATCATCGCCGGAAGATCCAGGCTCGCCGCAAGGCCTCAAGCATTTTCTTCAGTTCAATCCGCGTTTCAGTCATGCCCGTGGGCGTCTTGCGGAGAATCCGCGCCCCGCTCATTTTTGCCGTATGGTTCGTCCCACCTGCCAGAGCCAGGGCCTGCAGCACAGTCAGCGTGCCGTTATCGACGAGCAGGCCGCTGGGACGGTCCACGTCGCCGACGACATAGATGATGGGAGCCCGCGGGATGGTGATTGTGTCGCCGGGCAGTATCTCGATATTGCCGCTCAGGTCGTCGGCCAGATTGCGCGGAAGATCAAGGCGGATCGGTTCCGGCTGGTTGCGGCGAATGATGGCGATCTTGCGCGAGGCGCTATTCGTGAATCCGCCGGCTTCAGAAATTACCTCGCAGAGCTTCCGCAACATCGGGGTAAATGCCGGGTTTATTCACTTCCCCCAGGAGGATCACGCCTTGAGAAGCCGCTTGGTCAACGAAGATGGTCACATGCGGGTTGCGCACGAAACCACCGCCCGTTAACCGTTTCTCGATCACCGTCTGGGCTTCTTCCTGGGTCAGCCCTTCATGAACGTAATCAATCAGCGGGAGTAAACGTCACTGGAATTGCTCACCCGCGCTTTGGTGGCGAGTTCGGGAACGTTGTAAACGTTGACTTCAATCAGGTCGCCGGGACCGAGCTTCGTGACCCCCGCCTAGTCAGCCGTGTCCTTGACCGTATCGGAGGCCTTTTCTTGAGATGCCGAGGTTGTCGCCGACAGGTTCGTCGCGGCTTGCGAAACCGGCAGCGTCGCAGGCGTCTCCGCGGGCGGTGCGTTCTGCCCAGCCTGGCTGCCACTGGTGGCGGGTTGCTGAGCCGCGGCGCCGACCACTAACGCCAACCCCGCCAGCAGGCACAAAAGGATTCGGCTGCCGCGTGTCCTAACTCCGTGCGCCCGCTCTCATGGCAAGGCCCGTGAAACAATCATGAGGATTTGACCCGCAGTTTAGTACAGCCGGATGCCTTGCGAGGCCGCGATTTTCCAAGGGTAGTGTCCTAACCGTGCGTTGCTGCCTCTAAAGCGGCACAAAAGTATACACGACGGGACAAGCATCGGACAAAAATACGCGATCCTGTTTCAATTCCGTAAATTGTTAACTCGCGGGATGTGCTGCGGAAGTGGTCCTAAGAATGCGTTGATGGTCTACTTGAAAGGGACTTCTTTGAAGCGAGTACCGCCGCAATCAGGGCAGGGAGTCCCGGCGGCTGTCAGGCCATTGTTGCAACTACAGGCTACTAGTACCGTAGGAATGATGACGCCTTTCTTCTCTTTCTTTTTGACCAGACCCACGCGAGTTAGGTGTTCTTCCGTAGAAGGACACTACCTTTCCAAGTGAAGACTTAGTTTTCCACAGCTTTTTCTTGACCAGCGATTGCAAACGCCATTCGGGTATTGCTAGAGTCTCAGCATCTTCAACTCCTACGGGAATCTGTCTGTTCACTATGAACTGCCGGTGAGCGCTGCAATACTGCAGAATGTGCCGGATTGCCGAATCTGCGCGCTGCTTGAGGTGGCTTAGTTGACTGTCGTCTTTCTGGCGATATTCCTTGTGTCGCTACTGTCGGCGTTCGTGTTGACGCGATACGTGCGTGATTTCGCCACCACCCGCGGCTGGGTCGCTGTTCCCATTCAAGAACGCCATCTTCATTCCGCCCCTCTGCCCCGGCTGGGCGGCGTTGCCATCTTTGTCTCGTTTTCCTGCAGCATCACGGTGGCCGCGCTGTGGGCCCTGCACAATCCCCGCATGCACTCGGCCTTTCCCTTCAAGACGCTGCTCACCATCCTGGTTCCCGCAGCGCTGGTGTTTCTGCTCGGGGTTTATGACGACCTGCGCGGCGTAGGCCCTTATTTCAAGTTTTCGGTGCAGGGCGTCGCGGCTACTATGCTGTTTCTCGGCGGCCTGCGGATCGTAAACATTCCGGTCCTGTTCGGCGATCACCGCCTGCCGTGGTTCATAGGTTTGCCCTTCACGGTTCTGTGGGTTCTGGCCATCACCAACGCCTTCAACCTGATTGACGGACTCGACGGGCTGGCCGCCGGCTCCGCCTTGTTTTCGACGTTGGTGGCTTTCGTGGTGGCGCTGCTCAACGGGCCTTCGCTGGTTACCGTGATGACGATTGCGTTGGCCGGGGCGATTCTCGGTTTCCTGCACTACAACTTCAACCCCGCCACGATTTTTCTGGGGGACTCCGGCAGCCTCTTCATCGGCTTCCTTTTGAGCGCCCTGGCCCTGGAAGGAGCGCAAAAGGCGCCGACCATCGTCGCGGTTGCGATCCCGGTGGTTTCTTTCGGCTTGCCGATTCTGGAGACCGCGCTATCCATCGTCCGGCGCCTGATCAGCGGACGTCCGGTGTTCACCGCGGATCGCGAGCACATTCATCACAAGCTCCTGCAACGTGGCATGACGCATCGCCAGGTGGTGATTCTGCTCTACGGGGTCTCGGCGGTTTTCGCCCTGTTGAGCCTGTTCCTGCTGTGGCCCACGGGAAGCTCGCTGGGCCTGGTGCTGGCCGTCCTGGGCATTGGCATCTGGATTGGGGTGCAGCATCTCGGCTACCTCGAGTTTGGCGAGCTGGCCCGCGTGGCCCATCGCACCCTAGATCAGCCGCAGATCTTCGTTAATAATCTGGCCATCCGCCGCGCCACCGAGGAACTCAAAGTTGCCCGCGATTACGGTCAGGTCCGGCGCATTCTCGTCGCCGCCTTCGACGGCAATGACTTTGACAGCTTCGAACTGAAACTCGACCTGCTGCCGGGAGAGCCCGTGCCTTTCGACCCGGCGCAAACCTCAGGGGTGCGGAACACCGCACTCTCGTTCCGGTGGAGGAAACCCGGAGTTTCCAAAGCGCACGACGGCTCGCAGGTGTGGACGGTTGCTCTGAATCTGGTGAGCTCCGCCAACCGCAGCCGTGGGGTCCTTCTGGTGCACCGCTTCTATTCTCAGCGCGATCTTCAGGTCGACATTAATCTGTTAACGGCGGCATTTCCCACCGCTCTGGCCGGCGCGCTCGATCGCACCCTGGCGCACTCGGCGCAGGTGATCCCGCTGCCGGAGCAGGACACGTCGTTGATTACCGCCGCCCAGGCGGGATAATCCGTTTTCCGCAAGAGCAGATGCAATCTCGCTTTGCCCCGCCTATCTGCAGGTATGTACATTCTTCACGTCGTCGGTGCCCGGCCTAATTTCATGAAAGCGGCTCCGTGCTGCGGGCGCTGGCCGCCCATTCCGGATCCAATGCTGAGTTAGTCATCACCGATGCTAGTGGGAATTCAGCAGAAACCACGTTTCTTGGCGTTCCCTGCCTCACCGTGCGCGAGAACGCCGAGCGGCCGGTCACGATCGCTCAGGGAACCAATCAGCTGGCAGGACGGAACCTGGAGCGGTTGCAAGTGGCGGCAGAGGAAATCAACGGAAAGAGTGGAGCAGTGGCAGGCCTGCCAACCCGCCACCACTGCCGGGTGCTTCTGTGGGACGGTCACGCGGCCGAGCGCCTGGCAGAGATCGTCCTGCGCAGTCTCAGCGAGTGAGAAGCGGCGGGCAGAGTTGCAGCTTGGCGCTGGCGTAAGAATTGATTTCGCAGTTCAGGCAAACTTCTTCAAACGCTGGTGCTGTCCATTCCATGATTTCCCCCAGTCAGCGGTCCAGCGGGCGGACCGCACGCTGGCTGTAAGCATAGCCGATCGGCTGAGCGAGATCAATGTCGGGCCCTGAAGTATGCCTCGGGCCTTGAAGTATCACCCGGCTTTTCCACACGGGGAACCAGTGCCGCCACTTTTGCGCCGCTCGCTCTGTCGTTACCTTCAACAAACCCCGATCTGAGCGAGGATTCCGCAATCATGTTTGGCAAGACTGTGTATGGCTCGACCTTCAAGGACGTTCCCTTTGTTCCTCTGCAGTCCGCAACCTTCTGCGTCCAGTGCGAGCTGATCAGCATCAATAGCAAGCCCTGGTGTCTGGCGTGCGGCAGCCACGCTTTGCTGGGACTGTCACGCGTGCTGGGCGGATCGCTGCGCAACCAGCAGACCGCCCATCTGATTACCGATGCCGAACTCGACAGTCTGGTCCGCGACCTGTTGCGCACCGTGCCCGATCCCGCGGTTCTCAACGCAGACGAGCACTCCCGTATGCCGTCGCTTGCTCTGCGCACGCAGCTGCGCGTGGCCAACGCCGCGCACCCTGCATCCGGAATCCACGCCATGGCGATGACCGATGGCACCGAAATTCAGCTCCATCCCGCAGAGTTCGATCTGGAGCCCGCCATCAGCGCGATCACCGAGCGTGCCCAGCATCTGACCGGGGCGACCGGCGCGGCGATCGCCCTACGCGCCGGCGACGAAATCGTTTGCCGGGCCCGCACCGGCCGCACCGCGCCCGATCTCGGAGTTCGCCTGCAGACCGATTGCGGCATCTCCGCCGAGGCGGTGCGATCCGGCGAGATCATGCTCTGCCACGATGCCGAGCGCAATCCGCGAGTGGATCTGGCCAGTTGCCGCCGCTTGGGCGTGCGCTCCATCCTGGTTTCGCCCCTGCGTCACTACCGCCGTACGCTGGGGATTTTCGAGGTATTGTCTTCGTCCCCGGGCGCCTTCGATCAGCGCGATGTGGCTACCATGCAGCTGCTCTCCGGCCTGATGGTCGCCGCTATCTCCCGCATTGCCAGCCTGCACCAGACGCGAGCCCTGCGCCGAGCTGGCTGAGATCCCACCGGGATGGGCTCTTCCCCGGATAACCACGCCCCGTCGTCCTTCCGATTATCTTCCTTGCTTACTTTTCCACAGTCCCGCGCTAATATAGAGCGAGATTACAAGCCCGTCCCCCATGGCAGCGCCTGCCCCTCCAAAACGTCCGTCTGTGGCCAACCGCCGCCGCCGTGTGCGGCACAAGATCAAGACGCCGGCTTACGCCACTTTCACTGCAGAACCCAAAGGCGCGATGCTCGACCTGCACGAGATCGTCGACCTCAGCGAAGACGGGATCGCCATCCAATGTCACCCGCCGCTGGAAGCCCACCGGCAACTGGACTTGTGCCTCGATCTGGCCGGCAGCGCGGGGGAGATTTACAGCACTGGGCAGGTGATCTGGAC
>Ga0074045_10004737_pt1 | contig 11973 bp, 12 predicted proteins | sample BogForMeECP23OM2_FD_94442 | JGI IMG/M metagenome (GOLD analysis project Ga0074045, IMG submission 94442) | Bog forest soil microbial communities from Calvert Island, British Columbia, Canada - Bog Forest MetaG ECP23OM2 | ecosystem: Environmental > Terrestrial > Soil > Wetlands ...
AGACCCTGCGGACCGCGCTTTTCGCCGCGGCGAGCGCGCTCGTCCTCGCGGGCGCCGGAGCTTATGGCTGGCGCTATTGGACCGTCGGACGGTTCGAAGTCTCGACCGACGACGCTTACGTCCAGGCGGACAACACGACGATCGCGCCGAAGGTCTCAGGCTACATTTCTGAGGTCCTGGTGGGCGACAACGAGCCGGTGAAGGCCGGCCAGGCGCTCGCCCGCATCGACGACCGGGATTTTCGGGTTGCGCTCGCCCAGGCCAAGGCCGACGTAGACGCCGCCACGGCGGCCATCGCAACCAAGCAGGCGTCGCTGGACGCGCAGTTTTCGGCCGTCGACGCCGCCCGCGCGGCGATTGAGGTCGACGAGGCGAATTCCATGTTCGCCGAACAGGACGACAAGCGCTACACGACGCTCGCCGCCTCGGGGTATGGCAGCCTCCAGAACGCCCAGGCGGCGGCGTCCCGTTCCGCGGCCTCGCGCGCGACCGTCCAGCGCGATCGCGCTGCATTGGAGACAGCGGTTCGTCAGATCGGCGTGCTCAAGGCGGAGCTCGCCCAGGCGCAGGCCCAGCTTGCCCACGACGAAGCCGTCAGGTCGCAAGCCGAGCTCAACCTCACCTATGCGACGATCGTCTCGCCGGTGGACGGCGTCGTCGGCGCGCGGTCGGTGCGGGTCGGCCAATATGTTCAGGCCGGCTCTCAGCTGATGGCTGTTGTGCCGGTGTCGGCGGCCTATGTCGTCGGAAACTACAAGGAGACGCAGCTCGCCGACGTCCGTCCCGGACAGAGGGTCGAGATTGACGTCGATACGTTTCCCGGCCGCCCGCTCAGCGGCCACGTGGACAGCATCGCGCCGGCGAGCGGCCAGGAGTTCGCCCTGCTGCCCCCTGACAACGCGACCGGCAATTTCACCAAGGTCGTGCAGCGGATCCCGGTGAAGATCGTCGTCGACGCCGGCAGCCCGCTCGCGAGCCTGCTGCGTCCCGGCATGTCGGTCTACCCCACCATCGACACCAAGACGCTCGCGCTTCAGTCCGCATCCGTCTCCGCGCCGAGAAGCTGAACGGATCGCCGTCGATCCGCTCGCAGCCCAGGGGAACGTCCATGACGAGCGTTGCTCAACCCGCGGCGATCGGTCCGGCCGCGGCCGACAAGGCCAGCCTCACGGCGTGGGTCGCTGTGCTCGCCGGCATGATCGGCGCCTTCATGGCCATTCTGAACATCCAGATCACCAACGCCTCGCTCCTCGACATCGAGGGCGGGATCGGCACCGGCGTCGACAACGGCGCCTGGATCTCGACCTCCTACCTGATCGGCGAGATCATCGTCATTCCGCTGACCGACTATCTGAGCAAGGTCTTCTCGTTCCGACGCTACATGATGGCGAACGGCGTCCTGTTCCCGATCTTCTCGATCGCCTGCGCCTTCACCCACGACCTCGGGTCGATGATCGCCATGCGCGGCCTGCAGGGCTTCACTGGCGGCATCCTGATCCCCATGGCGTTCACCATGGTGCTGACCAAGCTGCCGAAGGCTCAGCAGCCGATCGGATTGGCGCTGTTCGCCATCTCCGTGACCTTCGCGCCGGCCATTGGGCCGACCATCGGCGGCTATTTCACCGAGACCTACGGCTGGCAGACAATTTTCTACATCAACGCCGTCCCGAGCGCGGTGATGGTGATCGCCCTCGCGCTGACCCTCGAACGCCAGCCGATGCGGCTCACGCTGCTCAAGGAGGGCGACTGGGCGGGCATCGTGACGATGGCGATCGGCCTCTCGGCCCTGCAAACCGTGCTGGAGGAGGGCAACAAGGACGACTGGTTCGCCTCGCCCTTCATCTTTCGCCTCGCGATCGTCGCATCCGTGTTCCTTACGGCCTTCGTCGCCATCGAGCTCATGGTCGAGAAGCCGCTGGTCCGGCTGCGCCTGCTGACGCGGCGCAATTTCGGCGTCGGCGTGCTGGCCAATATCCTGGTCGGGTTCGCGCTGTTCGGAACGGTCTACGTCCTGCCGCAATATCTGGGGCAGGCCCAGGGCTACAACGCCGAGCAGATCGGCGACGTGCTCGCCTGGACCGGCATGCCGCAGCTCGTCATCATCCCGTTCGTGCCGTTCCTGATGAAGCGATCCGACCCAAGAATCGTCGGCTTTGTCGGCATCGCGATTTTCGCGGCCAGCTGCTTCATGAACACCACGCTCTCGGCCGACAACGCGGGCGACCAGTTCCTCATCCCCAACATCGTGCGCGCGATCGGGCAGGCGCTCGTGCTCACCCCCATCAGCACCATCACCACGGCCGGCATCGCGCCGAGCGAAGCGGGCGCGGCGTCGGGCCTCTCCAACATGCTGCGCAATCTCGGCGGCGCGGTGGGCACGGCGACGCTCGCGACCATCCTCACCAAGCGCGAGCAGTTCCACTCCAACGTCATCGGGCAGTCGATCACGCTCTACAGCGACGAAACCCGCCGGCGCATCGCCGGGCTCACCGACTATTTCGCATCGCACGGGACGGTCGACCGGGCCGCCGCCCAACACGAGGCGATGGCGGCGATCGGCAAGATCGTCCACCGACAGGCGCTGATCATGGCCTTCAGCGACACGTTCGCCGTGATCGGCATCGTGCTTGCGGCTGCCGCGATCGCGCTCCTGTTCGCCCGCAAGACAACGCTCGGCGCCGGAGCGGCAGGCGGCCATTGACACTTCCGCCCTTGCGGACTTCGCATCATTTCATCGGGAGCAACTTATGACTGTGCTTTACCTCGAGGATATCGCCGTCGGCCAAAAATACGGCTCGGGCCGCGCGCGCGTCGACGCCGAAGAGATCAAGGCTTTCGCGGCGGAGTTCGATCCGCAGCCGTTCCACCTCGACGAGGAAGCGGCGAAGGGGTCGTTCTTCCGCGGGCTCGCCGCGAGCGGCTGGCACACCGCCGCGTTGACCATGCGGCTCCTCGTGACCGGAGAGTTTAAGCCGGCCGGAGGCGTCATCGGCGCCGGCAACGAAATCAGCTGGACCCGCCCGGTCCGGCCCGGCGACGTCCTTCGCGTCGAGAGCGAGGTTTTGGAGGTGCGGCCGTCGAAGTCGCGCCCTGAACAGGGCCTGGTCAAGATGCGCTCGACCACCTTCAATCAGAAGGACGAGCCCGTGCAGGTCCTGGTCGCCAACCTCGTCGTGCCGCGACGGAGAAGCTCAAGCGAAGCCCTGAGCAACGCCTGAAGCGCGTGGGAGCGCGAACTCTTGCGCCTCTTGTGGGCACGGTCGAGTGGCATGTGACCACGCGCTTATCAGTCATCGCGGCGCGCCGCTGACGGCCATCCCTTCGATCACGCCCCCGGTCGTGCATCGACAATCGGCGCCAAGCTACCGAGGGCGGCTGTCTTTGACAGACTTCCGCCAGTTGTGCTCCTCGGTTGCTCGAGACACGCGGTTCGCGCGGGCCGCTCACTCGAAGACGCCGAAGCCCGGAGCGGCGTTTCGGCGCACGCTTTCCATGTTGAGCTCGACCCCGACGCCCGGCGCGTCCGGAAGGCTGATGTGCCCGTCCTTGACGATGGGGCCCGAGCCGTCGGGCGCGAAGACATAGCTGTCCCAGACGTCGCGTTCCTCGAGCGCATGCCACTCGAGCACGAGAAAATTCGGGACAGCGGCGCATCTTTCGCTTCATGATGCCTGCGCATTCGAGCGGACCAGATTAAGCGGGTAATTCCCAAGCCTCTGAGGAGCAGCGCCTTGGCGACGCGTCGGAAAAGGACGCTCCGCTCCAGCGGGCGCCGAAAGCAGCGCCCACCGGCTTCGCATCGCTCCTTGAGGCACGAGGTCAAACCGGGACGAGGTCTGGTCGGTTCTTTGGAAACTGCGCGATGAGCCCCGGATCGATATTCAGCGTCTCGGCAACCATGTCGATTGGGCTGTGCGCCAGCCAATCGGACAGCGAGACTTCCTCGAAACGATCCGCTCTGAAGACCTCCATGTACACAAGATCCGTGTCCCCGGTGTTCTCGACATAGTGCCCAAGCGCCTTCTTGACGTAGCCGATGTCGCCGGGATGAAAGTTTGCCGTGATCGCCTGCGGCCCGGTGTTGAAGACCGTCACGCGTCCCTCGCCCTTGATCCAGTAATTCCATTCGTCGGCGTTCGGATGCCAATGCATATCTCTGAGGCCGCCCGGCTTGATCGTGACCACCGTCGCGGCAATCGTCTTCGAGACCAGGAAGTTGGTGCTGTCCGCGAGCCGCACCGATCCGCTCTTCGTATCCGCGAGGGGCTTGAAATCGGCGCGCCTGAAAATGTAGGGATTTGGCGGCTTGCCTGCAGCCGCCGCAATCTGGGCTTCGACCGTCGCCAGCGGCGGCGCGGGGACATTGCTTTGATAAATCCACTTGTTGTGGAGAGGGATGTTCTTGAACGCATCGATGGGCAGCGAAAAATTCTTGGCGAGCACCTCCGGCGGCGTATGAGCGAGCCAGTCGGTCACCAACAATGTGTTGAATTCCGACGAGTCGCCGTTATCGAAGGCGATCACGAACTCGGTCCCATCGGGATCCAGACCCTGTAGGGAATGAGGCAGGCCGGCGGGGAAGTACCACAGATCGCCTTCTGTCACATCTGCGACCTGTGGGCGTCCGTCCTGGTCTATAATGGTGATGCGGCAGTTTCCGTAAGTCACGACCGCCCATTCCGCTTGCTGGTGCCAGTGAAGCTCCCGAACTCCGTTTGGGCCGAGCCGCATGTTGACGCCCGAGATCGTCGACGAAATTTTGAAGTCATCCGAGGTAATCTGCCGCGCCCAGCCGCCGTTCTGGATTCGCTTGGGAGCAAGATTGAACGAGGTCCAAAACTGCGGCATGCCGTTGACGTCGGTCGCCGGCGGGTTTTGGAAAGCGGGTTCGTTTCCGGCAAGACCCGGGTCCTGAGGCCCTGGGTCAGTCAGCGCTTTGGGGTTGGTGACGTTCACCGCGCCCTCGGCCGGTTGATCGGGGTCGCCGAAGCTGGCCGCGCGCGCCGTCGCAGCCGACATCGCGCCGGCGGCGGCTGTCGCGAGAATATTGCGTCTCGAAAGCATCGCTCTTGCTCCTGTTGAGAATTGCGGTCGGTTGCCGCTGAACCTTGCTCGCGCTGCGCCGTCGCTGCAGATCGCGCGGTTGGCTGGGCGCGGCCGCCGGGGGCGCCGCCATAGCCTCTTGCCCGTCTCTCTCTAGTCGCCGCCGCCGCCGGCGCCGACGCAGCCGTAACTGGCGCAAGCGTCGGGATTGCTGCTCAGCCCGTTGGTTGTGCGGGGTTTGAACGGGTCGCGCCAGTGCGAGGAGACTTTCACAATATGGGCCGTTCGATGGCTGTGGACCGGTCGGTAGGGGTTCTCGCTCGCGTACGCCGCCGTCGCGGGGCTCGCGAGGACGACGCTAAGCGCCGGCGACAGGATTTGAGTCTTCATTGCTTCTCCTCCTTGGCGCCCATCGGCATTGACGACCAGCGCCGCCAGTTCAGGTTACCAAGAAGAAGGTTATGCGATTGAAGGATGACCCTGGATCAGAACGAGGTTGGTTCTCGTGACGTATTCGTATGGGCGCCCCAAACCAAAGTTCAAATTCGCTCACAGACAAGCGCGCAACGCCAACCATCGCCGGGGGCTGCGCTTGTCGATGAGGCGGGGTCCCTGATGGGTGAGGCGCCGCGGGTGGCGATGATGGGAATAATGGGGCCGCGTTCGCGGTTGGGATTCAGTCGTCTGGATCCCGATCAGCCCTTCCGCGACAGCCTCCGCTCGATGAATCGCGTCGAGCCGCTTCATGACCGGTCGTAGTGAAGATGATCGCCCGCTCGCTCACGCCGAGCATGGTCGCAGTACGTCGTCAATCTGCATCACGCGTATCGGCGCCCGGAATTCCGCTCCCGGCGCTACGCCTGCTTCCACACCGGTCCATCCGCCACCGCAGACATTGAGGGCGTTCTCATCCACGGCGCTCAAGGCGTGCGCTCCCTTTCGGTCCTGCCCGCCAAGAGAGCAGGAGTCCAATAGCGTAAGAAAGGTGATCTATGTTGCAGGCCGCGAAGAGCGGTCCGATCCAGACCCCATTCACGCGAGTGGAGAGCGCGGCGCCTTTCTTCCCCCAAAACAAGGGACCGACGGTATGGCGCAGCTTTTGATTGTGGAAAAGCAGAAGCTACCCTATGATCGCTTCATGCGAGTCTCAGACGAAGCGCAAGCGGATCGACGCCCTGTTGGTTGGACGGGACGCGGCCGCTTGCCCGGGGATGGGCCGCATGACGAAAACAATTCGCGCCGAAACATTTTTTCGCGAACTCGAGTGCAACGCGTTGAAAAGTCTCGATTCACGGGTGAATAAGGGGGTCAATTCCAGCGCCGAACGCGTGTCGAAGGCATGCCGAACGCGCGCTGAATGACGCCGGACGGCGCCCGAATGCGCCTCGCCGGCGTTTTTGAAGGCGTCATACCCATCTGGCATGGATGTCATGGACGCTCATTCAAGGGGGCGCCGGGCGTGACGGATCCTTGGGCGTGACGCCGGCGGAGCTTTTGAACGAAACGATCGAGGCGCACGGCGGCCGCGAGCGGTGGCGGCGCGTCGGGGCGATTCGAGCGGCCCTGTCGTCTGGCGGTCTTGCCTTCCAGTCCCGCTGCCAGCCGAATGCGCTGAAAAATTTGAAGATCGAGGTGCGGCCGCACGATATCGCCGTGACCCTGGGCGACTTTGTTCGGCGCGGCTGGCGAGGGACCTGGACGCCCGCGCTCGCGGCGATCCACGACGATCGCGGTCAACTCGTCGCGCAGCGACGCGATCCGCGAAGCCATTTCAGCGGCGTCGTCAGTCAGGTCTACTGGGACAAGCTCGACATCTTGACCTTCGCCGGGTACGCGCTCTGGAACTACCTGTCGTTCCCGTTTCTGCTCGAGCGCGACGACGTTGAACTCGTCGGCGCGACGCCCGCTGCGGGGGACGGGAACCTGCGATTGGACGTCCGGTTCGGCCCGGGCATTCCGACCCATTCCCGGCGCCAGAGCTTTCATATCGACCCCGGACGCCGCCTCGTGCGCCACGACTACACCGCCGAGCCGATCGGTTCCTGGGCGACCGGCGCCAACCTGTGCCTCAAGAGCGAGGTCGTCGGAGGCGTACGCTTCTATACCCGGCGCAAGGTTCTTCCGCGCCTCGGCCCGGCGATGGCGGTCGTTCCGTTTCCGACACTCGTCTGGATAGAGATCGACGACCTTGATGTCGTCGAGGCCGCCTCCGCGAGTCCCGCGTAACGCGGGCCCTTGGCCGGGGCGTCCGACTCCCGTAAGGTCTCAAGCCGCAACGCCCGCCGGGGAAGACTCGATGTTCAAGCTGATCGCCGCCGCCGGACTCGGCGCGCTCGTCGCCCTCTCGTCCTACGCCGTCTCCGCGCAGACGACGGCTCCGACGACGCCCCATCAGAGCGCGCACAGGCCGACCGGGTCTCACCGGAGCGAGATGCGCGCGCGGCGCAACGTGGTCCGGGAGAGGTCGCGCGCCGGCGCCGAACACGCACGCAAGATGCGCACGCAGTAAGAGGCTGTGGCTCCCGCTGCAGGAGCGGAAGGGCTCCGTCAGTCGAGTTCATGAGCAGCGACGCGCTCGGGCGCTTCGCGCAGCGCGGCGCGAAGGTATTGCGAGAGCCAGGACATGGTCTGCCCGAGTTCGCGCGCCGCGAGAAGCGGCCAATAGGGGTCGCGCAGAAACTCGCGCGCGAGAAGCGCAATGTCGGCTTCGCCGTTGCGAATGATCTGGTCGGCCTGGGCGGGCGCGGTGATCATGCCGACTGTGGCGGTCGGGATCGCGGCCTCCTTCCGGATCCGGGCGGAGAATGGAACCTGGTAGCCCGGCCCGACGGGAATCGCAGCGCGCTCGACATTGCCGCCGGACGAGCAGTCGATGGCGTCAACGCCGAGGCTCTTCAGAATCCCCGCCAGCTCGACCGACTGCTCGACATCCCAGCCGCCCTCCGCCCAGTCGGTCGCGGAAATGCGGACGAACAGAGGGCAACGCTCCGGCAGGGCCTTCCGCACGGCCTCGACGCATTCGCGCAAGAAGCGCGTGCGGTTGTCGAACGCGCCGCCGTAGCCATCGGTTCGGCGGTTGCTGAGCGGCGACAGGAATTGGTGGATGAGGTAGCCGTGCGCGGCGTGCAGTTCCACGGTGCGGAACCCGGCGGCGTAGGCCCTGTCCGCGGCGGCGGCGAAGGCCTGCACCAGCGTCGCGATGCGATCGGCGCTCAGTTCCTCGGGCGCTGCGTAGCCCATGCCGAAGGGCAGGGCGCTCGGGCCGACGGTCCGCCAGCCGCCTTGCGCCTCGGGGACGCTGCCGCTTCCGGACCAGGGACGGTACACGCTGCCCTTCCGGCCAGCATGCGCAAGCTGAACGCCGGGGACGGCGCCCTGTGACCGGATGAAGCGCGCGATCCGCTCCAGCGGCTCGAAATGCCTTTCGCTCCACGCGCCGAGATCCTCGGGCGAGATCCGTCCTTCGGGCGTAACCGCCGCGGCCTCGGTGAACACGAGCCCTGCGCCCCCGACCGCTCGAGCGGCGAGATGGGCGAAGTGCCAATCGTTGGCGAGTCCGTCCTCGCAGGAATACTGGCACATCGGGGACACGCCGATGCGGTTCAAATAGACGACGTCGCGCAGTTTGAACTCACTGAACAGGTGGGGCATGGGCGGCGATTCCTTGGGTGTCGACTGGCGCGACGGGTTCCGGCGCGGGAGCGAGAGAACCGAACCGCCGGGCGGTTCGTCAAGGGCTTGATCCGACCGCCGCGCGAGGCGAAATGGGAGAGCGATGATCGAGACGGAGTTGCAACCGACCGAGCGGATCGAAGAACTGGAGCTGCGGATCGACGAGCTTCACGACGCGATCGCGCGCAGCCGTAGGCTGATGACCGCGGGACGCGCCGCCGCCGTCCTCGGCCCGCTCGTGCTGCTTCTGCTCGTGCTTGGCTTCATCGCCTTCACCCCGGCGCGCGTGTTGGTCGCGCTCGCCCTGCTGATCGGCGGGGTCGTGCTCGCGGGCAGCAGCAAGTCCAGCACCGGTGAGCTTGAGCGGTCGCTGACCCGCGCCGAGAGGGAACGAAACGCCGCGATCGACGCGCTGGGTCTTTTGCCTGCGGGCGACGGCCGCGACTGACTTTTCCGCCGATGGGCCGCGGCTCCAATGGAGGCAGCGCGTCTCGCGCTTATCGGGCGGTGAGAGGCCGCCCAAGACGCTTAGAGGCGCCGTTACGAGGCGCCCTTTCCGTTCGACCGACAGAGCAGGGTGGAAAGCGCCGCGATCGCCTCCACCATCATGGACTCCTGGTAGCGATAGTACATTTCGCTTCCCATCGGCGTCACGTAGGACTGGAGCTGGGCGGCGCAGCGCGACCGAAGCGCCTCGAGGTCCTTCATGAGGTCCTGCGCCGCGTTGCGGTCCTGTGGCGACTTGAGAACCGCGCCGGTCGGAAGCGCCTTGATCTGGTCGTGCGTGAGGGGCGGCGTCACGAGCGCCTTGAGCCGGGCCTCGAGGAGCTCCCGGTTGGCGTCGATGCGCCAGAGCCGGAAGCGGCTGTAGATCTCGGTCCCGTTCAAAAGGACCGTGACCGCCATCGCCAGATAGATCCAGTAGGCGGGCGACATCAGGTTCACGAGCCGCGGGAAATAACGGTCCGGCAGCGCCGGCTGACCGTTGGCGAAGAATTCGCGCGCTTCGTCCGCGAGCGGCGCCGCGTCCTGGGACCGCGCCGCGGGCGGCGGATTGCTCCGCACAAAGGCGGGGAACTCGTCGCTCAAGAGCTTCAGGAAGGCGACCCGCTGCGCCCGCCCGACGCAGGCGTTGGTGATGAGCAGCGTATCGACTTGCGCGACGTCCTTGTCGGTCGCGGGAATCTGCCGGCCGACGTCGTAGTAGCCGGCGGGAATCTTGCCGACGTGCAGCCAGCGGTCTCTCGCCGTCAGGCCGTCGATCCCGGGCGGCGAAACGATCTCGAGGTCGTATTTCTCCACGAGGTTGCGGATCAACTCGGCGTTCTCGTTCATGACGAAAGCGGCGAGATCGAGCTGGTTGGCCTGAACCAGCGTCGCCTGCGCCTCGAGGCCGTAATTGGACGGTTTCCACCCGAGGTCCTTCAGGTCGGAATTGTCCAAAAGGTGCTGCATGAGAAAGCCCGTGCCGGAGCCTTCCGGACCGATGCCGACCGTCGCGCCCTTGAGGTCCTCAAACGAGGCGATGGCTCGACCCCGACGGGCGAGGAGGAGCAGGGACTCGGGCTGCGGGAGCCGTCCGAGGGTCTGCAGGCCGGCGTCGTCGGGCAGCGGCACGCCGTCCTGGACGAAGGCGAAGGCGGGCTCGCACCGCCCGTTCTCGCCGACGAGTCGGTTGATGTTCTCGACCGAGCCCGCCGTGACGACGACTTTGAGATGGCCGTTCTTCTTGAGCGCGCGCGCCGCGAGCCGTTCCCCGACGGTGTGATACTCGCCGGTCGGCGCGCCGGTATAGACGGCGGCCTTCAGGTAGGCGTAGTCGCCGGCGACGGTGAGGTAGAGGATCGCAGCGGCGAGCGCGACAAGCACAACGAGCAGCAAAAGCGCCCGAACCCAGGCGCGCCAATTGCGCCCAGGCCCGAACGCCAGTTCGTCGAGAAAACTCATGCGCCCGCGATTCCCCCCAAAAGGTGACGGCCGTACCTTATTGGGAATTTGTTGAGCGGCAAGGGCCAGGCGCAGGCTTCGGCGGCGAACGGAGCGCCAGCGGCGCTCGCGCCTCATTCGCCTCCTGAGCGCTGACGACTTGTGCTAGTCTTCGTCTCCTCCCGACGGGGGCTTCCGCCTGTGCGCTGCGCGCGTTGCCAGTTCGAGAACAAGGAAGGCCGCAAGTTCTGCGCCTCCTGCGGCGCGGCGCTCGCGATGGCGTGCGAGGGTTGCGGCTACGCGAACGAGCCATCCGACCGGTTCTGCGGGGGCTGCGGGCGGGCGCTCGTGCAGAGCGAAGCCCCGGTCGTCGAAGTCCACGCGGTCGCCGCCGGCGACCGGCGGCCGGTCGCAGTCATGTTCTGCGACCTCGTCGGCTATACGCGGCTCTCGTCGCAGCTTGACCCCGAGGACGTCAACTCTCTGCTCGAGCGCTTCTTCGCCGTCGTCGACGCGGCCGTCGACCGATACGGCGGAATGATCGACAAGCACATCGGCGACGCCGCCATGGCGCTTTTCGGCGCGCCGCGCGCTCACGGCGACGACGCGTTGCGCGCGGTCAGCGCGGCGCTCGATATACAGACCTCCGTCCCGGCGACGCTTGCGACGGCGTCCGGGCCGCTCGCCGTCCACGTCGGCCTCGCCATGGGGGAGGTGGTCGCGAGCGCCGTCGGCAGCGACCGGCATCGCGGATACACCGTTACCGGCGAGGCCGCGAACGTCGCGGCGCGGCTCATCGATCGGGCCGGCGCTGGGGAGACCTTCGTCTCTGAGGAAATCCACCGCGCAACGAGCCATGCCGCGGACTACAAGCCGCTCGGCCCCCAGACGCTCAAAGGTCTCGAGAAACCGGTCGACGTCTGGCGGCTGATCGGATTGAGGCGCGCCGCGTCGGCTGGCGCGCCGCTCGTCGGCCGTCGTGTCGAACTCGCGCAATGCCGCGCCGCGCTCGCGGCGATCGGCGACGGCTCGTCCGGCGCGGTCGTGATCGTACGCGGCGAGCCGGGGATCGGCAAGACCCGATTCGTCGAAGAGGCGCAGTCGATCGCCGCCGATCTCGGCTTCGAGCGCCACATGGGATGGGTGCTCGACTTCGGTACTGAGCGTGGCCACGGAGCCATCCGCACCATTGTCCTGAGCCTGCTGGGCCGGCGCGCGCCTGAACCCCTTGCGCCCGGTGTATCTCGCCGACGATCTGTTCGCCTGCCAGAGCGTGGTCGAGAAGCTCGCCGACAACGGCGACGATTTCATCTTCACCTGCAAGGAGACCTC
>Ga0074045_10004738_pt1 | contig 11973 bp, 9 predicted proteins | sample BogForMeECP23OM2_FD_94442 | JGI IMG/M metagenome (GOLD analysis project Ga0074045, IMG submission 94442) | Bog forest soil microbial communities from Calvert Island, British Columbia, Canada - Bog Forest MetaG ECP23OM2 | ecosystem: Environmental > Terrestrial > Soil > Wetlands ...
CATCCGGCGAAGAGGTGTGCCGAGCGCGCGCCACCGCGGCGCCTTGATCCATGCCCGCAGTCTCGCAGCCCCGCCCAGCCTCCCCGCGGCATTCGCAGCAGCTGCGTCGGTCGCAACGGAAAGCGCAGCCGGCAGATGGGCTGAGTGTCCGCTCCTGGCCTTCGGGTTTCAATCCGCGTTCTCGCCTGGCTTCATTCAGCGGAATTCCGAGGAACCCGTTCGATTTCGTTTGACACGTCCTTCGAAGCCGGCGTATCCCATGCAGCATTCAGGAGGAGGTCCAATGACCTTGGGAGCCATCCTGAAAGCGTTGACCCTGAGCGGTTCAGGAGTAACGCGCGGGAACCGGGCGGGTACCGTAACTCCGATGCCATGAGAAGCGCGGGAAATGGCTTCTCTGAATACAAGGTAACGTCTCATGCCGAATCCGATTTATGTGTGGTTCAAAGGAAAGAACCAAGGCGTCATTGCAGGCCACGGCTCGTGGCCGGGCGAGGACGACCAGAAGGGTAGAGAAAATTCGTGCATCGCTTATGAGTTCTCATACGGTGTCGAGATAGCCTTTGATGCCGACACGGGCCAAGCGAGCGGGCGCCGCCGACATAAGCCAATCCACATCACGAAGCGCATGGACAAGGCCTCCCCGAAGCTCCTGCAAGCGCTGACCCAAGGAGAGACGCTCACAGAAGTGAAGTTCGAGTTTTACCGCGTCGATAAGATGGGCGGACAGTCAAAATATTACACAATCGAACTCACGAACGCCCAACTCGTGAACATCACGCAGTGGTTTCCGATCACCCATGACAAGGAGAAGGCGCACTACCCACACTGCGAAAATGTCGAGCTGACCTTCCAAAAGATCACATATACTTGGGTGGATGGCGGGATCACGAGCCAAGACGACTGGCAAGCGGGCTAGGAACCAAAAACTCCTGCGCCATGGGCGCGGCTCCCTCGTGGCGAGTCCGCGCCCATGTCATTTGGCGCCCCATCCCGATGGATTCCCACATGTCCGCACATCGACTGGTGTTGGGATGTTCACCGAGCCCTGCGTTTCCTGATCCGGCGCCGGGGGTGGAGAAGCAACCCTCGGTGCCGCAGGGCAAAGGAAGCGGGAGCTTCTCTGCCGCGCGCGAAGAGCCTCGTGATGGGGAGTAGCGGAACGACCGTCCCGGTGCGATAAGGTTCGAGCAGACACAGCGGAGTGGTCCGAAATGCCCGAGGATCCGAGTATCACGCTCGAGCGCCTGCTCAAGCTTCGGCGCGCGACGCGCGCCTTGGCCGACTTCTTGGAGAGCGAACTTCGGGCGTACCTCGACACGGTGGCACCTCTTCTGCGCCCCAAAAGGTTGCTCGGGAACCTCATCCAAGGCGAGAGTACGGAGTCTTACTACGATTCCGATCGCGCGTTTGCGGAGCTCCAGCAGCTTTGGGCCAAGGTGAGTGAGAGGCCGTTCCGGCTGCGCGCGCATCTCACAAGCCCGATCCCCGCGATTCGTGTGAAGCTCGAGCTCTCGCGCTGGGAGGAGCTCTGGACTGCGCCCTCAGGCGGAAAGAAGCTCTGGGTGAGCTCGCCGCTCAGCTGGGTCGTGAGCTACCCCGGTGCGTGTCGCTTGGACAGCTTGAACAAGATGCTGGTAGGCGAGGAGCAGCGCAATGAAGCCGAAATGCATCAGTTCGTGTTGAATGCGTGCATTCTGAACCTCCTGCTCGAGCGGACGCCCGGCATCCCAAAGCTCCTGGCCGGATTGCGTTACGCGCTGGAGGTTCGGCGCGTCGCTGCGCTCGGCGATCTTCCCCTCGTGGTCGTACGCTCCGCGATTCCCTCGGTTCGGCCTTCGGCACAAGTGATGATCGACGCTGCCGAACTCGCGGGTCTCGGAACCTTCGAGGAGGTCCTGGACGCCAGCGCGGCACGCGCCCTCAAGGATCCGCTTCGTGCGCGGGTCGAAGAGCTGATGGCGGAGCACGCACCGCCGGAAATCAGCTAAAGCCGCAGCGAGAAATGGAGCAGCACGTTCACCGGTCGGCCGGCAATCGTGAGCTCAGGCCCGACGCGCAGCGCGACGTCGGTGGCGGTCGCGTCCTTCGGGTTCGGTTTCATCACGATCCCCACACGCTCTGGACCAAGCGGCGCCTCCGGCGTCGAAAGAAACCCGATGATCGCGGTACGCAGGGCCTCGCTTGCTGCGGCGCTTCCGCCTAGGCCGACCACGTCCGAGACCGTCCGCCCGAGAAATTTCGTAAGGCGCGACGCGAAGATCTGATAGGCGAGTGTGCACTGCTGCGCAGCGTCGGCCGTAGCCTCGGCGTCCGGGTAGCGCTCGGGCCTGCGAAAGCTGCGCACGCTGCCGAGGAACGCGACGTCGCGCTGGTAGAGCTGCACGACCGAGAGGCCGATCTTCTCGAGATCCTCGCGCCGTTCGTTGCCGAAAATACCCTCGACGGGGGACGGCTTCGCATCTTCGGGACCCGAGAGCAGCGGGAGATCGGGCACGAGCGCGTGGTGGGAGCCCGAGATCTGCAAGCACGCGCCGGTGCGCGCGAAGGAGCGCACCACCACACTCCCGAGCGCCCAAACCGCGCTCCCAAGAAGCCCCGGCTCCGCAACCTTCTCCTCGTAGGCGATGCCACGGGTCGGTTCGCCGGCTGCGCCATAGGGCATGCGCAGGGCGATCCGGTTGGCCAAAAGCACGAGCCAGCGCGCCTCGTCGCGCTGGCGCAGGGAACGCCATCCCGTGTAAGCCGGATCGTCAAAGGTCTGCTGGGGGAGGCGTGCCTTGGCCACCCCGCGCCACGAGGCGAGCCCGAGGAAGGCGGGCGCAACGCCCACCGCGATGGGGGTCTGGGCGCGCTCGCCTGCGCCCGCCAAGGCCTGGGCCCGTTCGAGGTCCTGCGCCCCCAAACCGAGCTCGAACGCCGCGAGCACGAGGTCGGCGTCTTCACCTTCGGCGAGGCCGTCGATCGCCTCCGCCGCCGCGTCCGCACCCGCACAGACCAAGTCGAGAGCGATGGGCTTTCGGAAGTCGGTCCGATCGACGAGGAGCTTCGCGCCGCGCCAGAGCGATTCAAGGCTCGAAAAGGCCGGGGCGTGGAAAATTTCATCGAGCTGCGCCGAGAGGAGCTCATCCAAGGCGGCCGCGGCGGCCGCCGCCCCGTTCCTCGCTCCCGGGCTCCGCCCCGTCGATGGCCGTGTGGTGAGGGCGTCAACCAAGCGACGGGCCGTCTCGCGCGCCGCGGGCGGGCTCGCGCCGGGGCTCTCCACGAGCCCGAGGATGGAATCGACGTCGCTGGCCTGCGGCGCCGTCGCGGCTCGGGTGGGCGCCGTGGGGGAAGTCGTCAAAGCCGACTCCATGAGACGGACCAACGGCTCCACGAGGGGCGGCGGTGCCAACTCAGAAGCCCGCAGGCGGAATGCGTTCCTTTCGAGTTCGCCCCGGCCCACGGCCTCCGCCGCCCGGCGCAGCTCCCGCAGCTTTGAGAGAGCGGGTACCGCCTCCGTGATCGCTTCGGGTCCAAGCTCGCGCAGGCTCGCCGGCGCAAGCGCGATCTCAAGCTGAGGGGCGGCCCCCCCGATTCGATTGAGCACGGTAAACTCGATCCGGGGAGAGATGCGCGCGAAGACTTCCTCGAAACGCTCCTTGTCCACAGGGATGCGCGAGGCTTTGGTCTCCGAGCGACCGCTAAAATCGCCCAAAGCGACGATGCGCAGCGTCGCGGTCGCGCTCGACATGGGCGCTCCTCCAGATTTGGAAAGGAGTCTGCGATTATCGCACGGCGGCTACTCCCTGCGGGTTGACTTCCGCGCGCGACTCGGGCGAAGGTATGGCCTCTTCGAGCGGCTGAAGCGTCGCCCTCGAAACCCGAAAGAGGCCGACGAGATGTCCGGGATCTTGCGGGTCGGTGGCCGAGAGCGAGCTGGCATCGCGCGTGGTTTTAAGGGGGGTCGCCCTCGCTTTGGCGCGTTCGCGCGCTGGGCGCTCCTCAGCGCGCTGGTGTGCTGCAGCCTGGCCTGTTCGAAGCCACCGCCCCCCACCGCTACGCAGGTTTGCTTTACGCTGAATGCGAGCCCGACTCTTAACTACTACGACGGCCAGTCCCACGTGGTCGTGCTCTACGTGTACCCGCTCGAGTCGGCACTGGCGTTCGATGCTGCGAACGTCGAGGACGTGCTGGGCGGCGGGGCGCTTGCGGGGGCCGTGGGCAAGCCGCGCGAGATCACGGTGGCACCCGGTCAGCAGGTGACCTTCGACGAGCAGTTCTCTTTGGCGACGACCCATGTGGGCCTGGTGGCCGACTACTACCGTGCGCCCGGCGATCCGCCGGGGACACGCAAGGCCTCGATCGCCGCCAAGTGCGCGAAGGAGAGCCGGCCGACGGTCGTGCTCTCCGCGCGCGACCTCTTGGTCAAGTGATCGGTCGCGCGACGCCATGACGACCCGCCCGCTCAATCCCGTGGCCTGGTCCGAGGGCATGTTCCTGCGGCCCCAGCACCTGCAACAGAGCGAGCTCTATGGCGACGCTCGCCTCAACTACCACCTACGCACGCTCAATCCCTTCCACTGGGGCGTGGCGAAGCTCGAGGTGGATGAGGAGGCGCTCAACGACCATCGCGTGACCCTTTTGGCCCTCGACGCCGTGCTGCCCGGTGGCACCATCGTGCGCTACCCCGGCAACGCCTTGGTCGAAACCCGAGAGTTCGATCCGACGGCGGAGCGGCTCTCGCTCTACCTCGGCCTGCGACACCTTTCACCGAGCGAGCCCAACGCCGCCCCCCTCGGCGACGGTGCGCGCGACGTACGCTGGCTGGTGCAGCCCGAGGAGCTGCCCGATCTCCAACGCGGCGGATACATGACGCCCGTCAACCTCGTGTATCCGAACCTCCGACTCTTCTTCGACGGCCAGGAACACGACCTCGAAATCCACGAGTCGATCAAGATCGCGGAGATCCGCGCAACGGGGGAGCTCAAGACACCGTTTGCGCTCTCCCCGACCTACTGCCCGCCGCTGCTTGCGATGCAGACCTTCCCGCCGCTTTTCGACGAGGTGACCCGCTGCGTGAGCCAGATTGCGGCACGGGTGCGCGTGGTGGCAGGACGCACCGCCACGATCGCGATCGCGGACCTGCCGCGCATGTGGATGCGCTACACCCTGGCGCGCATGACGCCGGTCTTGCGCCACCTGCTCTCCACCGGCGATACGCGCCCCTTTCACCTCTATACGGCCCTCGTGGAGACGGCGGGGTCCCTCGCGGCGTTCCACTCGATGGAGGCGGCCGAGCTTCCGCTCTACAACCACGAGGATCTCTACGGCTGCTTCCACGCCCTGATCGAATTCATCGATGCGCAGCTTGCGGAAGCCGTTCCCACCAACTTCTTCGAGCTGCCCATGCCGTTTGATCCGGCGAAGAAGTACTACGTGACGAACGACCTCAACCTGGAGCGCGTAGACCCGCGAAACGCCTTCTTCCTCGCCATCAAGGCGCCGATGGACTCGAAGCAGTTGGCCCAGCACGTGGCCGAGTACGGCAAGGCGAGCTCCTGCCGCGGGGTCCCGCCCCTCGTCATGTTGAACACGAAGGGCCTGCGGCTTGAGCCCATGCCGGCGGCGCCCACGGAGATCGCGGCGCGCGCGGGCTTCGAGTATTTCAAGGTGGATCCCCACGGACCCGCCTGGTCGAAGGTCAAGGACGAGTTCTGCTTCGCCCTCTCCCTCGGCAAGCTCGAGAACGCCGACGTGCGTTTGTACGTCGTGATTCCGAAGGGCTGAGCGATGGTGCGCTCGCTCGGACGCATCGCCGGCGACTTCTTCGACTCGCTCCTCCTGTTTCAACTCTCCCCGGAAGCCGCGTCCGTGCAGCCCAGCCGACTGAGGGCGCAGGTCCTGGCGTTGCTCGACGGGGTGCTGCGCGACCCAGACGCACGCAGCGTGCCGCCGGCGGATCTCGAAGAGGCCCGCTTCGCCCTTGTCGCGTGGGCGGATGAGATGGTGCTCAAGTCCGGCTGGCCCGGGCGAGAGGATTGGCAGCGCGAGCCCCTTCAGCTTCAGCTCTTCCGAACCAACCGCGCCGGCAACGAGTTCTATGACCACCTGGCCCACTTGCGCCCCGATCAAGTGGCCGCACGCGAGGTCTATTTCCTGTGCCTCCTGCTCGGCTTTGAGGGTCAGTACATGGGCCACGAGGGCGACCGGCGCGCGATCGTCCACCAGCAGTACGAGCTCTTGCGGGTTTGTGGACGCGCGACGGAACTTGGGCGCGAGCAGTGGCTCGCGCCGCCGGCCTATGACACGGCGATCCGCCTTCCGCCCGCCCGCGGAGGGCGTCTTTGGCCATGGCTCCTGGCGATCGCCCTCGCAGCCCTCGTCGTCTTCGGGACCTTCTGGAGCATCCTGGGCTCGGCTGCCGGACACGTCCCGCTGCCGCCGGTGTCATGAACCTCCCGAAGTGGCTGGAGGCCCTCTCGAGCCCGAAGGTCGTGATTCCGGCCGGGGGCACGGTGGTCTTCGTGGGGCTCGCCGCCGGCCTGCGCTTCGTTCTCGGCGGAGGCTGGCTCGTCCCGATCATCGTCGCGCTCGGCCTCGCGCTGATCGCGCTCGTGATTGTGCTGGTGGTGATGCTCTTCCGTCAGGAGCGCGAACAGCGCCGCGCGCGCGGCGTGGACGACCAAGCGCCCCCCGCGCGGCCCTCCGAGAGCGAAGCACGCGCCTTGCGGGACAAGCTGTCAGATCGCTTCCGCATGGTGATGGACGAACTGCGCGGTTCCCGGCTGGGGCGCGACGGCGTCTACGCACTGCCCTGGTATCTGGTGATTGGCGAGCCGGGAAGCGGCAAGAGTGCGCTGCTTCACGAATCGGGCCTCGAGCTCCCCGCCGAGTTCGCGCGGCTCCCGGCGCCGGGACCGACACGCGACTGCGACTTCTGGCTCGCCAACGAAGCCATCCTGCTCGACACCTCGGGCCGCTACTCGCGCTCCGAAGAGTCCGCTGACCGCAGCGAGTGGCGCTCGCTTCTGCGCCTTGTGCGCGGTGCGCGCCCGGGCATGCCCGTGAATGGCGTCGTCGTCGCCGTCCCGGCGACGAGCCTGCTCGGCCGAAGCGTGAGCGACGTGGAGGAGAACGCCCGACAGCTCCGCCGCACGCTCAATGAGATCATCGACGAGCTCGGCGTGGACGCGCCGATTTACATCGCCGTGACCAAAGTCGATTTGGTGGATGGGTTTATCGAGCTGGCGAGCGCCCTGCCTCCTGGCCGCCTGGTCGAGCTCTTCGGCTGGACGAACCCGGAGCGACGCTTCGCCGACGCCGGGGACGCCGCGCTGCGGGGCCTCGACGCCGTGCGAGAGCAACTCGAGGCGATCTTGCCCGAGCTCCTCTTGCGGGAAGCCGATCCGCAGCGCCGCCGCAAACTCTTCGTCTTCCCCCAGGAGCTCGACGAGCTCTCGCGTGTGCTCGCGCTCTTCTTGCGTCGTTCGTTCGCGCCGTCGCGCTACGAGGAAACCCCTTTCTTGCGCGGGGTCTACCTGACGAGCGCACGGCGTGAGGGCGAGACGCTCCCGGGCGTCTCTCAGCGGCTCGGTTTCCCCTGGGCGCGCTCCCGGGTCGACGGCCGAGGGCCGACCCAGGGAATCTTCGTGCGAACACTCTTTCGCGACATGATGCTCGAGGACCGCGAGCTCGCACTGCCCAGCCATCGCATCGGCCCGAGCACCCGGCGCGCGCTGCTCGTGGTGGGGGGTGGCTTCTTGCTCGCGGCGGCGCTGGCCTGGAGCATTCCCTTCTTCGGAAACTACGGAGCCATCGAGCACTTGACCGTGGATACGCAGTCCGTGCTGGCGGGAACCGGTGCGTCGGCCCTCGACCAGCTGCGACAGACGATCGAGCAGGAGCAAAAGGAGCGATCCCGGCTGCGTCGGCGGCTGGGCCTCGGCGGTGCACTCGAGACCGCGCTCGAGCGTGCGCGTGAGACCTACGTCTGGAGCTTCGGGCGCGACTACGAGGAGCCCACCAAGAGCGAGCTCCTGCGCAGCGCGAAGCGCCTGGACAGTGGCGCCTTCGAAGCGTTGGCGGAGCTTGCGCTCGACGTTGCATGGCTCGAGGGAAAGGGGGCGCTGCCCGGAGAGGCGCGGCCAGACCTCTCCCACTTCGTGAAGTCCGAGGCGGGACCGGCCGATCCCTCCCTGTTCGGTCCTGGCTACGACGCCTGGCTTGCCTGGGCGCCCGAAGAGCACGTCACACGACGCCTCCAGCAGGAGCGGGAGGTTTTCAACCAAACGGCGGCCACGCTGCTCGACCTCGATCGCCTCGAGCAGTGGAGCGCAAACAGCAGCGAGGGCCGCGGCCCGGTCCGCTACTCCGAAGTTGGCTTGCCCGCGGGCGAGAACGAGGCGTCTGTGCCGGGCACCTACACGCACCAGAGCTGGGATGGCTTCGTGAAGGGACTGATCGCCGCCGTCGAGCGCGCAGGAGGAGCCTCACCCGCAACTCTCGATGCCTTCAAACGCGCCTACGTGACGCGCTTTGACGGCAACTGGCGCCGTTATCTCATGGGCACGCCGCTCCCCGCGGTTTCCGATGCCGCGGTGCGGAACTCTCCTTACCTCCGCCTGGTGGACCAGATCGATTCCCAGACCCGCGCGGATCTGCCACGCAGCGGGCCCGAGCCGAGCTGGATGGGCTCCTTGCACAGCGCGCGTACGGAGCAGACCAAGGACCCGAAGGACACCCTCGCATGGCCACGCTACCTGCAGGCCCTGGACGCGGTGGTGCAGGACGTCGAAACCGCGCAGGCACAGCCCGAGGCGGCCCTCGACCTCGCACAGCGCGTGGCGCGCCGCGAGCAGACCTCCTTCCGCAGTGCGCTCGACCTGATCCATGAGATGGTGCCACCCGGCTCGGATCCCCAGGCCGCCGAACGGATCCGCCAAATCCTCGCCATGCCCGTTCTGAACGGTTTCTCGGCGGTGCTCGAGAGTGCAGGGACGGAGATTGACCGCCGCTGGTCCGAGCGCATCGGGGAGCGCTTCTCGGGAGAGCTCACGGAGGCCCAGCTCAAGAGCTTGTACGCTCCCCGGGAGGGCGAGCTCGCGCGTTTCCGGAGCGAGCTGCTCGATACCTTCTACGCCGACGGGCGTGCCAAGCCCATCCTCGAGGACCGCGCGCTCGTGCTGGGCGAGGGCTTCCGGACCTGGCTCGCCTCCGCCGACGCGCTTCGCGACGCCATGTTCGGGAGTGGGGGGAACCTGCGCATCGCCGTGCGCCTCGAGGGTGTGCCCTCGCAGGTGCACGGAGGCAACGGCGTTCTCGTTTCTCGGCGGGACCTACGCCTCACCTGCGCGGAGGGCGTGGACACCTTCACCTACCGCGAGGGCACGGGCTCCCACACCTTCCAGTGGAGCCCGGAGTGTCAGGAGGTGTCGCTGCGGGTGTGGGTGCGCGAGGGAGAAGGCGAGCGCGAGCTCCAGCCGCGCAAGGAGGCGCGCGGTCCCCTTGCGTTTCCGGGCCTGCTGAGCGAGGCCAAGGAGGTCGAGCCCGGACATCTGCGGTGGTCCCTTAGCTATCCCCAGGACGGCATCGAGGTGCTTGCCGACTATCTCTTGCGCAGCGGGGACGCCGTTCTTGCGATCGCTCACACCGAGCCCCCGAGCTCGACACGGAACTAGGAAACGCCATGCTGATGCGACGCCGCATCTATTTTTCTTCTGCACTCCTCAGCGCAACGCTGCTCGCCTGCGCGCTTGCCTGTGCGAAGAAGGTCGACCCAGACGCCGAGCCCTCCGGCGCAAATCCCCTGCCCCTCGAGACCTGGAAGGCCGACAGCCTCGACTGCAGCGACGGCGACTGCGCAGACTGGTACCGCTTTGAAGCTCCGGACCCAGGCCACGTGAGCGTCGAAGTGGTCGCAGTGAGCAAGGATGGCAAACCCATCCCGCCCTACTCGGTCGTCGTCACGGACGGAGCCGCCGTGAAGCTCGGCGAAGCCAAGAGCGGCGCAGCACCGATCACTGGCCTTGAGGCCCGGGTCGATAAGCCCGGGATCTATTTTCTGGAGATCGCCGAGCCCTCCGACGCCGGGCTCCTGAGCTACGAGCTGCGGGTGAACTTTCAGGCCGACGCTCCGCCTCCGCCGCCGCCACCGCCGCCCAAGAAGAAGGAACACCGAGCGGCGACGAAACCAGAAGCTCCTGCGCCGTCCCGCGCCGAGAAGCTCACAGGGACGGTGATCTCGACCGAGGGGGCCGCGGGCAAGGTCGAAGCGGTGCTGATCGACCTCGGCACGCCGAGGGGCATGAAACCGGGAATGCGCGGTCGCCTGGTGGACCACGGCCACCCGATCGCCAACATCGAAATTGTCGAGGTCTATCGCGCGGGGAGCCGCGCGCGGATCGACGGCTATCTCTCCGGTTCGATCGGTCCCTCGACCACCGTAGAGATCGACGTTCCGACGGGCAGCGGCCCGTAGTCTACCTGGAGCGGGGTGGCGGAGATGGGCGCGCGCCTCGTCCAGGTCCACGGCGAAGAGCGAGTTGCAACGACACCGCTCGACGACGCGGATCTGCTGGTCGGGCGCGACGCCGAGGCCTGCGGGCTCGTCTTGGACTCCGCTCTGGTCTCCCGCCAGCATCTTTTGATCCACGCCTCCCCCGAAGGTTGGACCGCAGTCGACCTTGGCAGTGCGAACGGAACGCTCCTGAATGGCACCCCCTTGGTCGAGCCCACGCTGCTCGCGTCGGGAGACCTACTCGAGCTCGCGGGCGACATGCGCTTCGTGTTCGAGCAGGACGACCACGAGGGCGACACCCACACGGAGCACAAGGGGACGCTCCTCGTCCTGGCACTCGCCGCGATCGTGATTGCGCTCGTCGCCTTTGGGGTTTGGCGCTGGCGCAAGAGCGACAGCGTGTTCGATCAGGCCGCAGCCACTGCCAGCGACGGGCTCAAGGCGGCGGAGCTGCGCGACTGGCCGGGGGCCAAGGCGAAGCTCCAGTCGGCGGCGGGGCTCCTGCTCTCGAACGGACGCCTCGACGACGTGCCCCGCGAGATGGTGATGCAAGTCGCCATGGAGCGCCTTGGCGACCGGCTTTCCGCGGAGCTCGGTCGTCCGGTCGACCTTCCCACGGTTTTTCGCAACGCCGTCGAGCGCTCCCGCCCAGCGAGCGCCACCCCGAGCGAGGGCCCCGCCTGCAGGATGGATGAGGTGGCACCGAGTGAGCTGCGCGCCTGTCTGGAAGAGCGCGTGGGCCTTGTGCTCGTGGGGCTACGCCAGAGCCCGGAGGGAGTGCCCGCGTCGTTCTACCAAGACGTGGGCGTGCGCATGCGCAAGGAACACGATTTCATCGAGCGTTCCCTGCAGCGCGGGGTGCCCCTTGTGCCCATGCTGCGCGAAGAGCTGGTGCGGGCAAAGATGCCGGAGCTCCTGCACTACCTCGCCATGATCGAGAGCGGCTACCAGACCGACATCGGGAGCCCGGCCGGTGCGCTCGGCCTCTGGCAGTTCATGCCCGCCACCGCAAAGCGCTACGGCATGCGCCTGGAAGGTGGCGTCGACGAGCGGCGGGACCCGCGGCGCTCCACCGAGATTGCCGCGCGCTATCTGCGTGACCTCGCCTTCGAGTTCGGCGGGGACGCGCTGCTGCTGGCCCTCGCGGGCTATAACCGTGGCGAGAACGGCGTCCGTACCGCCCTAAAACGCATGTCGGATCCGTTCAGCGATCGCTCCTACTGGAGGCTTGTGGAAAGCAATCTTCTGCCGATTGAAACTGCGGACTATGTCCCACGCTTCATGGCCGCCGCCGTAGCCGGTGAGGGCGGGCTGCCGAGCGACGACGCACTGGCGGCTGCGGGCTTTTAGCGCGGTATTCTAGAGGCGTTTCACGGTCGCGGCGGCTGGGATCGCAGCGCCGTCCCGAGGTGGAGCATTGGGTTTTTTCGACTCGCTGCGCGGGCTCTTTAAGGGCAAGAAAGGGGCGAAGCCGA
>Ga0074045_10004742_pt1 | contig 11970 bp, 11 predicted proteins | sample BogForMeECP23OM2_FD_94442 | JGI IMG/M metagenome (GOLD analysis project Ga0074045, IMG submission 94442) | Bog forest soil microbial communities from Calvert Island, British Columbia, Canada - Bog Forest MetaG ECP23OM2 | ecosystem: Environmental > Terrestrial > Soil > Wetlands ...
TCCGGAGATCGGAATGCAGACCAAAATACCGGTTCTCAGACAAACGATAGCGACGGATGGGATAACGAAGCAGGGAGTGGTGCGGCTCTGTGGGTGATCATCATGGCGGCGATGGGCACCCTAGCCGCTGTTGAATGGGCTAAGCAGCGGCTGCAATCGATGGAGGCCGAGGGTCGCGACCCAGACGCGTTGGACGCTGCAGCGGCCACAATTCTCGGGGCAGTTGGTCCTGGAGGCACGGGCCTAGGGGATGTCAAGTTTCCTTCGGAGGACGAGCTAGCCAGACGGTTGGATATCAGTCCTGATGAAATACATAACGTCAAGAAGGACATTAAGAAGGCTTTCCCGGACGAACTTAAGCAACTGAATACCACAAACCCGGATATCGGTTACGATCCCGCTGGAAACATAGTCTTGCGCAATCCGAAGACCGGACAGGCAATCCGGACGGGAGTCCCTCTGGCGGCTTTTGGGAAGTGAGGCGAATATGGTGAGATTATATCCTAGCTGTTGGTTGTGGGGTGAGGCATTTTCCCCGAGCACTGCGGAAAAACAAACAGGCATTGTGTTCGATGCTAAGAACGAGCCGGGTGAAATAGCTCGTTCAGGGCGGTATCGCAACCAGCCGACCCCACATGGTAGCGCCACCATCAAATTCGAAGATGACCTGTCTTCCTGCGACCCGCTTACCACTCAATCTCTGAATGTTCTCGCTGAGAGTATTCCGGCATTCAGAGAGGCTGGCGCCACGACTATAGTGATCCACTGCGATGTGGCTTATCGAGATCAATGCAACTTGGAAATGAGTCCAGGTTTTCTCGCCGCAATCGCACGCCTGGGGGTTCCGTTGACCTTAACATGCTATCAAGACGATAATCTGCGGGATAATGGAGTGTAGATTGTGCGGAACGATTTTGCAGAGGCCCTGAATATCCAGGCTTATCAAGACCACCAGACGAATACGGCAGCGGACATCGCACAGCAACAGGCGAACCTGGATGCCGCAGCGAGCCAATTTGCGGCGGCTCAGCAGGACAGCTCTTCTCAGCAAGATAGCGCCCCCGACCCTTCTCCCGAGAACACCAACCCGAACATGCAGCCCTTTATAGACAGTCTAATGGCGAAGGGGTATTCCCTGGAAGAGGCTGTGTTGGAGTGGCAGGATCTAGTGAACTCCAGTGACCCGGATAGGATCAAAATTGTTACCTTGCTGTTGGGAGGTCGGTCTCTGGATGACGCGAAAAGCTTCGCAGATGAATTAATGTCCCAGGCTAGTATGGCGCAAACAGTAGCCAATGCTCTGCTAATTGCCTGGGGATGGCAGGCCGTTCAAGGGGCACTGGAGTATGTCCTCGCTCGGGCGGCAGCCACTGACTCTGCGACCTCACTTTGGCGAGGGGTAGCAAATTACCTTGGGCGCGCTGCTGAGGGCGAGACAGGGGCCGCTGCTTCCGAGGGAGCCGGAGCCGCTGCAAACGAGTTGGGAGCCGCAAGAGAAAAGTTTGTTGCCGACCAGATACGTGGACAGGTTCCTGAAGCGCCTCTGAAAGTCAACACTCAGTATGGACCAGCTCAAATAGATGTGGTCGGGCCGAACGGCGAGCTGATTGAAGTCGGCGGTCCTGGGAAAGCTCTCAACCCCGGTCGCTTCGGTGAGCAAATGCAAAAATTGGAGGCTGCGGCCGAGGCCACTGGAACCCAGGCTCAATTTTACTACGACCAAGGGACTCCAGAGTCAATATTGCAAATCGCACGCAAGTGGCTGGGAAGCGAAAACGTAATTCCTTTTAATTCAGGACAATAAGGAGATTCTGATGTTTCACTCTTTTGCTCTAATGTATGAAGTTGCGACCGGGCGATTCGATTTCCGCCAGCTTGTGAACGAATTCAAGGAGGGAGGAATTTCCCTGGAGAATTTTCGTACAGGGGAGATTACAGCATTTTCGGAAATAGGAGAAGATAGCCTAACCAATCTGGATTTGATAGAAACCCAAATAAATTCCGGAGTCACAACGCGATTCAAATGGTGGATTTATGAGAACACCGATTTGCTTTGTCAGATTGATATCCAGGACACCATTGTACGCCAGGATTGCGGTTTTATTGCCGGCCTTGAGCCTGATGAGGCGAAAATCGTGATCTCAACCCTTCAAGCACGATTTGAAAGACTGGCAAGGGCAAACCTTGGGCGCATGATGCTGGTCGATTTAAGGAAGTACCCGTCCGAAGAAGTTGACTGGCACGAATTCCTATTGGGAAAAGGGACAATCGAGCGGATCGAGGATCTACCTGATGTGTTAATCCTTAAATCACAGGAACTCGGTCGCATAAATCTTGATTTGACTGACCGAAGCGACGAATTTTGTCCCGGATTCGCTAGGGTGACACGCGAGCAATGTGACAGTGGGCAACGTTGTGCCGGGTTCGGCGTGTCGGAACCGTTCGGAGCAGAGAAGAGCGACCATCGCCGTGATCCCTCCAGAGCGTGAAGACCCCTCTGGGGATCTCTGGGGATCTGGGGACATCTCACCTAATTTGCAGATCATGACTCCCAATTAGGTTTGGTGTCCCCGGATTTGACATCCATGTCGGGGAGCTCATTGACGGGGATTGATCGAAAGTGGACCAATCTACCCCAACGACGTTCCCGACAATTAAAAGAAAGAAGGATATCCATACTTATCGAAAACATGTACACTAAAGAGGTGTGGGATAGTATAGTCATCTACCTGAAACCGGCAGAGGCCAAGCACTTACGGGATTCCCTGAATGACATTCTTAAGGATCAGACTCCGGGACGACACCACCACGTGTCGAGTGAGGATTACCAGAGAGAGATCACCGTCCTCATTTCCGATAAGGAATGATGATCTACGGAAGTGCCGTCGGTCGGATATGGACTCTGTACCGACTCTGTTTGCCAGGGCTTGGTATCATTGATTATTATTCACAGGAGAGGTGAAGTGAGAACCAGACATCTCTTCCTTTGCATCCTTACCTGGGTATCGTGCCTCTTTCTTCTCTCCTGCACCGGCGCGCACGCACAAGCGCGCGCCAGCACGGAGAAACTTCAGAATATCCGCAAGCTGATTGTGCTTATCGGTGGACTGGATATGCAGAAACGAAGCATACAGGACGAGCTTGCATCCCTGCGCGAAAAGGCTCCAGAGCCTTGGTCGGAACACGAGGAATCCGTGACAAAGGAAGGCCACGAAAAGGAGCTACAGGAGTTGGTTGACAGACTTGTGCCGGTCTATGACAAGTACCTGACGGATGAAGAAGTCGCGAAAATGCTGAAATTCTACGAGTCACCGACCGGTAAGAGAGTAGCTCAGGCAATGCCGCAGATCAGGGAGGAATCGAGGCGTATTACTTCGGAATGGAGGCAAAGCTTTGCCAACAAGGCCATGGACAAACCAGGCGGACTCATTCGTGCAGCCGCTGCGGGTGACTCGCACATGGTGAAAGAACTCCTGTCCAGCGGCGCGGATGTGAATGAACGGAACTCCAACGGGATGACGGCTCTTATGGCGGCTGCCTACAAGGGGAACATGGAGTTGGCTCAACTTCTTGTGGAAAAAGGCGCAAATGTTAATGCAAGGAGTAACAAAGGCAGCACCCCCCTCATGGCTGCTGTTCAGTCCGGCAATAAGGAACTGGTCAAATTCCTCCTTGGCAAGGGAGCGGATGCGAACATGAAGGATAAGATGGATCTCAATGCTTACCAACTCGCTGCAATGAAAGACCAGAGGGAATTAGTGGCCCTGCTCAGGGATAAAACCACGGATAAGAAGTCTGTCAGAATAAGCTTCGCAGTGACCTCTTTGGGCAAAGCTAAAGCCTGTCTACCTGTTATGAGCCTTGCATCTGAGTCTTCCAAGAAGATCTCTTGCCTCAAACTGGGACAGGAAGTCCTCCCCATTCCCGATGTTTCGAAGAGCAACGGATGGACTCTTATCCAATACCCTAAGCTTGGATGGGTGCCTTCTGAATCCATCAAGGAAAAGCTCGTGAGTGGAGAGGAACAAAGGAAGATCTTGGACAAGCCGCAAGAAACGGTCGCCTCGAAACGCCGTACTGAGGCCCACCGACCCTCAGCCGAGTCACCTGAGAAAGAAACAGGGGGCACTGAGGCTGTGACTGAACCTACTGATCAACCCCGTATATGGTGGCGTAGATATTAGAAAGTGCAGGTCATGGTCCAGATTAGCCCGAAAACCGGATCAATGGTCCTGTCCGGATTAGTCCCCCAATTGTTTGCTGCGGAAGGTTGATCCCAACCTGGAACCGATCTGTCAATACAGGCGAAATTGAACCATTTGCCCGGCTGCCAGTAACCCGCGTACACACTGAGTACCCAGGTCTCAAGCAGGTTCCAATCAATACCCGCATCCACTTCCCATCCGAGATTGTTGTCCGGAATCGAGGGGAAAGGCGCTGTGAAATTTCTCTGCGATTGAACCACAAGAGCGAAAGTGTTCGGTGTTGTCGCAGTGACCAGAGGACCGATGGATCCCCAGCCCCAACCGCTGTTGGACGCCCTGTTGGCATAGAAGAAAGAGGTGAAGAAATTGAGATTGGAGGCAATGGAATAATCCAGTCTAGCTGCCAGGATAGAGGCGTCAACCATGTAGCCCAGGGGAGTAGTGGCTATAGCGCCTGGTTGCTGAGCTAGTAGACCAGCCCCGTACGCTGCGCTAAGAAGAAGACTGTACGGTCGGAACATGTCCGCGTTGCTCTGCTGGGCCAGAAAGACACCGAGTCGATGTTCGGGCTGAAGAGATCTATCAAGACCGGCTGCCTATCAATCATGACACCGTGTCTTCTATCAGGGCCGGGGATATAGGCATATAGGAACGAAACCTTCGCCGGCCCCCAATAGCATCCGACTTCCGTCATCAATCTCCACCGCTCTGTGTACTGGGGTCGGAAAATGCTCCCACTGCCATCGAAATTTTCAGCTTCCAAGTTCCCCTGGGAATCCAAGATACTACCGGAGAGCGAAGGGTCGTAATTGGCGGTCCGATACTGCCAGTCAGCTTCGGTATTGAAGAAGAATCGTCCGTTATTGTATTTAGCATAGACCCAGCCTTCAGAAGACCAGGCACTCACACCGGGAATGTTTACGCGATCAGTTGCATGGACAAATCCTTCAGGACCGAAATGATAAGTGAAATATGTTCCTCCGAGACCTGTTTCCAATGGCCCATTCGCGTATTTTAGGAACGCGAAGAGGTCCCAACGGGGAATACTGGCCTTGTCGTAGATGTTCCAATAAGGCTGCCGCCCACTGTTCTCTTGCACAGGAGCAGCGCGTCTCCAGGGGTACACTCCAGCCCCAAGAGTCAGAGGTCCGTAACTTGAAGCCAGGACCAGGTATTCCTCAGTGCGGTTGTTGCCGTCGTACTGTAACCCGCACCCGAAGTCAAAAGGCCTCTTGCTGTAAGTGAAACGACCCACAGGGCTCTCTATGTTGATCGACCACCAGAGTGCTTCAACATTGGCCCATGTGACCGTTGCGCCTGGGGAGGTGTCGGTATCGGTGTTTCCCACCCGATAAGCCCCTTCGAGCTTGATAGCTGGGTTCACATTGAATTCAGGATAGAAATTCGTGCTGAAATAGCTCTTGGCAGCGTCACTGCCGGAGACAAGATTATTTACCGGTATGCCGAACCATCCATTTACAGGTGTGAAGTCTCCTCCGGTTGCCGCCCCATTGTCAGTATTGGGCCTTCCGAAGAATCCATTGATGTTGTTCTGAGTGTACAGGTCGTATTCGAACGTGCTGGTGGCCCTGAGTTTGAATTCCCAGGCGAAGGTTTCGGTGGCTGGAAAAACAGAAAAGAAACAGAGTGCGATTGCCCCACACAACGAGCGCACATGCAGTCTTCCGAGCCGCGAAAATCGCGATCGAACCATACCCCCAATACCTCCTCAAAAGCAGAACAAACCAATAAAGTTCAAGCCGGTCACAGGAGGTACCCTGCTACTGGCTCCCCCTGTTTCAGACGGTTTTTTAGGGAATCACCGTGACGATAGCATATCGAGAGGAGACAGAGCAATGAGTATATTTGAGGCGTCGGCAAAACCTTCCCTCAAACCAAAATCTCTTTTCAAAATCTGGTCAACATCCCTCGCAACATACGAGACCACGGGCTCAGAAGTATATTCGTAGTCTTGCCATTTCGCATTCAACAGGTTGACATATAGGGAGAATCCATTGAAAAGCCACAGCGTTCCTGCGATAGGGGCTTTGATGAAGAGCCAAGGAGGGACGCCGATGCGCAAGCGGAATCTGCCACAGCCATTTCAGATTGATAAGATGCGTTTCAGGAATTGCTTCACTGCGCCGAGTCTGCGGCACTTCGCACTGTTGATCACCGGATGGGTGCTGACCGTAGCGGTTCACACCATCAGTCAGGTGATCCTCACCGGCGGGCTGCATGATTCGGAGAGCTTCGTGAGCATCTACCGGTTCCTGCAGAAGGCCAAATGGGCTCCGGACCAAGTGGCTTTTCAGGTCTTCCGGATCATTGTGGATACCCTGTTGCCGGGCGTGACGGAGATTGAGCTTGTCCTGGACGACACGCTGAACAACCATGTGGGCAAGAAGATCTTCGGTGCCGGAATTCAACACGACGGGGATGCTCCCAAGACCGGAAAGCCCATTGGATACGGCGTCTGCTTTGTCATCATCGGGGTTGTTGTTCGTTTGCCGGGCATATCCGACAGGGTGTTTTGTTTGCCATATGCGGCTCGTCTGTGGTGGCCGGAAAAGGCGAAGGTTAAGTCTCAAGGGAAACAATACAAAACCAAATCTCAGTTGGGTGCGGAACTGATCCGATTGACTCGGTCTTGGCTTGATCCCTCCACAACCCTCAGAGTCATCGTCGATGGTGGCTATTCGAACAAGGAGCTTCTTCAGGGACGTCCTCAAAGAGCCCACGTCACCGGGAAACTCCGCATCGACGCAGCCTTGTATGGCACAGTGGCGTCTGGGCAACCCAAGAAAAGGGGACGGCCACGGAAAAAGGGACAACGACTGCCTACCCCGGAATCCATCTTCAACAACCCTGCCACGAAGTGGGAATGGATCCGGATGAGTCTCTACGGCAAGGAGACAATAGTCTCCGTGTATCGGTTCGAAGCGATCTGGTACAAGGCCGCAGCCAATGAACTCTTGTCAATCGTGTTGGTCCGCGATCCCGCGGGGCAATACCCTGATATGGCCTTCTTTGACACAGACACCCAGGCATTGGATGAACAGACCATCACAAGGTTTACCCACCGATGGAGCATTGAGATCACCAACCGAGAGACAAAGAGCCTGCTGGGCAGCGCCGATTCTCAATGTCGTTGTGAAACATCCGTCACCCGTGCCCCGTTACTGGCCTATTGGAGCTATTGTTTTGTGGTGATCTGGTTTGTGAGCCAATTTCGCACGGGGATGGACCTCTTGCTCGACAGAGCCCCGTGGTACTCCAAAAAGAGAAACATCACCTTCTCCGACATGCTCGCTGCTGCTCGACGGAGCCATTTCAACCCGGTAATTTCGCGCGATCCCAGGAAACGCAATAACACCGCAAAAATCATGCGGCCGCGCTACACGAAAGGACCCCTGTGCCTAGAAAGGGCAAAACTATAGGTATAATTAAACTTCCGAAATAAAACCAATCTTGCGGTGCGTCTCCTTCGTTGCGCGGGGGTTGTCGTGAAACCTCAATCTCTGTTTGACATTCAGGGGAAGCCGATTCACGATTACGAGCGGCAGTACCGTGGCGTCTTAGTGACGGCTCTCCACCAAAGAATTTCCTCGCGATTCGCATTTTCGCTGACGTTAAACATTTCCGGTTCCTCCGAAATTATGATATGAGGCGGACGCAGTTTGGTTGTTGTGAAAAGGAACCTGGGCTGTGAGCATTCGTCAGCGAGTCTTTCACGAAAGAGCCATCCTGGTACTCGTATTGTTCCTCGGGCTTCTCCTTCTCGACCCGCTGATACCCGGCGCCCTTACCAATCTGTCCTTCGCACTAGTCGGCGTGGCCGGGGCCTGGCTTCTCAGCGACAGAAAGAGCCTTTCCCGAAAAATCATAGCTGTGTCCTCAGCGGTTGTAGTGGTGGCCATGTCCTCGGCAAAGCTTCTTCCCGAAGACATGCTAGGACCCGCTCGTATGCGAATCGGCCTGCTTCTCTTGACTTTCACACTGATCTTGTACTCATCCTGCGGCGCTTTGATGCTCTCTGCCATGTTAAAGGCCCGGGAAGTCACACATCAGCTAATCATTTCAGCCGTGAACCTCTACTTGATCCTGGGGATGTTTTACGCCCATATTTACACAATACTCGACTGGTTCCATCCGAAATCGTTCGCCTTGCAGATTCCGGAGCAAGAATCGGCATCACATTTCGTATATTTTAGTTTCGTTACTCTGGCTACCCTGGGATATGGGGATATCACGCCAAAGACGGAGTTCGCCCAAAGGCTGGCCATTACTGAGGCGATCATGGGACAGTTTTACGGATCGCTTGTGGTGGCCTATCTCTTGAGCCTTTATATCGGCCACCGTATCCGCGCTCGCGACTCCGGGCCAATCCGTGAGGAGGGTCCGGATAATTCGGCTTAGAGATTTGTGACCCGTGACTATTTGCAGATGGTAAAACCAACCGCATGATTGATTATCCGACCATCATTTTGGCCGCTCTGTTGATCTTCTTTTACGGACTGATCTCTCGCGTGTCCGAGAAGTCCCCGATCACTGCGCCTATGGTGTTTGCCGGAATCGGTATCTTGGCCAGTCCCATAGCTCTCAATCTGCTGGATATCAAGCCCGGTGCCACGGTCGTGAAGCTTATCGCGGAAATCACCCTTGTGGTCATCTTGTTCGTGGACGCATCGACGGTGAACCTCCAGACACTGAGGATGCAGCGAGGAATACCGCTCCGTTTGCTCGGTATAGGACTTCCGTTGACGATGGTGCTGGGTTTCCTTGTCGCGGCCGTGCTGGTCAATAATCAGAATCTGTGGCTTGCTGCGCTGGTAGCGCTCATACTGTCTCCCACCGATGCTGCCCTCGGCCAGGCAGTGGTGACCAGCGAACGCCTCCCGGAAAGAATGCGGCAGGCCATCAACGTGGAGAGCGGGCTCAATGACGGCATCGCTTTAGCTCCCATCCTGATGTGTATCGCTGCGCTTTCCGGAGGAGAGCACGCGGGGAATGGTTCGGGCTCATGGCTGATCTTTGTAGTGCGGCAACTTACCTTAGGCCCGGTCGCCGGAATCCTCGTCGGCTGGTGCGGAGGAAGGCTGGTGGAGGAGGCATCGCAGAGAGGCTGGATGCAACCAACCTTCCAGCGCCTGGTAGCGGGGTCGCTGGCTGTAATTGCTTACACTGCTGCCGAGCAGTTTCACGGCAACGGCTTCATCGCGGCTTATTGTGCAGGCCTCTTTCTCAGTACTCAGACCCACGAAGTACGTGAACGGATTCAGGAGTTTGGCGAGGCGGAAGGTCAGCAGATGTCTCTCTTCGTATTCTTGCTCTTCGGCCTCGCAATGGTTCCGGCGATGGTTAGCTACTGGGACTTTCAAGCTTTGTGCTATGCTGTCTTGAGCCTCACCGTTATCCGTATGGTTCCGGTTGTCTTATGTCTTCGCGGTGCTGGCTTCGATAAGCCCGCGGTTTGGATGATAGCGTGGTTTGGCCCGCGCGGCATAGCCTCCGTCCTGTATGCACTTATGGCGATAGGCAAAATTGGCGTCACCGGATACGAAAGGGAATTTGCCGTGATAACCCTGACCGTGCTGCTAAGTATATTCTTGCACGGCATTTCGGCTGTTCCTCTGACTCTCTCTTACTCCCGCTCTCAAGCAAACTAGACACATAGCAAAACAGAAGCGGTCGGTTGCTCACAGCCGCCGCCATTTATGCAGGAATCTCGCGCTCGCCATACCTCAACCCATTGCCTGCAGGAAATGCCTCGGAGACACGTCCATTGCGGCACGCTCTTCACGTCACGAGTTGGACGAAACGGTCTCCGACGGTTGACGGCTTTTCTTCCAGCGTTTCTGCATGAGGACATAGAGAGCAGGCGTGAAGAAAACTCCCAAGACAGTTACGCCGATCATCCCCGCAAACACCGCGGTTCCCACTGACTGGCGACTGACGGCCCCGGCCCCTGATGCTGTCACGAGAGGTAGGACGCCCAGTATGAATGCAAGCGAAGTCATAAGAATCGGTCGGAAGCGCAGTCTCGAAGCCTCTGTAGCGGCCTCGAGAACCCCTTGCCCCTGAGCCCGTCTTTCACGGGCGAATTCCACAATCAGAATGGCATTTTTCGCGGATAACCCTACGAGGAGCACCAGCCCCACCTGCGTATATACGTTGTTGTCCATACCACCGATGAGAAGTCCGGCTGCAGCTCCCAAGACCGCGAGGGGTACAATTAGAACTACAGAAATGGGATCGGCCCAGCTTTCATACAACCCCGCAAGGATCAGAATAACGACTAGAATTGCCGCGATAAATGTTATGGCGGCTTTTCCAGCTGCCTTTTTTTCCTGGTAAGCCATGTTCGTCCATTCGAATGCCATGCCGGGCGGCAAAGTCTTTTCCGCCAACGTTTCCATCGTTTGGAGCGCTTGGCCGGAGCTGTATCCAGGAGCACTTTCACCTAGAATTTTCGCGGTAGGAAAAAGGTTGTACCTGTCCACTCGCATCGGACCAACTTCGTATCGAGCGTTGATTAAGGTCCCCATAGGAATCATTTTGCCTTCTTTATTCCTCATGAACAATTGCGAAATATCCTCTGGATTCCGACGGAACTTGCTATCCCCCTGGACTCTTACTTGCCAGGTCCTGCTGAATTTATTGAAATCATTTACATATGCAGATCCGAGATATGTTTGCAGCGTACTGAACACGCTCTGCAGGGGTATTTTCAGCGCCAGAGCTTTCGTACGATCAATATCGATGTAGATATTCGGGTATGAGGATCGGAAAGTGGCTAAGACTGATTTCAGGTCTGGCTGCTGGTTCGCAGCCGCGGCCAATTCGGTGCCGGTTTGTTCGAGGGACTGGAAACCGAGATCCCCTTTGTCAAGCAGTTGCATTTCGAACCCTCCGCCCGTGCCCAATCCAAGGACAGGCGGCAAGGTATAGGTAAACACAAATCCATCATAGATTTTCTGGAACTCACCTGAAAGCTCCTTCATGATTACTTCTCTGCTCCGCCCTTTCGCTAGCCTTTCATCCCAGGGCTTCAGAGGAACAAAAATCGTTGCCAGGTTGGATCGTGCGGAATCAATCATCGAATAGCCTACCAGTGCGCCCCAGGAGAGCACTCCGTCCGTTTCGTCAAGAAATTTACCTACCTTTTCCACCGTATTGTTCGTTCGGTCCAAGGTCGCACCATCCGGCATCTGGACATTGACCAGTATCAATCCGTCATCTTCCAATGGGAGGAATCCGGTAGGAACTTTATTGTAAGCGATGCCTGTAAGCAGAACCAGCCCAACGAACAGAATCATCACGAGAGCGATCCGTCGTACGGCCAAGGACACTATCCGCGCATACCAATCTGTGGTGCGGTTGAATGCATTGTTAAAAAGCCTGAAAAAAGCATTCTTGGCTTCATGGCCAGGGCGTAGAATCAGAGCACAGAGCGCAGGACTTAATGTGAGAGCATTGATCGCGCTGAAAAACATGGTAATCGCAATTGTAAGAGAGAACTGCCTGAACAACTGGCCAGTAATGCCACCAAGGAACGCCGGCGGCACAAACACGGCCATGAGGACTAGCGTAATGCCGATGATGGCTCCGCTGACTTCCTGCATCGATTTGATGGCAGCTTCTTTGGGAGTCATACCGAACTCAGCCATGTTGCGCTCAACGTTCTCCACTACGACGATTGCATCGTCCACGACCAATCCTATGGCCAGAACAAGCCCGAAGAGAGTCACCATATTTATGGAGA
>Ga0074045_10004743_pt1 | contig 11970 bp, 9 predicted proteins | sample BogForMeECP23OM2_FD_94442 | JGI IMG/M metagenome (GOLD analysis project Ga0074045, IMG submission 94442) | Bog forest soil microbial communities from Calvert Island, British Columbia, Canada - Bog Forest MetaG ECP23OM2 | ecosystem: Environmental > Terrestrial > Soil > Wetlands ...
AATCTCGAGAACTTGCAGAATGCCCAGCACGTTTTCTCCGTGGTTGGGTATGTGAGCGACGGCGAATATCAGCGATAGAAACAGCGCAGACTTCCAAAAGCGCCAGCGCCTGGCCATTGCGAAGAGCCAATAGCCGCGGAAGGCAAATTCTTCGTTAAGAGCGACAGCGAAAAACACGCCTGCCCAAGTAAGCGCATACCGCAAAATCGCGCCGCGTGTAAGAGCCACGGATTCGGAAGTGACTGGACGCACGGAGAATCCCGAGTATGGCTGAAAGCGTGGCGAAGCCCCAGACACAACCTTCCCAAAATCGTTTGCCCAATACCTGCCGTGGAGGGATGCCGTAGTCGTCGAGGGGGCGTTTCTCCAAGCGAGCGACAATCCAGGTGGCCAGCACGACAAAAAATGCCATCAGGGCTTTAGTCGGCACTTCACTTTGCACCGTAAAGACGGAATCCGTCCGGCTGGTCGCGTGATACAACACCAACGCTAAGATCCCGGGTACAAGGAATCCGATGACCACCCAGATGAGCAGGTATTTCCGCTCGGTCCGGCCCCACGAGCGGCGTTGCTCTCCGCTTACTGGGTTTGAGCCAGGTGGGGACGACGGCTCATTTTGCGATTTGTCGATAGAACTGTGATCCGATTCGTCCGCCAAGGTGCCTCTTCCCACGAAAAACCGGATTGTGACACCTAGCGACACCGCACGTCACTAAGAACTAATGGGCATCCTGTACTCCCCAAAAAATTACTGGGGCTGTATCACGACAAAGTAACTATGGCTGTTTCGCGTCGCCGGAAAACGCCTCTTCGTCAGCTCCCGCTGAGTCCGCCCGGCAGCACTCGCCGCTCACCACAACACTTGCTACGCCGCATAGGCCTGCAGCAGAATGAGCCCACGCAGTTCTAGCCAATTCATTGCGGAGTCTTCCATGAACGAACGCAGTGTTCGTGACATCCTGAATTCATACAATCCTGCCGATGCTCTGGATAAAGCCTCGACCATTCCCGCACCGTGGTATTTCGATCCCCGCATCGCGCAGCTGGAACGCGAAACCGTCTTCGCCGCAAATTGGCAGGTCGTTGGCCGACTCGATCAGGTACGCCAGGCGGGCCAATTCTTCACCATCGATGTGAATGATGAGCCACTGCTGATCGTTCGCAGTGACGACGACAAGCTGCGCGCCTTCTATAACGTTTGCCGCCACCATGCTGCTGCCGTTGAACTGCAACCTTCGGGCTGCGCTAAGCAATTTCGCTGCCCGTATCATGGCTGGACCTACGGCAACGACGGCACTCTGAAGGGCATGGTGGAATTCGAAGGCGTATGCAATTTCGATCGTAAGGACAACGGACTTGTGCCCATCCGCGTGGACACTTGGGAGAATTTCGTTTTCGTGAATCTGGATGGCAAAGCCGCACCCCTCGTGGAATTCCTCAGTCAGGTGCCTTCGCTTGTCGCTCCACTGAAGCTAACGGAAAGACTCCACTACTTCGATCGCCGCATCTACACGCTGAAGTGCAATTGGAAGGTTTATGTCGACAATTATCTGGACGGCGGCTATCACGTGCCCCACGCCCACAAAGGGCTGAGCAGCGTCGTGGAATATACGAAATATACCATCGAGAATTTCGAGCGCTCTTGTCTGCAATCGAGCCCGCTCGACGCGTCCAGCGCCAGTGAATCCGCTATCGCCTCCACGCGTCAGGGTCACGCCTTCTATCTGTGGGTCTATCCTAATTTCATGATCAATGCTTATTCCGGAGTGATGGACACCAATCTCGTCCTTCCTCTCGGTGTGGATAAGTGCGCCGTTATCTTTGACTATTACTTTGCAGATATCAGCACCGCCGCGGCGCAACAACACCGCGACAGCATCGCCGTCAGCGAAACAGTGCAAGACGAAGACATGGCCATCTGCGATTCCGTGCAACGCGGACTCTCCTCCCGCGCTTATGTGGCCGGACGACTCTCCGTCCGCCGCGAAGCCGGCGAGCACCTGTTCCACCGTTTGCTTCACCGCGACATGACCGGGGCCCTAGGCCAGTCATTCGCCGCAGACTAAAGGATTCATTCAAGAAATGGAAAAAGTGGAATAGACGTTTCCGGGTCACTCAAAAATAATCGTTTTGTTGCCGTACAGCAGAATGCGGTTCTCAATGTGCCACCGCACTGCTCGCGACAGCACTACCTTCTCCACGTCTCTTCCCTTCTCAACCATATCTTCCAGCGAATCGCGATGGGAAATGCGCACGACTCCCTGTTCGATAATTGGGCCGTCGTCAAGCACTTCCGTTACGTAGTGGGCCGTCGCTCCAGTCAGCTTCACCCCGCGGTCGTGCGCCTGCTGGTGCGGTTTCGCGCCGACGAACGCCGGCAGGAAAGAATGATGGATATTAATGATCGGTTGCGGATACTGCATGATGAAATCTGAGGAAAGCACTTGCATATACCGCGCCAGCACCACCAGTTCGATGTTGTTGTCGTGCAGTAACTCCAACTGTCGCGCTTCGGCTTGTGGTTTATTGTCCTTGGTCACCGGTACAAGATAGAACGGAACACCATAAAAATCGGCGTGGCCTTTCGTATCCGGATGGTTGCTGATGATCAGCGGAAAATCGCATGCCAATTCCCCATTTCGTTGCCGATACAACAGGTCAACGAGACAGTGATCGTATTTGGAAACGAAAACCGCCACGCGCGGCCTGTGCCGACCCAGGCGAATGCACCAGTTCATCCCGAATTTGTGGGCAATGGGTCCAAACGCCCCGTCAAAATCATCCAGGTTCAAACTGAACCCATCCAGCGACCACTCCACGCGTGCCAGGTAGTAACGCTCTTCGCCAGTTTGATGCTGTTCGAAATGCAGAATATTGCCGTCGTAGCGGTAAATGAATTCCGCTATGGTTGCGTCCAAACCTTTGCGGTCCGGGCATTGCACCAGCAAAATCGCGCTGTTCTTCATAAGGAACTCCTCGCGACCCGGATTATTCTATGGGTCAATACTCGGTAGCATGTCTCGCCGCCCCCTGAAGAGACCATAGAAACCGAACCGTCCAACGCGGAAAACAAAAAAGGCCGGCAAGAATCCGCCGGCCCGCTGAATGTTCGATGGACTAAATCCTTTCGAAGAAGTGCGCTACCTTTTTCCCGCCTTCTTCGCTGTAATATACCGTGACCTTGCCCGTCTTGTCCGCGGCCTTTCCGATTCCTTTTGCGGCATCCAGTGTGTCATGGCCAGCCACATCAAACGTCTGTTCAGTGCCGTCGGCGGCCTTCACGACCACCGTCTTCCCATCTTTCCCGACTTTTGTCACCGTGCCGTCGACATACTTCAACCCATCCTTGCCAACCTTGTCCACTTCCGTAGCGGTTTTCTCGCCGCCCTTTTCCGAATAGTGCACTACTACCTCGGAACCTTCGGACAGCCCTTTGAATGCATCCTTCGCGCCAGCGGCGGTCTTGTCGGCGCCGGTTACGGCGGTGTTGCCCAGGAAATGCACGGTTTGTTCGGTGCCATCCTTGGTCTTGACGATCATCGTTTTCGTCGAGGAGTCGAGCTTAGTGATGGTGCCATGAACGGCGCTGACCACGTCGTCCGCAGCGCGAGTGGCGAATATCAGCAATGCCGCCACGGCCACAAATCGAAGCACATTCTTCATTCGCAGCCTCCCTGTTTTCACTCGACGATTGGGATCGATGCGCAAAAAAGGTTAGCGCAAGCCCTTCGCAAAAACTAGCGAAAATCCGTTCCCATCAAATCGCCAAAACCTCTCATTCATTGCACTTCCCGCAGCAAGCCGCTCGCAACGTCGTAAACAAAGCCGCGAACAGTTACGCTCTCCGGAATCCACGGATGGCTGCGCAGCTTCTGCAATTGGTGCCGCACGTTCTCGTCGATGTTCTGGAACGCGTAGAAAAACGCCGGAGCAACTGCAGCGGTCCCCGCGCGATTCTGGATTCGCGTGCGCAAGTCCTGTTCGGTGGTTTGCATCAATCCGCAATCCGTGTGGTTGATAACCATAAATTCCTCAGTGCCCAGGAGGTAATGTGAGATCAGCAACGAACGCAGGCTATCGTCCGTGACAATGCCGCCGGCATTGCGGATGATATGCGCATCTCCGGTCTTCAGCCCCAACGTCAGGATGGATAATCGCGTATCCATGCACGTCAACACCGCCAGCTTACGTTCCGGCTTCGGCGTCAGTTTGCGCAATTCATGCGTGCGCGCGTAAATTTCGTTTGCAGCAAGTACTTCGTCAATTACGCTCATAGCCGCCACAGTTTAGCGCAGCTTTTTCACTACGGGAAATGCTGTGCTTTGCAGTCTTCGAAAAGATGGATGATCTCGCTCACCAACGTACTTTGAACTCGTGGGAGAGTGCTACCAATCGATGTTCTTCCCAGCACAACCGGTCAGGCGCTCGCAATTACAAAAGCCCGCTATCCTTGGCCAGTTTGAATGCTTCAATGGCAGCACCACGGGCCCCGGCAGTGTCGCCGTTCGGTATTACGTGAATGGGAATACCCACCTGCTCCTCGCGCTGCGCAGGCATTCCTAAGCGGATCTCATTGATGAACCAGCGCTGGAATTCGGTGCTCGCCTCCAACGCTCCGCCCCCTACAATCAACGCGTCGGGGTCAAAGGTATTAACCATTTCATCGAAGAACAGCCCTAGCGCATGCGCTTGCATGCGGAAAATCTCTTTGCACAGGGCATCGCCCTTGTCCGCCAATCCGCGCACCAGTTTCGCCGCTTGGTGGGAATCAAGCTTGGCCAGTTCGTGCCCAGGATAACGTGGCAAAAAGTACGGCAGCAGATTTCTCTCAATCGCGGTTAGAGAGCAAAGCGACTCCAGGTCTCCAGTTCGTCCACAATTGCATAGCGGGTTGATGCCACTGGTTCCGGCAATAGTCTGATAAGGAATCAGCACGTGCCCCAACTCTCCACCGAAACCGTTCTTACCCTTCACAACGTTGCCATCCAGAATAATGCCACCGCCATTCCCTGTGCCGATGATGATCGAAATGGAAGTGTGCCGACTGTTCGCGCCAAAAATGGCATAGTGTCCCCACAGCGCGGCGGCATTCGCGTCGTTCAGATAGGACACCGGCTTACCCAGTTTGTGCGCCAGTCCTCCGCGAATGTCGAATCCCGCCCAGTCCGCATGGACGAAGTTTGTCGAACCTCGTGCGCTCAACAAGCCTGCCGCGCTGGCAGGGCCAGGTGTATCCAGCCCCACAGTAACCACATTGGCCATCCCCACACCGGCCCGCTCACACGCAATCTTTAGTCCATCGGCGATCTGCTGCAGGCAAACCTCGGGTCCTTGTTTCGAAAGCGCCGGATGCTCGCACAAGCCGTCGATCAGGAACCGTTCTTGCTGATCCAACAAAGTGTAGTTGATGGCCGTACCGCCCAAATCCACTCCAGCTACGACAGTCACGCGATTTCTCCTCTGCTCTTAGGTTGGCACGGCTCAGCGTAGCAGAATTATGAACCAGCGAACGCGGAAATAATCCCTTATCGCGCTTTAGACCGATTCACTGCAGCCTCTTCGCCTTCGTTGACCGCTGGCCACTGCTAACTTATAATTTTTATGCAGGTTATGCCGAGATAGCCCGCCGGATTACCACAGGGTGATTCCAGAAATTTCCGCAAATGGTGCGGCGTGAGAGCTGCAATCCGTCGATTGGCGCGTAATTGCTGCAGCGGCCCGGCTGACTGACATTGGTATTTGCAATTAGGAGAACCCGAAATGGCGGAAGCAACTTGCCGGAAAGAACTGGATCTGGAAATCCCGGCGGAAGAAGTAACCAAAGCCACCGAAAAAGTGGCCAAGGATTTTGCAAAAATCGCGCGCGTGCCGGGCTTTCGTCCGGGCAAAGCGCCCATTTCCCTCATCAAACGCCGCTTCGCAGATGATATCAAGGGAGAGGTGCTGCAGACGCTGGTGCCCGAGCACGTGGAAAAAGCCGTAGCCGAGCAGAAGCTCACTCCCGTTTCCCAGCCGCAGGTGGACAAGCTCGAATACAACGAGGGCCAACCGCTGAAGTTTCGCGCCTCGTTTGAAGTTCTGCCGGAGTTTTCGCTTGGCGACTATAAGAACCTGGAAATCGAAATGCCGGAAATGGCCATCACCGACGAAAGCGTAGCCAACACACTCGCCGAAATGCAGCAACGGGCTGCCACCTTTGCTCCGGTCGAAGGCCGCGCCGTCCAAAACGACGATTTCGTTCAAGTAAAGCTGGTAGGTACGCCCGAGGGCGGCGGCGAGCCTCTTAACGCAGAAAGCGTGCTGTGCCACGTCGGTGCGGAAGAGACCATGGAGCCGTTTAACGAGAATCTGCGGGGCGCCAATGTCGGCGATCACAAGAATTTCGACGTCGAGTATCCCGCCGACTATCCCGACGCCAAGCTCGCTTCCAAGAAATTTCACTACAGCGTCGACGTTCTTGGCATTAAAAATAAGAAGCTGCCGGAAATTAACGACGAATTCGCCAAGGACGTCAGCGACGCCACCTCCCTGGACGAACTGAAGAAGAAAGTGCGGGACGGTCTGGAGCATGAACGCGATCACCGCCAAAAGGAGCTGGAGCGCGAAAAGATCATCGCTGAGCTGGTCAAGCAGCACGATTTCCCCGTGCCGGAATCGCTCGTCGAACACCAAATGGACGTCCGCCTGGAGCGTGTGGTTCGTTCGCTGGCACAACAAGGTGTCGACCCTCGGGCGGTCAATGTTGACTGGGTCAGCCTTCGCAAGCGCCAGGAAGAGCGCGCTAAAGACGACGTGAAGGCCGAGCTGGTCATCGACCGTATCGCCACCGAAGAAAAGATCGATGTCACTGAAGACGAGCTGCAGCATGAGCTCGAACACGTGGCCAGTCACAGTGGCGAATCCGCTGAGGCAATTCGCGCCCGTTTGACAAAGCAAGGGGCCCTCGATAGGATGAAAGCTAAGCTGCGCAGTGATAAAACTGTGGATTGGCTGGCGCAGAGTGCGCGGGTCAAGACCGTAGCAGCAAGCGCCAAGTGAATCCAACCTCGGCTTTACAGGCAAATTCTCTCACATGAAAAACTTCGAAGATCCGCAATATCACGCGACCACTCTAGTTCCCATGGTTGTGGAACAGACCAGCCGGGGCGAGCGCGCCTATGATATTTACTCGCGCCTCCTCAAGGAACACATCATCTTTATCGGCACGCCTATCGATGATCACGTCGCCAACCTCGCTACGGCGCAGATGCTTTTCCTGCAGGCAGAAGATCCGGAAAAAGACATCCAGCTGTACATCAATTCTCCCGGCGGCTCCATCACCGCCGGCTTTGCCATTTATGACACCATGCAGTTCGTCAAGCCGGACGTTGTCACCACTTGCGTCGGTCAGGCGGCCTCCATCGCCGCGGTTCTCTTGGTTGGCGGCGCCCCCAAGAAGCGCTTTTCTCTGCCGAATTCCCGCATCCTGATCCACCAACCGTGGATGAGCGGCCTCGGCGGCCAGGCCACGGACATCGATCTGCATGCTAAAGAGATTTTGCGCATGCGTTCGACCATTAACCAGATCCTGGCCAAGCATACCGGCCAGCCCGTGGAGCGCATCGAAAAGGATGTCGAGCGCGATTACATCATGAACCCGGAGCAGGCCAAGGATTACGGGATGATCGACGAGATCATCTTCAAGCACCGGTAAACGATGCACGAATTCCGGTTGTCGCGTTGCCGCGCAGGGTGGTTGCCCTGATTCAAAGTTGTCCACAGCGAGTTCCTCATAGACGGCAGAGCCGCGATATTCTGTTTCGCCGGAGAAAATTTCGGCCTACAATGAAGCATCATGGCTCCGGGGATTGACCTTTAGGAGAGGCCTGCTCACACGTGAAAAAATATAGCCCAGACGAACCGCTTCGCTGTTCCTTCTGTCATAAAACCCAGGAGCAGGTCGAAAAGCTGATTAGTTCGCCTTCTGACTACCCTCGCGCCTATATCTGCAATGAGTGCGTGGGCGTTTGCCAGACCATTCTGGAAGATGAAAAGCGTGAACAAGCTGCGGCGCCAGCGCGTCGCCTGCCCCGTCCTCCGGAAATCAAGCAGTTTCTGGACAGCTATGTCATCGGGCAGGACCGCACAAAGAAAAAACTGGCTGTCGCGGTCTATAACCACTACAAGCGCATCTTCCTGAACAAGCAGCCCGGCGAAGTGGAGTTGAGCAAATCCAACATTCTTTTGATCGGCCCCACCGGGACCGGCAAAACCCTTCTCGCTCAAACCCTTTCTCGCATGCTTGATGTTCCCTTCGCCATCGTCGACGCCACCACCCTCACCGAAGCAGGCTACGTCGGTGAAGACGTGGAAAACATCATTCTGAAGCTGTTGCAGGCGGCTGACGGCGACGTCCAGAAGACTCAACAGGGCATTATCTATATTGACGAGATCGATAAAATTGCCAAGAAGGATGAAAACCCCTCCATTACCCGCGACGTCAGCGGTGAGGGCGTGCAGCAGGCGCTACTGAAGATTCTCGAAGGCACCGTCGCCAACGTCCCTCCCCAGGGTGGCCGCAAGCACCCCCACCAGGAATTCACCCCCGTGGACACCACGAACATCTTATTTATATGTGGCGGCGCCTTTGTGGGCTTGGAGAAGATTATCGAGCGCCGCGCCGGCCGCCGTTCCCTCGGGTTCCACACCGATGCCGCGCCCACTACTGCGCAGCGCCGCAATACCGATTTATTGGAGCAGGTGCAACCCACGGACCTGATCAAGTACGGGCTCATTCCCGAATTTGTCGGCCGCCTGCCCGTCGCTGGCGTCATGAGCGACCTCGACAAGGGCGCGCTTATGAAGATTCTGACCGAGCCTAAGAATGCCCTGCTCAAGCAGTACCAGCGGCTCTTTGAGTTTGAGAACGTGCGCCTGCGCTTCACCGACGACGCCCTCGAGACCGTGGCAGAGTTGGCTCTTCAGCGCAAGGTCGGGGCGCGCGGCTTGCGTATGATCCTCGAAGACCTCATGCTGGAGTTGATGTATCACCTGCCGATGCAGAAGAGATTGCGCGACTTCGTGGTCACCGCCGACATGGTGCGCGGTCGCGAAATTAATTGGACTTTGCTCGAAAAGGCCGGATAGCGGCCGCTTCGGGGAACTGAGGAATTTCAGGGGCCTGCATGTTTAATCGCGAAAAACAGGAAGTCAAGCGTGTACCCATGATGCCGGTACGCGACATGGTCATCTTCCCGCAACAGATGACTCCTTTCATCGTCGGCCGCGAAGCCAGCGTCCGGGCGCTGGAAGAAGCGCTAGCCGGCGACAAAAAGATATTCCTGTCCACGCAGCATGACGCTTCCATCGATGACCCCAAGCCCGAAGAAATCTACGCGGTCGGTACCCTCGCCAATATCGTCCAGAGCGTCAAGCTGCCCGATGGAAACATAAAAGTTCTTGTCGAAGGCGTCGAGCGTGCCCGCGCCCTGTCCATCACCACCGAAGAAGGCTTCTTCCGCGCCAACCTCCGGTTGCTCGCCGCGCGCATTGAAGTCACACCTTCGGTCGAACAACTCGTTCAGAAGGTCACCAACCTCTACGAGCAGTTCATCAAGCTTTCCCAGAGCCTCAATTATGACACCATGATCGCCGCAGCCCGCGTCGACGATCCCGCTCGCCTTTCGGACACCATTGCCGCGAATCTGCAGCTTCCCGTTGACGAAAAGCAGGACTTACTTGAGACCGCGGATCCCCTTGAGCGCCTTAACCGCGTCGCCGATATTCTCGAAATCGAACTTGAAAAGCTTAATGTCGATCGCAACATCAATACCCGCGTCAAGCGCCAGATGGAGCGCGCCCAGAAAGAGTATTACCTCAACGAAAAGCTCAAGGCCATCCAGAAGGAACTCGGCCGCGGCGAAAAGAACGAGATCGAAGATCTGAAAAAGAAGATCGATGCCGCCGGCATGCCCAAAGACGTTCTTGAAAAGGCCACCGCCGAATTGAAACGGCTCGAACTCATGCCGCCGATGTCCGCGGAATCCACCGTCAGCCGAAATTACGTCGACTGGCTCCTGGCTGTGCCCTGGAAGAAGCGGTCCAAGGAAATTCGTGACATCAAGGCCGCTGAAGAGATTCTCAACAACGAGCACTATGGCCTGGAGAAGGTAAAAGAACGCATCCTCGAATTCCTCGCGGTGCGCCAACTGGTGAAGAACCCCAAGGGTTCCATTCTCTGTTTCGTTGGCCCTCCGGGCGTCGGCAAAACGTCTCTCGCCATGTCCATCGGCCATGCCACCGGCAGAAAATTCGTGCGCGTCTCGCTCGGCGGCGTGCGCGATGAGGCCGAAATTCGTGGCCATCGCCGCACTTACATCGGCGCTCTGCCGGGCCAGATTATTCAGATGATGAAGAAGGCCGGCACCATTAATCCGATTTTCGTGCTCGACGAAGTCGACAAAATGTCCACCGATTTCCGTGGCGACCCCTCCGCCGCCCTCATGGAAGTGCTCGATCCCGAACTCAACCACGCCTTCACCGATCACTATCTCGACGTGGAATATGATCTCTCCAAGGTCATGTTTGTCTGCACCGCCAACGTCCTGCACACCATTCCGCAACCTTTGCAGGACCGCATGGAAATCCTGCGCCTTCCCGGTTACACCGAGCAGGAAAAGCTGGAAATTGCCAAGCGCTTCCTCGTCAAGCGCGCCCGCGAAGCCACGGGGCTCACCGACAAAAACCTCAGCTTGACTGACGACGGCATCCTGCATCTCATCCGGCACTACACGCACGAAGCCGGCGTCCGCAATCTGGAACGCGAGATTCAGAACATCGCCCGCAAGATGGCCCGCCGCGTAGTCACCGATGGCCCAGAAACCACCATCCAGATCGCGCCCGAAAACGTGAAGGATTACCTTGGCGTTCTCAAGTTCCGTGAAATGTGGCTGGAGAAACAGAATGAAATCGGCCTCGCTACCGGCCTCGCTTGGACCGAAGTCGGCGGCTCTGTGCTGGCCGTCGAAGCTACCATCATGGAAGGCAAAGGCCGCCTGACGCCTACAGGTAAACTCGGCGAAGTCATGCAGGAGTCCGCGCAAGCCGCCATGAGCTATGTCCGTTCGCGCACTGAACAGTTCGGCCTGCAAAAAGATTTCTACCGTACTCTCGATATTCACGTGCACGTTCCCGAAGGTGCCATCCCCAAGGACGGCCCTTCCGCCGGTATCACCATCTGCACCTCCATCGTTAGCGCCCTCACTCGCAATGCGGTGCGCTGCGACGTGGCCATGACCGGTGAAATCACTCTGCGCGGCAAAGTTCTCCCGATCGGCGGCGTCAAGGAAAAGCTCTTGGCCGCTCACCGAATGGGCTTGCGTACCATCATCCTTCCGAAGGATAATGAGAAAGACCTTGCGGAAATCCCCCAGGAGATACTCTCCAGCCTGAAGATACACTTCGCGGAAACCATGGATGGAGTGTTGCAGATTGCGCTGGAGCGGCCCATCGTGCCGCTTGATGTTGCCGGGGTTGCGCCCGTAGCCGAGCCGTTTGCTGGTGGCGCCGATAAAGACACGAGTTTGACCAACTAGGCAGTTTCCCAGGCACGGCCCGCACCCGCGGGCTGCAATTCGGTTAAGGTCTGGGGCTGCTTCCGGTTGAAGACAGTCTGGTTTGCCCACCCTGGCGGTGTCTCAATACCGCCGGAAGGTATACCACCACGCAGTCCAGTTCCGGAAATACTCGGTCAAGTTCAATCATCACCACATCACTTAAGTCAGGATATATGGCAAAAGAAACGAACTCTGAAGCAAATAAAGAAGTGAGCATCAGCCTCGCTGAGCTCAAAGAAAAGAACATTACCGATCTGGCGAAGATCGCCAAGGAACTGAATATTCCCGGCGCCAGCGGCATGCGCAAGCAGGAGTTGATCTTCCAGATTCTTCGTGCGCAGACGGAGAAAAGCGGCTTGATCTTTTCCGAAGGCGT
>Ga0074045_10004744_pt1 | contig 11969 bp, 6 predicted proteins | sample BogForMeECP23OM2_FD_94442 | JGI IMG/M metagenome (GOLD analysis project Ga0074045, IMG submission 94442) | Bog forest soil microbial communities from Calvert Island, British Columbia, Canada - Bog Forest MetaG ECP23OM2 | ecosystem: Environmental > Terrestrial > Soil > Wetlands ...
CGAGCATTACGCTGGTGATCCCAAGTCCTCCCAACAGAAGAGTCACGACCGCTGCCGCGTAGAGGAACAACTTTACCAGCAGCACAGCATTCTTAACTGTCTTTAAAGCCTCTGGATAGTGGACGACTTGGATGGCATCCGCATAGCCGGGTTGATTTCGTGTCAGCACATTATAAGCGTTGTCCCGAACCGTTGTCACCATGTCCCAGTTGGCTGCTCGAATGTAAATATCCCTTATCTCGTACATTGCGACGAATCTGGACCTGGCAACGGTAATGGGAATCAATATGGTGTCCAGGTACAATGGGTCTTCCATGCCTCCCATTATGCCGACTACCTGAAAGGATTGTCCGCTGACAAAAATTTTCTTCCCTATGGGACCTTCGTCTTCCTTAAACAGTCGTTTCTCAATGTTGGTCCCTATGATGCAGACGCTCTTCCTGTGCGTTATATCATCGTCAGTGAATTTTCTCCCGGTCGACAGAGGCATATAAATGGTCTCGAAAAAGCTGGTTTCGACTCCCATGATCCTGCCGCTGCCTATTTTTATGTTGTTATGACTAAGAGGCATATAATGCCATACAGCGGGGCTTGCCCCGCTTACGCCCGGCAGTTTTCTGACGTCTTCAACATCCTTGGAGAAATATTGACCATGATGCCATTTGGGGGCTCGGTCGAAGTTCCAGGCTGCCTTTATGATCGTCGCACTCCCCAATACTTCGAGGTTTTGACCGAGGTCGGTCTCCACCGAATCTCCCACGGACAGAACAGTCACCAATCCTGCCAATCCCAATGAAATTCCCAGCAGGACACCGTTATATCGCCGCTTGTTTCTGTAAACTTGTCGAAGCGCAACGCGTACCAGATCAGAGCTCAACATGTTGATCGACCTTCAGACCCGGCACAGACCGCGCAGAGCGTCTTCTTGATGATCTCTGCTCCGATCCCGGCCGGCCATGCGAATTATCCGCTGCTGTGCCACCGCGGTTCTACTGCAAATTCCGTCAGGCCCAGCGCTAAATTTAAGTGTAGAATGTATACCAGTCCACCGTTCGAGACAAGATGCCCCCATTTCCAGAAATCGGGCTGCCGGACGGACAATCTCAAGAGCCTGTTGGAAAGAGCGTGAACCCACTGGCGCTCGTCATGATTTGACACGAATTCGCTTTCTGCCCAGAGAGATTGAAACCTCGGTAGGGGCAGACCTGTGCTTCTGCCCACTTTTTGGGCGCACGCGCAGGTGCGTGCCGTACCAAGGCCATGACACTTCCCTGAACGCGAAATTATGAAACCTTCTTCAGGCTTCAAGCAGGCATGAATCGAAGTGATCAACTTTTAACGCATCTTTATTACCCGGATCCCATCCATGTCGTAAATCGGCGGGAAGGCCTTCCTGTCAAGAACTGCAAAATGGGATCGGGAATTTACGAGGTCCTTAATGTACGTGTCAAACGGTTCAAAGTGGATTTGCGTTTTTTTCAGGAGGTCCGGCGAAAAGTCTTTATCCCTCACAATCAGGTAATCAATTCCGTTTTTGCGGCAGAAATCACGGACCTCTGCAGGATCTTCGGCGTAGTAGGCTCGGAAAAAATCAAAAGTTCTTTTCTTGATGACCTCCCAGTACCGGGTGTACCACGTGTGGGAAAGCTTGTACGTCACGAAGGACTTTCGGCGGCCAAAGGTAAGCACATTATCCATCAGGTCAGGTGGACCGGCCATAAGACTTGTCTTGGGGGCTGACTGTACGAACCTGTACAGGGCGGCTTCCCTGGAGTAATCGTATATCCCCGTGCGATACAGCGAAATGGCCGCCAGAATGGTGAAAAGGGTAGCCGCCAGGGGGAATGCGATACCCCTCGATACAAGCGATCCGAGTGCCGCCCTGATGCACGCGCCTATTGCCACGCAATAAAATATGTTGAGCGAAAACTCCACATAACGACGCGGCACGAACAACTTGAAGATGACTACCCAAGATGCCACATAGCAAAGCAAGGAAGCGACAAAGAGATACCCGAAAACCCTGAAGCCAGACAGGTCCATATCCCATTTGCCCCGAATAAGGGCAAAAACGATGACTGTAATTCCCAAGCATGCCAAGATCCATGCTGGCAGAGGTCCCCAGGTTAAGAAGGGCAAATTGAAAATCCAGGGACGGATCAACTCATAGAACAGAGATGGGATGGGCATGAGTTCGTAGCGGCCGGTCGCTGAATACTCGAGCTTGCCCACCATATCTCCCCATGTGACGAGCGGCCCGAATTCGGGCTGACTGTAAAAGGCATATTTCAATAAGATCAGCACACAGCCTGCCATTACTAGGAGGCCGCTGAACGCAATGGTCAGGGGAGGAATGGATGAGGCTCGGAGTTCGCACATAAGACTTGAGAAAAAGCCACCCTCCTTGGCGTTCTGCATGTCTCCCTGGGCCGGAGCGGTCGCCAATTGGGAAGAGGCGATGAAATAGCCGCAACTTCGCGACCAAGGCACAATGATCTTCCCAAGATTGTAAGCCATGAATATCCAGTAAGTAACTAGGCAAAGGAGAAAAATGTAAGGATTGAAAAGCGACGCGAGGAATACGAGTATCCCTGCTCCGATGAGATTATTCCGGCCCAAGAAAAAAAGGTATGCCGTGAGCAGTGGAAAAGCGAAGCTCTGGGACAAGCCTCCAGAAATCTTGCTCATAAAGTGGCCCATGAAGCAAAAGGTGCAGCCGATGAATATCGGGGTGAGGTCATCGCGGAACTGAAGGCCCATTCCAAAGAGAAATCCTGCCGTAATTACAAAAAAAAGGCCGGTGAGGATCTTAGTAAACTGAACAGGATTGATGAAGGGGGCAGCAGCCGCATAAATGGCTTGCACACCCCAGGGCACATAGTTTTTGGCGTATTCGGTTAAAAGATCGTTCTGGTACAATTCCGGGTCAACCCACTGCTGCATCCAGAAAATCTGCTGGCGGACATCGTCGTTAATGACGTAGGGGTTCGTCAGCGCAGGCCAGTGTGCGAAAATATATACGGCTGACGCTGCAACCAGTACGTAAATTAAATGAACAGTGCGGCTGAAACGTGTGGGCATAGGACCACTTTATACGAATTCGCATTCAAAGCTGGAAGAATCGAGGAGGCACTTCTTGTAAGAAGGTTCCCCAATCTTCCTGCTTGGAATGCGAATTCGTATTGATTAACGTCTTCTGCTTTGAGCGGCTTCATTTGCTGCATCGATGAGCACTTGTTGAGTTTGGTCGATCATTTTTTCCATGGTATGAAAGGCCAGTACTCGCTCTCTACCCTTTCGGCCCATAGAACGCCTCACATCTTCATCATAGAGAAGACGCGTCAGGGCTTCAGCAATGGCCATGGGGTTCCTCGGCTCAACGACTATGCCGGTGTCTCCATCCTGAATGAGTTCGGGAATGCCTCCAACCCGCGTTCCCACAACGGGGAGTTCGGTTGCCATGGCCTCCATCATCACGTTGGGTGATGCTTCACTAATCGACGTCATAGCAAACACCCACGCCTGATGCAGAAGGGGTCTTATATCCCGGCGTCCTGGCAACAAGCGCACGGCTGTTTCGAGTGAGTTGCGGCGGATAAAGTCTTCGAGCTTCGGTTTCAGACTTCCATTTCCGACAATGTCGAGTCGAGCGTTTGGGATTTTCTGTCGCGCAAGCCTGAAACTTTCGAGCAGCGTCAGAAGATCTTTTTCCGGCTCGAGTCTCCCCACGTAGAGCACCGTCGGGTCTGCGGCTTTGTCGCCATTTCCCGGACAAAAGAAGTCGGCCGGCACAGCGTTCGGCACCACCTCAATTCGACTCGGGTCTACGGAGTGCAGCCGTACGATGACCCCTTTAAGGGCATATGCATTGCACACGATTCGCGTGCTCAAGGGCCACAATATCGACTCCCACTGCTTTTCCACAAGGCCGCGCCAGCTTGAGATGATTACCGGGACCCGTGCGATGGTTCCAAAGGGTCGTCCCCATATATTCGGCACCCCTGTGAGGGTGTAAAGGATGTCGGGCGGGTATCGCATCAGTCGCCAGAAAAGATGCGTGATGGCGCGGGGACCTACCTTCGGGGACAGCGAGAGGAAAACGATCTTTACGTTGGCTTCCTCGGCCATGGGTAGCATGTCTTTGCCGCCCCTCAAAACCCACAATTCCGGCGAAAAGAGGCTCCGATCCAGGTGCTTGAGTAATTGGACAGCATAGCGCTGAGTGCCGCCGAATTCGAGATCTTGAACCAAAAGCACCGTACGGAAAGGCGGTGTGAGTTTTTTCTTCATTCGTTGATCCATTACCTGAACTGTCTGATCCGATCCTGCGACATGCCTACCTGAAGCGTTCTGCCCGAGGCCACTTACCTCTACACCAATGCTTCGGCAATCTCGGCCTCAGGTTCCACTGAGCAAGCGCCGGGATTAGTTTGTACTGCTGGGCCGCCGAATAAGCGTCTGGTAAAGACTTAGAATTTTACCGGCATTCCGTTCTTGGTCGAATTCCCGGAGAACGAGGGATCGGCCTCGTTCTGCCATTTCCAGGGCCGACTTTCTGTCCCCGACCATCTTGATTATGGCCTTGGCAAGGGCCGCGGCGTTTTTCTCGGGCACAAGAAGTCCGGTGACACCGTCCTGAACGACCTCATGAATGCCGCAGACATCTGTGGCCACGACGGGCAGACGGTGCATCAGGGCCTCCATAATGACTGTGGGGAGCCCGTCCCGTTCGCCGGTTGAATGAACTGCGCTGGACATTACAAAGACATCCGCTGAACAGAAGACCTCGGATACTCTATTGTAGGGAATGAATCCCGGAAAGGATACCAGTTCCAGGAGCCCCAATTTCCTTGCGAGACGCTTGAAGAGGATCTTGCGAGGACCATCCCCCGCGAGTGTGAGGTGAAAGCTCAGTCCGGAATCTCTTAGAATCTTACAAGCATAGAGCAGCACGTCAAAGGCTTTAATTCTATCGAATCTGCCCAAGGCCAAGAGTTGGTAAGGCGGGGTCATCGGTACAGGAGCTTCCTCGTGTCGTTCTAGCGGAATCCCGTTATAAATACCGTAAATCTTGTTTGTATCTCCATTGGCCAACCTTTGCAGGTAAGCGATGTTGGTCATGTTGTCCGAGGTTACGAAGAGACTATCCCGAATCTTTTCTTTGAGCGCCCCATCAGGAGGGTAAATGTCTGATGCTCGCCCGGTAAAGCTGAAGGGGATACCCGTCAATTTGGAGGCCACCCACGCGGCCGTCGCCGGACCGTTGGCCCACGGTGCATGTATGTGCTCGATCCCCTCTTCCTCAAAACGGCGAGCAAGACTGAACCCGCAGAAGAAAGACCATATATTTTCGCCTCCCACTTCCAAGGACCTCCATCTCCGCACCGGGACGGTCCGAAGGAGCCAAGCGACAGTTTTGCGGTCACGTTTCCACCAATAGATCAGGTCGCTGGGGGCATGCCTCAGGTATGGTATCCCCAGCCGTTCCACCTGTTTAGACACACCCCACATTTCCGGAGACAACTGCTTCTTCAATTCTCCGTACAGTGTGAAGATCTTAATGGGTAGGCCCATTTTCCAAAGGTTGACAACTTCTCTGAAGATGAAAGTCTCGGACGGTTTGGGAAACCACAGGAGGATGTATGCCATTCTCGGAAGGCTCAAGACGTACTCCTTCTCAGAACATTTTCGCAAGTGCAACGCGTTTCTATCTGCATCCATTCTAGTACTATACCTGCGGTCGCACGACAAGCCTTGAGTACCGGGAAGATTAGCCATGTGCAGCGGCAGAAGAAGCAGGGATGTCCGTAAGCGCGGGCAACTACGAATAGTCATGAATGAGGGCTCTGGATGACGCAAGGCCTCGGGAACGTTGTGGAAGGTACCGAAAATTGACACTAATGACCGACTTCGGACCGTTCCATTGCTAATGCCTTTGGCAGCGCGGTGCTGCCCTTCTCAACCTGCTCCGTTCGTGGTATTGATGGCGTCTGCATTTTACAGTGATCGGCACATGTTTGAGAAATCTCTTATGAAGCTTGCAGTCACCATAGATGTTGAGGAAGAAGGGCTGTTTCTAGGAAAGTACGATTCCGCTGATGTGCCGGTGAGCAATGTCCCGGAGCTTGGTAAGCTGGACCTCCTTTTCCGTCAATGGGGAATACGGCCTACTTTGCTCGTTACTTATCCGGTGATTCGCCACGAACCGCATCAAGATTTGCTCCTTCGTCTCAGAGAAAAGTGGTCAGCTGAGATTGGGGCTCACCTGCACCATTGGAACACGCCTCCTTTGGAGTCTCTGCCGTTCCCGCAGCCCGTGCCGTCGGAGTTGATGCCTGAAAGGCTCCTACAAGCCAAAATGGAGAACCTCCTGGAGGCATTTAAGCCCATAGGTGTCACCCCGGTCTCATTCCGAATGGGACGCTTCAACATGGGGCCCAAGATGTTTTCAATATTGCAAAGGACGGGAATTCGGGTCGACAGCAGTATAGCCCCGACGCAGAGTTATTACGGTGGGCCGGATCATCGCTATACACCGTGGGATCCCTACTTTCCCGACCCAAGCGACCTGTGCGGCCCTGGTACTTCCCGAATTTTGGAGGCCCCCATAACCATAGTCCCAGTCGCGCCTCGCCTCGGCCTGTTCCTCGACCGGCTCAGGAAAAAAACCGCTGTCCCGGAAAAGTGGGTCTCGCTGATACCCCTGCACCTCGGAGCACTGCCCGCACAACCAATGTGGATGGGGCTGAGAAGACTGCAAGCTGCCGTGTTGTTGCACCGAAAACGAGGTGGGGAGGTGCTGACAATATTTTTTCATTCGTCCGAACTTATGCCCGGTGGCTGTCCGCAGCACCAGACCGCGGGAGATGTGGAGCGCTTTCTGAACAAGCTGAGCAGATTTTTCTCCTGGCTTTATACTGAAGTCGCGCCGGAATCGCTGACCTTGTCCCAGCTAGGGGACATATACCGCCGAAATAATCCGTTATCCTACTCTTAAAACCATTATTGATGAATGTAAGCATGCTGAATGCATTACATAACCAGCGGCATTAGCAAACAATGCTTGTAATTTGATATCTATTGACAATATTTTAATACAGTTATATGTTTCGTTGCGGGCGGAAAAGTCCCGCCCTGAATGTCGCGGACGAACACGTTGCAAGCCGGTTCAGGAAAGGCAGTAGAAACTCTGAGTCCATTGTGTCGGTTCAAGGTCCGTGGATCCCATGATCTCTCAAATGCCTCTCCACTTGGCCAGGGACAGGGCCGATTTCCGAATGGACCGGCGCACCGCTGATGAAGCCGTCGAGAAAGGTACAGAGAGGATTCAGCGTACATCCTGATTGGGCAGATGCCTTGCGGAATGTGCGCATTGTCCTGGTCGGGACGACCCACGCAGGGAACATCGGGGCTGTTGCCCGTGCCATGAAAAACATGGGATTGAGAAATCTTACATTGGTTTCTTCAACTCCGGCCGGCCCAGAAACCGAAGCAGCTCCTATGGCCTCCGGAGCCTACGACATCGTGGAGCAAGCTCAGTCTGCAATAGATCTACTTGAAGCCCTGGCAGAGACTCTTATGGCAGTTGGCACGTCGGCCCGGCTCGGCGGGAAACGCATCAGCGCAGAGATGCCGGATCAGGTGATTCCACGACTCATGGAGCGTGCCCGTACCGGACCGGTCGCATGTGTTTTCGGCCGTGAATCGAGAGGGCTCACTAACGAAGAAATGAAGCTTTGCACCGATCACATGATCATCCCCACGGATGCCGAATTTGCTTCGATGAACGTGGCCCAGGCGGCGGCCATTACCGCGTATGAAATATTTAAGGTCGCGTGCCGTCCAGTAGGATTTCAGGCAAGAACACTTCGCCCTGCGTCGGTAAAGATCCGCGAAGATATGTACGAACACATAGAGCTCGTTCTGCTCCAAGCCGGGTTCCTGGACCGATCCAACCCGCTGCAAATGATGCGGGACCTCAGGCGCATTCTTAACAGTGCGGAAATGGGGGACCGTGACGCCAAGATTATTCGAGGAATTTTCCGGAAGATCGACAACATGATGCGCATAGCACGAGAAAAGGCCCGGCAGGGAGAGTCTTCTGAGGCCGATTCATGACCCTTTCCGCCGGAGTGTACCGTATACCCCGCGCCATCTGGTCTCTTTTGCAGATTAAAATTGACGCACAGGCTCGCGTATGAACTTTTTTTCTTATCCGTTCATTGACCCGGTCCTAATTCGCGTGGGCCCCTTGGAAGTGCGATGGTACGGGCTGATGTACTTGCTCGGGTTCGCATGTGCCTTCCTGGTCATCAGGTCCGAGCTAAAACGTAAGCATGGGCCAATCCCCGTTGAGTCGGCTGATGATCTGCTCTTTTATCTCATTGTGGGCATGTTGATCGGCGCGCGCCTCGGATATGCGATCTTTTACAACCTGGGGACTTACCTGGCCGCACCATGGGAGATCTTTTTTATATGGCACGGCGGTATGAGCTTTCATGGAGGGCTTGTAGGAATGGTGATTGCCGGAATCATCTTTTCCCGACGCCGAAACGCTCCTTTCATGGAACTTGCCGACATCGGTGCCCTCGCGGCCCCTATCGGATTGATGCTGGGCAGAATCGGAAACTTCATCAATGGTGAGCTTTACGGCCGGGTCACTGCGGTCCCGTGGGGGATCGTTTTTCCCGGGGGCGGTGATCTGCCTCGCCATCCCTCCCAACTATACGAAGCAATTTTTGAAGGCCCCTTTCTTTTTGCTCTCCTGTGGTGGCTTCGGGTGCGGATCAAGCGCCCCGGAGCGGTTCTGGCCACTTTTCTTTTCGCATACGGCATTATTCGTTTCGTTGTTGAGTTATTCCGTGAGCCTGATCCTCAGCTTGGGTTCATAGCCAAAGGGCTGACCATGGGACAGATTCTTTGCCTATTCATGACCGCAGCCGGAATCGGGCTCTTCGTCTATATTCGTCGGGTTAGTGTCGGAAAAACCACCGAATCGCCCGACGCGACTTGAGAAATCGGCTGCTCTCAGATCCAAGAGTGAAGGGAAGATGATCGAACTACTCAAAAATCGAGTTCTGATTTCCGGAGCCGCTGTTATCACGGTCCTCGCGGTTTTGTACGCCGCCGACGGTTACCTATCGAGTCCCTCGTTAGCCCAGGACAATGAATCTGTTGTGTTCCAGGGAACCCGAGTTGAGGCAATGATGGCCGGTGGAAGTACGTCTGATAGCGCAAGGGAGACACCTGCTCCGCCCCAGGACCAATCGCCGAAAGCACCGGAACCCGCCGCGCCCGAACAATCGCCTCAATCTGAGCCTTCGCCGGAAGTGGCCCCTGCGCCTGACCACGAAGTGAAGACCGATGAAACGGTGGAAAGCAAAGTCCCGGCTGCTGACAGTCCAGAGGTGGGAGAGCGAAAGCAGCCCGAGGGGCCGAGTCATCCTGACGCTTCAAAGCAGGCTGATCCAGGTAAAGCCGAAGATGTCCCGGGTCTATTGAAGCAGGCGGGAGAACTGGCAAAAGCCGGAGAGCACGGCCCGGCCTTGGAAACCTATCAGATTGCCCTAAAAAAGGCATCGTCTTCCGGCGATCAAAAGCATATGGCTGCGGCACTTGCCGGCGCAGCACGCATGTGTCATCAACTCGGCCATGACAGCGAAGCACTGGAATATGTTAATGGTTCCATCAATATTAACCTTGCGACAAAAAACGCACAGGCCCGAAGTCTCGATTATCTTCTTGCCGGCCGAATCCTTATGGCGCAATCCGATTATGCACAGGCCTTGAAATCATTTGAGGAAGCCCTCAAGATCATCCCGACTTCCGAGGCTGGCGAAATGCCGCAGCTCCTTGAGGACATGGCGGTCTCTCACCTGAGGCTTCACCGATATCCTGACGCCCTCAGCTCATACAATCGTCTCCTGTCGATATATGCAAAAACGGGGAACAATGAAGCCTTGGCACGAATCAACGTGCTTATGGGAGAGATCCAGGTCTCGCGGTCCGACTATCGAGCGGCCAGGGCCAATTTCAAAAAGGCAGAGAGTATTTACCGGGACCTTACAAGACGGAAGGATCTGGGGGAGACCCTGTTTAGGATAGCTTACCTGGATCAAACCAATGGCGACTTTAGCGCCGCTCGGAAGGCCGTGGAAGAAGGCCAAGCTCTCATGGACCCGGACGGCGATGCGGCCGCCAGTGCGCTCCCCTCAGTCGTAAAGGGGATGGATGCTTACAATGAAGGCAAGCTCATTCAAGCGGTGAAGAGTCTTACCGCGGCTCTGAACAGTTACGAAGGTGCGGGGGACCGCATTATGGCCGAGCGTGTGCGGCTCATGCTCGCGAACCTCGAACTGGATCGTTCCCGATTTGAGTCAGCCCTTGAACTGGGCGGCAAAGCTCTCGAGCAGTTTCGGCAATTATCCGCGACCGGCGGAGAAGCCGCGGCCCTGCATCTCATCGGTGAGGTCTATTATCGGCAGGGTTTTGTTCAGAAGGCTCTGGAGTATGGCCAGGATGCCCTTACGGCAGCCAAGAAGATAAATGACAGAAATCAGAGCGCTCTATCGAGGATTCTTCTGGCAGAAATCTACATAGGGATGGGTGACGCAGAAGCTGCGTCAAAGCAGCTCAAGGATGCCTTGGAAGATGCCAAGGCCGGTATAAATCGCCGTTCCAAAAGCCGCTTGCGCCTGGCGATCGCCAGGTTCCGTTTTTCCAGGGAAGCCTCCGAAAAGGCTTTACAGGACGCGACCGAAGCCCGCAAGGAATTTGGAGAGATAAATGATCGCCGAGGGGCAGCGGATTGCGATCACCTCATGGGGCTGGTTCATGAACTGCGAGGAGAGCGAGAAAAATCCCTCGATCTGCTACAGCAAGCACTGGCCGAGCACCGAGCAATGTGGGACCGCTTTGGCGAAGGGCGGGATCTGACGGCCCTCGGGGTCCACTTCAAAAGTTTGGGGGACCACGAAAAGGCTCTGGAGTATTTCAGGACTGCCCTTGACCTGCGTAAAGGAATGGGGGACCGCCGGGGCTACGCGGCGACTCTTGCCAATATGGGGAACCTTCTCAGGCACCGCAATCAAGTGAGTGAGGCCCTGCAGAGCCTGGAACAGGCCCTTGGTGTATATCGGGAGATGTCCGACAAAAAGGGTGAAGCAGACATCCTGACCAATCTGGGAAATGTAGATGCCGCAAGAGGCTCTCAAACCGCGGCCCTGGAGAAGTTTTCCAGTGCGTTCAAGTTGCACCGCGAGATCCAAGACAGTCGCGGCGTGGCCACTGATTTGGCCAGCATAGGAAAATTATACCTTGCCAGAGGAGATCTGCAAAACGCCACAGAGACGCTGGAAGAAGCTGAAAAAGTTAACAAGCGGATCCGAAACCCCCGCGGCGATGTGGCGATTCTGGGAGAGCTCGCTATGCTGCAGCGGGCAAAAGGGAATTTCCCACGGGCTCTGTCCTCGTTGAAGCACGCTTTGGATATGGCCCGGCAAATGGATGACGCTCAGTCAGTTTCCTCCATTCACTTGAAGATGGCGACCGTCCTTGAGGATTCTGGGGAGTATACGAAGGCGCTGGCCCTGCTTCGCGAGACCCTGGCCACCATGAAGCAGCAAGGGGATCGAAAGGGTGAACTCTGGGCCTTGGGCGGCATCGGCGTGATCCAAGTCAAAACCGAAGATTACGAAAATGCCCTGAACAGCCTCCACGAAGCGCTGAATCTCCGGTCGGAGCTCGCGGTCCCACCTTCCCAGTCTCGCGACCTCGAATTCTACCTGGGGGAGATCTACGAAGGCTTTCGCGATTTGGAGCGGGCATTGGACTATTACCACCGGGCTTTGTCCATGTCTCAGAGTCCTGGAAACGACAATGCGCTGGGCCGTATCTATGATCGCATCGGCAACATTTACTGCCAAATGGAAGAATACTCCAAGGCGAAGGAGTTTGTTGAGGATGCGCTC
>Ga0074045_10004745_pt1 | contig 11966 bp, 11 predicted proteins | sample BogForMeECP23OM2_FD_94442 | JGI IMG/M metagenome (GOLD analysis project Ga0074045, IMG submission 94442) | Bog forest soil microbial communities from Calvert Island, British Columbia, Canada - Bog Forest MetaG ECP23OM2 | ecosystem: Environmental > Terrestrial > Soil > Wetlands ...
CCGCGAGGAGAAGATCATGCCAGCCGCACCCAAGGATCTCTTGGCGCAGTTCGAGGCCGCCACGGTTGCCGCCAAGCAAACCAGGAAGCGCCCGGACAACCCGACCCTGCTCAAGCTGTATTCGCTCTACAAGCAGGCCACCGAGGGCGACGTGAAGGGCGCTCGGCCGGGTGGCTTCGATTTCGTCGGCGGCGCGAAGTACGACGCCTGGGCCAAGCTCAAGGGCATGACCAAAGACGAGGCGATGCAGAACTACATCCGGCAAGTGGAGCGGTTGAACCGTTCCTAGCGGTCGCCCGCAGGCAGCGCGGCAGCCGGTCCGGCGGGCACTAGCTCAACGCCGCCTTGGCGAGCTTGCTCGCCTTGCGCACCGTCTTCTTCGCGGTCCTGCCTGCCGTCGACAGGGTTCTTGCCGCGGTGTTGGTCGCGGTCGAAACGGTTCGGGCGGCTTGTCGCGTCGCCTGCTTCACCGCCCCCTTCACCATCCCCCCGACGGGCCTGACCGGCTTGCGCTGGATGCCTTGTGCCTTGAGCAGGGCGTTGACCGCCGCGGCAAGCTCGTCGACACGTTCGGCCAGTTTCTCGACGTCCGTGGTCGAGTAGACACCGAGCCGCCCAAGGGCGCGGGCGACGCGATTCTCGAACACCTGCTCGAGCTTGTCCCAGGTCTCGCCGGCCATCGCCTGCATTTCCTTGGCCTTGGCCCTGGCCGCGCCGCGGGCGGCATCGGCTGCGCCGGCGGCCGCCGTGCGCGTCGTTGTCTCGACGTGCTCTCCCTGCTTGACCAGGGTATCGAACATCCTCATGCCCTCGTGCTGCGCCTTGGCTAACGCCCCGAGCCCTGCGAGCCAGATCTGTCGCGATGAGCCTTGAAGCACTTGCGACCGATGCTTCGTCTGTTCGCCCCTGCTCGAGGCAAATTCGGCTTTGGCCTTCTTCAGCATGTGACTCTCCTGGAAACCGGTGGGCTCGACCCGCACTCATTCTAGGCGCCCCAGCTAGAGCAATCATACTAAACGCGACGGCGCCGGAGTCTCGCAGTCGAGCGTGCTCGAAGCGACCGCACGCGCCCCGTCCAAACGCGCCTGCCGTTCCTCGTCGCGCACTCCCCGCGCCGTATAATGACCCGCAGCAAGTGCGACCAAGGAGGAACCGCGAATGGCTTATTTTGTTACCGGCGGCACGGGATTCATCGGCCGCTTCCTGGTCGCCAATCTGCTCCGCCGGGGCGAGCCCGTCTATGTCCTCGTGCGCAAGAACTCGCAACGGAAGCTCGCCGCGTTACGCGCCGAGTGGGGGGTCGGCGAAGATCGCGTCATCGCCGTCGTCGGCGACCTGACCAGGCCGAAGCTCGGGGTCAGCGACGCGGATCTCCAGCAGCTGAAGGGAACAATCGAGCACCTGTTCCATCTCGCCGCCATCTACGATCTTGCGGCGAGCGCGGAGGCGCAGCGGGCCGCCAATGTCGAGGGCACGCGGCATGCGGTCGAGTTCGCCGAGGCCGTGCTGGCGGGCTGCTTCCATCATGTGAGCTCGATCGCCGCCGCGGGCCTGTACGACGGCGTCTTTCGCGAGGACATGTTTGAGGAGGCCGAAGAGCTCGACCATCCATACTTCAGGACCAAGCACGATTCCGAAGGCATCGTGCGCGGGCAGTGCCGAAGGCCGTGGCGCATCTACCGGCCGGGGTTTGTCGTTGGCCATTCGAAAACCGGGTACATCGACAAGATCGACGGCCCGTACTATTTCTTCAAGCCGGTGCAGAAGCTGCGGCAGATGCTGCCGCCATGGATGCCCACGATCGGCATCGAAGGTGGACGAATCAACATCGTGCCGGTCGACTTCGTCGCCGACGCGCTCGACTATCTCGCACACAAGAAGGGGCTGGACGGCAAGTGCTACCACCTGACCGATCCGGAGCCCTATCGCGTCGGCGAGGTACTCAACATCTTCGCCCGCGCCGCGCATGCGCCGCTGATGACCATGCGCATCAACGCGCGCATGTTCGGCTTCATTCCGGCGCCGATCCTGTACGGCATCGGGTCGCTGGCGCCGGTCAAGCGAATGATTCGCGCCGTGCTCAAGGACCTCGGCTTACCAAAGGACGTGTTCCAGTTCATCAACTGGCCGACGCGGTACGACAACCGCGAGGCGGCCAAGGCGCTCAAGGGATCCGGCATCGCGGTCCCGCCGCTCGAGCGCTACGCGCCCGCCCTCTGGGATTATTGGGAGCGCAACCTTGACCCGGACCTGTTCATCGACCGCAGTCTTTCCGGGCGAGTCAAGGACCGGGTCGTCGTCGTCACCGGCGCCTCCTCCGGAATCGGCAAGGCTACCGCGCTCAAGCTGGCCGCGGCCGGGGCGAAGGTCATGCTGGTCGCGCGCGGCGAGGAAAAACTCGTCGCCGTCAGGCAGGAGATCGAAGCCGGCGGCGGCAAGGCCTGGGCCTATGCCTGCGACGTCTCCGACATGGCCGCGTGCGATGCGATGGTCGCGAAAATCCTCAACGACCAGGGCGGATGCGACTACCTGGTCAACAACGCCGGACGCTCGATCCGCCGCGGCGTGCTCAACTCGCTCGACCGCTTCCATGACTTCGAACGGACGATGCAACTCAATTACTTCGGCGCGCTGCGCCTGATCATGGGCTTCCTGCCGCAGATGGTGGCCAAGAAGCGCGGCCATATCATCAATATCTCGTCGATCGGCGTGTTGTCGAACGCGCCGCGTTTCTCGGCCTACGTGGCCTCCAAATCGGCTCTCGATTCGTTTGCCGCCTGTGCAGCTTCGGAATTCGTTGACAAGGGCGTCGATTTCACCACGATCAACATGCCGCTGGTGCGCACGCCGATGATCGCGCCGACCAGGATGTACGAGAACGTGCCGACGCTCACGCCGGAGCAGGCCGCGGAACTGGTCGTCGAAGCGATCGTCTATAGGCCGGTGCGCATAGCGACCCGCCTGGGCATCTTCGGCGCGGTCTGCCACGCCATCGCGCCCAGGTTCACGCAGATTCTTCTCAACACTGCCTTCAACATGTTCCCCGATTCGGCCGCCGCCGCGGGCAAGAAGGAAGGCGAGGCACAGCTTTCACCGGAGCAGATGGCATTTGCCCAGTTGACGCAGGGGATACACTGGTAGGGACGCGTCGCGGCCCGCGAAGCTCGCGAGCCGGGACGACGACTTGACGCGCTGCGCTCGCGCCGCCTTTCCTAGCGACGTCATGGCGGCGCGGGTCAGGAGCGGGGCAGCCCTATTCGCTCCAGCACGAGCTCCATCACCCGCCGGTCGCCAACGAGCCTGTTGTGCCCAACGCCGATGAGCGCAATGTTCTCCGCGCAGGCGAGCACCGAGCTCGCCTGCGGCGCGACCATGCTGTCGTGTCGTGACCATAGCGAAGTGATCGGCGCGGCTGCCGGCTCGGCTTCGTGGCGATTGAGCTCGACCAGCCAGCGATTGCCGGGCTGCATCTGCGCCAAGCAGCTTCCCGGGAAGCTGTAGGCGAGCACGCTTCCGTGGTGGGGGGTGCCAATGGTGATCAGCGCCCTGACACGCAGGGCACCGAAGCGACGCATGTAGGCGCGCGCAACCAGACCGCCCATGCTCTGTACGACGAGCACCACGCGCTCGGCGCCGGTCGCGCCGCGGATCTGTTCGATCCGGGCGTCGAGCTGCTCGGCAAAGTACTCGATGTCTGCCAGCGGCGGCCCGTAGTTGAGCGTGTACACCGGAGCGACGTCGTGCCGCTGCAGGAACCGCCGCAGGCGGAGCCACACGCCGTCGTTGACCAGAACCCCGTGTATCAAGAGCACCGGATGCGTCGCCGGCGCGGGCGCCGGATCACGGATCAGCAGCCGATGCAGCACCATCAGCGGCCAAGACGACGCCACTGCCCAGACCTCGGTCAGGAACAGCCGCAGCATGCCGGCGAAGTTCAGGCGCGCTTCCGGCGGCCGCGGCGTGCGCCATATCCACGCCAGCGTGAACCAAAGCGGGACGAGTAAGAGCGCCGGCGCGAAATAGGCCAGCGGCGCACCGAGGACATACCACCATGCGGCCGCGCCGTGGGCAATGCCGTGCGCCGCCCAGGAAACGTACCCGGCGGTGCCGGCGACCAGGGCGATGAAAAGCAGCAGGGCGGTCATGGCGCGACGCCGCGGAAGGAATGCGGCGGGCGTAGTGTAGCGCGCGGTCGGCGAAGGTCCGCAGCGGCGCCCGCGCCGATGAAACCCGTCAGGCGGCCACGAGCGTCTTGCGAAAGCGGTTGAGTTGCTGCACCGTCTCCAGGGGCTGGCCGAACAGCGAGGACAGGTTCTTGAGGATCATTCGCGAAACGCGGCTCTCCCACTCCCTGTCGAAGCAGATTTGCTGGTCGAGCCATCGTTCCAGCCACTCCGGATCGGGGAGGCGGCTCTGTACGGTGTCATTGGGGAAGAGCTTCTTGTTCACGTGCAGGTTCGTTGGATGCAGCGGCTTGCCGGCGCGATTGGGGCTCGCCATCAGCACGCCGATCTTTGCGAATGCGCGCCGGGCCTCCTCTCCGGAGCGCTCGAGCGCACGGCGCATGAAGCGCAAGTACGCGCCACCATGACGCGCCTCGTCCTGTGAGATCAGCCGGTAGATGTGCCGGATCACCGGCTCGGTATGCCAGGTCGCGGCGCGGCGATACCAGTGGTTGAGGCGGATTTCACCGCAAAAATGGAGCATCAGCGTTTCCAGCGCGGGTGCCGGATCGAATTCGAAGCGCACCGCATGCAGCTCCTCCTCGGTCGGCGCCAGATCGGGGCGGAATCGCCGCAGGTATTCCTGCAGCACCAGCGAATGCTTCTGCTCTTCGTAGAACCATATCGACATGAACGCCGAGAAGTCGCTGTCGCCGTGGTTGTCACGCAGAAACATCTCGGTTGCAGGCAGCGCCGCCCATTCGGTGATGGCGTTCATCTTGATGGTGCGCGCCTGCTCGTCCGAGAGCCGCGCGCAATCAAAGCGTGCCCATGGCACGTCATCCTGCAGACTCCAGCGAATCTGCTCGAAAGCCTTGAACAGCTCATGGTAGAGCATGGATTGGTTCCCGCTGCGAAGCCGGTTGCACCGTCGGGTGCTTGCCGCGCTTTTCTTATACGTCGCAGCGGCTGCTGCGGACGCAGGGCAGATCGCCTAGCGTAACACCTGCGGGCGCCGATGGTACCATCGGCGCCCCGAGCCGCAAACCGCGCCGTGGTTGCGGGCGTCGGCTAGCGGGACGCGCCGGGTCCGATCTCGGCTCGCCAGTTCTTGAGCGCGCCGAGGGCGTCGCCGATATCGGCGATCAGCTGCACACCCGGCAGGCTCTTGCGCAAGCGGCGGGTGATGTCTCCACCGGCCCAGAGCACTAGCGAGGAAGGCAGCTGCCGGCGCAGCTGGGAGAGCGCCTCGCCGGCCTGGCGCAGGGGATAGGCCATCGAGAACGACAGGGCGACGATGTGCGCCTTGTGCGCAAGGGCGGCGCGGCGAATGTCCTCGAAGGGCGTCTGCGTCCCCAGCGAGATGCACTGCGCGCCTTCGGGGGCGACGAGCGCTTCGACCATCAGCAGGCCGATGCCATGCTGTTCACCGGGAACCGTGGTGAGCAGGATCCGCGGCGAGCCGCCCTGGCGCGGCAAGGCCTGCAGTGCGCCGCGTAACGCCACCTGCAGCTGCTCGGTATACAGATGTTCCTCGAAAACCTGGAGCTCGCCCCGCATCCACGCCTCGCCGATGGCACGATTGAGCGGAGCGACGGTCTCGACGACAAAACGCTGCACGCCATGGCGCGCCTGCAGGCTCGACAGCGTGGCGTGCAATCCCGCCGCGTCGTGCGCCTTGAGCAGCGTCAGCACGTCGCGCTCGATTGCCGGCGCGAGCGCCTCGCGGCGCGGATGGACACGCTTTTCCGCCAGCGCGTTGAGCTCGTCGAGCGACTGCCTGATGAGCTTCCCCGGCCGCAAGCCGGTGTCCATCAGGCGCTTGATCGCCCGCAGCTTCGCGACCTCGTCGGGAGCGTACTGGCGTTCGGCGTTGTCGTCGCGCTTCGGGTCGGGAAAGCCGTAGCGGCGCTCCCACATCCGCAGCACATCCTTCGACAGGCCCGTCTCGCGCTCCACCGCGCTGATGTTAAGGGGGGAGGTGAGCGATTCCACGTCAACTTCGTCCTGGACAAGCAGACCATACCACGACTGTTCCTGGCTGTGAAGGCACCTAGCCAGCGAATTGTCCATGACAAATTTTCTTGGTATACTGCCTGTTCAGCCTTGGCCCGAACCTCGCCGATGCGTCGAATCAGCTCGTCAAACCTCGTTCTACCACTGCTCGCCGCCGGCGTGCTTCTGGCCGCCCATGCATCCGCGCAAGGCCCCGTGGCCGACGCCGCCGCGTGCCCGGCTCTGCTCGATCACCAGTTCAATCGCCTGCAGACGGGCAAGGCGGAAACGCTGTGTCAGTACCGGGGCAAAGTGCTGCTGATCGTCAATACGGCCAGTTACTGCGGCTACACCCACCAGTACGAGGGCCTCGAGGCGCTGTATCGCAAGTACAAGGATCGGGGCCTGGTCGTCCTGGGCTTTCCGTCGAACGATTTCGGGTCCCAGGAGCCCGGTAGCAACCACGAAATCGCGGAGTTCTGCCGTCTCACCTACGGGGTGCAGTTCCCGATGTTCGAGAAGTCGAGCCTCAGCAGCCTGAAGGCGAATCCCCTTTACACCGAGCTCGCCGCGCGCACCGGCTCCACACCCGAGTGGAATTTCCACAAGTACCTCGTCGACCGCAATGGGAACCCGACGGGCAGCTACGCCAGCAAGGTCGAGCCCGATGATCGCGAGCTCGTCGCCGCGCTCGAGAAACTGCTCGCCGACCAGCCCGCCCCGACCAAGGGTTGACCATGAACGCCCCCGAGTACTTGCCGCTGCCGGACACGCAATCGCTGCCCGACGTGCGCGAGCTTCCCATCGAGCGCGTGGGCGTGAAGGGGCTACGCTACCCCGTCGCGCTGCGCACCGCCGAAGGCGGCGTGCAGAACACGATCGCCGAGTTCGCCCTGTACGTCGGCCTCGCGCACGACGTCAAGGGCGCGCACATGTCGCGCTTCGTCGAAATCCTCGAAGAACAGCGCGCCCCCCTCGACCTCGCGGGCCTGCGCACCATGCATCAGCGCATGCTCGAGCGGCTCGGCGCGCTCACGGGCCGTAGCGAGTTGCGTTTTCCCTACTTCATTCGCAAAGCCGCGCCGGTCTCCGGGGTGGAGAGCCTGCTCGACTACGATGCGGGGCTGGCGGCGGAAACCGGAAGCGACGGAAAGACGCGCCTGTTTGTCGAGCTGATGGCGCCGGTCACCAGCCTGTGTCCGTGCTCCAAGAAGATCGCCGATTACGGGGCGCACAACCAGCGCTCGCACATCAGCGTCCGGGTCGAGGTCACCGTGGGCGAGCTCGGCTTCGAGGAGCTGGCGCGCATCGCCGAGGAGGCCGCGTCGTGCGAGCTCTTCGGCCTGCTCAAGCGTGCCGACGAGAAGTTCGTCACCGAACGCGCGTACGACAATCCCAAGTTCGTAGAGGACCTGGTTCGTGACATCGCCCTGCGGCTCAAGGGTGACCCGCGGATCGGACGCTTCCGCGTGGCATCCGAGAATTTTGAATCCATCCACAATCATTCTGCGTATGCGGAGATTGCGGGCGTAGGCGCAGGGCTCATCGACTGACTCGCCAGGCGGAATACTGATCGCGGGGGACCGGCTCCCGCCCCCGCATCGATCCTTTCAGGGAGGGAGCTTGCGCGTCGCCATCATCGGTGCCGGAATCGCCGGTCTGGGCTGTGCTTGGCTGCTTACGCGCCAGGGCCGGGAAGTCACGCTGTTCGAAGCCAACGACTACCTCGGCGGACACACGCACACGATCGACGTGACCCTCGACGGCATCTCGGCGCCCGTCGATACCGGCTTTCTGGTCTACAACGATCGCACCTACCCGAAGCTTGTCGCCTTGTTCGCCGAACTGGGGGTCGCGTCGACGCCGAGCACGATGACTTTCTCGGTGCGCAACGACGCCGCAGGCATCGAGTGGGCGGGCACCGACTTCGGCTCGCTGTTCGCGCAGCCGACCAACGCCTCGCGGCCCGCGTTCTGGCGCATGCTCGTCGATGTCCTGCGCTTCAACCGCGAGGCGACCGCGATGCAGCGCGAGGGGCGCATCGAAGCGGTGACGCTGGGCGATTTCCTCGACGCGCGCGGTTATTCCAGGCCTTTTCGCGATTGGTACCTGCTACCGATGGCGGCCTCGATCTGGTCCTCCCCGGCGCGCGAAGTGCTTGCCTTCCCTCTGCCGACGCTGGTGCACTTCTGCCACCTTCACGGACTGCTGGGCATCTTCGGCCGACCGCAATGGCGGACCGTCGCCGGCGGCGGGCGGGAATATGTCAGCCGCATCGCGGCGCAACTGACCGACGTGCGCTGCTCGACCCCGGTTCTGCGCATCCGCCGCTGCGGCGACCACATCGAGGTCGACACCCGCGCCCTCGCGGCCGAGCGCTTCGACGAGATCGTCATCGCCTGCCACAGCGATCAAGCGCTCGCGCTGCTTGCCGACGCGTCGAGCGAGGAAGCCGCGCTGTTGGGCAGCATTCGCTTTCAGAGTAACCGCGTCGCGCTGCACACCGATGCCCGGTTGATGCCCAGGCGACACCGCGCATGGTCGGCGTGGAATCATCTCGCCCTCGACGCCACCGCAGGACACGGGCCGGTTGCCGTGAGTTACTGGCTCAACGAGCTCCAGCGGCTGCCGTTCAAGACGCCCTTGCTGTGCACCCTCAATCCACCCTTTGAGCCACGCGCCGGGACATTGATCGCCGAATTCGAGTACTCCCATCCGCTCGTCAAATCCGCCACCGTCACGGCGCAGCAGAAATTCGCGCACCTGCAGGGCAGGCGGCACACGTGGTACGCCGGGGCCTGGCTCGGTTACGGCTTCCACGAGGATGGGATGGCCTCGGCGCACATCGTCGCACAGGGTATCGCGACGCAGTCGGCAATGGCTACGGCCGAGCTCGCGGCGGCGTGAGGCTCGCTGTCTGGTCATGCCCATCGACACGCCTTCGTTGCTCCATGGCGGGATCATGCACCGGCGCAACCGCCCGGTGGACAACACTTTCACGTATCGTTCGTTCTGCCTGGCGCTGCCCCTGGCTCGAATCGGCGAGCTCCCGCGCCTCGGGGTCGCGCACAATCGGCCAGGGATCGTCAGCTTCTTCGATAGCGACCACGGCCCGCGCGACGGCACCGCGCTCGAACCGTGGTTGCGGCGCCTCCTCGCTGCGGAGGAGGTTCACGCCGATGGGGAAATCGTTCTGTACGCTTTTCCACGCATGCTCGGTTACGTGTTCAATCCGGTCAGCTTCTGGGTCTGCCACGACCGGGCAGGCAGCGTGCGGGCGGTGCTATGCGAGGTATGCAACACCTTCGGCGAGCGCCACAATTATCTGCTCGCCCATCGAGAAAATCGCCCTCTCGTGTCCGGCGAGACCGTCGCCTGCCGCAAGGTCTTCCACGTTTCACCGTTCTGCCAGATCAAGGGGGGCTACCGCTTCCGCTTCCACTTCGCATCCGACCGCTGGCTCGCGCGCATCGACTACGACGACGCCCACGACATGGGCGAGGCTGCGGACTCGGGCCCGTTGCTCGAGACCTCGATATCGGGAATCGTCGAGGCCCTTTCGCGACGCGCCGCACGAGGCCTGCTGTGGCGCTATCGCTGGTTCACGCTCGGCGTCATCCTGCGCATTCACTGGCAGGCGGCAAGGCTTTGGGCAAAACGGGTGCGCTATGTCGCCAAACCCGCGCCGCCGGCGCAAGGGACGACGCGATGAGCTCGCTCGGGACACAACTCGCCCCGAGTAATCACCACGTGGCAATGCCCGCCGCTTGCCGCCTGGTAATGGCGCTGCTGGAGCGCATCGATTGCGGCGTACTTGCCTTCACGACGCCGGACGGGCTGACCCGCCACTTCGGGCAGGGCGGCGCCGCGCGAGCCGCGGAGCTCCGTCTATGCGACTGGGCCGTGTGCCGCAGGGTCCTCACCGGCGGAGACGTCGCGTTCGCAGAGAGTTACATCAGCGGCCATTGGGAGACAACCGACCTGGTGGCGCTGCTCACCCTCATGGCCCGCAATCAGCGCGCTCTGGAGCACGCCTTCTATGGTCATCGCTGGTGGCAGCTTGCGCTGCGCTTGAGGCATTTTCTGCGCAGCAACAGTCGGCGCCGCGCGCGACGCAATATCGCGGCGCACTACGACCTGGGCAACGACTTCTACGCCCTCTGGCTCGACCCGACGATGACTTACTCGTCGGGGCTCTTCGAGGGCGATATGACGCGTCCGCTCGCCGCAGCCCAGCATGCAAAGTACGCCCGGGTGCTGCGGCAGATGGCTCCGTCGGGAGAAGCGCAGCTGCTCGAACTCGGCTGCGGCTGGGGCGGGTTTGCGGAAACCGCCGTGCGAGCGGGCTGCCGCGTCACCGGCATCAGCCTCTCCGGCGCCCAGACTGCCTACGCTCGCGAGCGCCTCGCGCGAGCGGGCTACGCCGATCGTGTAAGCCTGGGCATAGAGGACTATCGCGACGTGACCGGACGCTACGATGGCGTCGCCTCGATCGAGATGTTCGAAGCCGTCGGCGAAAAATACTGGCCGGAATATTTCCGCGCCGTGCGACGCGCGCTCGGGCCCGGCGCGCGTGCCTGTGTCCAGACGATTACCATCGCCGATGAGCGTTTCCCCCAATACCACCAGGGCAGCGACTTCATTCAACAGTACATATTCCCCGGCGGCATGCTCTCGTCGCCATCGCGCTTCGCAGCCGAAGCCAATCGCGCCGGCCTCCAGGTCGACGACGTTTACCGCTTCGGCCCGGACTACGCGGAAACGCTGAAGCGCTGGCTGACGGCGTTCGATTCCCGCGTTGACGCAGTCCGCGCCCAGGGGTTCGATGATCGATTCATACGCTGCTGGCGGTTCTATCTGGCGTACTGTATCGCAGGCTTTGCCAGCGAGACGACCGATGTCGCGCAATTCACGCTGTCCGCGGCGTAACCCGGGCCAGGCACGGGCACGCAGCGTCTCTCCGTGGATGCGTCATCAGGTAACGTCGTGACCACCGCCGCCCCGCCGGTCGCACGGCGCCTGCCCGCCGCCACCCTGATTTCGTACAGCGTGTTCGGCATGCCGCTGGCCATGGCGGCGCTTCCGCTGTACGTGCAATTACCCAAATTCTACGGCGACCACCTCGGTGTCGACCTGGCGCTGCTCGGCGGCGTGCTGCTCGGTCTGCGCCTGGTCGACGGCGCAATCGATCCCCTGCTGGGCGTCCTTTCCGATCGCGGCGGCGCGCGCAAGCGTTGGCTCGCCTTCGCGGCACCGCTGCTCGCCCTGGGCATGGCCGGGCTGTTCCTGCCGTTGCCGCGCGGCGGGGTCGCGCTGATCGCCTGGCTCGCGGCGATGCTTGCCATTGTCTATCTCGGCTTCAGCCTGGCGACGATCAACCACAACGCATGGGGCGCGGAACTGTCAGCGGATCCGGTCGAGCGCACGCGCATCACGGCGTTGCGCGAAGGCCTTGCGCTTTGCGGGGTGATCATCGCCGCCGTGGCCCCGAGCTTCCTCGGAGGCAACGACGGCGGGTTGGGGCGCTTCGCAATCCTGTATGCCGGCTTCACGCTGGCCTGCCTCGCCATCACATTGCTCGGCACCCCCGATGGCGCGCTGCCCGCGTCTCGACACGGCGCTGGGTCGCGGCTGCGCGACCTGATCGCCCAGCCGCTGGCCGACCCCTTTTTTCGCAGGCTATTGATCGTGTTCATGTTGAACGGCATCGCCGCAGCCATACCGGCGACGCTGGTGCTGTTCTTCATCTCCGATGTGCTCGACGCCGAGTCGCGCCAAGGACTGTTTCTAACGCTCTACTTCGTCGCC
>Ga0074045_10004746_pt1 | contig 11966 bp, 8 predicted proteins | sample BogForMeECP23OM2_FD_94442 | JGI IMG/M metagenome (GOLD analysis project Ga0074045, IMG submission 94442) | Bog forest soil microbial communities from Calvert Island, British Columbia, Canada - Bog Forest MetaG ECP23OM2 | ecosystem: Environmental > Terrestrial > Soil > Wetlands ...
CAGCCTCGCGCTCTCCCACTCCCGCCGGAATCTTCACCAGACGGTCGGCCGGCACCGCGGCGTACTCCGCATAGCTCCCCAGCGTCATGGTGTATGCGACGCGATCGCCGACCGCCACCCCGCCCACGTCCGACCCGACCGCTGAAACCACGCCCGCCGCTTCCTGTCCCAGAACCAACGGCAGCGCCGCCTTGTAACGCCCCTCGCGGTTGTAGACGTCGATAAAGTTGACGCCGGCCGCCGCGATCTTCACCACGGCTTCGTTTGGTTTCGGCTGCGGAACCGGCAAGTCCACGACTTCCATCACTTCCGGCCCGCCTGTTTGCTTGATCTGTATGGCTTTCATATTCGCTTTCGATGTCTCCTGCGCGGCCAAAGACTCGTTAGCCAGGCAGCTTATTCTACGCAAAATCAGGTGTCAGGTCTTAGGAGCCAGGTCTCAGGTCTAAGGCCCTGGAACTTGGTTTTCCTAAGACCAGGCTGAGACCTGACAAACCCGTTTGCCATCCCCCGCACGGCTGGAGTAACATGCCCAGCGGTTCCCAAAGTAACCGGGCTGAGGTCTCTTCAGTGGCGTTGACCCAACGAATTTTGCGATAGTACCATCTCATAGTGAGGGGGCTGAGCACCGCCCGGGAGTGGTTGCCGTAAGTTTCTGAGAATATGAGGCCTTCTTTTCATTCGTATCTGGCGATCCTGCTTTCCGCCCCACTGGCGGCGACGCTCGCCTGCCAGAGCGCCCAGAAGACCGCTTTCATGCCTCCCGCCCAGGCTCAGGCCCCAGCCCTGGTCGCCACCGGCGGCCCGCCAGATACGCACCAGCAGAAGCCAGCCGCAGCCGCCGAGCCACGACCGAAGCCGCAGGTGCCACAGGCGCTCCAGGCTGATCCCGTAGCCGACCTGATCGCCCGCGTGGAAAAGGAATACCAGGCAGGCCAGGATAACTACAGAGCCGGTCATCTCGAAGCCGCGAAACAGAACTTCGACTCGGCCTTCAACCTGCTCCTGGGCAGCGGATTCGATCTCCGCGCCAGCGCCAACTCCATTTCCAACTCCGACGATCGCCTGGAGCGCGAACTTGACCGCATTCTTGACGGCATCAACTCCCTGGAAGTAGCCGCCCTGCAGCAAGGCGACGGGTTTGCCGAGCAGAAGTCCGAGCCGGCCCCAATCGACGAAGCCAACGAACTGACTCCCGCCGTCGATCAAGACGTCAAAGCCAAGGCCGAAGCCGAGATCAAATCCACCCACTCCGATCTGCCGCTGATGATGACCGACCAGGTCGCCGGCTACATCAATTACTTCTCCAACCGCGGACGTGGCACCTTCGAACGCGCCCTAGCCCGCTCCGGCCGTTACGAGGACATGATCCGCCGCACCTTGCAGCATGAAGGCGTTCCCCAGGAGCTGATCTACCTGGCCCAGGCCGAGTCCGGTTTTCATCCTTTGGCCGTTTCCAGAGCCGGCGCACGGGGCATGTGGCAGTTCATGGGCAGCCGAGCAAAAGGCTACGGCCTGGAGCGCAGTTGGTGGGTAGATGACCGCCAGGATCCTGAAAAAGCCACCCGCGCCGCCGCCCACCACCTGAAAGACCTCTACAACGAGTTCGGAGACTGGTATCTGGCCATGGCCGCCTACAACTCCGGCCCCGGAACCGTCCAGAGCGCGGTCAAGCGCACCGGGTACGCCGATTTCTGGGAACTCTATAACCGCAACGTGTTGCCCAAGGAGACCCGCAACTACGTCCCCATCATCCTGGCCGTCACCATCATGGCCAAGAATCCCGCGCAATACGGCTTGGATTCAATCACCAAGGACAAGCCCGTTCCCTACGACACGGTGAAGATCGACTATCCCATCGATCTGCGATTAGCCGCCGAATGCGTGGATGCCACCGCCGCCGACTTGCTCGATCTCAACCCCAGCCTGCTCCGCATGACCACGCCGAGATTTGCTGAAAACGGAACTGTTGAAACTGGAGCTGGAGCTGGGAAAGACCGCGTGTTCGAGCTTCACCTGCCTGCCGGAACGGCCGATAAATTTCAATCCGCGGTTGCCTCGATTCCGGCTGACAAGCGCGTCTGGTGGCGTTATCACAAGGTGCAAAGCGGAGAAACTTTGGCCGCGATCGCCCGCACTTATCACACCACGCCGAAGGCGATCGCCGAGGCGAATGATCTGGGTGGACCGAATAACGCAGAGCCAAACACCGCGCTGGAGGCTGAAACCCGGCTGATCATCCCGATCGCTCCGGGCAAGCAGACCGATACCAGCACTTACGCCCACGCCACTACCCGCTACAAGATCCGCAAAGGCGATACGGTCGAGTCGGTGGCCGAGAATTTTGGAGTCTCCGCCAAAATGGTGCGCAACTGGAACCACATCAAAGGCAGCAGCCTGGCGGGAAGAAAAATTCTGTATCTCCACCTGCCGGTGACCCGCGACCCGGGCGAAGCGCAGGTAGCTGCCATGCATTCCAGTTCAAAGCGTCACCGCGCCGCAGCCCACACGGCCGCGGCAAACAGCGTGTCTGATGGCCCGTCTGGCAATTCATCCAGCGCCGTGATCCATCACAGGGTCAAGCCGGGCGAGACTTTGTATTCGATCGCCAATTCCTACAACACCACCGTGGCCGCTCTGAAGCAGGCCAACCGCGACGTCGCCACCTTGCGGCCGGGCATGATCCTGGTGGTTCGCGACGGGCACTAAACCTCCGATTCGCCATCTGGCAATTTCCCGATTGTATGTACAGAGTGTTTCACGTGGAACACTTTGTACTTGTTAGTTCGTACATACACAAGTGTACGCTTGTGGACTGCGTAAAATCTTCCGGTCGAGGCGGGGCCGGCGGGGAGGGGTGTGGGCTGAAGGCGCAGACGCGCCCCAACAACTGGCTCAGGCGAAGACCATCGAAGCAGGCCGGTTTGAAATTCGTGTCAACGAGATGCAAAGCGACGCCGTCCTCTACCTTGTGGCTAGCGGTGGCGAACCGAAGGCCCACGGAGGCGAAGACAACCCGGCCATCGTGCTGATGACGGTTGTGGGCAACAAGCCCCCGCGTCATGTCGTGATCAACGAGATGACAACACTGGCCTCGGTGGTGACGCATACGCAGTTTATTGATGGCACGGTAGTCAAAGGGAGTGCACTCGCATTGCGGATTGCTGCGGGCAACGTGCCCAACTTTGTCGATCTTGAAACCGGCGGCTATGGAGCCACGATTCAGGACGCTCTGAATAGCGGTTAGACACCGACCATGGCCAACTTTTCCACTCTGTCCATTGTGCTCGCCGGTTGCGCCACGCAGGTGAACTCCGATGCGTGCAGCAGTCTGTTCTCTGCGGCTACATCTCCAACTGGTGCCTACCCAAAGGACACGCTGGCGGCGGCTGAGAATATCGTCCGCTACCCTTCGCACAATGCCGACAAGGTTTTCGATCTGCTCTAGTTAGGGATTGGTCGCTGTTTGTGCTTCGTGTAGACGGCGAGGAGTCGACAGGTGGGCTGAGCCGGAAAGCAGTTTGTCACTGGCGGATTGTTGGATCGCGAAGAAGCTACACCTTCAATGAATCTACCGCACCTTCTGACAGAGCAAACTGGCAAACCCCGCAATCCAAACAGACCACAACCTTTGGGAATAGCAATAACCCGGGATTGTCGAGAGTCTGGATTCCAGAGACATGGATATTAATCTCAGCGGAAAACTGCTTCCGGTTTTCCGACTGACAATATCTGCAAGACGTAACTTTTTCGACACGATCAATAGTCTGCATGAAGCAAGCCTGACAGAGAGCAGCAACCAAGGATAGTAAAGGCATCACATTCACTTGTGACTTAGATCACATAATTCCTCGGAAGGGGTTCCTCGATGGCCGTAGCTTTGAGCGTTTAGGCGCTTTGGGCGGCGGTGGAATCCCACCCTTCGGCTAGGCTCAGGGCAGGCTTTCGAAAAGCGCGAGAAGTGGGGCACCCGGTATTCTCCTAAATTCACTCTTTGTAGTACTTGGGATAGAGGCGCCTGGCACATTCGGGACAGATGCCGTGGGAGAAGTCAGCTTGCGAGCGGTCGCGGACGTAACTCTCGATCGCGATCCATTCACCGCCTTCATCGCGAATTTTTTTGCACGAGGCGCAGATGGGCAGAATGCCGGTGAGGGTTTTGATCTTGGCCAGGGCATCGGTTAATTCCGCGATCAGGTGCTCGCGTTCGGCTTGGGCGCGGATGCGTCCGGTGTCGTCGCGGTCGATGCTGAGCACCACCTTTCGTCCATCGCGTTCGATGAGCGCGGAGTTGGCCAGGATGTTCATCTCGGTTCCGTCCTTGCGGATGTGGACGGTCTCGTAGTCGCGGCAGGAGCCGGTTTGCAGAAGTCGCTGCAGTCCTTCTTCTCCGCGGGCGACATTGCGCGTCAGTTTTTTCAGACTCATGCCAATGAGCTCGTCGCGGGTGAAACCGTAGGTCTCGCAGGCTTTGGGATTCACGTCGAGGATGGTTTCGTTTTCCAGTTCGAAGATCATGATGCAGTCATTGGCGTTTTCAAACAGGGTGCGGTACTCGCGTTCGGACTTGCGGAGAGCTTCTTCGGCAAGCCGGTGTTCGGTGACGTCGCGGATCGCGACCAGAGTATAGGTTTCGCCGTCAACGGTAAGCGGGCTGAGACTGATGTCGACTGGAACCTCGGAAGCGTCGCTGCGCAGTGCGAACAGCTCTAGGCCAGCGCCCATCGGGCGGGCGCGGGGATCGCTGGCAAAAATGGCACGGTCAAGTTTGTGCTGCTCCCGAAATCGCTCGGGTAGCAGGGATTCGACGATACGACCGGTGAATTCGTCGCCAAAACGCCCGAAGAGCCTTTCCGCCGCGGGATTGGCGACTATGATTTCTCCCTCGCGGTTGACCACCAGCATGGCGTCGGGAGCGGCGTCCAAAAGGATGCGGCAGTCGGAGGAAATCAGGCGCGGCATGGGAAGCCCATGGGAAGGTTGGTGGGGCATTGCGACTCTCTGGTGTATTTGTGCGAATTATAGCTCTTCTGAAACAGGCTGCGCAGTGGCATGGATCACTGCACTGGCGACGTCTGCCGGAGAACCGACGCGTCCGAGGCTGCAGCAAGGTCACGGGCGGGGCGGCTAGATCAACACCAAGGTCAAGGGGGGCGGGCGGGGGCGCCCGCCCTACACTAGCCCATTAGGAGGCCGCCGTTTACGTTTAGGACGTGGCCGGTGATGTAGGACGCTTCGTCCGACGCCAGGAAGCACACTGCGCTGGCTACGTCCTCCGGAGAACCTACGCGTCCTAGCGGAATCGTCTTTACCGCATTCTGCCTGAACTCTTCGCTCAGAGCGGCGGTCATGCTGGTTTCAATGAATCCGGGAGCGACCGCGTTGCAGGTGATGTTGCGCGATGCCACCTCGCGCGCCATCGCCATGGTCAGGCCGATCAGTCCGGCTTTTGAGGCCGCATAATTCGCCTGGCCGGCTTGTCCCATCTGGCCGAAGACGCTGGTGATGTTGATGATCCGTCCCCAGCGCTGCTTGAGCATCGAACCAATCACCTGCTGGATGCAGAGATATGCGGACGTCAGATTCGTGTTCAGCACGGAGTCCCAGTCGGCTCGCTTCATGCGCATCAGCAGTTGGTCGCGCGTGATGCCAGCGTTATTGACCAGGATGTCGATCTTGCCGAATTGGGCTAGCGCCGACTTGATGCCTGCCTTCACCTGCTCTTCGTCGGCTACGTCCATGACGAACGGCGCGGCTTTGCCTCCTGCGGTGGTGATCTGCAGAACCAGTTCGTCGAGTTTCTGCTGGTTGCGCGCGGCTACGGCTAGTGTCGCACCCTCGCGCGCCAGTGCCAGAGCGCAGGCATGACCGATGCCCTGCGATGCTCCGGTAACCAGCGCGACTCGCTGCTCTAGTTTCATTCCTGCTCCTTCTCTTTTTCTCTCTCTTTGCTCTTTCTTTCTAGGAACTGAAGTTGGGAAGTGAAATTGGGAACGGACGATTATAAACGTCGAAGGAGGCTACTGCTGGAATGGGCTAGGCTGCGCTGGAATTCACGAGCAGAATCATAACCACGGAGGTCACGGGGGAACACAGGGAAGGCCACAGGGAACACCTTGTCGGCTAGCCGGCTTGGGTCGCATGGCGTGCTCGCGGTTTCGCTTCGAGAATCTTTTCGATCTTTTCGACCAAGGTTCGCCGCGAATAGGGCTTCGCCAGGAAATAGGTGCGTAACTTGGACGCTTCGATTTCATACTCTGGATTGGTGTAGCCCGATGTCACCAGCACCACGACCTCTGGGGAATGTTGGCGCAGATCTTCACCCAGTTGCAGTCCTGACCGTCCCGGCAGGCCCATGTCGGAGATTACCAGGTCAATTCTCCGTGCGCGTTCTTCGTAAATGTAGATCCTCAGGGCATCGATTGCACCCCCAGCCTGCAGAGCTCTAAAGCCTGCGCTCTGCAGAATGCCGCAAGTCGCCTCCCGCACGAACGGCTCATCCTCAACCAGAAGAATGGTGCGGCGTCGAGGCTGATCGTTCGGGAATACATCGTTCGGGAATACATTGGGCTGAAGAGTCATACATCCTCCCGTCCTCCGATGGACAACTCTTTCCTAGCAATCGCATGGCCTCGCGGCGGCGCGGGTCGTCGCGCGCTGCACTAATGTCTCTGAAATGTTTCTGATTTGTGTTGGGAATTACTTCGGGGCAGTAAGAATCGTCTGCTTCGGGTCGAGCACAATCTTGTGCACGTCGCTCGGGGCGATCAACCGGAAGCCAGTCTCTGCGCCATCTGCCAGCACTTCGCCGAGAAAAACCAGCGCGTTTCCCGCGGTCGCTCCGTAGACCGGAACCGCCGTCACCAGATCGTCGGGCGCGTCCTTTTGTACGATCACGCCGGTGACTGTGGTCACTCCAGCTTTCTCCGTGATACGAATTTCGCGCGCTTCCAGCTCCGGGATCGTTGTGCCATTGATCCAGCCTTCCAAGAACCAATCCAGTTTGGGACGTTTCTCGTACCAAAGTGGGCGCGGCAGATCCTCTTCGAAGGCTTGCACCAGTTCCTGCGTGCTGATGCTTTTTCCGGCGTACCGTTCCCTGATTTTCCGCAGCGTGCGGAAGAACGGCTCCTCTGCGTTCACCACCGGATTTGTGCGCGCTTTCCGGGAACGGGACGCTGCTTCGGAATCGTGCAGCGGGGAATCGTGCGACGTGGAATCCTGGAGCATGGTTCGCAGCATGTGAAACAGCCACGTCCCTCTTTCGTAGCTGATCTCCTCGTATCCCATGGGGAAATGCGATGAATCGAGCCGCTGCCCCAGGGTCACCGGTCCAGCGTCGCGCAGTAACTCTCCATTCTTGTTCTTGCTCATAAGATCGCGGCGATACCTTTCCAGTACCTCCCGGAATTGCGTCGGGTTCTGCTGCTCCAGCACCAAGAGCGCCGCATAGTTTGCCAGACCTTCCGACAGCCACTGATCCCGATAAGTCTTCCACAGCACCAGATCGCCCCACCATTGATGCGCCGTTTCGTGCACCAGAACCTGGCTATCAAGCGCACGGGCCACCGGATCCAGACGCAGGTCGGTCTGTTCCTGCGGGCTGAGAAACGCGAGGCTCGACAGAAACACTAATCCGGGCCATCCCTGGCTCAATTTTCCCGGCATCTGCGTCAGCGCCAGCGAACTATACGGATACGGGCCAAACCAGTGCGAGAAATTCCCAATGGCCTTTGCCGCCCTGTCTGCCACTGCCTGCACATCGTGCGCTGGCGACGGAGGCGGCACGGTCACCACCACCGGCCCCATCGGTCTCGTTCTCGGGCCGGGCGCCAGGGGAAACTTTGACTGCTCCATCAATTCCGACTGCGCCTTCGGGAACGATTTTTCCACTTCGGCTGTGCCGTACGCCTCCACCAGAATGTTGCCCGCCTTCGCCTCGGCCCGAACGTACTTGCCCAGGTTGAACCCGGCTACCGGAATCGGCCGCCCCGATGTCCACCGCCAGACTTGCTCCCCTGCGTCGCGGGTGGTTTCGGCTTCGGCTTGCGCTTCATTAGTATCGCTGCTCGCGCGCGAGGTCTTATTTCCCGTCGCTACCAGCGTCCAGTTTGCGGGATAGTGGAATTCCATCTCGAACTGGGCTGGGCTCAAGCCAAAATTCGGATACCAGGTGCCGCGCTCGCCCACATAGAGCAATCCGTTGCCCGCCTCCGACAAAACCTCGCCCGCATAGGTGAAGCGGAGTTTCACTTCCTGCCCGGGAACGAGTGGAGCAGGGAACACCACCGCAACCAGATCGTTCCCTTTTCGCTGCAGCTGGGTTCCTTCGATCGCCTGATTCTGGAGAAAGTCCACGGCACGGCCATCCGCTTCGACAGCATCAACCTTGAGATAACGCGACAACTCGAACATCAGCGTTCTTTGCCGTCCGCCGTGGACTCGAACGTTCACCTCCGTCGATGCTCGCAACATCGTCGGAGGCTCGACCGACGCTCGAATCCGAAAGCTCGTGATCAAGGCGTCTGCGGGCAGTGGAGCCGCGGCTGCTTTGCCCGGCGCAGCGGGTGTAAATGAGGTCCAGACATCGAAGAACAGGATGCCGTCTTTCGCTGCCGGCTGCCCCGCCCACAACGGCTCGGTGCCGGCGGCATCCCAGAACACTTCGAAACCACCCAGTTTCTGGCCCAGCAAGTGAGCATGCAACAGAGGTGGGAAGGTTCGATTCAGATCGTTTCCGCCGGGCACGGGAAGAAAATGACTGAAGTCCAACAGCAGGCGCAGAGCATCGAACTCCGCCCAGGTGCGGCTCGCGCCGGTCCATTGTTTTACAAAATCTGCAGCTTCTGGCGCTGGCGAAAGAAAAGGCTTCAGGGCCGCCGCCGTGGCATCGTTGAAGCGCAGGTATACCGAGGTGAACTGTTCCTCGAGAATCGCCATCCCCGTGAACAGCGCCATCGATCCGCGTTCCGCACGGTTCGGTGGCCGCAGCCGTATCTCGCCCTCGCCCTCGAAGAATGCGCCCGTAATCCGCCCGCAAATGTCTTCTGTAAACGCCAGCGTGCCGTTGTCCAAATCAAGATGGAGATTCGGGCGGTCAATCGAGGCGTCGCGAATGTGGTACACACGCTGCGGATCGAGTTCGACCGAGCGAAGCCGCGCGTAAAGGGCGGTGGTGGTTTGCGGACATTCGGGGTCTGGTCCCGTCAGTTGCGCCCATCCCGTAGCGGCCAGCAGCCACGAAGTCAACGCGATCATCCAGCAATGCACCGACCCTAGGGCCATAAATTGGGTCGTCCCTCCGGGACTTGACTCGGTTTTGTGCTTGTCCCAGCGCTGAAGCGCTGGGCTAAGCAGGTTCGCCCCTACGGGGCTCGTAATCAGGCCGCAGGCGCTAGGGCGCGGGCATTTTCAACCACTTAATGGCACGCGTAAACTCGTGCCCTTCCCGTTCGTGCTCGAACGTAGTTCCGGAGCGACCCGAGACGGGGCAAGCCCTGTCTCTACATGGCATTTTTCCGCAGCTACTGCCGCTCCGGTTCCAGCACCTTGGTCACCTTACCGACCCTCCGCGCGGTTGTTAAAATCAGCCGAGTGCGAGCCCTCGTCCTCATTCTAGTGCTTCTGGCGGCGCTTCTCGCGCCTGCCGACGTCATTCATCTTAAGAATGGACGCACCATCTGGGCCGACCAGGTCCGCGAAACCAAAGACCGGGTCGAGTATGACCTCGGCGAAGATACCTACGCCATCCCGAAATCATCGGTCGACCACATCGAGGCCGGGGGAGCGATGCCCGTCCACGCCGGTTCCGGAGCAACTGCTTCCGGGACAGGTTCAAATACGCCGGACATCACGCCACCCGCACCTTCGTTCAATCACGAAGCCGATGTCGCCGAAAAGGTAATTCATGACGGCAAAGTGGATACCGATGCGCTCGCCAGCATTGCGCAAACCGGCAATCCCGAACTCGCTGCCACCGCCTATTTCCTCGCGGGCAAGCACGAATCCGATCACGGCAACTTCCCGAAGGCTAAGGGCCACTACGAATCCGCGCTCCATTTTCAACCGGATAACTCCACCATGCTGATCTACTACGCGGCAACGCTGATGCGCACCGGCCATGGCGCGGAGGCTCTGCCCTACGCACAACGCGCCGCCAGCGTAGCTCCCGACTCGCCCGATGCCATGGCAATGCTAGGCTTTGTGCAATTCGCTAGCGATCATACGCCCGATGCCATTCGCGCGTGGAAGAAGTCGCTGGCGCTGCGTCCCGATGCCACAGTGACCGAGTACCTGGCGCGGGCCGAGCGCGAGGCGACCGCGGAATCCGATTTTTCGCAACACGAGAGCAGCCACTTCAATCTCCATTTCGAAGGCAATGCGACCTCGGAGAGCTTCCGCCGCGACTTGCTCGCAACTCTCGACTCCGACTATGACGACCTGGTGCGCGATCTCGGCTACTCACCCCGTAACAACATCGCCGTCACTCTCTATACGCAACAGGCGTTCTTTGACGTGACCCAAGCGCCCAGCTGGAGTGGGGCCATCAATGATGGCAAGCTGCGCATTCCGATCAGCGGCGTCGCGAGCGTCACGCCCGAGCTTGCCCGCGTCCTCAAACATGAACTGACGCATTCTTTCGTCTCGCAGATGTCGAGCAACCGCTGCCCCACCTGGCTGAATGAAGGCATCGCACAGATCGAAGAAGGCAAATCGTCCGCGCCATACGGGCGCCAGCTGGAGAAGATATTCGCCACCGGAGATGAGATCCCCTTCAATATGCTTGAAGGCAGTTTCATGAGCTTCTCCGGTCCTGTGGCCACCGCCGCCTACGCCGAATCTCTTGCCGCCACGGAATACATCCGCGACGCCTACGGCATGAGCGAAATCACACGGATTCTGGAACGCCTGTCTCAAGGCAGCTCCAGTGAAGCTGCCCTGCGGGCCGCCGTGCACTGCGACTACCGGCAACTGCGCGACGAAATGGCGCGCACGCTCAAAGAGAAATACGGCGAATAGGGCGTGTGCCGCGGACACTGCTGTCCGCGTGCCGCGATCGTCCCACAGCCTGGCCGATTACCGAAGAGAGTCGCCCAGCGACCCCGACCGGAGTCCAATGTGAATATGGGACTCTCCCCACCGGGTAGCCGGAGCGTCGGATTGAAGGTCGCGGCGGTCGCCGTCGCTTTGTGCGCAGGCGCGGGCGTTGCGTGGAACCTCTGGCCGCGCCCGGAACGCCGAATCACCGACCAGGAATTGCTTCGGGAGGCGGTCACGGAATGGAAGCTCGCTGGAGAACCCGGCAACGGGCCGAATGTTCAGATTTTTGAACAGCAGGCGGCGCAGGGCTACTACGACGACGCGTGGGCGACGGCGCATCTGTTCAAGAGGACTGACGATGAGCAATGGTCCGTCGTAGAGTTGGCGAAGATTCGTGCTGAGAATGGAGACGTTACAGGCGCCAAGAACATGATAAAGAGATTCGCCGGATCGGATCTTGGAGCCAGAGCTACCGAGGTCATCGCTGCGATTCAGGCGCACAACGGTGACTTGCAGGGTGCCCTTGAGACGAGCGCCCCTCTCGGAGACCCAGATAAGGCGCTGCTGGTGTTTGGCCGGCGCCAAATCGCAAACGGGGATTTTGATGGAGCGCTCAAAACTACCGAGCAGATGAAACCTGATTCGGCCGGTCAATTGTTCTACGAGGTGGGCGATGCACTGCGCGCTCGAAACGAGCAAAAGCGAGTGCGTGAGCTTGCGTCCCACATGAGCGGCCATAAAATGGCAGCACTGTTCAGGAAGCTGGTGCGATTCACACTCTGGTACACCGGTGAAGTTAGGACTCTCCAGGGGCATCCGACGCCCTGCGACAACGCAATTTTCAGAGCAACGGAAGGGAAGTTCGCCGAGGCCGATGAACTAATTGAGCAAAATAAATGTTCTAACGTTTCTTTCGTCGCTGCCCA
>Ga0074045_10004747_pt1 | contig 11964 bp, 10 predicted proteins | sample BogForMeECP23OM2_FD_94442 | JGI IMG/M metagenome (GOLD analysis project Ga0074045, IMG submission 94442) | Bog forest soil microbial communities from Calvert Island, British Columbia, Canada - Bog Forest MetaG ECP23OM2 | ecosystem: Environmental > Terrestrial > Soil > Wetlands ...
CGCCATCATCCTGGAGGGCGGCGAAGCCTACGCCAACCGCGGCACTCCGAAAAATGGCGGCACGCGCCTGCTGTGCGTTTCCGGGCACGTCCATAAGCCTGGCATCTACGAAATTCCGCTGGGCATGAACATGAAGAAGTTCATTTATGAAGTGGCTGGCGGCATTCGCGGCGGGAAGAACATCAAAGCCGTGATTCCGGGCGGGAGCTCCTGTCCGTTGCTGAAGGCTGACGAAATCGATATCGCGATGGACTACGACTCGCTGGCGAAGGCCGGCTCGATGCTGGGCTCCGGCGGCATGGTGGTCATGGATGAAGACACCTGCATGGTGGACATGGCCCGGCGCATCATGCACTTTTACGCGCATGAATCTTGTGGCTGGTGTATTCCCTGCCGCGAAGGCACCTCCTGGTTGCGCAAGATGCTGGAGCGTTTCCACGCGGGATTTGGGCGATCGGAAGACATTGACATGGTCGGGGATTTGGCGAAAAACATGCTCGGACGTACATTCTGTCCGCTTGGCGATGCGGCGGCCATGCCCACCATCAGCATTGTGACGAAATTCCGCAGCGAGTTTGAAGACCACTTGCATGGCAGGTGCGCGTATAAATCCGCCGAGTCACTTATGGCATCGCGATAGGGACCCATGGCCGAAACGAAGCTCATCAATTTGAAGATCAACGACCGCGAGGTCCAGGTGCCGCAGGGCACGCTGGTGATCGAAGCAACGCGGCGGCTCGGGATTGAAGTGCCGTCATTTTGCTATTACCCGGGATTGTCGCTGCAGGCCGCTTGCCGGATGTGCCTGGTGGAAGTGGAGAAGATGCCGAAGCTGCAGACCGCGTGCACGCTGGTCGCTTCGGAAGGCATGGTCGTCCGCACGAACACGGATCAGGTGCGCAATGCGCGCAAGACCATGCTGGAATTCCTGCTGACCAATCACCCGCTGGATTGCCCAGTGTGCGACAAGGGCGGCGAGTGCGAACTTCAGGACATGGTCTTTCGCTATGGCGCCGATACCAGCCGTTTCGTCGAGGAGAAGATCCATCGTCCCGAGGAGAAGTGGTCCGACCTCGTTTACTACGATGCGCCCCGCTGCATCCTGTGCTTCCGCTGCGTGCGCGTATGCGACGAAGGCATGGATGTGAAAGCGCTGGGCGTGGGCATGCGCGGCGCCAACTCCATCATCATTCCCAATGGCGGCGATCACCTGGACTGCGAAGAGTGCGGCATGTGCATTGACATCTGCCCCGTTGGCGCGCTTACCAGCGGGACATACCGCTACAAGACCCGGCCCTGGGAGATGCAGTATGTCTCCACCATCTGCACACACTGCTCCAATGGCTGCAAGACCACGCTAAGCGTCCGCAACCATGAAGTTCTCCGCGCCAACAATCGCGACCTTTCCGGCATCAACAAGGATTTTCTCTGCGTGAAGGGGCGCTTCGGCTTTGATTTCACCATGCACCCGGAGCGCATCAAGCAGCCGCTCCTGCGCAAGGGCGAAAAACTCTATCCCGTTTCCTGGGAGGAAGCCGCGCAAGCCGCTGCCAAGCAACTGAATGAGCTGCACGCTGCCTACGGCCCCGAGTCCGTCGGGTTCATCGGCTCTAACCGCACGTCGAACGAGGAGAACTACCTCCTCCAGCGCCTGGCGCGCGCGACCTTTGGCACCAACAACATCGACCACCATCGCACCGCGGATTACACCGGGCTCGTCACCGCGCTCGGGGATCGCGCCGCCGATTCTTCACTGACGATGGAGCAGCTCTACCAATCCAGAGCGGTGCTGCTGATCGGCAACGATCCGACGAATCAGAATCCGCTGGTTGGCTGGCAGATTCGCGCGGGCATCCGGCATCACGGTACGAAGCTTTTCTTGCTGAATTCCCGCGAGATCAAGCTGGCTCGCAAGGCGACGCAATCCATCCAGCTCCCCGCCGGCCAGGAAGCCGCCGCAGTTCGCTGGCTGGCCACGGGCGAAGGCGAGTTGCCGCAGGAAATGATGGAACAACTCTCGGCTCTTCGCGCCGCGCTTGCAGCTGAACAGGATGTGGCGATTCTCTTCGGCTCGGAACTTGCTGGCGCTGCCATCGGCCATCTTGTTGCTTTCGGCTCCAAACTTCAGGGCACCACGCGCTACATGGCCCTGGGCGATTACGCCAACTCGCGCGGGGCGGCCGATATGGGCCTGCTGCCGGATCGCTTGCCAGGGTACGCGTACCTAGACAACAAAGAAGTCGTGGATGCGCTCGAGAGCCTGTGGGACGCAAAGCTGTCCGCCAAGCCTGGACTCACGGCGCCGCAAATGGTGGAAGCGGCGCAGTCTGGAAATCTCAAGGCCCTCTACGTTGTCGGCGCCAACCCGTTTGCACATTTCGGCACGCTGGGTTATGGCCGCGGCAAGTTGCAATTGCTCATTGTTCATGAAATGTTTCTCACGGAGACCGCCAAGCAGGCCGACATCGTTTTCCCCGCGGCTTCCGCCTACGAAAAGGACGGCAGCGTCACGAACACGGCCGGCGAGATTCAGTTGCTGCATAAGGCTGGAGAAGTGATGGGCACGCGCTCGGACTTCGATCTGCTTCGCATCCTGTCACACCAACTTGCAAAGTTGGCCCTTGGCAGCGCTTTCCATTACAAGACGCCGGCCGCCGTGTTCGAGGAAATTCGCAAGGCCGTGCCCGGCTACAATGTGCATCCGGCGGGCCTGTTGACCGGCGGCGCCGAGCCCACGAAGATCCACTTTTCCAGGAATGGCCGTGAGGCTTATGACGTCCCCGTTCAGCTCATTCGCTCCGCGAACGACAACCTTTTCACCAGCGGTTCCCTCGGCCGCTTTTGCACCATGATGCGAACCCTCCCGGAGGCGGAAGCCAAACCGTGAACGAATTTCTGACCCAATACGCGTTCCTCATCGTGCCGGTCATCAAGATCGCGATTCTCATTTTCATCGTGCTGACCGTGGACGCTTATTTGACCTGGCTGGAACGCAAGGTCATCGCGCACATCCAAACGCGCTGGGGACCCTACCGCGTCGGCCCGCACGGTTTGCTGCAACCGCTTGCCGACGGCGTGAAATTTATTTTCAAGGAAGATCCCATGCCCGCGGGCGTGGATAAGATCGCCTATTTCCTCGCGCCATTCCTCACGCTGATGCTGGCGCTGACGTCGCTGGCGGTGATCCCCTTCGGCCCGCAGCGCTTCACCATCTGGGGCTATGAAACGCATGTGGGCATCGCGGACGTGAACATCAGCCTGCTGGTGCTTTTCGCGATTACGGCGCTGGCGGTTTATGGCGTCGCGCTGGCTGGCTGGGCCTCCAACAACAAGTACTCGTTGCTCGGTGGTTTGCGCAGTTCGGCGCAGATGATCAGCTATGAACTCGCGCTGACGCTTTCCGTCGTCGGCGTTCTTTTGATTGCGGGAGACTTCAGCTTGCGGGGTATTGTCGAGCAGCAAGCGCTATCTGGGAAGGGCCTATTGAGCTGGAACATCTTCCCGCAAATCATCGGCTTTCTGTGTTTCTTCACTGCGGCCATCGCGGAAACAAATCGCGTGCCTTTCGACCTGCCCGAAGCCGAATCGGAACTTGTGGCTGGCTTCCACACGGAATATGCCAGCATGAAGTTCGCCATGTTTTTCATCGCCGAATACACCAGCATGATTACGGTTTCCTGCCTTTGCACGATTCTCTTTTTTGGCGGTTGGCTCTCTCCCTTCCCTGTTTCCTGGACCTTCACGCAATTTCTGCCGTCGGTGCTTCTGATTCCCTTCGGGCTTTGGGTGATTTACGACGGCATCCGTTACGAAACAATTCTTGGCCGCCTGCTACTCCCCGCTGCTGGTACCGCATTCCTCGCCGTTGGCGGAGCCTTGCTGGCCTTTCCGGTGATCAATGGCTACATCCAGGGGCCGTTCTGGTTCCTCAGCAAGGTTTTTGTGTTCTTGTTTGTCTATATCTGGATGCGCGGCACGCTCCCGCGCTTCCGCTATGACCAGTTGATGAGTTTTGGCTGGAAGTTCCTTCTCCCCGTGTCCATCGCGAACGTGGTTTTGACCAGCGTCGCCATTCTAATTTGGGGAAAGCACTGATGACTGCGCCCTTGATCATTTTCTCCGTGCTTGCCGCCCTCGCCATTTTTGGAGCGGTCAGCTTGATATGGCAAAAGCACCCGATTCACAGCGCGCTGTCGCTCATCGTGGTGATGGTCGCGCTCGCGGGCCTGTACCTGCTCATGGGTGCGGAATTTGTCGCGGCCGTGCAGATCATTGTCTACGGCGGCGCGATCATGGTGCTGTTCGTCTTCGTGATTATGCTTTTGAACGAAGGCGAGGAAGAGCGCACAAATTTTTCTAGGCTGGCAACCTATGCGGGCTTTCCGCTGGCGCTGGCAGTGGCCGGATTTATCGCCGCCGCCATCGCGCGCTCCGGCGGCTACCTTTCGCCGGCGGCACCGAGTGGTGCGCTGACCTCGACCAAGACGCTTTCGATGCTGCTCTTCACCGAATTCGTCTACCCGTTCGAGCTGACCTCTTTCCTGATTCTCGTGGCCATCCTGGGAGCCATCGTGCTCGCCCAGCGGGAGAACTGACCATGGTGCCGACGAACTACTATTTGATCCTTAGCGCCATCCTCTTTGGACTGGGCATCGTGGCCTTCGTGTTCAAGCGCAACATCATCACGCTCTTTATGGCCATCGAGCTGATGCTCAACGCCGTCAATCTGGCGTTTGTGGCCTTCAGCCAATCTCTGGGCAAGCCCGACGGTGAGGTCTTTGTGCTTTTCGTGATCGTTGTTGCGGCCGCGGAAGCGGCGGTGGGACTCGGCATTATTATTTTGACCGCGCGTAACCGGCATTCGCTCAACGTCGAGCGCGTCGATCTTCTGAAACTCTAATGCCCATACTCGAACATCTCTGGATCATCCCGCTGCTGCCGCTGCTCGGCTCGGCCATCAACGGCCTGCTGGGCGCGAAGTGGCCCAACAAGTTCGTCACCAGCGCCGCGCTGGGCTCCACGGGACTCTCCTTTGCGTGTGCTCTGGAAGCGGTGCGCGAGTTTTTCGCCAATGGCCAGGCGCCGTTCCGCAAGGAGTTCTTCGATTGGATTGTCGCCGGGAGTTTCCGCGCCGGATTCGATCTGCAGTTGGACCAGCTCACCGTCGTGATGGTGCTGGTCGTCACCGGAGTCGGCTTCTTGATCCATATTTACGCCACCGGCTACATGGCGCATGAGGGCGGCTACTATCGCTTCTTCTCTTACCTGAATCTTTTCATGTTCTTCATGCTGATTCTCGTTCTGGCCGCCAATTTCGTGCTTCTCTTCGTCGGCTGGGAGGGCGTGGGCCTGTGTAGCTACCTGCTGATCGGTTTCTACTTCCTGAGGAAAACCGCGGCGGACGCGGGCAAGAAGGCGTTCATCGTCAACCGCATCGGCGATTTCGGCTTCATGCTAGGAATGTTCTTATTGTTCCACGCTTTCCACTCTTTGGATTTCAAGACGCTGTTCGACGCCGCCGCCACGTGGCAGCCCGACGCCATGGGGCAATTCGGCACTCTCACCATCGCTTGCCTGCTGCTCTTTATGGGCGCCACCGGTAAGTCCGCGCAACTTCCGTTATACGTTTGGTTGCCCGACGCAATGGAAGGCCCCACGCCCGTCAGCGCGTTGATTCACGCGGCCACGATGGTCACCGCGGGCGTTTACGTGGTGGCGCGCTCGCATGTTCTTTTCATGCACGCACCCACGGCGATGTACGTTGTGGCGATTGTGGGCTGCGCGACGGCGATTTTCGCAGCCACCATCGGTCTGGTGCAGCCGGACATCAAGAAAGTGCTCGCCTATTCGACCGTCAGCCAATTGGGTTACATGTTCCTCGCCTGCGGCGTCGGCGCATTTGGCGCGGGCATCTTCCATCTGATGACGCATTCCTTCTTCAAGGCGCTGCTCTTCCTTTCCGCCGGGAGCGTGATTCACGCCATGGGCGGCCAGCAGGATATGTGGCACATGGGCGGGCTCGCCTCTAAAATCAAGGTGACCTTCTGGTGCATGCTTTTTGGCACCATTGCCATTGCCGGGTTTGCTCCCTTCGCCGGGTTTTTCTCGAAGGACGCCATTCTTTTCGCGGCCTACCAATCGGAAAACGGCGGCAAGGCGCTGTATGGCGTCGGGCTGCTGGCAGCAATTTTCACTTCGTTCTATATGTTCCGCCTGATCTGGCTGACGTTCTTCGGAGAAAAGCGCTACGACGAGCGCCACGTGCACGTTCACGAATCGCCCGGCAGCATGACCGTACCGCTGATGATTCTGGCCCTGCTCTCGCTGGTAGGCGGCTGGTTCGCTGCGCCCGCGCTTTGGGGCGGCCCAAACTACTTCGCGGACTTCCTTGCGCCGGTTTTTGGCAATGCCGAAGCCGCAGGAGGCGAGGCGGCGCATTCGTTGGAGTTGACCCTGTCCATTGTGGCCGTGCTTGCGGCCACGGTCGGCCTGATCGTCGCCTGGCGCATGTACTCCGGGAAGGCCACGCGCGGCACATCCACCGGGCTGCACAAGATTCTTTTCAACAAATATTACGTGGACGAGCTTTACCTAGCCGTGATCGTCGGGCCTCTGGTCTGGCTGTCACAAAACGTCTTTTGGAGGGTCGTTGACGTGGGCATGATCGACGGCAGCGTCAACGGGATTGCGCATGGCACCGAGGCTCTCGGCGACACCGTGCGGCACACGCAATCCGGCAATGTGCGCAGCTATGCTGTCTGGGTGATCATTGGCGCTCTCGTGATCCTGGCCATCATCTTCTGGCCGTTGTGGCGCCCAACCCTTTTCGTGGCTACGTCAGGAGGGGTACGCTAATGGAACTCAGCGGCCATCTCCTGTCCCTTCTGATCTTCTTCCCTGCTTTCGGGGCTCTTGCCCTTCTGCTGCTGCGAGGTGACGACCAGCTCTGGATTCGCCGCCTTACGTTTGTCGTCTCGGTGGTGGAATTCGTTTTCTCGCTGTTCCTCTTGCACGGCGTTCCTGTCAGCGCACCAGGCTACTCGCTGGTGGAGTTTGGCCACTGGATCTCCGCGCCGCCCATCAATTATCACCTCGGCGTGGACGGCATCAGCATGTTCCTGGTCATTCTCACCACCTTCCTCACGCCCATCTGCGTGCTCGCTTCCTGGAATGGCGTGCATCACCGCATTAAAGAATTTCACTTCACGCTGTTACTTCTGGAAGTCGGCGTGGTCGGCGTGTTCCTCTCACTCGACCTGTTTCTCTTCTTCCTCTTCTGGGAGATCATGCTGATCCCCATGGCCTTCCTGATCGGCATCTGGGGCCACGAACGCCGCCTGTACGCCGCCATGAAGTTCGTGCTGTACACCATGGCTGGCTCGATCCTGATGCTGGTAGGCATCATCTGGCTTTATAACGCCACGGGCACATTTGACCTGCCCGCCATCCAGCAACTGCTGCACGACGGCGTGCTTACGCTGTCCGCGCGCACAGAGATGCTCCTCTTCCTGGCGTTTTTCCTGGCCTTTGCTATCAAGGTGCCGCTCTTCCCGCTGCACACCTGGCTGCCGGATGCGCACGTCGAAGCGCCCACTGCAGGCTCAGTGATCCTCGCCGGCGTGCTGCTGAAAATGGGCACTTACGGCATGATCCGCTTCTGCCTGCCGCTGTTTCCGGAGGCTTCGCACCGCGCGGCGCCGTATGTCGCCGTGCTCGCAATCATCGGCATCATCTATGGCGCGCTGGTGGCGATGGTGCAGCCCAACTTGAAAAAGCTCGTCGCCTACTCTTCCGTCAGCCACCTGGGCTTCGTCGTTCTGGGCATTTTCGCGTTCCAGAATATCTCCATGCAGGGCGCGGTCTTCCAGATGCTGGCGCACGGCGTTTCCACCGGCGCGCTCTTCCTTCTGGTGGGCATGCTGCACGACCGGCGGCACACCTTTGAGATTTCCGAATATGGCGGCCTGTCAACGCCGATGCCTCACCTTGCTGCGTTTTTCCTATTTGTCGCGCTGTCTTCAATGGGGTTGCCGATGTTGAACGGCTTCGTAGGCGAGTACCTCATCCTGCTCGGCACCTACCTGGTGCACTGGACCTGGGCCGCCTGGGCCGCCACCGGCGTGATTCTCTCCGCGTGCTATCTGCTCTGGTCCTACCAGCGCGTGTTCTTTGGCGGCGTAACGCACCAGAAGAACCACGCACTGCCTGACACGGATACCCGCGAAAACTGGATACTCGTGACGGTGGTCATCGTGATCTTATGGATGGGCATCGGCTCGCCCTTTTTCACGCGCCGCTTTGCCGTACCTTGCCGGACTGTTCTCGAACAGATGAACCGTTCGTTCGCGCAAGAGGCGGCACTCCCAGCCGCCATTTCGAGCGCCGCTAAGACCGATTCTTCCGGACGCAGCCTGGCCTCCACCGCGACGCCAACCTTTTCGGAAAGGTCTGGATCCCGCTAAATGACTCCTCCAGGCGCACAAGACATTCTTCGCGTTCTCCCGGAACTTGCCTGGTGCGGCGCGGGTGTGCTGCTGATGCTGCTGCAGCCCTTCGTCAAGAACCGCCAGGCCCTCACGTTCCTCAGCATGCTCGGTGCGGCGGCGGGAACGCTGGTCACCTTTAAAGCAGCCTTCGGCGAAGGCTTCGGCGGCCTCGTGCAGTTCGATGTTTTCAGCCTCTTCTTTCACTGGCTGATCGGCCTGGTGGCTTTTCTGGTGATTCTCGCGTCTGACTCCTATCTTGAGCGAGAGAATCTCGATGCCGCGGAATTCTACGCCCTGATTCTTTTTGCCACGGCCGGGATGGGCGTGCTAACCTCCGCGCAGGAACTCCTGACCGCCTTTATCGGCCTGGAGATGTCTTCGATCTCCAGCTACATCCTGGCGGGGTACCGCCGCGATTCCATCAAATCCAGCGAATCCGCGGTGAAGTATTTCCTCCTCGGATCGTTCGCGACAGCCTTCTTTCTCTACGGCATCGCACTGGTTTACGGCGCTACGGGCTCCACAAACCTCAAGCTCCTGGCCACTGCCGATCCTTCCAACAATCTCGTCCGGCTGGGGCTGTCCCTGATCCTGGTCGGGCTGGGCTTCAAGGTAGCCGCCGCGCCATTCCAAGTGTGGACCCCGGACGTTTACGAAGGCGCACCTACACCGGTCACGGCTCTCTTCTCCGCAGGCCCTAAAGCGGCCACGTTTGCGCTGCTGCTGCGCATCTTTGCAACGGTTCACGCGGCCACGGATTTCTGGTTCTGGGCCTTCTGGATTCTCGCGGCGCTGACCATGTTCGTCGGCAACCTGGGTGCGCTCGTGCAGTCCAACATCAAGCGGCTGCTGGCGTACAGCTCCATCGCGCACGCCGGATACATCCTGGTGGCGATGGCCGCGATCACCACGGCAAAGAACGCCGATTCCGGGCTGGACCCGGGCGCGGCCTATGCCGCCGTGCTCTTCTACCTGCTGACTTATTCGCTGGTTTCCGTGGGCGCCTTCACGATTGTTTCCGATCTGGGCGGGCAGGGCGAGCGCTACCTCAACACCGATGATTTCGCGGGCCTCGGCACGCGGCAACCCTTTGCCGCGGCGGCGCTCAGCGTCTTCCTGCTTTCGCTGCTCGGTTTGCCCATCACCGCGGGGTTCTTCGGCAAACTGTACATCTTCACGGCTGCTATCAAGTCCAAGCTCATCTGGCTGGCCATCCTGATGGCCATCAACAGCATCATCGGCGCGTACTACTATCTGCGAGTCATCATCGTGATGTACATGCACGAATACAAAGGCAACGTGCCGGCCGACGCGCCCGCCAGCCTCAGCCCCAACGCCGCCATGGTGGTCATCGTGACGGTGCTCGCCACGCTTTATCTGGGGCTCGCGCCCAATCACATCCTGGGCATCGTCCTCGACCCCAATTTGATCCTGTCCGCCCGCTGATCAAATTCCCAGCGAAGCCCGGCACTGCGGCACAGTCACTCCGGACTGGGCTCTCGGGTTTTTCTTCTCTGCAAACCTCAGCGTCCTCGGCGCCTCTGCGTTGTCCTTTTTCTTTCTCTCCTCATCGCCCCGGCTCCCTACCGAATCCCGGTATGGCGGAATGCACAATTTCGGTGTAGCATGGCCGCTCTCGCAAAAGGAGAAACGCTCATGGCCAAAAAAGACAGGCTCAAGGAAGTCAGCGTGAAGATCGGCGGCGCGATCGGCAAGGCGGACAAGCAAGCCCGCAAATTCAAGAAAGCGGGCGCGGTAGCCAAGGAAGAACTGAAGGCCATTTCCAAGCAGATCGACGAGATGAAGAAGCAGCTCTCGAAGACCACCAAGCGCCTGAAAAAGGCCCTCAGTTAATCCTGTCTTCCTGGCAGGACCCCGGCATACACAAAAAAGCCCGCCCGGGCTTTCCCGAGCGGGCTTTTCTTTGCAATTTGGCTTCGTGGGCCTACATCTTTAGATACAGGACGATCGCGATGACGAACGTCAATAGGGAAAGGGTTTCAACGAAGACAAGACCCAGAATCATCGAAGCGCGGATCGCTCCGGAAGCTCCTGGATTGCGCGCCATCCCTTCGCAAGCCGCCGCACCGATCCGCGACTGGCCAAGGGCCCCGCCAAATGCCGCCAGCGCCATGCCAAACCCGGCCGCGATGGCCAGTATGCCGGTGTGGCTCGAACCGCCTTTTGCTCCCGCTTCTTGCGCGAACGCGGCCGGTGCAATCAGCATCACCACCGCGAGGGCGATCAGTACAATTGCTGCTTTCTTCATGACTGCCTCCTTGAAAAATACCGCCAGTTGGTGGTTCCCGGTCCTGCGTCCCGCAACCGGTCTCACGCTGAAGCGGCGCAAACAACGTCTTAGTGCTCGTCGGCCGTTGCCATCCCCAGATAAATCGCCGGGAGCACTGTAAACACGTAGGCCTGAATCACCGAAACAAAGATGTGTAAACCGATGAACGCGAGAGGAATGACAATCGGTAGTACGCCCAGGACAACGCCCAGCCCCGCGAACTTTTCCCAGCCGAAGATCGTTAACTTGACAAGCAGGCTCAGGAAAATGGCATAGAGCAAATCGCTGGCAAAAATATTGGCCCAAAGCCGAACCGTCAGAGAGAGCAGCCTTGCCGACGTGCTCAGCAGCTCAACGGGAAATAGCAGAACAGCGAGTAACCAGTCCGCGAATTTCCTCGGAGAACCGGCGAACGTCAAAAGATAGCCGCCCACACCGTGATGCCGTAGACCCTGCCAGTTGAAATACAGGAAGGTGAGCAGCGCGCACGCCAGCGGCACTACCGGCAAACTGCCGCCCGTCGGCGAACTAAACGCCGGAATCACCCCAAGCAGGTTGGCCAGCAGAATGAATATGGAGATCGAACCGGTGAAGGCAATGAACTTGTCACTTCCATGCCCAACGTTTTCTTGCAGAAGGTCCTTGATCCCGAAGCCCAGGGGATTCGTCAGCAGCATTTCGGCCGTCTGCTGCAGCCCACCGGGACGTTCCACGGACAATTGCCGGCGCAGCAGGAAAGCCAGCACCGTCCCCAGAATCAGGACCACCAGCGACATCACAACGTATTCAGGAACGGGCCTCTCGAAATCAGACGGCTGGATATGCAGCAGGTGCAGAATGTACAGGGCGAGAGGTCCAAAAAGGTGATTGAACCATACTGTTAATCGACTTATCTGTTCTTCCATTTATCGGTCCACGGGATGCAGGATTTCGTACACACTCGCCGCCATTGTGGCCGCTCCCAGGGCGCACAGTCCCAAGATCATGCTCAGCAAGGGAACACGCAGATATTTAAAAATAACATACACCGCCAGGGCTATCAACCCGTAACGGAACAATGCGCGGAAGTAAGTTCCGATTGGCACCCTCACCTCTCGGTGGTCGGATTGGGCCCTTGCCGCATCTGCCAGCGCTTCCAATCCTCGTCTCAGCCAGCGAAAATTTAACCACGCTAAGATCGCACCGATA
>Ga0074045_10004748_pt1 | contig 11962 bp, 11 predicted proteins | sample BogForMeECP23OM2_FD_94442 | JGI IMG/M metagenome (GOLD analysis project Ga0074045, IMG submission 94442) | Bog forest soil microbial communities from Calvert Island, British Columbia, Canada - Bog Forest MetaG ECP23OM2 | ecosystem: Environmental > Terrestrial > Soil > Wetlands ...
ATCTCCGACAACACTTTTGCTCCCTTCACGTACCGTGGGTCGGCAGTCATAACGCCGTCGACGTCGGTCCATATCCAGATTTCTTCGCTGTCGAGCGCAGCGCCGACAATCGATCCGGTGTAATCCGAGCCGCTGCGACCGAGCGTTGTGGTCAACCCGTCCTCGGTGCTTCCGATGAACCCGGTCACGACCGGCACAATGTTTTTTTCGATCAACGGCAGAAGCATTCTTCTGATGTTTTCGTTGGTTACGGAAAAGTCGACTGCCGCCTCCCCAAAACGATTGTCCGTGCGAATCACTGTTCTCGCATCGACAAATTCAGCCGTCATTTCGTGGTCGCTCAAAATCGCAGCGAGCTGCAAACATGAAAGAATTTCTCCGAACGATGCGATAGCGTCGAGCGAACGGACGCTCAGTTCCTTCAATAAACTGACGCCGCGGTAAAGGTTCGTCAATTCATCGATGAGTTGCGAATGGCGATGGATCAGCTCCTTGTGGCGGACTGCATGCTTCAATAATGTGTTCGCGACATCGAGATGCTTTTCCTTTAACGCCTCGATATTTTTTTTCACCCGGTCGGTATCGCGCTGCACGGCAAGCTGGGCAGTATCGAGCAGCGTGTTGGTTACTCCTGCCATAGCCGACGCAACGACTACCGGGCGCTGTGGTAAATACGAGTGAACAATAGAAGCGACTTCTTGAAGCCGTTGAAGATCGCCGACGGAGGTTCCCCCAAATTTCATTGTAATCATAGTCCGAAATCCCTAAAACAAAAAAGCCTCGAGTGTTCTTCGAGGCTTCGTGAGATTGATGGAAAATTTATGCACACGGAAGCGCTCGGACGCATGGCGTCGGAAGCGTGGTCATAGTTATTGTCGTTACTCTCTTCATGGTGTCAGAATCGCGGAACAAAGTCGTTCCGCCATCTCTTTTGTTCCAATTCGTTTTGAATTCTCCGTCATAATATCGGGAGTTCGGTATCCATTATCAAGAACTTTTTCAATTGCAGATTCAACGTCGTCAGCTTCTTTTTGCAGGTTGAACGAATAGCGAAGCATCATCGCAACTGAGGCGATGGTGGCAATAGGATTTGCTTTATCCTGGCCCGCTATATCGGGGGCGCTGCCGTGAACAGGCTCGTACAATGCCACCTTTCCACCCAGGCTTGCCGACGCCAGCATGCCGATAGAACCGGTCAGCATGGCAGCTTCATCGCTTAGAATATCGCCGAACATGTTTTCCGTTACGATAACGTCGAACTGTCTCGGATTGCGGACGAGCTGCATCGCACAGTTGTCGACATACATGTGGGAGAGTTCTACGTCGCGGTAATGTTCTGCAACCGCAGCCACGGTTTTTCGCCAGAGCTGAGATGTTTCAAGGATGTTTGCTTTATCGACCGAACAAACTTTCTTTCGCCTCTTGAGCGCAATTTCGAACGCGCTTTTTGCAATGCGCTGAATTTCAGATTCAGAATAAACGAGTGTGTTCATTGCAACCGGTTCGCCGTTCTTCGTCTCGATGCCGCGCGGGATTCCAAAATATATTCCGCCTGTCAACTCACGAACAACGACAATATCGACTCCTTCAACCACGTCCCGTTTCAATGCCGACGCACCGACAAGAGCCGAAAAAATTTTGGCCGGCCGGATATTGGCATACAGTCCAAGGCTTTTTCGAAGTCCCAGCAGAGCTTGCTCGGGTTTCAGATGCGGTGGATTTTTGTCCCACTTCGGCCCTCCTACTGCGCCGAGAAGCACAGCATCGCTCGCGCGGCAACTCGCCAGCGTTTCTTCCGGAAGAGGGATACCGACGGCATCCAACGCCGCTCCGCCGGCAAGCGCTTGCTTGAATGTGAATTGATGTCCATATTTTTTAGAAATCGTTTCTAGAACTTTAACCCCGCCTGCAACAACTTCCCGTCCGATTCCGTCTCCGGGTATTACCGTAATAGTGTACAAAGTTTTTTGCTTTCTGTGGTTAGCGATATCAGTGTCCGCTTTTTTAACTTCTAACTTTTCACTTATTAATCATTTCACTCAATTCTTTCGATCTTTTCGTTGCCGTTGCAACGGCGTTGATGAGCATCGAACGAAGGCCATGGGATTCAAGCTCATGGACGGCATTGATTGCCGTTCCGCCCGGCGTGGTCACCTGGTCGCGTAAAATTGCAGGATGAAGGTTTGATTCCTTGACAAGTTTTGCGGAACCGAGCACTGTTTGGACGGCAAGTTTCGTCGCAACGTCCCGGGGTAATCCCATTTTTACCCCGCCGTCGATAAGCGCTTCGATGACCATGTAAATATACGCGGGGCCGCTGCCGCTGAGGCCGGTTACCGCATCGAGCTGCGACTCCTCGACAACGACAACCTCACCGACTGCTTCGAAAATAGAAATTGCTATGCGCTGCAGTTCTTCAGTTACAAAACCCCCAAAGGAAACGGCCGTCGCTCCTTCGTCAACTGTGGAAGCAATGTTCGGCATTGCGCGGACAATAGGATTGTTCTTCCCCGTTCGCTGAAGTATCGAATCGATCGTCACGCCGGCAGCAATGGAAATCAACATCTGGTCTTCGCGCAAAACCGACTGTATTTCATCGAGAACTTTGCCGATCGTGTACGGCTTCACACACAGCATCACGATGTCGGCAAATTGTGCCGCATGCACGTTGTCCAGCGTGTAATTAATTTTCCACTTTGATCCAAGCTTTTCCAGCTTTGCGGAATGGGTCCCGCTTGCGATAATTTTATCGTGAGGTGCAAGCTTCGCGTTCAATATTCCCCGCAGGAGCGATGTTCCCATGTTTCCCGCTCCGATGATCGCGATGGCACGCTTGAGGTTTATTTTCTCTCCTCGGGTTGACGCTTCTTCATTCGTTACAAATGTGTGTTCTTTTTTCTGTTCCACGTTATCGCTCCTTCAGCATTCCTGATTGCCGCGCATACGAAAAAATTCCGCCTGCACGAAGTATTCCTTCGATATCGCCCAGAGGGTTCAGTTGGTAGACGACCTGCCGGGTAGAATTCGTCAATATCCCTTTTGATGTGTCGAGGACCAATTCGTCGCCGGTTTTGATTTCCTGGTACAGATGTTTATTCGTCTCGAACGGTGCGACAAAACCACCGTCAATAGCATTCCTGTAAAAAATCCGTGCCTACGATTCCGCGATCACCGCCTCGATGCCCGCAATGTCGAGTGCGACCGGCGCATGTTCACGCGACGAACCGCATCCAAAATTCTTTCCGGCAACAATGATTGTGTAATCGGACTGCCATCTCCCCTCTTTGATGAACGGGATATTTCCCAAAGGCAAGCCGGAGGCTTCGATAGGCACTCCCGACAAAGCAAACTTACCGTAGTTCTTTTTCTCCTCGGGATCGTCCAGCTTGTAGACCAAATGAACGGCGGGAATGATTTGGTCTGTATCGATATCGTTCCCCAGGACAAATGCTTTTCCGGTGATAATATTTTTCATGTGTTATTTAATAATAGTTAGTGTGTGTTTTATTGTCATGAGCCACTAAGGCACTACGACACGAGATTGTTTAAAGAATCATTCGTTTAATTCCTTTTCTAATCAACGGAACGTTAAAATTAATGACAAACCCTAGACGTTTTCCCGTCAACTTTAATTGACTAAGAAGTTGTGCCTCCCATAGCTGGTTCACTTCAGTAACGGCTTTCAATTCACAAATAACGAGATTTTCAACCAGCACATCAAGCCGCAATCCTTCATCGAACGTAATTCCGTCATACTTTAGGGGCAAACTTACCTGGCGCCGACTTCGAAAACCCATTTTTGAAAGCTCATGACAAAAGCATACTTCGTAAATTTTTTCAAGTAGACCTGGTCCAAAATTCTTATGAACGTTGTACGCTGCATCAACAATTCCCGTCGCAATTTGCTCTTCACGATTTGAAAGAGGCTCATATTTCATTTTTCCCCCGTGTCGTGGTGCCTTCGTGGCTAAATGATTAATCCTTTCCGAAAACAATTGTTTGTATGGTCATTAACCATGCCGACCGCCTGCATGAACGCATAACAAATTGTCGAACCGACAAAGCTAAAACCACGTTTTTTTAATTCCTTGCTCATTGCATCCGACTCTGCCGTTTTAGCCGGAACTTCCTTCAGGCTTTTAGACTTATTGTGCTTTGTCTTCCCGCCGACAAACCTCCACACGTACGCGTCGAAGCTTCCAAATTCTTTTTGAACATCTAAAAACGCTTTTGCATTGCCGATCGTCGCAGCGATCTTAAGCCTATTTCGAACAATCCCTTCATTGCCGAGAAGGGTCTTGATTTTCCTTCGGTCATAACGGGAAATTTTCTTTGCATCAAAATTGTCGAATGCTTTCCGGTAGTTCTCGCGTTTCCTCAAAATCGTTATCCAACTCAATCCAGCTTGAGCCCCCTCAAGGGTAAGCATTTCAAACAGTTTCCTATCGTCGTGAACGGGTACACCCCATTCTTTGTCGTGGTATTCAATATAAAGAGGGTCTGTCCCGCTCCATGCGCATCGTTCTTTCATCTTCTCTTCTTCTTTTCTACGATTGCATCGGCTTCAATCTCTACCAGCATCTCCGGTGAGATAAGCTGCTTCACTTCAACCATAGTGGTGGCCGGGCGGATATTTTTAAAGAATTCTCCGTGCGCTTTGCCGATTTTTTCCCAGTCGCCAATATTGACAACAAACATTCGCGTTCGCACCACGTCGTTTAAACTCGCCCCGGCTTTTTTCAGCGCTGATTGGATATTCTTGATTGTTTGGACTGCTTGAGCATACGAGTCTCCAGGACCGACGATTTTACCGTCTGCATCCGTTGCAGTAGTCCCGGAGACAAAAACCTTGTTTCCACTCCGAACTGCCCTGGAATATCCAATAATTGGTTCCCATGGTGTTCCGCTCGAAATATTTTTTCTCTTCATGCTTATTCTTCCAGTTTTGGATGTTTGAGGTGAAAATCTGTTGCATCTTGGTACTGCTTCGCGACTGCAAGCAGGGTTGCTTCATCAAACAATTTTCCGAGGAAGGTGATGCTTGTGGGCGTACCTTTCTTTGAGAATCCGTTTGGGACGACAACGCATGGGTTTCCTGTAAGGTTTGTAAGAAGTGAATTGTCCCCGTCAAACGGCGGCGCGACGATCACGTCGACCTCACTCATCAGTTTCGCCATTTCTTGAATGGCGAGATACCGTACACGGTTCGCCTGAATGTATTCAACGGCGGGAATAAATCGCGCCGTTCTAAAGATGTTCGGCCATGCGTACTTCGCCTGCCGCACAAGCAAACTATCTCGGCCGCTTCGTGTTAAGTCGTCAAAAGCGGCGCCCGCTTCAGCACTGAGAATAATAGAAAGGTCGCTGATCGGCAGCGCCGGGAGGGTTACCGGAATAAGTTTCGCTCCTAACTTTCGCAGCACCGCAAACGATGAATCGTTGTTCTCTCGGTTTGTCTTTACGCTGTCGAAATCATTTTTCAAATACCCGATTTTTAATCCGCTCAACGAAATTTTCGGATTATAGTTGAACGGAAAATCGTACACCGTCTGGTCTTTCCCATCGGGGCCGTAGATGGCGTTGAACACCAGCGCACAATCTTCAACCGTCCTGCAAATCGGCCCGATCTTGTCCATGGACCAGGCGAGCGCCATCGCTCCGGTTCTGCTCACCCGTCCATACGTCGGTCGCAGCCCCGTTGTCCCGCACACGGAGGAGGGGGAAACAATCGATCCCCAGGTCTCCGTCCCGATAGCAAAAGCAACAAGCCCGGCAGATGTTGCCGAAGCTGAACCGGCGGAAGATCCGCTCGAGCCTTCTTTATAGTTCCATGGATTGCGAGTCATTCCGCCGTACCACACATCGTCCATGGCAAGTTCGCCCATCGAAAGCTTTGCAAGCAGGACAACTCCAGCCTCTTCCAATTTTTTCACGACGGTTGCATCCTCGTCAATCATCTGGTTTTTGAACGGAGGAGCTCCCCATGTTGTTTTATACACTTTCGTCGAGAGCAAATCCTTGACGCCGCATGGAATTCCATGAAGCGGTCCGCGGTATTTTCCCGCTGCAATCTCGGCATCCGCTTGTTTTGCCTGCTTCATTGCCAGATCCTCGGTGAGTGTAATAACACAGAGAAGTTTGGGACCGTACTTCTTCAAGCGATTCAGGTACATTGTTGTCAATTGAACCGACGTCACCTTTCTGCTCCTGATCAACTCAGCGAGCTGTCCCACGGAATAAAATGCGAGGTCTTCGAAATTCGCCGGAATGGTAACATTTCCTGCAGGGCTTGCCACGAATTGCTTTTGCACAGATCCAAATCTCATTCCGACAGGAATCGGATTGAACATGATCGCCGGCGGAATGCTGTTGGCCAGTTCGACCTTTCTGATATTTTCATAACTGGCTAACTGGTCTTTCAATCCGTCGAGCATCGAATCGCGTTTCACTTCGGTGAAATTCAGCCCGAACAACTTCTCCGCGCTTGCAACGACATCGCGTGTCACGGGTGATGAGATGTGCTCCTCGACAACCGCTCCAAGAATAAAAAATAAACAACACACAAACCCAACCATCAACAAATATTTAGTGCGTTGATGCATATTCCCATCCTTTGAAAATTGGAAGCGTGAACCACAAGAAAAAAATTTGCATTAGTCTCAAGCTTCTCTCAATTCATAATTCTTAACTGGTGTTACGCATTTTGAAGAATTCATGAAGGAAGTGCTCCACCAAACAGAAGACACACCCCTAAATCCCCTCTCGTCATCGCGCCGGCAACACACAGAGGGGACTTGTCCCGCCGCTCCCCTCTGTGTGTGAGCGTGTGGCGAAGACGAGAGGGGTTGGGGGTGTGCCAAAAATGATTTTTGCGTAACATCAGTTCTTAATTCATAATTCTTAATTATCTTTTGTATTTTCCCATCAGTTGCCCCTCTCCAAGAATATGTCCATCCATCGCTTTGATCAATTGTGCTTTCGTTGCGCCGGTTTCCAATGAAAGCTCAACGTCAAGGACGTAAAGTTTGAAATAGTACCGATGTGTTCCTCCTGGCGGGCACGGGCCGTCATAGCCGATTTTCCGTGAGTCGTTTATTCCATGCCGCGCACCGTTCTTCAGTGTCGACTGCGGCGGGATATTCTCCGGGAGCCCATTCAGGTTGGCTGGAATATTAAAAAGCACCCAGTGCACCCACGTTCCGCGGGGCGCGTCCGGGTCGTCGGCGATAAGTGCAAGGCTTTTTGTTCCCCTCGGAATACCCGACCATTCAAGCGCCGGAGATACATTTTCACCGTCGCATGTAAATTTCGTCGGAATTATTTCTCCTTCTTTGAAAGCCGTACTGTTGACAATAATACTCATTGCCGTTCCTCCTTTCGCTTGCGATGTATCGCGGTTAAGAGTCTGTCCCGAAAAAAGAAGTACGAAGGCAAAGCACACGATAGCGTTGTTCAAAGTAGCCTCTTTCATTCCCGATTTCTCACGGCATAATATCCTTCTGTTTGAGCGAAGAATCAACTGCCATCGAATGAAGTTTATACACGCTTTTTAGCCCGTATTTCTCAATCCCGCTGCGATCCCGTTGATGCTAAGGAAGATTGCCTGTTCGAGATCGTCTTGATTCGTTTCCGAAAGACTCTTACCGTGCAGACGGCGTAAAAGTTCAATTTGAATGTAGCTCAGCGGGTCGACATAAGGATTTCGAAGTTGGATCGACCGCTGAAGCATTTCGTTGTTCTCGAGAATCTCTTTTTGGTCGGTGATGAGCAGGATCATTTTTTGTGTTGTGTCGAATTGCGACTTTAGGTTTCCGTAGATCCTCTCCCCTAATTCCTTCGGCTCGACGAGAGACGCATATTCTTTCGCAATTGTGAAATCGCCTTTTGCAAGAATCATCTGCATATTATCGATCAGCGACCGGAATGTTTGCCATCGCTGGTACATCTGGCGCAGCAACTTCAGCCTTTTCGCATCGGGCGCAGACGATCCGGCAAAAAGAAATGTTTTCAAGCCCTCTCCTGCCCCGAGCCAACCCGGAAGAACATGACGGCTCTGCATCCAGCCGAACGTCCACGGAATTGCTCGAAGGTCTTCTATTCGTTCGGTTTCGATCCGTTTTGCCGGGCGCGAGCCGATCTGCAATTTCGTAATTTCCTCGATCGGGGTAGCCTGTGCAAAATACTTTACAAACTCTTTTTCTCCGTACACTGTGCAGCGGTATGCGGTATGACTCTGCTCAGCGATCTCGTCCATCGCCTCGAACCATCGAGTGCGGTTCTTATCGAACGAAGGATCAAACCGGGCGCTTGGGATATTCCCCATCAGCATCGCCGACGTTGTCAACTCGAGTGAACGCTGTGCAATGGCCGGATGAGCATATTTTAAAGAAATGACTTCGCCCTGTTCCGTTATTTTTATTTTCGCGTTGAGTGAGTGCAGAGGCTGAGAGAGAATTGCTTCATACTCCGGTCCGCCTCCGCGTCCCACTGTTCCGCCTCTTCCATGAAAAAACATCCAGTCAACGTCGGCGAGTTGTGAAACTTTCGTCAACTGCCGCTGCGCCTTATAGAGCGACCAATGCGAGCCGACAATCCCACCTTCTTTTGTGCTGTCGGAATAGCCGATCATGATTTCCTGGCGACGCCCCCTGCTTTCGAGGTGGCGGCGATAGGCGTCATTCTGATACAGGCGCTCCATCGTTTCCGGCGCAGCATCGAGGTCTTTTGTCGTTTCGAACAGTGGAACAATATCGAGGGAGCTTGCGGTTTGCCGGGTATCGGTTGAGAATAATCCCGTGCATTTCATCAAGTAAAGCACCTCCAGCACATCGGCCGCAGATTCAGTCATACTGATAACGTATGACCGGACTGCATGTTCATCAATTTCTGTCTGCGCTCGTTTTATTTTCCGGAATACTGCGAGCGTTTCCACGCTCACCGGAGAGAGTCTCGATTCATCAAACGAGGGGACGCCCTGTTTCAACAGTTCCTCGGTCAGCCAATGCTCGCGCTTTTCACCGTTACAACTTGCGTACTCGACACCACGTTGCGACGATAATTCCGATATCGTATCGGTGTGTACAGTATGGTGCTGGCGGATATCGAGAGTTGCAAGATGAAAGCCAAATGTCTCGACATTGCGAATAAGATCCTTTAACAAGCCGTTGGCCTGGAGTTCTCCTTTGTGCGAACGGAGACTTCGGTCGAGAATGTGCAAATCGTTCAAAAGCTCGGACGACGAATGATACATCAGCTCTGCCTGAGAAGCATCGTCTTCCGCATAATGAATCCTGAACTGGAGCCGCCGATAAATATACGCCAGTTTCACCCGGTACACTTCGTCGTCATTGCGCACTTGAGCGGGTTTTCCCAACATTGTTTTATCGTCGCGTATTGATTGAAGCAATTCATCGCTTCGGCCGACAACTTTTGCAGACTCGCTGTATTCGACAAAAAGTTCATCAACGGCCTGGAGATGTAAATCGAGTATTGTTTTGGACTGACGCTGCAGTGTTTTCCATGTTGCATCCGCGGTAACGAACGGATTCCCGTCGCGGTCGCCGCCAATCCATGAACCGAATCTGATAAAGGAAGGAATTGGCGAGTTCCAATCCGGATACACTGTTGTTGCCGAATGCTCCAGGTCGCGGTAAAATTTCGGAATTGCTTTATACAACACGTTGCGGAAATAGTAGACACCGTTGTACACCTCGTCAAGAACGGAAATATTATATGAACGCGTCTCTTCCGTTTGCCAGAGGCTCGTAATGTGGCGTTTAATCTCGAGTTCCAACGCTGAACGTTCCTTTGCCGTCGCGTTATTGTGGTCAAACTCTTCCAGCAATTTCCATATTCGCGAATGCTTTTCGAGGATCGTTCTCCGCGTGGCTTCCGTGGGATGGGCAGTAAAGACAGGAATAATTGACAGACGTGAAAATAGGGCGGCGATCTCTTTTTCCTCAACACCGAGTTTCTTTAATTTCTCGAAGGTGTGTTGTGGCGAACCCGGATATCCGACCTCCGGGTGCTGCAACAAATATTTTCGCTGCCGCTGAATGCGGTAATGTTGTTCAGCAGTATTTGTCAGTTGGAAATACGCAGCAAACGCTCTGACTATTTTTGCCATATCGGAGGGATTCAGCGCCTCAATTAATTGCCGCATCGTACGTTGATTCGACGGATCAAAGCGCTGACGGAGCTGTTTTGATGTGAGCCGGATTTGTTCTTCCAATTCGAACAGCCGGCGACCTTCCTGCTCTTCAATAACTTGACCGAGCAGATTTCCGAGCAGCCGAATGTTCTTTCGAAGGGGTTCGTCTTGTTTTGTTGATGTCCGGCGAGGCATGGTTTCTTTGGATGAAAAAGAATTTCACAGAGTGGCACAGTGAAGACACAGAGTTACACAGAGATCAGAATATAAATCTTCGCAAACCGTTTTTTAAAAGAGTGACATTAAAGTTTATTAGCAAGCCGAGTTTCTTTTGTGCAAATTTCATGGAGGTAAGGATCTGTGCTTCGTGAACCGGGAGCAGCGCGTCCACTGCTTTCAATTCAACAACAATTAGATTTTCCACGAGAATATCGATTCGATAGCCGTACTCGAGTCTGACCTCTTTGTACAAAATCGGAACCGGTTCCTGCCGCCTGACTGACAAGCCGTTTTTTACAAGTTCATAATTTAGGCATTCTTCATAGGCGGACTCTAAGAGACCAGGGCCCAGGTGCCTATGTACTTCTATCGCCGCCCCAATAATTCTCCCCGAAAATTCATTGATCTGTTTCATTTCGATCTCCCCCTTTGTCAAAGTTTCCTTTTCCTCACTGTGTAACTCTGTGCACCTCCGTGTTCCTCTGTGTAATCCCCCATTTTCAGTTTCAATGAAAAACAAAACTCAGGCGTGCTTCAACCTGAGTAGTAATAATTCCAATATTCCGCGGTATCCATCATTCCATTTACGACAAGATGGTCATCCAAGAACGTTAATTGAAGAATTGCCTCGGGTTTGTAATGACACCGGTTAATGCAGAAGCGGCAACGGTGTATGGCGACGCCAAATACACTTGTGATTTCTTCGACCCCATTCTCCCGGGAAAATTTCTGTTTGTCGACGAAATACAGACTTCCACGCCGTTCAGCCTGCCGAATGTATCGGACGGTCCGCCAAGGCACGCTGCGCACGAAGCATCACCAATTCTGCATCCAGCTTCTTCAAGAACCTGCCACACGGTTTTATCTTTCACTTTTGTCGCCTTCATCAAGCGCGCAACTTCGATTGTTGCAGGAACAATAAAAGTGTCTATTTTCACTTTTTCGCCGTACATCGTTTGAGCCGCAGCGATAAAGTCGGTGATTTTCCCTCCTGTGCATGAGCCAATGTAGGCTCGGTCGAGCTTCGTTCCGGCGACTTCGCTCACTTTAGCTTTATTGTCCGGGGAATGCGGCTTTGCGACGAGCGGCTCTATCTCTTTTACCTTAAATCGATGGACGCTGTGGTACTTTGCGTCATTATCATTATAAAAGTTTTCGAACTTGACCTTCGTGCGTGCGCTGACAAAATCCGTCGTTGTCTTGTCTGGAGTGCACACTCCGTTTTTCCCCCCCGCTTCGATCACCATATTGCAAAGCGTCATCCGGGCTTCCATATCCATGCGGTCAACCGTATCACCGCTGAAGTCCATTGCACGGTACGTTGCACCGTCAACACCAATTTTCCCGATAACGGCAAGAATAAGGTCCTTCGCCATCAAGTACGGCGGAAGTTCTCCTTCAAAAACAAACTTCATTGTTTCGGGGACTTTCACCCACAATTTGCCCGTCCCGAGGATAAATGCTGCATCAGTGTTGCCGATGCCGGTTGCAAATTCCCCAAACGCTCCGGCTGTGCAGGTATGTGAATCTGTCCCAAAAAGAACCTCCCCCGGGCGCGTGAAGCCTTCTTCAGGCATCGCGATGTGGCAAACG
>Ga0074045_10004751_pt1 | contig 11958 bp, 12 predicted proteins | sample BogForMeECP23OM2_FD_94442 | JGI IMG/M metagenome (GOLD analysis project Ga0074045, IMG submission 94442) | Bog forest soil microbial communities from Calvert Island, British Columbia, Canada - Bog Forest MetaG ECP23OM2 | ecosystem: Environmental > Terrestrial > Soil > Wetlands ...
ACTCGCTTCCGGCTGGCGGGCTGCGCCTCTACCGGGAGGGGGTCGAACCCTCTGGATCGCTTCGAAAGGTTTCAGGTTACGTTTCCATTCTCCTTTCCAGGACTTCTCCTGTCGCAAGGGCAGCGTGCTCGAAGGCATTCCCGCGATGGTGCTGTTCGGACCGCTGCTGTTCCCGATCGCCAAGCAGCTCGGCATCAACGAGGTGCACTACGCGATGGTGGTGATCCTGGCGATGGGCGTGGGCCTGTTCGCGCCGCCCTTCGGCCTCGGCTACTACGCCGCCTGCACCATCGGCCGCGTCAATCCGGACGCTGCCCTGCTGCGCATCTGGCCGTATCTCGGCGTGCTGGTTCTCGGGCTTCTGCTGATCGCCGCCGTGCCCTGGATCTCGGTCGGCTTCCTGCCGCACTGATGCAACGCGGATGCGCCGACTTCGCGCACGCAGCGAAGTCGGCTCATCCGGTTCGCGTTGCTATTGAGCGGAAGAGCTTACATTCTCCCGCAAAAGCTCGGATGAGCAGGGGAGGAAAGCGTGATTCCCGGTGCATTCGTCTACCACCGGCCGGTGAGCGTCGCCGATGCCGTGGGACTGCTGGCCCGATTCGGAGACGACGCGCGTCCGCTCGCCGGCGGCCATAGCCTGATCCCGATGATGAAGCTGCGGATGGCGGCGCCCGCGCATCTGGTCGACCTCGCCGCGATCGGCGACCTGCGCGGCATCCGCGAGGACGGCGGTGCGATCGTGATCGGCGCAAACGTCACGCAGGCCGAGCTGATCCGCTCCGAGCTGTTGGCGAGCCGACTGCCGATCCTGCGCGAGACGTCGCTGCAGATCGCCGATCCGCAGGTCCGCAGCAAGGGCACCATCGGCGGCAACGTCGCGAACGGCGATCCCGGCAACGACATGCCGGCGCTGATGCAGTGCCTGGATGCCGGCTTCGTGCTGACCGGGCCGAAGGGCGAGCGCACCGTGGCCGCGAGAGAGTTCTACCACGGGCCGTTTATGACGGCGCTCGGCAGCGGCGAGATGCTGACCGCGGTGCGCATCCCGGCGCGTCCCGCCGGGCACGGCTATGCCTACGAGAAGCTGAAACGCAAGGTCGGCGACTACGCCACCGCCGCCGCCGCCGTGGTGCTGACGATCGCGGGCGGGCGAGTCGTGACCGCGTCGATCGCGCTGACCAACGTCGCGCCGACACCGTTGTTCGCCGCCGATGCCAGCAAGATCGTCGCGGGATCGGCGCTCGACGCCGAGACGCTCAAGCGCGCTGCGGCGGCCGCGAAGGCGATCGCCGATCCGGCCACCGACGGCCGCGGCACGGCCGAATATCGGCGCGAAATGACCGGCGTGATGGTGGCGCGCGCGTTGGCGAAAGCCGCGGCCCGCGCGAAGGGGGCTTGAGATGGCGGACACGGACACCATGGCGGTCAGCCTGACCGTCAACGGCAAGCGCGTGCAGCGCTTCGTCGAGCCGCGCATGCTGCTGATCCACTTCCTGCGCGAGGACCTCGGGCTGACCGGCGCGCATATCGGCTGCGAGACCAGCCATTGCGGCGCCTGCACCGTTGAGATCGACGGGCAGTCGGTGAAGGCGTGCACCATGTTCGCCGTGCAGGCCGACGGCGCGACGATCAACACCGTCGAGAGCCTCGCGAACGCCGACGGCACGCTGCACGCGCTGCAGGAAGGCTTCCGCCAGATGCACGGGCTGCAATGCGGCTACTGCACGCCGGGAATGCTGATGCGCGCGAAGGTATTGCTGGCGGAGAACCCGGACCCGACGGAGGACGAAATCCGTATGGGCATCTCCGGCAATCTCTGCCGCTGCACGGGGTACCAGAACATCGTCAAGGCGATCCAGTACGCGGCCGCCAGGCTCAATGGCCGCGTGCTGCAGGAGGCCGCGCAATGAACGACGTCCCGACACCGGAGGCCCGCGAGGCGCGCCTGGAGGGCATGGGCTGCAAGCGCAAGCGCGTCGAGGACATCCGCTTCACGCAAGGCAAGGGCAACTACGTCGACGACCTGAAGCTGCCAGGGATGCTGCACGGCGACTTCGTGCGCTCGCAGTACGGCCACGCGAAGATCAAGCGCATCGACGCTGAGAAGGCGAAGGCGCTGCCCGGTGTGGTGGCAGTCATCACCGCGGAGGAACTCAAGCCGCTCGGGCTGCACTGGATGCCGACGCTCGCCGGGGATGTTCAGGCCGTGCTGGCCGACGGTCTGGTGAGCGGCGCGCGCAAGCACCACAACCACATCTTCGAGTGGTCGGTGGGCGACAAGGCGGCGACCGACGAGGCGTTCAACACCGCCGACGTCACGATCAAGGAGCTGATCTCCTACCAGCGCGTGCATCCCTCGCCGCTGGAGACCTGCCAGTGCGTCGCCAGCTTCGACAAGATCCGCGGCGAGCTGACGGTATGGGGCACGTTCCAGGCGCCGCACATCATCCGCACGGTCGCCTCGCTGATCTCGAAGATCCCCGAGCACAAGATCCACGTCATTGCGCCCGACATCGGCGGTGGCTCGGCAACAAGGTCGGCGCGTACGCGGGCTACATTTGTTCGATCGTCGCCTCGATCGTCACCGGCGTGCCGGTGAAGTGGGTCGAGGACCGGATGGAGAACCTGTCCACCACGTCGTTCGCGCGCGACTACCACATGACGACGGAGATCGCGGCGACGACGGACGGGCGCGTCAAGGCGCTGCGCGTGCACGTGCTGGCCGACCACGGTGCGTTCGACGCCTGTGCCGATCCGACCAAGTGGCCGGCCGGGTTCTTCATCATCGTCACCGGCTCGTACGACTTCCCGGTGGCGCACGTGACGGTGGACGGCGTCTACACGAACAAGGCGCCGGGCGGGGTGGCGTACCGCTGCTCGTTCCGCGTCACCGAGGCGGCGTACTGCATCGAGCGCGCGATGGACATCCTGGCGCAGAAGCTGGGGATGGACGCGGCCGACCTGCGGACGAAGAATCTCATCCGGCGCGAGCAGTTCCCGTATCAGTCCGCGCTGGGCTGGGAATACGATTCCGGCGACTACCACGCGGCCATGCAGAAGGCGATGGACGCCGTCGGCTACCGCCAGTTGCGTGCGGAGCAGAAGGCAAAGCGGGAAGCGTTCAGGCGCGGCGAGACGCGCGAGCTGATGGGCATCGGCGTTTCCTTCTTCACCGAGATCGTCGGCGCCGGCCCGTCGAAGAACTGCGACATCCTCGGCATATCGATGTTCGATTCCGCCGAAATCCGCATCCATCCGACCGGCTCGGCCATTGCCCGCGTCGGCACGAAGAGCCAGGGCCAGGGGCACGAGACGACCTGGGCGCAGATCATCGCGACCGAGATCGGCATCCCGGCCGACGACATCATGGTCGAGGAAGGCAACACCGATACGGCGCCGTACGGGCTCGGCACCTACGGGTCGCGCTCCACGCCCGTCGCGGGTGCGGCGATCGCGCTCGCCGCGCGGAAGATCAAGGCCAAGGCGCAGATGATCGCCGCACACCTGCTGGAAGTGTCGGAATACGACCTGGAGTGGGACATCGACGGGTTCCGCGTGAAGGGCAACCCCGAGCGCGCGAAGACGATGAAGGAGATCGCGTGGGCCGCGTACAACTCGCCGCCGCCCGGTCTGGAGCCGGGCCTGGAGGCGGTGAACTACTACGACCCGCCGAACATGACCTATCCGTTCGGCGCCTATTTCTGCGTCATGAACATCGACGTGGACACGGGTGTCGCCAAGGTGCGCCGCTTCTACGCGCTGGACGACTGCGGCACGCGCATCAACCCGATGATCATCGAAGGCCAGGTGCATGGCGGCCTGACCGAGGCGTTCGCCATCGCCATGGGGCAGGAGATCAAATACGACGAGATCGGCAACGTGCAGGGCGCTTCCTTCATGGACTTCTTCCTGCCCACCGCCGTAGAGACGCCGAAATGGGAGACCGACTTCACCGTGACGCCCTCGCCGCATCACCCGATCGGCGCCAAGGGCGTCGGCGAAAGCCCGAACGTCGGCGGCGTGCCGTGCTTCTCCAACGCGGTCAACGACGCCTTCGCGTTCCTCGGCTCGACGCACATCCAGATGCCGCACGACGCGTGGCGGCTGTGGGAGGCGGCGAAGAAGCTCGGCCTGCACGGATGAGGCGGCGCGCCGCCCGGCGCGGCGGCGCTCACCGTGCTTGACCGTCAGGCGATCGCGGACCGTCTGGCCGGCGTGGGCTACGTGGCCGACGCCGCGCTGGCGACGGTGCTGATGCTGATGGACATGCTGCAACGCCCGCTGCTGCTGGAAGGCCCCGCAGGTGTCGGCAAGACGGAGGTGGCGAAGGCGCTCGCGGCCATCCACGAAGCCAGGCTCATCCGGCTGCAATGCCACGAAGGCTTGGATCGCGCCAACTCGCTTTACGAGTGGAACTATCAGCGCCAGTTGCTCGCCATCAAGGCGCGCGAGGGCCGCGACGCGGACGATACCGAAGCGCACGTGTTCTCCGAGCAGTATCTGCTGGAGCGTCCGCTGCTGGCCGCGATCCGCCAGACGGTGCCGCCGGTGCTGCTGATCGACGAGATCGACCGCGCCGACGAGGAATTCGAGGCGTTCCTGCTCGAAGTGCTCTCGGACTTCCAGGTCAGCATCCCCGAGCTTGGGACCGTCACGGCGACCGCGATTCCCCGCGTGGTGCTGACGTCGAACGGCACGCGGGAACTGTCGGACGCGCTGCGGCGGCGCTGCCTGTATCATGCGCTCGACTTTCCCGAACCGGATCGCGAGGCCCGCATCCTGCTGATGCGGATTCCGGGGATCGACGCGGCGCTCGCGATGCAGATCGCGCGACTGATGCAGGAGGTCCGCAAGCAGGAGCTGAGCAATGTGCCCGGTGTCGCCGAGACGCTGGACTGGGCGGCGGCGCTGGTCGGCCTCGGTGTGAGCCGGATCGACGCCGATCGCGCGGTGGTGCACGAGACGCTCGCCTGCGTGCTGAAGACCCGCGAGGACCATGCGCGCATCAGCCGGGAGGTGACGGACCGGCTGATCGGAAAGGTCGCGTGATGCCAGCGCTCGCGCGCCGCGAGGATGTCGGCCCGGCAATCCGCGTGCGTCTCGCCGGCTTCGTGCGCACGCTGCGCGACAACGGGTTCCAGGTGGGACTGGCCGAGAGCGGCGACGCGCTGCGCATCCTGTCGGCCGGCGCGTTCGCGCGTCCGCCTCTCGCGAAGGCCGCTTTGCGGTCGCTGCTCTGCGGCCGGCGGTCGGACTGGGATGCGTTCGATGCGCTGTTCGATGCGTTCTGGACGGGGCGGCGCGTGAAAACCCGCGTCGCCACCGACGGGGCCGCGCAGACGAGCCAGCGCACGATGCGAACGCTGGCCACGCAGAGCGGCGGCGACCCTGCAGGGCTCCCCATCGATGTCGAACGCAACAACGCGAGTACAGACACGGACCCTGAACCGGCCGGCCGGCGGGAGGGCGCGAGCCGCTATGAAAGCCTGTCTCGCGTGGACTTTCGCCGCCTCGCCGATCCTGACGCGATGGCGCAGGCGCACGCGCTCGCCGCGCGGCTGGCCCGCCGGATGCGGGTGCGGCTGACGCGGCGGGACCGCGTGGCGCGGCGCGGCCGGCGGATCGATCTGCGCCGCACGATCCGCGCGAGCCTGGGAACCGGCGGCACGCCGCTCGTGCTCGTCCGGCGGCGCCCGCGTCACAAGCCACTGCGCGTCGTCGTGCTGCTCGACGCGTCGGGGTCGATGAGCCTCTACACCGCCGTGTTCCTGCGCTTCGTGCACGGCGTGCTGGACTGCTTCACCGAGGCCGAGGCGTTCCTGTTCCACACGCGGCTGGTCCACGTCTCCGACGCGCTGCGCGAGAAAGACACGGCGAGGGCGCTCGACCGGCTCGGGTTGATGGCCGAGGGAGTGGGCGGCGGCACGCGCATCGGCGAAAGCCTCGCCACGTTCAACCGCTGGCATGCCGTTCGCGTGATCCATTCGCGGACCTGCGTGATGATCCTGTCGGACGGCTACGACACCGGCCCGCCCGAACGCCTCGCGTCCGAGATGGCGGCGCTACGCCGACGGTGCCGCCGGATCGTGTGGCTGAACCCGCTGATCGGGTGGGACGGCTACGAACCCTCGGCCCGGGGCATGGCGGCGGCGCTGCCCTATGTCGACCTGTTCGCCCCGGCGCACACTCTGGAAAGCCTCGCCGCGCTGGAGCCCTACCTGGCGCGGCTCTGAGCGCCGGTCTTGCCCCCGCCGCGCCGGCAGGCAATCTACACGACATCACCGCGGAAACGAGGGACCTACGATGAAGGCCAGTAGCATTCTCGAGACGATCGGCAACACGCCCCATGTCCGCGTCAGCCGTCTGTTCCCCGCCGCCGAGGTCTGGGTGAAATGCGAGCGCGCCAACCCGGGGGGCTCGATCAAGGACCGTATCGCGCTGTCGATGGTCGAGGCGGCGGAGCGCGACGGGAAGCTCAAGCCGGGGGGCACGATCATCGAGCCGACCTCCGGCAACACGGGCATCGGACTGGCGATGGTCGCGGCGGTGAAGGGCTACAAGCTGGTCCTGACGATGCCGGAAAGCATGTCGGTCGAGCGGCGGCGGCTGATGCAGGCCTATGGTGCCACGTTCGATCTGACGCCACGCGAGGGCGGGATGAAGGCGGCGATCGCGCGGGCGGAGGAGCTGGCGGCGCAGACGCCGGGTGCCTGGATCCCGCAGCAGTTCGAGAACCCGGCCAACATCGAGGTCCACGCCCGCACCACGGCCCAGGAAATCCTCGCCGACTTCCCCGAGGGCATCGACGTGCTGATCACCGGCGTCGGGACCGGCGGCCACATCACCGCCTGTGCGGAGGTGCTGAAGCAGCACTTCCCGAAGCTGCGCGCGTTCGCGGTGGAGCCGTCGGCCTCGCCGGTGATCTCCGGCGGCAAGCCTGCGCCGCATCCGATCCAGGGCATCGGCGCCGGGTTCATCCCGACGAACCTGCACACCGACGCGATCGACGGCGTGATCCAGGTGGAGGCGGAGGAGGCGCGCGAGTGGGGCCGGCGGTGCGCCCTGCTGGAGGGGATGCTGGTGGGCGTGTCGTCCGGGGCGACGCTCGCCGCGATCGCCAAGAAGCTGCCGGAGCTGTCGAAGGGCGCCACGGTGCTGGGGTTCAACTACGACACCGGCGAACGCTACCTCTCGGTGCCGGAGTTCCTGCCGGCGTAAGAGCCCGGGGGACGAGGCGCGACTGGTTACGACGTGCGATAGAAGTAGGTTTCGCCGCCGGGTGCGTCGACGTACCTGAACAAGCCCGGTTTGCTGTAGTCGCCCTTCAGGTTGAACTGTGCGGACGGCCCGTCCGCCTGGGTGAGCGTGATCTGGCTCGTATTCGTCGCGGCGTTGTAGGTCTCGCTCATTCCGTTCGCCGTGAAGTTGAAGAATTCGATCGTGTCCTTTTCGGTGAAGTTCCAGATCCTGGGCGAAAGGTCGACCGCGCCCACGACTTCGAGAACGCCGCCGGCGTTCTGCGGCGCCGGGTTGAACTGAATCTTGTTCGTGGCGCTGACGGTGGCGCCGGCGCCGATGATGAAATACCCGCCGTTCCCGATCGTCAGGGTGCCGTGACCGCCGATCGTCGTGCCGCTGCCGAGGAAGACCGTGCCGCCGTAGGCGGCGATGTCCCCCTGGTTGGTCACGTTCTTGACGTCGACGTAGACGGTCGCGTTGTCTTCCGCGCCGATGAAGCCGCTGTTGTTGATGTTGGTCCCGGACAACGTCAGTGCAGGCTGCGACGTCTCGCCGCCGATCGCCTCGATGCCGGAACCGACGGGAACGTCCAGCGTGTTGTAGAACAGCTCGGCGTTGTTGGTGCCCGCCACGATATCCTGGATCGTCGTGTTCGACAGGCTCAGGAACGTGCCGCTCAGCTCGCTGCCGGGGTCCAAGCGAACCGTGAGGTCAAACAGCGAGCCGTTGAGGATGGGTTCCTGGTCGATGGGTTGCGGGGTGATGACCGCGATGTCGCCGCCCAGCGGCACGCCCGCGGTCCAGTTGTTCGGATCGTTCCAGCCGTCGTCGATGCCTTCCCAGGTCGTCGTGACCATCGTTGCCTCCAGGTTCCCCGGCATCGGCCAACGAGGCTGCCGCATCGGCAGGCCGTTTCGATCCCGGCTCGTCAAGCGCGTGCAGCCGACAGGATGCGCCCGCGCCGGGCCGACGGTCTTGAACCGGCGCTGAAATGTTCTGAACGATTCTGAGGTCGCCGGCGCCGCTGGGCTTGAAGGATACCGGAGCCGGGGGCGGGGCCTGGAGGCCGGCCGGCAGCGTGCACGGAATGGGAAACCGTCCTGCGCGCGATGGGAAGACGGGCCGAGATTGCACAATCAGAATGAGGGCACATCGAACCCTCAGGGAAGTCCCATGCTGCAGCTCAAATCCCCGGTTGCACCGGACGACGAGACCGATACGGACGCCCCGCCGGCGATCCGGGGCGAGACTGAGGCGGGATGGGCCGCCATCGACCGCTTCGAGCTTCGCGACGCGGTGGCGGATTTCCGCGCCGCAGTGATCCGTACCCGCTCCGGCGTCACGGTCAGGCTGCAGCCGCGGCTGGCCAACGTGTTGCGGCACCTCGCGGCGCACGCCGGAAGCGTGGTGACCAAGGACGCGTTGCTGGACGCCTGCTGGCCCGGCGTCGTGGTGACGGAGAACTCGCTGACGGAATGCGTCTCGGCGTTGCGCAGGGCGCTGGGGCCGCGCAACCGCGACCTCATCCGCACCGTGCAGCGGCGCGGCTACATGCTCGTCCCGCCGGAGGTCGAGCGGGTCTCGGTCGCCGTCGTGCCGTTCGAGGCGTTTTCCGATGCGCCGGGCGACGACATGTTCGGGCGCAGCCTCGCGGCCGATGTCATCACCGAGATCGCCCGCGACGGCAGCGTCGGGGTCATCGGGCGGGACGCCGCGTTCAGCGCGCGGGCGCTGGGGCGAACGGCCCAGGAGATCGCGCGGGCGTTCCGCACGCGATACGTGCTCGAAGGCAGCGTCCGCCGGCTCGATCGCCGCCTGGTCGTCGCCGCGCATCTGATCGACGGCAGCAACAGCCGCACGCTCTGGGCGGAGCGCTACGTCCGCGACGATGCCGACCCGGACGCCCTGGACGATCTCGTGGGCTGCATCGTCGCCACGCTGCTGCGCCAGCTGCGCGCGCTGAACCGTGGGCCGTCGGGCGGCAAGCGGCGCGCGACGCCGACGCGCGCGCGGCACGCGGCAGTCGGGAGCGAGGCAGGCGTCGTCGGCTAGCTACGGCAGCGTGTACACGATCACCGTGCCGGCGGCCGCGCTGGCCGAGCCGGCGAGGAACGGCGCGAGGTTCTGCTCGACCCAGGCGACGACGCGGCGGTTGCTTTCCTCGGCCCCCGCGCGGTCGTCGAACAGGCTGATCGTGGTGACCGTGTCGTCCGGCGCGTAGACGACGTAGTAGCCGCGGAACCCGGGGACGTTGCTGACGATCGGCACCGCGCCCTCCTTGATCCGGCCGGCGAGTTCCCCCGCCGATCCCGGCTTCGCCTTGGCCTGACGTATCGCCGCGTACATCGGCGCCTCCCCGGTGCTGGTTGCCGCGACTGTGGGCCGCGAGACGCCGCGGTTCAACCGGCGCGTGGCTCCGGCCTGAGCCAGTGTTGCAGGTCGCGATCGAGCTGCCGGCCGAGCAACGCCACCTCGTCCGCGAAATGACGGCGGAGCATGTCGGACGTGTCGGGCGGCAGGGTGTCGCGTGGCGACTCCACGACGTTCCAGTCGGCGACACGGCCCCAGACGCCGGCGTTCAGCCGGATGCCCATGCGGTCCTTGATGCGGATGGCGAGAAACAGCGCGCGGGTCAGGGCCGGCCAGCGGATCGCCCTGGCGCGGTTGTAGGCGGGGAAGTCGGCGCGGCCATCGTCGTCCACGCCGAGGAAGCGCAGCGCACGCACGTATTGCCCGCGCGGATCGGCGATGACGTCGTCGAGCAGGATCGTCAGCACGCGCTCGCGCGGCACGGCGGCGAGAAGCCGTTGCAGCTGCGTGCCGAGCGCGCAGACGTCGGCGTACACGAAGCGCCGGCGGCCCCGGCTGAGCGCGGGGACGCGCCTTCCGTGCCGGCGGTCGTCCTGCAGGCTCCAGGCGGCGCGGAAGTCGCGGACGTTTTCCTGGCCGGAGATCAGCATCTCGGCGTGCAGCGCCGGCGCCATGTCGACCGGGTTGCGCAGCATCACGATGAAGCGGGCGTCCGGCTGGTGGCGGAGGATGTTGGCCACTGCGACCGCGGACGAGAGATACCAGACCGAGGCTTCGCCGATCGCGCCGTGCGCGGCGGTGGCGCCGGCGAACAGGCGTTCGTAGGCGTCGAGCGTCGCGACGTCCTGGGTGTCGTCGGTGTTGAAGAAGTGCGGTTCCTTGGTGGCGGGGATGAAGACGCCCGGATGCTGCCCGAGCCACGCCGCCATCGGGGTGGTGCCGCATTTCGGGGCGCCGAGGATGAAGAAGTTCGGCAGACGGGCGGCGTGTTCGCGGGGCTCGGCGGTGGGGCGCACGTGCACTGTCATGCCGCGCGGCATGCTACGGCGGAAGCCGGCCGGGGTGTAGCCGGACGGTGTGTTCCGGCGATGGCCGGTCGTGGCTGATGACCGGGGCACGCCGGAGACGGGGACACCGGGGATCGTTGGCCTTGCGGCGCCGATCTTGATGTCGGGCGGTGTCGGCCGGCGGCGCGGGAAGCGCGCGGGTGCCAGTTCGTCGCCGTCGGTGGTGCGCGGGGTGGCCGGCGCGTCGGGTGGGGGCGCGGGGTCGGCCGTTGGCTCCGCCAGCGCGGTGCCGTGCACACCGTCAGCGTCCCAGGACGGATCGGGGTGAGACGCGGCATCGGCCGTCGACCCCGATGGCCTGGTCCCGCGAACGTCGTCTTCGCGAGCCGCCGTTTGGCGGCGTGGCGATCCAGGGCCGCGTCGCACGCGTTTGTCGCGCTGCCCTGGATTGCCACGGACCCCGGCTGCGCCGGGATCCTCGCAATGACGCGGTTCGGGCGGTGACGCTGCTTCTGCGGCGTCAGTCTGGTGCAATGCGCGCTGCGCGCGTTTGCGCCCGACAGGTGCGGCGGCTTCGAGGTCGCGCAGGCGCTCGCGGCGGAGTTGGGTCTGGCGGCGGATATGGCGGGCGTGGGCGCGTACGAGGCCGCGCTCGACCGCGCGGCGGTCGCGATGGTGCCAGGATTCGACCGAGCCGCGATGGGCGATCATCGGCCAGAGCTCGGGCTCGAACTGCGGCGGCATCGGCTCCGGGCCGTTGCGGGCGACGTGTTCGCGGTGGCGGGCCCAGAACTGCCGGCGGCTTTCGCGGTACTGGCGTCGCTCGGCGAGCAGGCGCACGGCACCCCGGCGGGCGAGCTTGTAGAGCGCGACCTCGGCCTTCCAGTCGCCCCGGCAGGCGGCGATGTAGTGGGCGCGGGCGGTCTCGCAGTGGTGGCAGCGAGGTTCGCGGCGATCCGTCCAGCTGTTCGGCGCGTCGCACCACGAGGTGAGGTCGCGGCGCCACGGGGTGGCGCGGAACAGCTTCTTCGGCGGCGGCCGGTGCTCGCAGAACGCGTCGTAGGCGATCTCCAGCCGGTAGTGCCGGGCCTGGCCGGAGCCTGGCGCCTCGTCGTCCGGCGGCAGCGGCCGGGGGCGGGTCTTGCGGGCGTAGGGGACGGCGTCGATGAGGCGCCGGTAGAGCCTCTGGAGCGAGGTCGGGAGAAAGCGAAACACGGCGGCGTCCTCCCTTTCCGAGGTTCCTGGGTGAGGATGATACGCTAGCAGCCTGTCGGAGTTACAGGTTTTGCGGATGAATATGTCGCCAACGGCCACCGGCGGATTCTCTTGTTGTGCAGAACCGCGAAGTATCGAAAGAAATCTCCGATTTGTTCGTGGTTTGTGCTTAACTCCGACAGGC
>Ga0074045_10004753_pt1 | contig 11955 bp, 6 predicted proteins | sample BogForMeECP23OM2_FD_94442 | JGI IMG/M metagenome (GOLD analysis project Ga0074045, IMG submission 94442) | Bog forest soil microbial communities from Calvert Island, British Columbia, Canada - Bog Forest MetaG ECP23OM2 | ecosystem: Environmental > Terrestrial > Soil > Wetlands ...
CATCCTCTAGCTGAAACCCCAGTTCCGCTACTTTGACGTGCTCCCGCCCGCCAGCGGGACCTCCGGTGGAAAAGGCTCGCCGTCGGCCCAAACAGCGCCGTCCTCAAAGTATTCTTTTTTCCAGATGGGTACTGTCTTCTTCAATGTATCAATGATCCAGCGGCAGGCGTCAAAAGCGGCGGCCCGGTGCGCCGACGCGACGGCAATATAGACGCTGCTTTCCCCGATCTGTAACCGTCCCAGACGATGCACCAGCCGCAGGTCGCGAATGGCGTAATTGGCAAGCGCCTTCCGGGCCAACTGCTCCATCTGGCGCAGCGCCATCGGTTCGTAGGCGCTGTAGTCAAGATACAACGTGCAACGCCCGCGCGAATGGTTACGCACGATGCCGTCGAAGATTGTAATCGCGCCATCTTCGGGATGTCTGATTGCAGCCAGGATTGGAGCCGCCTTGATCGGCTCTTTCACCAGCCGGGCATGCTCCGAGATCAGCGGCAAAGCGTGTTCGTCGGTCGAGTCTTCGTCTTTGGATCCGCCGCTCACGGGAGGAATCAGCGCCACTTCGTCGTTGTCGTGCAGCTGCGCAGCCGTATTGGAGTACTCCTGATTCAGCGCGAGAGCGATGGAGTTGCGAAAACCGGCGAGCCTCGGGAAGCACTGTTCCAGTTCGCTGTAGAGATCGCTCAGGCGCGAGCCTGCGGCAAGCGTTACCACTTCACGGTCGCGGCCGGCAATGTCGCGTAGCATTCCGAGATAGAGCACGCGCACCTGCATGATGCAAGCATAACGCAGGATGGCTCCTAACGAGATGCGGAGCTACTTCGTGGCAAATTGGCAGGCCGTCGCCGGGCTTCCGCGCAGAATTGCATAAAGGTTCACGATCGAGATGCCCGATGGTTCCGAAACGTAAGCGACATATCCAACATGACTTCGGGTTATTCCAGGGTGCGGCGGGGCGACATCGGGCCGCCAGCCGCCAACCGCGCCAATGCCCGTGATGGTCCCGTTGGTTGTTACGACGATTGCTGAAGGAGGCCACTGGTGTCTGACATCCCATGCCCAGCCCTCAAGGCGAAGCCCCGGGCCGACTGGATCGACGATGGGCGCCACCAATTCCAACGCTCCTGTACAGTCTCCGGATGGACTGACAGGAAAAACCTCCTCCAGGGGCTTGCCTAGCTCGGAGGCAACAGGACCTGCGAACACCGACAAGTGATTCGCCCTCAGATAACCAGCCGCCCAGGGAATGTGTTCCGGCGCAGGGGTTACGAGTTTCCACTGTGCTACATCGCGCACGCCTGTCAGCAAAGCTGCCGAAGTTGTGTCAAGCTTGAAGCGGTGCTGCCTCGCCTCCCCAATGGGATGGGAGGCGGTCGCGGCTCCACGAACAAAGATCACCAGGAGGCAGACTTGCGCGGCCAGGAAGCCATATCGCATTCGTCCGCGGGCAAAAAAAGTCGCTCCCAGCAACAGCAACCCTACGGAGCACCAAAAAAGAAGAGCGATCGTCTGGAGCCGCGGTTCCGTGGCCCCTTCGATGCCAAGATGCGCTCTTCCCGCCGTGATGATCAGGATGGTACCACCAAAGAACATAATCATCAGGACGAGTTGATTCCTAAAGACGCTGAGCTTGCGGATGTAGGCTATTGCGGGGAACAGCGCGATGGCAACGATGGCCAGCACTCCCAGAAGGATGAATCCCGCGGCAAGCGTAAGCCGGTGGGTAAAAGAGCCGATGAAATAAGTTGCGAGGTACTGCAGAATTGCAAGCGGAGAGACCAACTTCGAGGCGATTGTATTTCCTGGCATGTCCCATCGCGTCGACAAGTTTAAGCGATAGAAATAAAACCCGGTGCTGACTACGCCAGAAATGACATAACTCAGGAGAGCGGTACGACGCAAGCGAAGATAGAAAGCCGCAAGTATGAGTATCGGCCACAGAAGCATCCCATTGGCCAGGGAATAGTTCGCTCCCACCGCTGCCAGAATGGATACTACAAGGAGTTTTGACCATGGCTTCTGAGGATACTGTTGCGACTTAGTCCAGTACAGCAGCAGCGCCACAAACGACACGGTCGCCAGGAACTGTGGCAGCACAAGATTAATCTGAAAACCCCAGATGAGGTTCCCGTATTGGGTGGGACAGAATAGACAAAACGCCGCTAACCCGGTACCCGTGCGCCACAGTGCTCCGCGCCAGCCACCGAGAGCTCGCATGCTCCAGGCTAGCAAAAGCAGATGCAGCAACTGAATGCCAAAGATGCAGACCAGCAAAAATATTTGCCGGCCTTGAAACAGGTGCATGTCAGCCGCTAGAAACACTTTCGGAATGACCAACCGGTGTTCGTTGTCCCGCTCCCATAGCCAGGCGGGAGAGAGTAGATCCACGCCACGTGCGGCGGCTTCAACCTCCAGCCAACCGTCCACGTACGGAAGGGCCGAATAGCTGACCACCACCATGTAGAGCGCAACCCCAATGGTGAGTATCCCGCCGAGCAAGATGCCGCAGGAGAGGATGGAGGTGACGGGAGCTGATTCCGGTTCTGGCAAGCTCTTGTGAAACAATGGTGGGCGCTACAGGATTCGAACCTGTGACTTCCACCGTGTGAATCCGCCCCGGCTAGGTTTTACAACGACTTACAAGTACGTGGAGGTTGCCTAAGTACACGCAAGTCGTATAAGACATCGCATTTTGTGGATCGGTTTGTGGATTGAGAAATAACTGGCTCTGCGCGTGGTACGGTCGGACACGATCCGTTGGCCTTCTCCCTCAGAGCCCCTTTTTCCCGGGATTGACCACAAATAGCCAATTCGTGCGAAGCCCTGTTCTCGTCAAGTGAGGCCCTACTTCCGAGTGGCTGCGGCGCTTTCTTGGTCGTGCGATCCGAACCCGATTCGGAATGGTCTGAGATGCTCCGCTCCAGTTACTTTAGTGCAGACTAAGCCTCTTTCATCGACAATTTCCGGGCAGGATCCGTGATCGCGTCAATTTTGACAGCATAGCTCGATCGCTCGGTGATATCCACATCGGTAATCAACTGAACGTCGAGCAGGCCTTCGGTGCGATAGCCAGTCCGCAGGAAATTGATCTCACTGAGGCAACGACTCCAGCCCTCCAGCCAGAGCGTCAATTCCTTCCTCTGCTCCTCAGTGCCCTGGAAATGCAGTAGCAGATCGATATCGCTCGCCGGGCCGGCGGTGGCATTCTTCGTGCTCCCGATCAGGTAAAACGCCTTGACGCCGAACAGCTGGGGATCGAGCTGCGCCGCGATCCTCTGTGCCATCCGGAAGCGCCAGCGCCAGTGTTCTTCGCCTGAACGATCAACTACCTCGACGTCCGATTCAGGCTGTCCGTCTCGTAGTCGTGGAGGTGACAAGTACGCCACGGCCTGGTCCAGTTCGGCATTCATCAGCACCCGCAAGATCAGGCCACCGGTTTCCTTCGGCACATCGATGACGCGGAGAGTGTCCGACAGGTGCGCAAAGTCGGGAAGAAGTTCGTCAAGCAGGCTGCGGGATCGGCGCAGGAAATCTTCCTTGAATGCTGTCTGATGATCGTCCGGATAGAGAGGCAGGTAGCGAATCGAAGCTTCCACCAGGTCCTGAAAAAAATGGGTGCCGAAAGAGAGATCCGGCAGGTAGTTTCCTCGTTGCCGCGCGACTTCGATCAGCATGGCACTGTTGTTGATGTCGGAGTAAGTGACAGGAACGCCGAGTTTGATGTCTCCGCGGCTACCCCAGCGTCCAGGACCGATCAAGATAAACTGCCGCTTAGGCAGCAACTTGTTCAATCGGCCTACCGCGCGCCCGACATCGCGCATTGCGGTCTGGTCGGAAAGCTGGCTGTAGCCCTCCAAGTCCACATAAACAATGTGCGTGATCTCCGGCACCTTCCCATTCGAGACGAAGCGGTTTGCGGAGAAGATCACTTTGTCCGTCGGCAGATTCTGAGGGATCGCAGCCGGCACGGCGTCACCACTATAGCTTTGAGGCCGGCATTGCAGGAGATAAAAGTCCTCACCGTCGTAGGCAAACTCGATGTCCACCGGCGTGCCCAGCTTGGCTTGCAGAAGATTCAGCAGCTCGCGGATCCAAGCCACGAAGGGCGTCTTCCGGATCAGGCCTTCGAAGCTGAAAACAACATCGCATGTGCCAAAGTCTGGGACTGGGCCGACTAGCTGCTCAATGCGATCATGCTCGATGACCGACACAAAATGGCGTATCTGCGGGTAGCTGGCGCCGCAGTATCGAAGCAGTTCCACCGATTCCACGGTCTCAAATGCATTGGCTTCCAGATTGATCACGTCGACGCGCTTAGGCGAGTACCGGAGTACCTCTTCCACAGTAACGTTGACTCGCAGGTTGGGTTGTCCCGGTGCGATCAGCACCGGATAGTCGTCCATTACCCGATCGACTGCACGGGTTCCCAATCCCGGAACGAGGCGCACTAATCCGTCTCCGCGACTAATGCGAGCCGACCAACGGAACTCGTTGTTACTGAACGCAACGCCGGAACACGCCGGAAGGAAGTACTTGCCGACCCTCTGGCCCACGACTTCCTGGATCATGATGCCCATCTCTTCATGAACATCCAGAAGACCGCGCTCCGCCCGGTACTCGGTTGGGTCGGGCCCGAAGATCGACGCGTACACTTCGGCGACGGCGTCCATTAGCGCGGTCAGCCGCTCCTCCTTGCTTCCCTGGTTGCCTAGAAAGAGACTCTTGTATTTCCCGGAAAATGCCGATCCGGCGCGGTCTTCAAGAAGACTCGAACTGCGAACGATCAAAGGACGTTCGCCCAGTTCATCAAGAGCCAGTGAAAGTCCCTTGGCCAGTTCCGAGGGAAATGACGAGCTCTTGAAAAGCGCGACCAGGTGCGGATATTCCTGCCGCACCTGGTCAATCTCCATGTACTTCCAATTCAGTACATCCTCCAGTTCGTTGTGGTGGACGAAGTTAAGAATCCAGTCCGAGGTGATGTACCAGGTGCGGGGCACCTTCACCTGACGCAACTGTCCACTGGCTTCTGGAGCTTTCTCGATGATCTTCTTGGCCAGGAAGAGGCCAGCGCTTTTGCCTCCCAGCTTTCCGTGGCAGCCAGGTGGGAAGATGATCCTTCCCAGCAAATCGTAAAAGTCTTTGACCTCGATAAAGTTTTTGGCGATGTTGATGAATTCCAGGTTCTCGGAGAAGAAGCGCCGGATGAGCGATACGCGCAGACCCTTTTGCGTTGAAAGCGAAAGCTCGCTCTCTTCGATCGCGACGTGTTGATAGCGTTCGATCGCTTCTATTACTTCTCCCAGCGATGTGGCCATGTTCTCCAGGGCCCGCACCAAGAAGCTGGACTTCTCCTCCTTGATCCACGTCGTAACGCAGATCAGGATCTCGGTTTCACTCAGGTGCTGACTGGCGATGCGAAACGCTTCCGCAGTGAGGTCAACGGACTTGGTGGGAACATCCCGGCGCAAAGGTCGATTTTCGTCGCCGGGAATCGCGGGATCGGCCAGGGTCGGAACACCGTCACGCTGCAACAGTTCCTTGGCTTCCTGTACTCCACCCCAGCTCAGGTGATTGATGAGTTTGCGCGAAATCCGCTGAAGTAGCACAGGGTCGGTGTCGCGTAGGAACTCGAGGACGACCCGCCACTCACCTTTGTCGCTTGCCAGATCGCCGGCTGCCGCGGACAGCCCCTCAAACGCCGTTTTCAGTCGCCGTTGCATGACATGGTTGGCCATGCGGTCAGCAATGGTTTCGATCAGCTTGCGCTCTTCCTTGAGAAAGGGGCCCTCGTCCGACTTGGGCATCTGCGCCCTGTACGAGACTTCCACGCTGCCGGCCGTCTCGCCCTGTACGACGATGCTGGCGCTCTGCACCCACGGAGTGGCTACAAAATCGGGCGGCTGGATTACCTGATCTTCGAAGATGATTCGCGCCTGGCAGTCGTGCGGATACTGCCAGCCCGGCGGCAGAACATCGATCATCCCGCGGAAGATTTCCTCCACCGAAAGCTCCTGCCGATTCAGGAGCTCATCCACTTTGTAGAGACAGTTCAGTTCCTTGGCGCGCTCCTGCAACTCGCGAAGGATCACTCCGACTTGAGTTTCATCTCGGGTCATTTTTCCTTCTCGCCTGCCTGCGTTCGCCTGGCTGACAGCACAACGCCGCGCCGGGAGCGGCCATCAACACAAACTGTCAGCGCACCTGCAGTGCGCACATGGCGAACCAACTCGGTTTCTTGCACGATCGGCTGGCGGTTCAACCAGTCCCAATCAATGGCAAAGCCCCCGTCGTGCCGAACCATGAAGTAGCAAGTGCGAAAGCTCGATAAATTATGAAAGAAATGCGAACCTTGACTGAGCTCAATGTTCATCTCTGGTAGGGTGGCCTCAACGATTGCCCGCGCCCCCGATATCTGGCTCCAGACCACCGGAATGCCCAGTGAGGGATGGGAGCTGCCCCAGCGGCCAAAACCGATCAGCAGGAATGGCTTGTGCTGGTCCGAGAGCTGCCGGTTGATCAGCTCCAATTGCTGCGCGATCACCGGTGTTTGCATGGGCGAGAAGTGTTCGGGCCGGACAAAGACGATGTCCTGAATATCCTCATCAATGCCGTTGCCCATCACCATGTCTGATGCAATGATCGCACACGGATCCGAGAGGTCCTCGGCGCTAACGCTCACAATCTGCTCTGACACGGCCATAGGACGGACCTGAAGAAATCCAAGTCGTACCCGGGTTGGTTGATCTCGACTCTCCTGAATGGTCACTGCGAATTCAATCTCGACGTTGGCGCCGAGTTCGTCCTCTGCGGCCTTGAGCAGCGCTTTGATCAGATGGTTGATCGGCACCTGCTCCAGCACCAGCAGGGGAGCGAAGTCGAGGATGCGGGGACCGTGCGCACCCAAACCGGGGACCACACGATCGCGCGCTGGGTCAAAGGTAGAAGCCAGGAAGCGAAGCACCTCATCGGCTTCGGCCTCCTTCAAACCCGCTGTTACCAGGTACTCAGTCTCGCTGACCGGATCGTACGCCGGCGGCTTGCCCATGTTGACCGCCCAGAATTCCGTCTGCGTACCGCGGAGCAGTTCCTTCACCGAGCCAAATGGGGGTGGCTTTCTTGGGTAAGCGGGTGAGAATGTCCAAGCCACGCCGCCGTCAACAATGGTCTTGCCGAGACCCAGGGCCAGGCTGGCTACACCCTCCTCAGGAAGAGCTGGTTCCGTTGGATAGAAGTTGTAGGAGCGTGCCACCCCGGACAAGTCAGGGTAAAAGCGATCTCCATGTCGCCTGCCGACCACTTCCTGGATGATAACCGCCATCTTCTCTTCACTCGGATCGCGCCCTGTGGTCTTGATGTAGTCTCGCGCTTCCCGAAAGTACGTGGAGGCATAAACAAACTTGATGGCTTCAACCAGCCGCCGAAAACGAGTGTCGGGATCGAACTGATTGTTCGGGATCATCTTGGTCCCGTAAACGCCGGCGAATGGCCGATTGAGGGCATCTTCTAGCAGACTGGACGATCGGACCGCCAGCGGAGTCTTGACCTGTTCGATCAGAGCACGGAGATCGCCCAATCGCTCTGCAGGAAGATCAGCCTTCTGAAAGGCATGTGCGATGTGGTCGTCCGGCAGCTCCTTGACGCGCAATTCCTCAAGACGGTTCCGCGCGATGAATTCGTCAAAGCAGTCGGTCGCAAGGACGGCCATGGTGGGAATATTGATGTCAATGTCCGGGAAAGCAGACGCATCGATCCCGCGGGCCAGCATATCTTTGGCGAAGGCCAATCCGCTCGCCTTTCCGCCCAAAGCGCCAGTTCCAATCTTCGTGAAATGAAAGGCGCCATTCCAGAAATGCCGGTCGAATGAAGGCAGGTCAGCTACCACTGTCTTAAGTTCGGTCATTGCCGCCTCCCGGCTGCCGGCATTGCGACGCGGCTGTGCCGACGATCGAGGAAAGCCACGCTCGCCGAAGGGTTACACCCAGCCTCGGTCGTGACAGGCTTTGGCCACTCGGCCGATGGCAATCGCGTAGGCCGCATCCCGCATGGACAGCTTCTCGCGGCGGGAGAGTTCTGAAACCGCGAAGTACGCCGCCGTCATTTTGACGTCGAGCTTTCCCAGGACTTCGTCCTTCTCCCAGAAGTAGTTCATGTTGCTTTGCACCTGCTCGAAATAGCTGCAGGTCACTCCACCTGCATTCGCCAGGAAGTCCGGAATCAGCAGGATGCCGCGTTCCTTGATCTGGGTGTCGGCTTCGGGGGTGGTTGGACCGTTGGCACCCTCCGCGATGATCCGGACCCGGGCGCTGATTTTGCCAACGTTATCACCGGTAATCTGGTTCTCCATCGCTGCCGGAATCAGGATCTCAACATCTTGCTCCAGCCACGCATCACCCGGCAACATCTCGTAGCCCACGGTTTTCGCTTTCTGCTTGTCGATTCCGCCAAAACGATCGGTGATCGACAGAAGTTGATTTAGATCGATGCCGTCCATCTTGCCATAAGTGTAAGCGCACTGGTCAGCCTGGTCCCAACAAGAGACGGCGATCACCCGCCCTCCCAGGCGCTGGTAAAGCTCGATCGCGTACTGGGCTACGTTGCCAAATCCCTGGACGCTGGCCGTGGTGTTCTCCGGCCGTATGCCTAATTCCTTAAGAGCTTCTCGCAGCGTGAAGACGACGCCATAACCCGTCGCCTCGGTCCGGCCGAGCGAACCGCCCATGCCCACTGGCTTGCCGGTGATGAAGCCGGGATAACGGCCGCCATGAATTTGTTCGAACTCGTCAAGAATCCAGAGCATGTGTTGGGCGTTGGTCATAACATCCGGCGCCGGCACATCGGAAAGCGGACCGACGTTCTTGGCGACCTGACGAACCCAGCCGCGGCAGACCAGTTCCTGCTCCCGCGAGCTCAGGTTGTGGGGATCGCAAATGACACCGCCCTTTGCTCCGCCCAACGGAATGTCCACCACGGCGCACTTCCATGTCATCCACATCGACAGCGCCCGGACCGTGTCGATAGTCTCTTGCGGATGGAAACGGATACCACCCTTCCCCGGCCCTCTCGCGTCGTTGTGCTGCACGCGAAAACCGCGGAACACTTTCACTGAGCCGTCGTCCATTCGCACCGGGATCGCAAAATGGAACTCCCGCAACGGGTAGCGCAGAAGTTCCCGGGTGGCTGGATCCAAGCCTAGGTATTCGGCTACTTTATCGAACTGCGCTTGTGCGATCTGAAATGAATTGAATGCCTTGGTCGACTTCTTCGGCGGCTGTCCGGGAGCCGATTGGCGTACTCCCTTTGCGACTTCGATCGGCTCGCTCACTGCGCTCTCCGGCATGATTTTCTCCTCAAGTTCTTGATAGAAATCCAACCTTCTATATTCCAAGAAACTGGTCCCACAGAACAGTGACCGTCCTCACAGGGCAGGGTGACCGCCGGACTTAACGCAGGCTGACACACAATTCCTGCGTGTCGCGTCTCCCCAGACCGCCGTTCGATACTGCGCACTTCTCGTTCCGGATTCGGAGAGGCTTCAGTGAGAGGGTTACACCAAACAGTACCGCATCGCTCTCGAATCGTCGACAAGCCGAAGTTGGCCGCGTCGCCAAGCTCAGTTGGTGACAAACCGCCGTCGCGTGAGCGGAGAAATGGCGATACCCTGGGAGAACCATCAGGAGCCGGATTTTCTCCTGAGTTCGGGCCGAATGCCAGCCTTGCCAGCCGCGCTCTGAATCTGGCCCTTCATTTCATCAAGTCCTGCCTTGGAAATCGGCTGCGGTGTGTCTGCCTAAGAAAACAGCACGCGGGCAGACAACAACCATTTGGTGAGTTGGTACGGTCGTAGCAGGAGGGATTCGATATGGGCCGATATTATCAGCGTGGTTATCTCAGGTGTGCAGAGCGAAAGTCCGGATCGTATAGCTGGGAGTTTCTGTGGCGTGAGGATGACATGGCGGGGAAACGCGTACGGAGGACCGCCGTCATTGGGACCATCGAACAGTATCCGACGAAAGAGGAGGCGCTCGATGCCGTAAACGGGCTGAGAATGGAGGTTAATGCGGATCGCAATCGCCGGCCTGTGCATCCTCTTCTGATCGCGGACGTGATTGATCATTATGTGCAGACGGAGCTCTCGCCAAATGCCGACTGGCATTCTCACGCGACGCGAATTGCGTACCGTTATTTCATGAAGAAGTGGATTCAGCCACGCTGGGGAAAGATGGGTCTTGCTGCCGTACGAACCATTGCTGTTCAGCATTGGCTGAGAGGGTTACAACGGGCCGACGGCACCCCGTTGGCCAACCCAACGAAAGCAAAGATCCGCGCCCTATTCAGCGTGCTGGTCAATCATGCAATCCGCTATGAGTGGCTCGAACAAGGCAGAAACCCAATCACTCTGGTTCGTCAAAGCGCGAAGCGTAAGAGTACGCCGGAGGTGCTGGATCCCAATGAGATCCAGGGCCTTCTGCTGCAGTTGGATTCATGCTTCCGCTTGATGGTTATGCTCGATGTGACGACCGGGCTACGACGCAGCGAATTGTTCGCTCTCAAGTGGCTCGATGTGGATTTTTCGAACCTGACCATCGATGTCCAGCGATCCATTTACTTAGGCAAGATCGGAACCTGCAAGACCGAGGCATCCCGCAAACCAGTCCCCTTGGATGAGCGCGTGGCAGCTGATCTCTGGCTCTGGAAAGAGAGCAGCAAATATTCGAACCCAAACGACTGGATATTTGCGAGCCCACGCGTCCACGGGACACAACCGTTCTGGCCAGACATCGTCTTGCAAAAGATCATCCGCCCAGCAGCCATGCGCGCTGGAATCCGCAAAAGAATCGGGTGGCACACGTTTCGACACACCTACTCAACCCTGCTGATCGCAAATGGAGAGAACGTAAAAGTCGTCCAGGAACTCATGCGCCATGCCAGCACCCGCTTTACAATCGAGGTCTACACGCAGGCGCGGATCGAAGCGAAGCGGCGGGCGCAACAGCGACTCGTGCAGATGATTCTCTCCGAAGAGAACGATGGATTGGCACCCGTGATCCAGGGGCGTTCCGATGTCGCGATGACTTGATCGCGACCTTCTCATGGGCGATCTGCCTGGATGGGATTTCCCCATTCACACAATGATTTCAGTCACATAGCGGAGCAATTGGAGCAATCTGGAGCAACGCGGGAGGCGAGAATTATCCGCAAGGGATTGAGGACAATGGTGGGCGCTACAGGATTCGAACCTGTGACTTCCACCGTGTGAAGCATTTTGTGGATCGGTTTGTGGATTGAGAAACAACTGGCTCGGGGCGCGTCAGTATGGGTGGACACGATGTGTTGGTCCCTCCTGAGCTCAGCCCCTTTCGGTGTAATTTCCTGTTGCCGCCATCCAAACGAACCCTAACCCGACATCTCGTACAAGCCGGTTTCGAGCTAATGTGACAGGCGAATGCTGCTCGAAGCGTTATGCCCAGTTCAGTTAGATTACGACATGGCTGCTGTCACTTATAGCCGCCCTTGCCGGGTTTCCTGTCGCAACTGCTTGATACAATCGGGGCCGGGGCGACTGATGTATCTCCAGCGCTACGGGCTTGCGGTTGTTTCCGTCGGTTTCGCATTGGCGGCGGCGTTGCTTCTGCAGCATTTCCAATTCCGGGATGCCGCGGTTCCGCTGCTGCTTTTTGCGGGCGCTGTCACTGCTTGGTACGGAGGGCCAGGCCCCTCGGTGTTGGCGGTCCTCCTGTCGTTGATGGGTTTCGCCTACTTCTTCGTGCCCCCGATCTATAGTCTGCGCGTCGCGCCCTCGGAGCTTCCGTATTTCATCATCTTTGCGTCGTTCACTTCTCTCGTCACGTGGTTCGCCACGATTCGGCAGCGCGTCGACGAAGACCTTCGCCGGACCCGGGATAAGCTCAAGGTCGAAGTAGAGGAGAGATCCAGCTTGCTCGACCTCACGTACGA
>Ga0074045_10004754_pt1 | contig 11952 bp, 10 predicted proteins | sample BogForMeECP23OM2_FD_94442 | JGI IMG/M metagenome (GOLD analysis project Ga0074045, IMG submission 94442) | Bog forest soil microbial communities from Calvert Island, British Columbia, Canada - Bog Forest MetaG ECP23OM2 | ecosystem: Environmental > Terrestrial > Soil > Wetlands ...
ATGGTCGTGCGGTCGGCTTAATCCGCCGAACCGCCGGATGCGGACCCGCATGTCCGGTGGTGTGGCAGGGGAGGCGGGGCGACCCGTCCCCCTATGCCGATTTCTCTCGCTCCTGTACACTCGCGGTTTCCAATGAAGTCCGAAAAAATGAAATCCGAAAAAATCCTATCCATCCTCATTCTTGTGGTCCTGATCGTCCTGCTTGGACAGAAACCGCTGAGCGCCCAAACGTCGGTCAACGCGCCCGACGATCTGCTCCTTTCGACCATGGAAAAGGAACTGCATCGCGGCCAGTCCGAGCTCGCCAAGCAGGATCCCGCCCCGTACTTCACTAGCTACGACGTGACGGACGGCGAATCGCTGGTCATTCTCGCCTCCCAGGGGGCCGTCCTCACTTCGGCTCGCGGCCGCCACCGCGCCGCTGACGTCAGCATGCGCATCGGTGCTCCCGCACTCGACAACACCCACGACCGGGAACGCGTCTCCGGTATTACCTCCGGCCAGCTTCCGCAGCGCGACGACCCCGACGCCATCGCCCGCGTCCTCTGGAAGCTGACCTATGAGCAGTACCGCAAGGCCCGCCAATCCTATACGAACGTGGAGACCAAGACCGCCGTCCGCGCCAAGGACGAGGACGACTCGCCCGACTTCTCCCAGGAGAAGCCCTCGATGTATATCGAAAAGGCTCCGTTACCTGCGTTCCCCGAGCAAAAGGCTTGGGAAGAACTCGCCCGCCGCTATTCCGCGTCTTTCCGCCAGTACCCCCAGGTAGAAGAATCTGTGGTCTTTCTCTACGCCACGAAGAGCCGCAGTTACCTTGTGTCGACCGAGGGTACGAAGATCATGACCAACGACGCCATTTTCCGCATCATGATCCAGGCAGAAACCCGTGCTGACGACGGCATGGAACTGATGCGCGTGGAAACTTTCCAGTTTTCCGACCCAACAAAAGCTCCTTCGGAAGCGGAAGCGGCCGCGAGTGTGCAAAAGATGGCGAACGACTTAAGCGCGTTGCGCGCCGCTCCGCTGGCCGAACCCTATAGTGGTCCCGCTTTGCTCTCCGGTCGCGCCGCCGCTGTTTTCTTTCATGAAGTGCTCGGTCATCGCGTCGAAGGACAGCGCCAGAGGGGCCGCGACGAAGGCCAGACGTTTACTAAGAAGGTGAACGAAAAAATTCTGCCCGAGTTTCTCAGCGTCGCCGACGATCCCACATTGCGCACCCTCGGCAACACCGAACTCTCGGGCTTTTATCGCTTCGACGACGAGGGCATTCCAGCCGCGCGCGTCGAGGTGGTCACCGACGGTGTTTTGAAAAATTTTCTGATGGGACGCTTGCCGGTAAAGAACTTCAGCAGCTCGAACGGGCACGGACGCGCCCAGGCCGGGCGAATGCCGGTCGGCCGCCAGGGCAATCTGATCGTTACTTCTTCGAAAACCATCCCCGATGCCCAACTGCGCACCCGCTTCATCGAAGAAATCAAGAAGCAGGGGAAGCCCTATGGTCTCTACTTCGAAGACATCCAGGGCGGGTTCACCCTGACCACGCGCGAACTGCCGCAAGCCTTCCAGGTGTTGCCCGTCATGGTCTGGCGGGTCTATGCGGATGGGCGTCCCGATGAACTGGTGCGTGGTGTCGATATCGTCGGCACACCGCTCACCGTGTTGACCGAGATCGAAGCCACCGGAGACACCACCAGCGTCTTCAACGGCATTTGCGGAGCCGAATCCGGCAGCGTTCCTGTATCCGCGGCCGCTCCGGCCATGCTGTTTTCCGAGATGGAGGTTCAAAAACGAAAGTACGGCGACACGCGACCTCCGATTCTTCCGCCGCCCCCCGGTGCAACCGATGACAAAAGAGGCAAACAGTGATCAGCCGCGCTTTGTCGATCTCACGCACGATGATCTCACGCACGATTTTGGGTGGCGCAGCGCTTCAGCGCTGCGGTAAAAGGCTTGCTCTTAGATCCGGCTTTAGCCGCGGCGGTCAGACTGCTGAGGAGCTAGGTGTCGCATGGAAAGTGCGACCTCAGCGGCTAAAGCCGCAGTCGCAACAATGCCGTAATCGCAGCGCGCGAGTGCCGCGCCACCCAAAGCTAGGTTCAACATGGCGTTATTTGCTGATATATTGCACGATCCTAGTCTGCGGTCTCTCAGTTTCCGCCCGCGCCGCTAGCCCCGCTTCCACCGATGTCGTCCTCCGCGCTCTTCGCGAAGAAATGGCCCGCTCCAAAGCGAAGCTGAAAATGGAGAAGGTGCCGGCGCCCTATTACATCGAATACCGCGTCACCGAGATCGACCAGTTCGAAGCCAGTGCCGTTTTCGGCGCCCTGCGCAACCAGCAACGCAATCGCGGCCGCCTGTTGCGCGTCGTAGTCCGCGTGGGCGACTACAAGCAGGATAGTTACTACGGCACAGGAGAAGGCGCCGTCGACCTGGTTGCATCCGATGACGATGTTTTCGCCATCCGCCACCGCATCTGGCTCGCCACCGATCGCGCTTACAAAGCCGCCAGCGAAGCGCTTTCCGCCAAGCAAGCTGCCCTGAAGCAGTTGAAAGTCGATGAGCCCGTCGACGATTTCGCCAAGGCCACGCCCGTCGAAGCCATCGAGCCTCTCGCCCATTTTTCCCCAACCGATCTAACTTCCGACTTCGCTTCGTGGACGCATCTGCTCGAAGAGGCTTCCGCCCTCTATCGCACCGACAACGATCTGGAGACATTCGAATCCGGGCTGCGTTTCACCGTTGAGAACCGTTATTTCCTCAACTCCGAAGGCACGATTGCCCGCTCCGGTCATGCCCACTACGTCATTTCTGTCTCTGGCTCAACCCAGGCTTCCGACGGCATGCTGCTGCACCGCTCGCACGCCGACCAGGGCAACGATCTCAAGGAACTCCCCACCCGCGAGGAATTTCTGAAGACCACGGTTCGGGTCCGTGAAACGCTGAAGTTGCTGCGTGACGCTCCGGTAGTCGACGAGGAATACCGCGGCCCTGTCCTGTTCTCGAACGATGCCGCCGCCAGCGTGGTCACCGAACTGATTGAGCCGAATGTTCTCGGCGGAAAGCCCAAGCTCGGCGAGAACGCCCGCACTACGGGAAAATGGTCCAGCAGCTACAAGTCCCGCGTGCTGCCCGATTTCATCAATGTGTTCGACGACCCGTCACTCTCCACCATTTCCGGCCATCCGCTCTTCGGCAACTACACGCTCGATGACGAAGGAGTGAAAGCCCAGCGCGTGTCATTGATCGAAAAGGGACAACTCGTTGCCTACCTCATGGGACGCCAGCCCATTCGCGATTTCCCCGCCTCGAACGGTCACGGACGCGCCGCCGCAGCCGCTTCGCCCGCGCCTCATCCCGGCAATCTTATTTTGCAGTCAACCGATCCTCAGCCTGATGCCGGCCTCAAGGCAACGTTGATCGAAATCTGCAAGAACCGCGATCTGCCTTACGGGCTCTACGTGGAAACCATGGGCCCGAACCTCGAACCGCGGCTCCTCTATCGCATCTGGACGAACGATGCGCATGAAGAACTCGTTCGCGGCGGCGTCTTCGGAGATCTCGACGTCCGCTCCCTGCGCAGCGATCTCATCGCCGCCGGAACCGCACCCGATGTCGAAGACCGCTCTGAACCCGTCTGGTTCAGCGTCGCCAGCCCCGCGCTTCTGTTCGACGAATTGCAGGTCAAGCGCTCGCAAGCCGCCAAGCAGGGACTTCCCGAATACCCCGCACCCGCGCTCGGAGCGGCCGCGAATAAGCCATGATTCTCTTTCCCTGTAGAGACGGGGCTTGCCCCGTCTTCGCTACAAGAGACGCGCCAAGCCCCGTCTACGGGGAAGGTGGCCGAATTGAAAATAAGAACTCTCGAACTAAAATTAGAGAAAACTGATCTTTGCCATCGCCACCATCCATCGCCACCATCCAGTTGACGCCCGATCTCCCCGCGCTTAGGATACTTGTTTGACTTCGCAGGGCATGGAGGCCCTGTGAGGGGCGACTTTGCTTCACGGCAGGCAGCAATCATAGGCAGCAATCATGGACAAGAAGAAACTAGACGCGTTCAGAAAAAGACTGGAAACCCGGCGCAACGAACTGCGCCACATGGTTGTCCGCAATCAGCAGGACGGTCGCACCGCCGACGATGAGGCCACTCAGGACGTCGCCGACCGCGCCGCCAGTTCCTACAACAAGGAGTTCCTCTTCAGCCAGAGCAACAACGACCGCCAGTTGCTCAACATGGTCGATGGCGCTCTCGCTCGAATCCGCGAAGGCAGCTTCGGAGAATGCGTCTCCTGCGGCAAAGAGATCAACGCCAAGCGTCTTGAAGCCGTGCCCTGGACCCGCCATTGCATAGAATGCCAGGAAAAAGCCGAAAAGGGCCTGCTAGAGGCCGCCCAGTAGATGTGTGGCGCGGCGCCCCCGCCCGCGGCCATTGACTTCCCGTCGAGAGGAACAGGCTACGACCCACGTTCGGATCTCATATAAGCCGCTTGGAATCAAAGATGTAGGGTGGAGGTCATCCCAAAGATGAGAAAACGGTCCTCTTTCTGGCCATGCATCTCCCAACTTTCCCGGCAAAAGTAACCCCCGCAATGATATGATTTGCTATCCCCACCCACGCCGCGCCAGGGGCTCGGCGAGGAGAATCTCAAACCTGAAGGTGAAAGTTATGGCTTGGACCACTCCCGTTTTCGAAGAAGTAGTTCTCTGCTGCGAAATCAACTCCTACGTGAGCGCACAACTCTAACCCTCCCCGATGCGCATTCGGATCCTCGGTTCTGCGGCCGGGGGTAGGTTCCCGCAGTGGAATTGCGGCTGCGGAAACTGCGTCGCCGTGCGTGAAAACGCGCGTGTAAATGAGAGCAAGAATAAATTTTCCGGCAAGCCGCGCACGCAGGCGCAGCTCGCGCTGAGCGCGGACAGCATCGCTTGGTTTCTAGCCGGAGCCTCTCCCGACCTGGCCTTTCAAATCGAAAGCTCCCCTGGGCTTCATCCCCGGGCCCTGCGCGACTCTCGCATCTCCGGCGTGGTGTTGGCGAGCGCCGATCTCGACCATGTTGTGGGACTGCTTCTGCTCCGCGAACTCCAGCCTTTGCGCGTGTATGCCGCTCCCTCGATCTTGCGGATTCTGCGGGAAGAGAACAGCATGTTCCGTATGTTGAACCGCGTCGATCCGCAGGTGGTCTGGACGCCGATCAAATCAGAAGCGCCGTTTCCCTTGCTATCCGCCGATGGCAAAGACTCCGGACTGCGCTGTGAGGTCCACTTCCTTTCCGGCCATTATCCGAAATATGTTAAGACTGAACTCGCAGACCTCGCTCCCAAGGAAGCGACGGCCGCGTTGTTTTTCGAATCTTCCTCGGGAAAACGGGTTGCTTACGTTCCCGCTATAGGCAGTCTCAGCGACACGCTGCTCGAAAAGATCCGTCAAGTAGACGTGCTCTTGTTCGACGGCACCTTTTGGAGCGACGACGAACTGCAGCGCGTTCAAGGCAGAGGCGAGACCGCGCACCAGATGGGACACATTCCGGTCGAGGAGAGTTTGCGCCTGCTGAAAAATATTAATATCAATGCTGTCGCCGGGCGCAAGATGTTCATCCACCTCAACAACACGAATCCGATCCTGAACGAAGCGAGTCCCGAACATCAGGCCGTGCGCCAGGCTGGCTGGGAAGTAGCGGAGGACAATTGGCAGCTGGAGTTGTAGACCCGGGAAACACCGTCAAGCTTACGTTTGGGGAATTGCGCGCGGCGCTGCGCCAGGTGGGCGAAGAACGCTATCATCACAAGCATCCGTTCCACCTGCTCATGCACGAAGGCAAACTCACCCGCGGACAGTTGCAGGCCTGGGCGCTGAATCGTTTCTACTACCAGTCGATCATTCCAATAAAAGACGCGATCATACTTTCGCGCGCTACCGATCCCTCATTCCGCCGCGTCTGGCGAAAACGCATCGTGGATCACGACGGCCAAGACGGACATGGCCAGGACAGACATGGTCAAGACAGCGACGCCCAGCGCGATGGCGGAATCCTCCGCTGGATAAAACTGGCCGAAGCGACCGGTCTTGACAGAGAAAGGGTGATCAGTGCACACGAGATTTTGCCGGCGACGCGCTTCATCGGAAACGAATATCTCCACCTGGTGCGTATGCGGCCTTTTCTGGAGTGCGTCGCTTCCTCGCTGACCGAACTTTTTTCCCGCGATCTGATCGCGCTGCGCATGGAGAAAATGCGCCAGCACTATCCCTGGCTCGCTTCCGCCCTTGATTACTTTGAGGCGCGCCTGACGGAAGCGCCGGAAGACGCCGCATTTGCCATTCAGTACGTGTTCGACCACGCCGCCACGCGTACCGAACAAGAGCGCGTCATTCAAGCATTGCGCGACAAGTGCGACATTCTTTGGGCGCAGCTCGACGCACTCTATTTCGCGTATGTCGAACCAGGCTGGCCGCCGCCAGGCGCTTTTCGGATTGAAGACGATGCCAAGCATATTGATGGAAAAAGTCGGGGAAGTGACGAGGCGAGGCGTGGCTGAGCTTCTCGAAACCAGCGTCCCGAAGTTTGCCGCCGGCTGCTGCTGGGGTGGGACCGTGGAAGCGCCGGTAGTGGTAATTCCCGAAGGCGCGATCCGCGTCGAAGGAACTGGCCGCATTATCCTCGAACTCTGCGACGGCCATTTCTCGCTGGCTGAAATTGTGCAGAAGCTGGAAAAGCAATTCATGCTGGCGCCAAGAGGCAAGATCCGCGCCGATGTCCAGACGTTTCTGGAGCAACTGCACGCCAAGCGCGTCATCGATTATTAAACGGTGCAAGTGTCCGCCTTTTATGAAATTGTCATCCCGAGCGGAGCGAGGGATCCGCAGTTCGTCGCAAGATGCAGATCCCTCGCTCCGCTCGGGATGACAAAATTTGCTGAGTTTGATTCCCATGGCGAATCCGCTGGCCCTGATTGCCGAGATCACGCATCGTTGCCCCCTGCACTGCGTGTATTGCTCCAACCCGCTGGAGCTGACTTCACGCCAGGAAGAGCTCGCAACCGCCGACTGGCTGCGCGTTTTCAGCCAGGCCGCCGCGCTCGGCGTTCTACATCTTCACCTCACCGGAGGCGAGCCGCTGGCGCGCCCCGATCTGGCCGAGTTGATCGCTGGCGCGCGCCAGTCGCGCCTCTACACCAACCTGATAACCTCTGGAATCGGCCTCTCGCGCGAGCGTTTGGCCCAGCTCGTGGAATCAGGCCTCGACCATATCCAACTCAGCTTTCAGGATTCAAGGGAAGACCCTGCTAACTGGATTGCCGGCGCGCGAGCGCATGCCCACAAGCTCGAACTGGCCGGATGTATCCGCGAGCATCGCATCGCGTTCACGACAAACCTCGTTGTTCACCGGCAGAATATCGATCACCTCGAAGAAATGATTGCGGCGCTCGAAGCGCTCCATCCCGATCGCATGGAAATCGCGCATGCGCAGTATTACGGCTGGGCGCTCCGGAACCGCTCTGCATTGCTGCCCACGCGAGCGCAACTTGACCGCGCGGTGGCGGTGGTTGCAGCGGCCGAAGAGCGTCTGCGTGGCAAAGTTCGTATCGACATGGTCGTTCCCGACTACCACGCCCGCTTTCCCAAAGCCTGCATGGGCGGCTGGGGGCGCCAGTTGCTGTTGATCGATCCCGCCGGCCGAGCGCTGCCCTGTCATGCGGCGGGCGTGATTCCAAGCATGCGCTTCGACGACGTGCGCAAACAAACACTCGATTGGATCTGGCAGAATTCCGAAGCCTTTCAGAAATTTCGCGGTGAAGACTGGATGCCCGAGCCCTGCCGCTCCTGCGACCGCCGAAAAGAAGATTTCGGCGGATGCCGTTGCCAGGCTTTTCTGCTCACAGGGAACGCCAGCGCGACCGATCCGGTGTGCGAGCTGGCGCCCTTGCACCACATAGTCGAAGATGCGGTGCGCGAAGATGCGACACCCGGTTCTGCCCCCGAAGCGCGCGAAGCTCCCTTCCACGTTCTGCAGCAGGAGATGGCTGGCTTCTGGAGCTACCGGACCGATCCGAAGTGAAAGTAAGCCCTCCGATTGCCATCCACGCCAGCCCCCGCATACAATCCTCCTTTCTTCGACCTTGTCGTCGAACGAGGCCCTGTGAAGCGCATCAAAGCCATCTATCCCGGATCGTTCGATCCTCCCACCAACGGGCATCTTGACCTGATCGAACGCGGCAGCAAGATCTTCGACGAACTGGTCGTTGCCATTCTTCGCAATCCCGAGAAAGACCCGCTGTTCAGCGTCGCCGACCGTCGCAAGATGTTGGAGGCGATGACCTCCGGCTTTGACAACGTCTCGGTCGACACTTTCGCCGGCCTCACCGTGGACTACGCGTTACAGGTGGAAGCGAGGGTCATCCTGCGCGGCATTCGCGCCATCAGCGATTACGAGTACGAACTGCAGATGGCGCTGATGAATCGCAAACTCCAGCCCCGTCTGGAGACGGTGTTCATGATGCCCGCTGAGAAATATTCGTATCTGAGCTCGCGTCTGGTGCGCGAAATCGCCCAACTTGGCGGATCCATTGAATGCCTCGTGCCTGAACTCGTCGAACAGAAGCTTCGTGAGAAAATGGACGTAGCTCACAAATTCGAGAACGGCGAGCAACCTGCGGCCAAGTCGCATCCCGAAGCCAAGAGCAAGTTCAGAAAAAAGAAATTATAAAGGACAGCAGGAAACTCATGAGCACCGTAATCGCACCCATCACCCACCCCGTTCGCCTGACGGAACGCATCAACCGCATTGAGCCCTCCGCGACCATGGCGGTGGTGGCCGAGGCTGACAAGCTGCGGCAGCAGGGTATTGATGTCGTGGATTTCGGCGCCGGCGAGCCCCACTTTGCCACGCCGCAACACATCAAGGATGCCGCCATCGCCGCGATTCAGGCGAATTTTTCGAAGTACACCCCTGTGGGTGGCACCGCCGAACTGAAGGACGCCATCGTTCACCGTCATGCCGTTGACTTCGACTCGGATTACCGCCGTGAAGAGGCCGCTGCTTCTGTGGGCGGCAAGCACGCCCTGTTCAACGTCATTTCCGTTCTCGTGGACCATGGCGACGAGGTCATTCTTCCCGTCCCCTACTGGGTCTCGTTCAAAGACATGGTGCGCTACGCCGGCGGCAACTGCGTGCTGCTGCAAAGTGACGAATCCCAGGGCTTTCGCGTCACCGCCGACGTGGTGGCGCGACTGGTGACGCCGAAGACGAAGCTCATCATCCTGAATTCACCCTCCAATCCCTCCGGCGCCGTAATGAGCCCGGAAGACATGACCGAAGTCGTCCGCCTGGCCCACCAGCGCGGCATCTGGGTAATTTCCGATGAGTGCTACGTCTATCTGAATTACACCGGCAAGCGCTTTTCGGTCGGTTCGTTGCGCGAGTTCCGCACCCGCTTTCTGGTAGTAGGATCGCTATCAAAGACCTACGCCATGACCGGCTGGCGTCTGGGATTCACGCTCGGCCCCGCGCCCGTCATCACCGCCGTTCAGAAGCTGCAGAGCCAGTCCACTTCGAACCCGACCTCGATCGTGCAGAAAGCCGCGGTCACGGCGCTCCGAGGTCCACAACAATGCGTGGAAGACATGCGCGCGGAGTACATCAAGCTGCGCGATCACGTGGTGAAGGGACTGCGCTCCATCCCCGAGATGAAATGCACGCTGCCAGAAGGTGCGTTCTACGCCTATCCCAACGTATCGGAATTCTTCGGACGAAGCGGAGTAAACTCTGCATCCGAGATCGCCGGCAAGCTCCTGCGCGAGGCGCACGTAGCTACGGTTCCGGGAGAAGGCTTCGGCACCAAGGAGCACATTCGCATCTCCTACGCTACTTCGATGGCCGAACTCGACCGTGGTCTGGAGCGCATGCACAAGTTCTTCGGCGGTCTGTAACATCGTGCTTCAAATTCGCGACATAAATATGGGTTTATCATCCTGAGCGAAGCGAAGGACCTGCTGTTCGCCGCAAGATGCAGATAGTTTGCCGCGCATGACCCAACTCTACCCACTCCTGATGTCGCCCGCCTTCGATCCCCGACCCTGGGGCACGCTCGATCTCTCCGCGATCTACCCCAATCACAAATTCAACGAGCGCATCGGAGAAGCCTGGCTAACCGGCGACAACTGCGTAGTCGCAAACGGTCCGCTGGCGAAGCGAACGCTAGCCGACCTGAGCAAAGATTTCGGCTGCGAACTAGTAGGCACAGCCGCGCGTGATCCGCAGCGTTTTCCGCTGCTACTGAAGTTTCTTTTTCCCGAAGAAAAGCTTTCCGTCCAGGTGCACCCCGACGACGCTACCGCGCAGCGCTTCGGCGAGCCCTGGGGCAAGACCGAATGCTGGTACGTAGCCCACGCCAAACCCGGATCGCAGATCGCTCTTGGACTGAAGCCCGGTGTTACCGTGGCTCAATTCGAGCAGTCCATCCAGGAAAATCGTGCGGAAGAGTTGCTCAACTGGATCAACGTCTATCAGGGCGAAATGATTTACGTAGCCGGCGGAACGGTGCACACGCTGGGACCAGGCTCCGTAATCGTCGAGACGCAACAGCAATCCGACACCACCTATCGCCTTTACGACTACGGACGCCCGCGTCCGCTCCATCTGGAGCGTGGCCTAGCCTCGGTCAAGGAGCGCACTGCCGCCGGCAAAGTGATCCGCCCCGCGCCCGTCAGTATTCACGGCGGCAACAGCCGGCAGTCTTCGATGATTGCCGCGCCTTACTTCAAAGTCGACATGTTTGAGTTGAAGGAGGCGCATGTATTCTCAACGACAGACGATGCCGGTAAGACTTCCGTCCAGATTCTGGTGGCAGCAGAAGGCTGCGGAGTTGTAGAAGCGCAGGGTCGCGACCCGGTGACACTAGCCAAAGGCGATGCGGTAGTGATTCCTGCCGTGGTGCAAAGTTTCATGGTGCGCCCGCAGTGGGCGGTCGAGTTCCTGAAAGCCAGCGTGCCCAGCGGGACCGTGCCCGAGCCCGCCACGCGCATCTGAAACTCTAGCCGGTGGAGCGCCGGGCGTCCCCGCCCGGCCACAGCAAGCCGGATGTCTCCCTGTGATTCTCGGTACCCCTGTGGTAAAGATTTTGCCGCCCGGCGCGCAAATGTTAGGCTTCGTACGACCGTGAAGACGAACCCGCACTTCTATCCCGTAATCCTGGCTGGCGGCCGAGGCACGCGCTTCTGGCCGCTGAGCCGCAAGCGCCGCGCCAAGCAACTGCTAGCGCTCGACGGCAAGCAGACCATGATCCAGCAGACCGTCGCGCGCCTCGCACCCATGACCGCGCCCAGCCGTTTCTGGATCATTACCAATGACGACCTGCGTCCGGCCATTCTTAGGCAGCTCCCAAAACTTCCTCCCAAGCAGATCATCGCCGAGCCGGAGGGACGCAACACAGCCCCCGCAATTGGTTTAGCGGCATTTCTCCTGCTTCGTCACGATCCCGATGCCGTGCTCGGCCTGTTTCCCTCCGATCACGTAATCGCTGATCCAGCCCAATACCGCGCGACTCTCAACCGCGGCATCGAAATTGCCGCCGCCGGAGAAAACATTGTCGTGCTCGGCATCCGTCCGACCCGCCCCGAGACTGGCTACGGCTATATCGAGGCTGATCCGCCCAAAAACGACGCTCCCGATCGCGATGGCTCGCTGCGCGTGCGCCGCTTCACGGAAAAACCGGATCTAGTCACGGCCCGGCAGTTTCTCGATGCCGGCAACTATTTCTGGAACAGCGGCATGTTCCTCTGGCGCGCCGACACGCTAACCAGCGCCCTGCGCGAGCATCTTCCCAACACCGCGCCGCTGCTTGAGAAAATTGCCGCCGCCTATGGCACGCGCAAGTTCGCGGATACGTTTCGCAAGCTTTACCCAAAGTGCGAAAACATCAGCATCGACTATGCCGTCCTCGAACCGCGCTCGG